>LKMJ01005699.1_pt1 | contig 11748 bp, 14 predicted proteins | sample 643391 | NCBI WGS metagenome assembly LKMJ01 (sample SAMN04112250, study PRJNA286221) | soda lake metagenome | biome: soda lake; feature: Kulunda Steppe; material: water; isolation source: sample PL-Br10 brine of Picturesque Lake | place: Russia: Kulunda steppe | collected 2010-07
GGGGGGGGTCCGCATCTAAACCCGCATTTGAAACTGGGTATTTTCAATTCGCGAATTTTAGCCCTATTTTTCAATGCGTAAAATGCGATAAAATACGCATGACCCAAGCCTGCAAAACACCAAAAAAAATGTAATTTGGTGCAGAGGGTGATCTGATGTGGATATTTGGCTGTGAAAAGTAGGGTTCATGCCGCGGTCCATCAGGCACGGTCTCCGTGATGGGGACCTTGCAAGCTCAGGTGCTGTGGACAGCTTGCAAGCAGAACTACCATCTAACGCTAAGCTGGAAACGTACCCGTCACCAAGACCTGGGAGCATGGCATGCCAAAACCATACCCATTCTGGGCCTCAGTCAACCCTATCTGGTATGATGTACGTAAGGCTGGTCAAACAAAAAACAGTTCCGTTAAAAAGCGCGAATGCTTCTAAGGATGGTGAGATTCGCAAATTATTCGGATGCTTTTCTTTTGGGTTGGCCCAGGAGGGGGAGGGACCTAATTATTTTGACAGGTTGGCCAAACATCTGCCATTACCATGCTCACTTGAGCTTTTCAGTGCCACTCCTCATGTTCTAAGCAGCCAGGGGGTCCGAGGGCACCCCAGGGGCATCCCTGAGGCGCGGGTTTCAGCCCACTGTTGCTGGCTGGCTCGATGAAATTCCAGGGTTCCCTGATTTGGCTATTTTCGCCCGATGCATCCAACTTATTGATTTATTTACAAAAACAAGACTTCTTATGTCGCTGGGGGCTGCGGTGAATTTTCAACCTTCCTGCAATTCTGCTGTCCCCAGGGGAGAATTTGATACGTGCATGCGACACAGAAAACAAAACTACACACGTCAAGCATGCAGACAAGGAGCTAAAGAGAAAGGTAGCCAAGAAATGGCTGCAGAAGGCTGAAAGCTTGCGCGCGCACAGAGATCCCCGCGATGCGTGCGCGATGGCGCCATGCCGATGCAACACAGGTATTTTCAGGCGCTGTATGTTGCTGCTCAATCCTGCCTGCGCTGGGCGCACATGCGCCCAGGCCTGCTACTGCGGTTACCATCTGTTAACGTTGCTGCGCCTGCGGCTGCCGCTTGCCCCCACTGCAGCACCTGCTTGGCCTCCGCGAGCAAGTCCCGCTTGCTGCCGCTCACTTTGACAGCTCTGGCCTTGCTCTGCTGCTTGAGCTTCATGCCCTGCAGGTAGAGCCTCAGCTCTCACCCTCTGAGGCCCTGCCCCAAACTGCGCACAGCTGACCCGCCTGCTGCAGGGGGTTGTGCACATCATGCTCCGGCTACAAGCCCTTGAAGAGCTGCGGCTGTTGCCATGCAGGCACCTGACTGGGTGCCGCACTTCCTTCTGCTCCTCTGTTCCTTCCAAGCATGCCAGCACTGCCTGCTGCTGTCAAACAGCATCTGGTGCCAGTTTCTGATGCCCGTAGGCAGCTTGCTGATGAGCAGCTGCTGCTCCAGCTGCATGTGCACTGGATCTGGCAGCGCAGCTCCCATACCTGCCTCTTCTAGCAGCAGGAAGGCGCGACACAGGGGCGCGCTCCTGGTGCGCTGCGCTGGGCTCTTGCTACCGGGGTGGCATGGCTAAGTGTTGGCTAGCATGCGTTTGCAGCAAGCTTGACGTGCTGAGCAGCTGATCAGCAGGACAGTGCGCCTGGACGGCCTGGCCCAGCCCGTGCTTGGCTGTGGCCCATGCTTGACTGTGGCCCTTGGCTGTGGCCCTGCCCATGCTTTAATATCCCGCCTTTTTGAGTTGTGGCGGTTCTGGGAAGTGTGCGGTGGCACGGTAGCACCACATCAAGGACACACCCAGCTGGCAGGCTAGCTGATGGTGCACAAGGACAGCAGGGCAGCCTTTGAACTGCCCTGCGCAGCCGTCAACCCAGCACACCAGGTGCTGCGGCTGCGGCAGGGCGGCTGCAAATGCTGGGGCGGTAAGCGGGGGCGTGCAGGCTGGGGCTTGGGACAGCAGGGCAGTAGTATTGGTGACTGTGGCAAGAGAGGACGAGGGAGCGGGCTGATATGGGGCTGCTTGGAAGAGGGAGATGCCATTCTCGGCGGTCCAGTGCTGGATAACCAGCATCAAGCATGCATGTGCTGTCTTGCTGTGCCGCTCTGCTCAGACACGTCAGAAAGTACGCATTAGGTCTCCTGCCCGTGCATGCTGCACAAGCATGCCATGAACAAGCTGACCTGCAGATCAGGGAGGTTAGGCTTGCATGGTGTACCATCAAGGACGGCTGAGCTGCAAGCACGGTGTCTGTTATGACAGGCTCAGACAAAAAGGCGAGGGGATTGGGCAGCGCGCCATGCATGCAAGGCTGTGCTCTGGGTGTGTTGGGTGCGCTTGGGATTTCAGGCCCCCCAAAGCTGCTGCCCTCAGCTCCCCCGCAGCTGCTGCCCTCACCCCCCATCCAGTCATGGCTTGCGCCGCCTAAGGCCGCCACCTGCACCCCCCAGGGCTGGCGGCCCCCACCTCACAGCTGCCACTGCCCTCCATGTGCCGCTCCTCCCACTGCTCCTCCTGGAGCTGAACAGGGCTACCTATGCTGCTGGCTACCACGCTTTGCCCATCCTCCTGTCGCAACTGCTGATGATGATGACGACGCTCATGCTCTTCATGCTACTGCTGGTGCTGCGGTTCTTGGTGTGCAAGCGGCTGTCCCGATTGAATGTTTGTGGGTCTTTATTGTCATTCAACAGAGTACTGGTGACTTAACAAAAGCATGAACGAAGAAGGCAGTGTGCAGGGGACAGATGGGGAGGGGAGCAATGTGGAGTCATGGACTGCAGCAACAGCAGCAGCAGCAGTAACAGCAAACTTGACAGCATCTGGACATGAGCAGCAGACTGAATAGGAGACAGAAAAGTAGGCAGCAGAGCGGGAAGTCCATGCGATCAAGCGCCAGTTGAATGCAGCACACATTGGCGGCAAGCAGCGTGCACCCTGCTGGAGGACCATGTGCCTGTGCTTGTGCCAGTGGTTGGCAGGTTGAAGTGCATGGGGAAATGCATTAATGGTGATGGCCCTGGGGGCTGGGTGCTCCTTTTCGGCACTCTCGCAAGTTGCGAGGGGAAGTTGATGATTGATGCCAAGGAATCCTTTGTCAGGCTGGCAGGAGGGGGAGGGAGTGCAGGATGCAGCCTTGGCAGAGTTTGGGCAGCTGCACATGGGGGCTGTGCCCCCCAGCCTTGCTGGTTTGTGTGAGCTCTAAATGAGCGCACCATGCTTGAGCGCAGGTGTGCGAAAGTATGTGATGCAGATTCTTTCCGTGCCTTTTTACTAATCAACATGCATCCCTTCTTCCCCCTCATGGCAGCAGCAGCTAGGCGGCTGCTAAGCACCCATTTCACCAGCTGCTCCTCCGCACAACTGGTCAATCTTAGGCAGAATTTTGGCAAGACCAAGAATTGTTTAGCCTTTAAGCGGGCCAAGAAGCTGTCTTATATCCGCATTGACCGCGACAGCGGGGGCACAGGGGCGGATGAGGAGGCTGCTCTGTCCCTTGCAAACGTAGTAATTGAGGATGAGTAAGAGGCAGAGGAGTGAATGGTTGGAAGCGAGAAGATGTCAGTAATGTGCGGGGATAAAGGTTTATGGCTTTCAAGGCTGTGTTTGCCGGACGAGGGCAGCTTAGCCGGTTGTGAGCCTCTCGTGAGGTTTGAACCCCGAACCCACAGGTTGCGAGGGTGGATAGTTGACTTTCCATCGCAGGTGCCCCGCCGCCTGCTCTAGTATCCAGAGGAAGTAGTGATGTGCAGGGATAAGAATGAGACTTTGACCTTATAACAACTATTTGCACAGGGCTGCTTGGCACTTCAGGGTATGCAGCCTTGAGTTGATGCTGCACTTACTTCTTTTCAGACTTTGACGGACCACTACTTTCTGTGGACTCTTTAATGAAGAAAGTAATTGTTTGTACGCTCCCTGCTCTTTGAGCGCTACGCAATGACCCGCTTGGGCGTCTGATTGGGGTTTGTGGCATTTCTGGTATATGCGGTTTCTACAGTTCACGGGGTATACGGGGTATACGGGGTACATGCACGATGCATAAGTTAAAAAAGATGCTTCAATCTGCGCTGTGTACCCCTTTGCATACAGGGTAGGCTGCTGGATTACAACTTTTTCCTGAGTTTGCCTCTGGCCAATCCGACGTCCATCCAAAAGTTTGCTGAATTCCGCAACACAGCTTTGGATCCAGCTCTAGATTGTAGCGGCTTGGACCCAGCAGCTTTCGTGACTCCCGAGGTTGTCTTGACAGAAGCCTTTGTCTGTCATGAATAGAACAGCAAGTTGCACGCGGCGTGTCACATAGTAGGAGGATTGGCGTAAGAACAGCATTTGTAGATGCATGTCTTTGTCAGCTATTGTGATCTCCATTCTATTGTGAGAAGGTACATGAAAGGTCCTGCCAACATAAGGTTGAGCAGTACCCAAAACGCTGCATAAGCATCCAGTGCCCCACTTTTGCAATACCTCCCCTTTCATTTACAATGAAGGCTTGCAATACCTTCCCTTTCACATATGATGAAGGCGTTTCTCAAGTATTGATACATCCATTTTTATCCGAGTGCTTTTCCTCTGTCTGCAGCAACTCCATTTGACTCTGGCCATGCTGAAGCTCTACTCAGATAAAGCTCGCCATGAGGCCAAGCAACTCCTTAAGCGCCTTCAACCTCAACTGCAACAGCTTCTGGCAGGGCAACCACTGCAGGTTGGGCACTTGCATGTTTTATACCTGAAGAGGAGGTGGTCAGTTAAGCACATTATTGTAACACAGCTCTTGTGCTCCAATTGCATCTGTGCATGCTGCACAGGTCCACCTAAAGGGTCTTGAGATCATGAATGACGATCCAAGTGCAATCGATGTGCTCTTTTTGAAGGTGAGCCTCTGTCTTAAGCACAAGTGAATGTTGGTGCGCACATGGCCTTTTCTCAGACACGAAGACAGAGGCATGAATGGAGATACCCTGAAATTCCAGATGTTTGTTGCAAACGCAGGGACTGCGACATTGACATTACTAAGACATGGACCCAAATAAGCGCTGTGCGCGATGCATTATGGATGCATCTTCTGGTCTCAGGTGAAAGAGGTTGGACCTGGCAACCTTTTACAGCACATATGCGACACTGTAGTACAAGCGTTTGCTGCACAAGGCTTACTCCAACCGCAGGTACAATATGGCTAAAAACCCAGCATGTTTGTGAATAGCACCCATGCTTGAATTGACATGCCTTGCTTTTAACCCCAGAACCAGATTATAAGACCAAAACATTGCCAGTATACTATCCACTCTTTGTTGGGCCTTTAGCTTTTGCTTGCTCTTAGTGCAAATAGCACCTGCTTGTGTTGCCATGTATGATGCTATGTTTGTTGGTGGCAGTCAAGAGGGAAACTCCTGGCCTAGTAGCTTGCTCAATTAGGCTCAAATCATCGGCATCTTTGGTACAAGTGCAGGATTGTCGACCAGTGAAGCTGCATGCTACTGTTATAAATACAAGGTATGTATTACCTTATTGATGGTTGATCAGATGCATTTGGCAAAAAATCGAGTTATTCATTTCCTCGTTCTCGGCTTGATGTCGAGAGTTTGGAACAGTGCAAGAACATTTTTACCTTATGTACTGCTTTCGTAGTCTATCAAACTTGATCCAGTGATACAAAAAACACAAATGTGGGAGGACCTGGTTCCCGACGATGAAATTCGTTTTTAATCCGTATGTTTACATGTAAAATGTCAAATTGACCTGGCAAAAGCAGAAGCTGGGCCAAGGGGGGCAGGAAAAGCCAAAATACCCCCCTTACTGCCCTTTAACTGACCTATATGGCCATACAATGTAAATGCCTCGACCCAAGGACCCTGAATGGGACCAGGTCATTATGTTAATGCCTGGCCGTGTGTGCAGCAACAGCCACAGCTGCCTGACCGCCAAGTATGCCAATGACTTGGTGTGGTTGAACAGCAAACTGCGCTTGGCTGAGCACACTCAATCCCTAGAGCAGCAGGTCAAGGCCAGCCCTGAGTGGTGTTCACATAGAAGGAGAGAGGAGGAGGAGGAGTCCAGTGGGGTGGACTTCAGTGATTCAGTATAGAAGTATGAGAAAAATGCCAGGCATCCATCTATGTGCTCAGGTTAGGAAATGGTACAGGGGCTGCAAATTTATGCCCAGAACCGCTTAATGACCCTGCAAGGGGGGATCCAGTGGTAGGGACAACCCCTTTCTTTTGTGGCAAAAGCATCCAATAGGTTCAGGGAACTGACTCAGATCTGTCTCTCCCAATCCAAGCCCCTGCTCTCTGGTGATGTCCCCCATCCTCCTTGCTGACAGCGCCTGTAAAATAGCAGGTGCATGCTCAGGGCAGTGCTTTGTTTAAATAAGATGCGTTGCCAAATAGTCACATTATTAACTTTTCTGGCTACATTGCAACACCTGGCAGGGCGTCGCAGAGCACCCTGCGTCGCCATATTCTTACTTACAATTTTTTTTTGGTTTTATGCAATAGCGCATAGATGCACTTTGGAGGCTCGTGGGCCCCTCCAAGCCAAGGACAGTTTAAAACCAGAGTCCCCCTGCTCCCCCACCTCTCTTATTCTCCCATCTTCTAGCAATGTCAGCAAAATTGCTGTGGCGACACACAATTACAATAGAAGTGACCTATGTTGCCATTTGGCGACAGACCCCAAAACCTTAATTGAAGCACTGCACTACGGGCAGGGAAGTTAGAGAGCAAGCCTGTCTTATGGCTTAGGCAAAGAGAAGTAGAAGCATGCCTGCGACATCAAGAGTGCTTTAACAACTAATTGCTTAAGAGGTAATGCATGCAATAGATAAGCGGTAAGCCTCTCTAGCACAGTGCAGCATACAGATGGTGAATCAGCATCCCCAAAGGCCAGTTCTGACTGGTGAACTTGCGCTACACTTGTGACTTGAACAAGGTATGCCATGAGAAGCAATGGACCCAGTCAACGCAAGGCATTTGACGGACGCCCACTCCTGGAGCAGTTGGGTTCACTTGATTTGGGAGTATTCAGTCTGCCAGCGGTGAGTCATCAAATCATAAAAGATAGGCGAGAGAAAGGTAAAGCACAAATTCTGTGCAGTAAGTTAGTCACTGTCAATTTTTGACTCTGCAATAATGACTGCATTTTTTGCAGATTGGAGACATTATGTTGCGAAGCTTCTCTTCGTGCACTATTAGGAAAGACATGCTTGGCAAATGAATAGGATGGCTTCCTGATAGCAGTCTTTTGTAGCATCAAGCTTGCTTGAGCAATGCGCAATTCAGTCTTTGTGTTGTAAGTGTGAGTGGACGTGCTTGTGAAGTTACTTTTAAAGCTGACTTGCACCTGTGAAGGCTTGTGGTGATGGCAATTATTAGGGAACTGCCATTGGCCTCTGGTTGCATCATCACATGAGCTCCTTAAAATCATTGTATTATATTGCAGGTCCACCTGTCACAGAGGGGCCATTTTGACAAGAACACAGGTTACTACTCAAGCTTGGCCATGATTGAGCTTGCTTGATTGCGCAAAGGATGGTGATTATGGCCCTTGAGGAGTTCACTGCATGCTCCCAGCATGATGCCCATCACTTGCACCCTCCAAGCTCCTGAGCTTGAGCTTGAAACTTTTCACCAGCAACTTCGTAGCATGCTACAAAATTCCTGTGCGGGAGCATCTCCATTGGCTTGCGTAAGCCATCTCATGCTGGTGAAGGTGCCAGAAGTTCACGACCTCAAAAGAAAGGATTCTTCTAATCAAACTTACAGGCCCTTAGGAAATTGGTGCCACACACACCTCAGGCTTCTGCCATAAAACGAGAAGAAAGACTAGTCAGCAGGGCTCACCCTGGTGGCAATATAAAGGTGTATACCTGGTGCGGCACAAGACAAGCCCCTCACTAAGGAAATGATCTACTCAATGGTATAAGGGGCATCCGCCAGGAATCACTCAAAATTACCAAGAGCCAATCAAGTTCACGAGTTAAGGTTAGTTGTTGGCCTAGCCGTTAGGCTGATCGGTTTGTGGCTGGTCATCGCCAACCAGAAGGTAGTCCATGAATGTCTGAAATGGAATGGCAAACTTTGTTGTACCGCTGAGGAAGGATGTCAAAGACATCCAAACAACAAGGAGGTTAAACACAGCCAACCAAAGATACACTATGCGTTAGGGTTTACCGCCAGACTGATTGTTTAGACAGATTGATTGAGGCTAGTCATTGCCAGCCAAATAGTGGTCTTATGTCATAAGTCATGATCATCAGACGCGACGTCTTATGAAATGGCAAAATTGTTATGCAGCTAAGAAGAAGAATTGAAGACGATCTGATTGGGCAATGCATGCAAGAGAAAAGGAGCATCTGAGGTGTACACAGAAAAAGCTTGTCAAACAGGAAACGGACAAAAATTCCCTGGAGACACACACAGATAACCTAAGACGCTTAATTCTTTATGATGGTGATTTGGCATCATTGATTTGTCATAACCGTTATGACAAATCAATGATCAATGTCGTGACGACAAACCCGAGATATCAGTAACAGCAGCCACATTTTTCTGTCCAGCCTCATTTACTGCCACCGTCTTCAAATGAAACAAGTGTTAGACAACAGGCTCTGCACAACCAAATCTTTCCATAAATAAGCCAGAGGGAAGATGCTTCTTGTAATTTCTATGGCTTGCTTAGGAATTGAAAGATACCAGCCTTCGTCTTAGGGCTTGCTGAAAAGTTTCAAGTCTGAGCTACTAGCTACTACATTGTAGTACAAGCCTAAGTTAGGCTGTCATTTAAAAGTAGCTTGAGGTGGCTTCCAGTCATGCAGATGGTGTCCATCATAGCTCTTGCTTGAGCATTGTGCAACTTGTCTTCAAGTGTTCAAGCAGACTGTAACGTGTCTCTCACAAAAAAAAACTGTCTTCCTTCTGGCTTATACCTAGACAGTTTCTCGAGCAAAATAGCAATTGGGCGCCAAGAAGATGGACCCCCCGCAATGGGACTCGTTCAAAATCTCCCTTGAGATCCTCTACCCAACATCCACCATCTAGGTGCAACTATACCCCTGGCTTGTGTTTGACACATCAGCTACTCCAAGCTGCTCCATCCATAACTCAACCGGCTCATGCTGGCGCCCAAAGTACGCCTGAAAAATCATTTTTTGGTATGAGTCAGTAATTTTCCTGAAAAATACCTGATAGTTTTCCAGCATGGCAGCATGTGGGACAATCTCCACTCCTTATCTGACCTCCATCTTCAAGATGAGAAGGGAATCATCAGCAAGTTGCTGATGATTCCCTTTTGAACCTTATACTTTATACTTTCTCATCTTTTACTTTTTGGCCTATCCAAGTAGACCCAACATCAGAACAAGCAAAAGTCCAACCATGTCCTAACAGCACTGTATTCAATGCCAAGTTGGCAATACATACCCCTGTCCCTCCTTGCCCAACATAATCATGCGAGACAACATCTACCTCTCTGGCAATCATCAGCAAAACGATTCTAATCAGCCCATTCCAAGTACTGACAATCATTACCTTCATGGTAATGAAGTTCTCAACCTATTGAAGGAATATTGACTGAGGCCTTTACAAAATCCACTGGGATTTAGAGCACACCTTAGCCACTCTTAATCCAGACTCCTTGTGACTGAAACTAAGCTGAGAAAGAGAAATAAGCCACGAGCATGGCTCTCTCCTTATAAAATATATATTTTGGTCAGCTTCCGACAGGACAGGTGGCGCTACCATCTGTGTTTGTAAAGAGGTGGCTCTTTCCACACACACTGCTCTGTATTGACGATCAACCATACCGGTAGACATGCCTCTGTCATCCTCAATGGCAAGGATTCAAACCTCATGCCTACTGGTCCGCTCGCAGCTCCCTAGGAGCACTAACTTCTAGACAGCTCATGCAAAACAAGTACACCTTCAGCCGTGTTGATGACATCACTATGCCATCTCATAATGTCTCCAATTGCCCGTCTTGTAGGACATGCGAATTGAGCTACCCGAGTGATCATATTCCCCTCATGATCAGCTTGCCCACTAATTCCATCAACATTCAGATGCCTTGCCTCAACAGTATGATCCCCACGAAACAGAGCCTGCCACGTGTTCTGGCTAGGTTAGGTTAGGTTACAAGGTGTTCTGGCTAGACCGGTGAGCCCTACATAGGCTAAAAACCGAGAAATTCACCTCTCTCTGTGGCAGAATTGCCGCAAAAACAGTCGAAGACTTAGCTAAATACATTGCCAATATTCCACTCTTCCTACAGCATAGCCCTAAAACCTGTGAAATCAAAATAGTACAAGTATGCACCATCAATCAGCCGCAGCGGCCACCTTTGATGAGGGCACACAGCCTAGGAATGACAGCTTCCTGTCTTGTGGCAGTGCCACTGGGTAGACTTGGCTCGTTGGTAATTGCACAAGTGTTTTACGCTGCATGTAAGGAGCAGTACTTCCAGACACCATACTTGCTGGCGCTCCCAGGTGTTCATGCCTTGCAGAGAAGTTAGAGCAAGTAGCTGGCAAGCTGGCAGCTTGTTCTTCTTTGAATACAGCTCCTGCACCGTTGATGAGTTGGTGACGCACCGCTAAATCACATAATCAGGCAAACATGAGCGCTTGGCAGCTACAAGCCCATGTCAGTATCCATGGTGAACAAGGTACCCTCAGCTGCCGGATGAAATAGATCAGCAGAGGCTCACCCCAAACACGTTGTGGGGGCATGATGTAGTCAAGCATGGTCTTCTGCGGCTGAGCTTGTGGAGGCCGAGGCTGTGGCGAGAGCAGCTGTTGAGGAGGTTAGGGGAAGAGGAGAAGGGGCAGGGGACAAGGCATGTCAAAGACGGCTGTACAGGCATGTGTAGTTGTGCAGCAGGGCTTCTGGCACGCAGAGGATTACTTACCGCTGCATGCACTTCAATACTCCTTTGCTGCTGCTGCCCCACGGTGTGTTGAGACTCATCGTGCGAGATACAGGCCCAGCAGGAAGGCTCCTGCATGCATGCACACGTCAAGTGCTATGGTTGAGCTCATTTATCCATCATCATTACGACCAGGGTTATTTAAGCAACTGAAAATCCCCACATGAAAACAAATGCACCCCCATGTCTGACAATTCCTAGGCTCAAAAAGTTTCCAAATGTCTGGAAGGCTGGACACTACAGGAATTCAGCTCCAGCTAGCTGGGCATGGCCGAGTATTTCTTGCTACTTGCTGGCCAAATTAAACGCGACGGAGCAGGCCGGTTGTGGACATAAGTTGGTGTCAAAAGGCTGTTTGGGGGGTTCTTTATACCAAAATTTTCTTGGGCGCAATGCAGCACCTTCCTTTTTTTTGTACCTACTTTTTTTAATACTTGGGGCTCATACGCTGCATTGCAACAATAAAGAGCCAGCTGAGATTGCCTGGAAATGAATGTGAAATTGTCAAACGGAATTTTGCACACTCCCGTTGACTCCCTCCTTGAGTTATCGCGAGTAATCAAAATAATATTCGGGGGTCTCCGCGCTATGAAATCCGTTTGTAAGGCCGCGGTCACACACAAAATTTTTCACTATTTTTTTCACTTTTTTTCCACTCGGAAGTGAAAAAAATTTGCGGTCACACACGATTTTTTTCACTCCTGAGCGAAAAATTTTTCACTTTTGAAGTGAAAAACTTTTTAGCGGTCACCAGGAGGGTCAAAAAAAAATTCTGAAGGACGCCACGTGTAAATTCTGGGCCGGGGCCCTCTGAACCCCCCCC
>LKMJ01005700.1_pt1 | contig 11748 bp, 17 predicted proteins | sample 643391 | NCBI WGS metagenome assembly LKMJ01 (sample SAMN04112250, study PRJNA286221) | soda lake metagenome | biome: soda lake; feature: Kulunda Steppe; material: water; isolation source: sample PL-Br10 brine of Picturesque Lake | place: Russia: Kulunda steppe | collected 2010-07
ACACACACACACACACACACACACACACACACACACACACACACACACACACACACACACGAACACACACACGCACGTGCACGCACACAAACATGCACATTCCCGCACACAGAGACACATGAGACACATACACGCACACACATACACGCACACAGAGACACATGACACACATGCACAAGGGCAAACGCGCATCCACACGTAAGCTGCACACAGAAAGCACGGACGGCAAGCTCTATGAGCTTGGGTTTGCTAGGTGCCAAGTCGCGTGCATGCGCAAGCAGCATGGGTCCTGGGCTGCTGCTGTGTACAGGCCGTGCGCAACTTTGTGCAGCTTTGCATGGAGGGCTATTACGATGACACCATCTTCCACCGCGTCATCAAGGACTACATGGCCCAAGGGGGGGACCCCACAGGCACCGGTACTGGTGAGCGCTGAGAGGGCAATGCTCAGAGGAGCTGTTGTGCTCATGTCTGGTTCTTGTCCATGCGTGACCCATCTTAATCTTTTCACGTACATCATCACCTGTCCCTGACTGAGATCTGATGATGTGCTCAGCAGCAGAGAGCTTGGTCATGTCGGCTTATGGTGGCTGCAGCGGCAGCCTGCCCCGCTGACTGGTCTTGCAGCCCCTCCTACCCCCTGATGCTTTGCTGGTTTACACATGACATTGTGCAACTTAGATGCCTGCGATGCGCACCCTGAGCAACGAGACCTTTCCAAACCGCGTTGACAAGCTGTGAGAATGTGGGTGAATGTGTGCCTGAGGGGAGGGGGTGGGGGAAAGCTGTGTGCAAGCGCTTGCAGCTGGGCATGCTGCGCGATCTGTGTGCTGTATGATACTGTCCATACCCGTCCATGCCTTCAAAAGCATTTGCAAAGCTCATTGTGCAGTGCCCTTCATAAGTGGAGGGTGTACATCAACTCCGTTAGCGAGTAGCGCTGGCTGGCTGCCCTTGCGCACCTCTGTGGTTCTTTGCCCCAGGTGGAGTGCCCTTCATGGGCAGGGTGCACAGCACCTTCGCCCAAAAGTAGAGCTGGCTGGCTGCTCATGCGCACCTCCGTGGTGCTGTGCTCCAGGTGGTGACTCCATTTACGGGAGCATGTTCAAGGACGAGTTCCATCAGCGCCTTAAGTTCAACCACAGGTGCGTCTGTGATCTGGCATCTGTGATCTGGCCGTCTTCCCGGGCCCTCCGCTGCCTTCCCTTGATTCCCTCCCCAATGCGCCACGCCCAAGGCCGGCCAGCTGCGCACGGTGCGTCGGGCCTGCCCTGCCGCTCAACTGTCCCCAGGGCGCCAGCGCAGGCCCGATGCAAGCGTTGCCAGCAGCAGCTGTTGGGGCGTATGCAGCCCCACACGTTCAGCCCGGCCGACACCCAGCCTTGCACACCCAGTGCTATTGGCACCGCAGTTCCGTGCACACCCAGTGCTATTGGCACCGCAACTCCGTGCACACCCAGTGCTGTTGACACCACTGCTCCGTGCCATGAGCGCCGTGCTTTGCGCCAGGCCCCCCTAGCTGGCATGCTTTGCGAGCTGCCCTCTCTTGCCTCTCTCTCTCTCTCTCTCTCTCTCTCTCTCTCTCTCATTGCTCATTGGCCTAGGATCACCATCACATCCACCATTGTCTGTCACGCAACACCGTTTGGTAGCCCCCGCTGATGCGCAGCCCTCCTCAAAATGCCACGTTGAGCTGTTGCACCCCACCTCTACCGCCGCTGGTGGTTGCTGCAGGGGCATCGTCAGCTGCCCTCTGGTTCGCCAGGTACAGCTGCGTACCCCTTACCTCGCCTTGCCCTGCAGGGGCATTGTGGCCTGCGCAAACCAGAACGAGCCCCACACCAACCTCAGCCAATTCTTCATCACGCTGGACAAGTGCGAGTGGCTGGACCGCAAGAACACCATCTTCGGCAAGGTGGTGGGCGACACCATCTTCAACTTGGCGCGCATGAACGAGCTGGATGTGAGTGCGCATGGGGCTGGAGTGCGGTGCGGGGGCGTGTGTGTTTTTGGACTGAGAGTTGAGACTCGCGGCAAAACGGCATGCAAGCCAAAGCTCAGGTGTGACAGTGAGAGGCCCATGTCAGCGTGCATGGTGCGCTAAGAGAAGTGTGTGTGCGTGTGTGCGTGTGTGTGCATGTGTGTGTGTGCGCATGCCCACCTGCCGCCTCAGGTGGACCCTGAGACGGGCAGCCCCTTTCAGCCGCCCTTCATCGCAAGGTCTGTCCAGGATCCTATAAGACCCCCCCTGACCTGGTTTATAACGCGTGTATGCCCGCCTCAGGTGGACCCCGAGACGGACAGGCCCTTTGAGCCGCCCGTCATTAAGGATGTGGAGGTGCTGTGGAACCCATTTGAGGACATCGTGCCCCGCTTCAACAAGAAACTGGAGCAGAAAATGGCGCGCGAGAAGGCCGAGTGAGCTCGCGTTTTTGGCAAGAACATGCACGTTAAAAATGCAATGAAGTGCGGGGGTACTTTTCCCGCAGGGAGAGCGTAGAGCAGAGGACGTACTGCGCGCGCACATGTGTGTGTGTGAATGGGGCGAGCAAGAGGGCAGGGAGGCGACGCGCAGTACAAGGGGTTAGGGGGTGTGCGTGCGCAAGGCAGTACACCTTACCCACATGCACTTATGCACACATACGCAGGCTTTTGCTTGCAACACACACACATGCGCGTGCGTTCTCAAGCACATGCAAAAAAACCACACGGAACACACTGCAGGTCCTTGTGCCACTGGATAAGGCACCTGGACAGAGGGGACGCGCACACACCCGCCGCCTAAGCCTCTTGCGCTCCTATTTCATGCCAGCGCCTCCTCTCACCTTCATTCCCCACATCATCTTGTAGTGCAAGTGGAGCCCACACCCATTCATAGCTCTTGTGTCCAAGAAATCGCTCTGTCCAACATTTAGCTTTGCCTTGGATGAGAATGATACTCACACACACCGCCATGTGGTACTCACACACACACACCACACACCACGTGCCACAAGCCCCGATGTCCTACAGCACTCTGGATTGTACACAAGCCCATACCCACAAAACCTGGCCCCCCTGCCCCATGTGTGCCTTCTCTTGGCCTCCGCCGCCCTTGCAGCAACTGAGTGTAAAAAGTACTCGTCGGCGTGCCCTGCGTGCTTGCTCGCATGCAGGGCCGACGCGGCCGCGCAGAAGCGCGCAAAAGCCTCCACAGGGCGTGCCAAGAACCTGGCGCTGCTGTCGTTTGGGGACGACGAGGAGGCGGAGCAGGCGGCCAGCGTCGCTGTACCCCGCAAGATCCGCGCGGCACATGACGTGCTGCAGGACGAGAGGTGCGCACGGCATGCAGGGAGGTGGTGCAGGACGAGAGGTGCGCACAGCGTGAAGGGAGGTGCTGCAGGACGAGAGGTGCCCACGGTGCATATGGAGGTGCTGCAGGACGATATGTGTGCAAGACATACAGGGAGGTGCTGCAGGACGATATGTGTGCAAGGCATACAGGGAGGTGCTGCAGGACGAGAGGTGCGCACGGCATACAGGGAGGTGCTACAGGACAAGAAGTGCGCACAGCGCGCAGGGAATTGCTGCTGGACAACAGTTGCGCACGGTGCATATGGAGGTGCTACAGGACGATATGTGTGCAAGGCATGCAGGGAATTGCTGCAGGACAACAGGTGTGCACGGTGCGTATGGAGGTGCTGCAGGATGCGACTTCTGCGTGCAAGCACAGTGTGCAGGCAGTGCTGCCTGCGAGCGCGGTGTGCACGCAAAGCTGTGTCCGAGCGCAGCGTGTGCATGTGCCTCACACGTGCGCAAGCCAGGAGACGCGAGCACGTGCGGTCACACACGCCCACAGGCTGATCTGTGATGCCCTGCGCATATGCACATACACACACGTGAAACCGCACACGTGTGATATTGCACACACACATATGTATCCAACACACGTGCAGGCTGATCCGCGACGAGGACCTGCCCCTGGAGGAGCGCGCCGCCTTGGAGCGGCCCCCCAAGCGGCCCAAAGAGGGTGGAGGTGATGAGGAGGACCAGGCGGGCGTGGCCGCAGCCCTGAGTCGCACGCGGGAGCTGCTTGGAGGGGGGCGCGGCAAGGGCGCGGGCGCAGGCGCATCCTCCTCTGGCCGCGCGGACGGGTGTGTGTGCATGTGCGCATGTGTGTGCGCGTGTGTGCGTGTGCCTGCGGGCGCACGTTGCAGTGCTCACTGGCACAGCACACGCTCGCATGTTGAAGGGCCGTTGGTGGCGGGCAAGTGCGAGTGTGCACAGGACCGGGTGTCCAAGGCATTGTTGCGGTGGCTTGCGGTCGCAGAGCGCGCTGCGGCGGCGGTGGCGGCGGCAGGTCGTGCACTGGTACTTTTGGGCATTTTTGGGCACGCGCTGCCACTGATGCTGTGGCTGCAGCCTCCTGGGGTTGCAAGGAGTCACTCCCCTGTGACCAGCACCAGCTTGCCCCTGCGACCAGCACCAGCTTGCCCCTGTGACCAGCACCAGCTTGCCCCTGTGACCAGCACCAGCTTGCCCCTGTGACCAGCACCAGCTTGCCCCTGTGACCAGCGCCAGCTTGCCCCTGTGACCAGCACCAGCTTGCGCTCGTCCCGCTGCAGACGTCTGTACCCCCCTCAGACTTTGACTGCCCTTTGACTGTGACCGCATAGCTGCGGCAATTCCAACAAGCATCTGTGTCGCTCCTGCAACCGCAGCTGCTCACTGCGACTGCCCCGGCACCGCTCCTGCGACTGCCATAAAAAGAACACCTGTGCCACACCCGTGCCCCTCATGCAACTGCCGTGCAAGAAACACACCTGTGCCGCTCCCCTGGCTGCTGCCTCCTGTAGGGAGGGTGGCCAGGATGGCATTACTGCTCAAGTGAGAGCAAAAGTGGCGGAGGCACGGGCCGCCAAGCAGGGAGACAGGTGAGGAGGCGGGGGTTAGAGCAAGAGCGCTCTGGGTGTGTGTGCAGCCAGGTGGGTGCGTGCTTGGTGTGCGCTGCCAAGCAGGGAGACAGGTGAGGAGGCGGGTGGCAGAGCAAGAGCGCTCTGGGTGTGTGTGCAGCCAGGTGGGTGTGTGCTCGGTGTGCGCCGCCAAGCGGGCAGGTGTGCATGGAAGGGGCGACTCCTTCCTGTGTACTTGGTGTGCACGGTCAAGCATGCAGCCCTGTGCTTGCGTGCACAACTGGGCCTGCAGACCGGCCGCGCGGGAGGGAGGCGGCTCAGACGACGACGGAGAGGGAGAAGGGGATGGCGGAGGGCGTACGAGAGATGGGGAGGGCGCGAGGGACGGGGGCAGCAAGCCGCCGGCCGGCAAGAGCAAGCGAGACATCAGGGAGGAACGGCGGGAGGAGCTGGAGGCGATCCGGCGGGAGAAGCGCGCGTACGGCAAGACTTCCACCGCAGGCGGGCACGAGGTGTGTGCGTGAGTGTGTGCGTGCGTGCGTGTGCGTGTGCATGGCCTGTGGAGGAGTGTGCGCGTGCGTGTGCACGGCCTGTGGAGTGCGTGTGTACGGTCTGTGGAAGAGTGTGCGTGTGCATGGCCTGTGGAGGAGTGTGCGTGTGCACGGCCTGCGGAGGAGTGTGCGTGTGCACGGCCTGTGGAGGGGTGTGCGTGTGCAGGGCCTGTGGAGGGGTGTGCGTATGCACGGCCTGTGGAGGGGTGTGCGTGTGCAGGGCCTGTGGAGGAGTGTGCGTGTGCATGGCCTGTGGAGGAGTGTGCGTGTGCACGGCCTGTGGAGGAGTGTGCGTGTGCATGGCCTGTGGAGGAGTGTGCGCATGGCGAGGCCTCCGCTGTTCAAGGGCATGAAGAGGGGGAGCATGTGTGTGCGTGTGGCCTCCTGCAGAGATGCACGCATGCGGCGAGGCCTCCACCTCCAGGGGGCGTGGGGTGTGTGTTTGAATGTGTGCCATGATTTTTGGGCTTGTGCAGCCCTGCCCGACCTGGCTGTATGAGGTGCAGGCTTGCCCGACCTAAAGCTGTATGAGGTACAGGATAATTTAGGGTCAGATCCGGGTCCACACACCCTGCAGTGAGGAAGGGCGGTGCCTCTTTCCCAGCAGCTGCTGCTGGAGGGATGCTTTGATTCCGCGATGCTTGACGTGGGCGAGCTGGAGACTGGGTAGCCTCAAAGATGCCCATTACGCCAGCATGACATGTGCGGCCCATGAGACTTTGCGCCTGATGTTCTGAGTTGTTTGGATTCCAGTTTTTTTGACACCAGGCCTTCCCTCTACCCTTCCTCGCCCTAGCCCTTCCCTCAACCCATGATGTCCCTTGCAGCACCCAATTGATGTCCCTTGCGGCACCCAATTGATGTCCCTTGCGGCACTCAATTGATGTCCCTTGCGGCACCCAATTGATGTCCCTAGCGGCACCCAATGAGCCGTGTGGATCCGCATGTGCCACATGCGTGGGTTTGTCTGGCACAGCGCCCGCGCAGAAAGGCCTCCTGTGCACTGTTCATGCTGCCGGGCTGAGTGTGGCGCCGCCCCCCGCTCACCTCTGTTGGGTGGCACGAGGTCGGACGCAGGTGTGGACGCGCTGCCCCTGCGCGCTGCACGCACGCTGCGCAGGTGGTGGACGCAGAGCTGCTGAAGCCCTGGCAGCTGTCGCGTGAGACGTACAAGCAGCGCAAGCGCATCACCGGGTCTCGCGAGAAGAGTACGCTGGAGCGCCTGAGCGCCTTCCAGTCCAAACTGAGTAAAGCGCAGGTGCGCAGTGTGGCGCGCACATGTGTATGCGCGGGCGGGTCAAATGACCATGCCCCAGGCGCACAGCTCCTTGATCCTTGATGCTGGGACGCATGAGGATGCTTTGAGCCCTGACACAGGCCCAAGGCCGTGTGCAGAAGCTGCGCATGTCAAACACAGCCGTCTTTCGTTCTTGCTCTCGCGCCTGGTGCTGCGCAGAGCTGCCCAAGCACGCCGTTACGCGTGGCTGTGCCTTTCTCAACCTTACTTCAATCTTTCCCTGTGTTTGAGCTCACCAAAAGACCAACAGGCTTTGTGCTTTCCACCCTCATTCTCAGGCTGCAGTTGACAATGATGATGAAGGAGCAGCTGTGCGTGGAGGGGCCCAGGTACTGACATGCCAAGCATCATGTTTTTTCAAGATACTTGACATGTGAATGCAGTCAAGTCTCCCAGATCTCTCATGCGCGATTGGCTTCCTGCGTGTACTCAGGTTCACAAACTGACAAGCGCAAAATTTTGCAAGCATGCATAAGGACATGCACATGCAAGCGTAGCCATCACTACCAGCAGGGCTTGAAGCCCCACTCTGGTACCGCTGCTGACTGCAGGCCAGCACGAGTGACGCGGAGAAGAAGGGCTACGCTGGCAAGGTTGACAACACGATAGATCATACAACATACATGCCAGCGGCATGGCGAGTCGATGACTACTTAGACGGTGAGAGGCGGATGACACCAAATTGCTCATGTTCAGCATCCTTGGTGAGACAACACAAGGGTCGACCATAGAAGGCCATTGCAGCAAGACATTGCTGGAATGTCAGGTCAGCCCTGGGCCCTAATGCCTACTTCATGCCCTACTTAACTAACAAAAAGATTATTGCAAGCCCTCACACAATCCCAAAAGCATGCATGGTCCAGCAAAACAGGTTGGAAAAGTTACAAACCATTGTGGTGATGGTGTAGCCCCATTCAGCACCCTTGCATGCAAATTGTCACACGCTTCGTTGCTTCCTATATCCTTGGCATGTGCTTCATTCTGTCTTTGCCGGCAGTCGCTGTGCATCATGCTGCCTTTGCTGGCCACCACTGTGCTTCACAGGGGACGCCCTTGACACCTCCCTTGACGAGCTAGGGCGGCACAAGCTGGAGTTTGCGAAAGCGCCAGGTGCAGCACTTGCCACCGCTTGTGGTGTGAGGTGCAATTTAGTGTGCACCCGGCTTGCTTCTCACTTTGATGGGCTCAGCTTATCTTAGCCAGCCTGGCCGCGCCAGGAATGGCACACTGGCGCAAGCATGTGTCGTGTTCATCACTGCAAATTCATGCACATGCGCAGGTCGTAAAGATGACATGGCACGCACAGACGACGCTGAGGACTATGTGGTGAGTAGCTGATGCCGTGCAATGATCGGGCAAGAACAGGCCAGGTCCTTGGATTACAAAAGGTTGAGGATCCACGAGCTTGCACCTGCCCAGGAGTGAAAGGACCTCACTAACCCTAAGATCACTTATCATAAGTGACTTTTGCAATTGACTTACGTATTAGATGACCAGGTCACGCTGTGCTGAGCCTCAGTCCCTTTTCGCTAAACGACAGCTGATGACGCGCAGCCCAGGCGCTAAGCAGGCAAAGCTTCCGTGCAAGGCTTGAACACAAAGCACTTTGTTTGCTTTGAAAGCAGGCAAAGCTACCATGCCAGTACGCCAATACCTTGCCGATCGTGAAACATCTCTCTGTGCTTTCCTGACTGCAGGTGTTTGATCCCTTGCTTGAGCAAGCCAAGGGGAAATTCAGCAAGGCAAAGCAGGGGGAGAAGAAAAGGCAGAATCAGTGGGCGGGGGGTGCAAATGTGTGACAGTCTCTTGCTCTTTCAAACAATCTGCATCATGATATGATATCCAACATAGCTCTGAGCCGCATTTTGGTGAATGATCCACACATTTGGGGGGTGTCTGAGGTAAGGTCCACCTCAGGATCTGCCTGTGACCCACGCTGAGCTACTTGACACCTTCAGTGTGGATGGTGGAGCTCCAGAGCCTGGTGCTTGCACCAGACACACAATCCCCCGGGCCTGGCTTGGCAATAAATGCTGACAGGAAAGCCCAGAGAGCTATGCCTTCTTCCCTTTTCCCCCGAGGCTGGTCAAGAACAGAAAAGGAAGAACTACAGAGACAGTAGAATTACTCCGTCAATTTAGGAAAAGGGATTACCTGTGCTACAGTGGCCTAGGTCAACCTACTAGGTCAAGTTACTAACTATTAGTAGTAGGTTACAAGGCTGTACCACTGGCAACAAATCATAAGTAAAAGAAGTCAATGGGGAAGAACCTTGGTATTGATCCTCAGAAAGCAGCCAAGCTTGCATAGTACGAAGCTCCATGCTCATTCAGAGTACGCTAAGAAAGAAATGAAAAACTACATAGGCAGTGAAACCACTCCCTGCATCAATGAAGGAAAAGAAGACACATTGGCCCGAAGAGCCGTGAGTCTCCTCCACTAGGGAGATGGAAGAACTAGTGAGGATTTGGAGGGTGACAAGCCGGCCCCTTTTCCAGACCAAGACCTTGAGAGCAACTGGATTTTTCAAAGAGCGCGTCTAGTAGTTGTCAGTTTGTGTTCATAGGGCACAGAATAAGCATGTGACTTGAAGGCAGTCTTATGGGCTTTTAGTGTAACAAGGCCGAGCTCATTAAGGTCACCTTATCACGGTGATTCAAAGCGTGAGGTATACCATAGTATTCATACGTATTAGTACTATTACTTGTAAAGCCTCCCATACCAAGAGGAATGGTGTGAAGGATAATTTTCTTGGCTTTCAACTTTGAAGTTCAAGCGCTTACAAGGAACCTCGTGTTATTTTTTAGAGGCCTCTATTTGGTATCCAGGCCGTTTATTTTTACAGTATTTAACCTCAACGAGGTTTATCTCTCTTATGTTGACATTGTGCCCATGAACTCTGTGTACATCTTTGCTGGGTTGTCTTGGGTGTGACACCTCGCGCAAATGAGGAGTGGTGGGCGATTTGGGGTTTAAGTACTACTGCCTAGTAGGTAAGGGCCCCCGGGGGTGAACACTGGTAAAATGGCATCAGGGCGACAAGAGGTCAGTCTACTCCAGCAGATAAACAAGCATCAAAAAGCCCGGCTTTTTGATGCTGGGCCAGCTGGGTATAGTCCTGTTATTAGCATGCTCAGGGATTTGATGATTTTGTTGGGCCAAACGATTAGTGCTGACGGAATCCAAGTGGACTAAACAACCTGCCAGAGAGCCTTTGCTGGTGGCTTTCATGATGAGCCTGCAGGCAACGTTATGGCGTTCAGTGATCATACCCGAAATAATCGTATGTAGACACCCTGAGAGAATATGGAGAGCACTGTATGCTTGCTGACATAGTGGACACTGAAGGCTGGTGGACGTTTTAAAGTGGACAGCATGTTTCTGATTAAGGGAAAGCCAAAAAGGTTAGACTCCACACCATCCTTCTTGGTGTAGCCTCCAACACTACTAGTATAGTATGCACCATCTTGAAGAGCTTGGCCTTGATTCACAAAGGAACCAAAAGACTGCCTTTCAGTTGCATGCTCACCCCGTGCATTATGCTCACAAACTGACTACAAATGCTCTCAAGGCCTTGGTCTGGAGCACTGCCCCCTGGCAGGGGGTTGCCAGTTACCCTTCGGATCCCCCTTTCCCCCCCCCATTTTCCCCCTTTCAAGACCAAAGTTTTTCCCCATTTTCCCCCTTTCAAGACCAAAGTTTTTAGGATGCTCCGTGATGTGAGGGCTGTAAAAGAGGAAAGTTGCTACTCCCAGGGCCTCTTGTAAAAAACATGTAGAGTTGCCTGCATGAAGAGCCTGGTTTTTCATACTCCCTTTAGAGATTAGCCTAGCTTTCATATGCTACCTTTCTTCTGGTATGAGCGCCTAACTAGTTTTGTAGACCTTTCAGGTAATAGGCAATAGGTAGCTAAGCTGCCTTTGTTCAGCTGGTGTAGCTTGTAAGCTAACCTGAAGAACATGGTGCCATCCACTCCCAGAAGGATAGTGTGCAGGCTGAAGCGCTGGCGGTAGTTCCGCAAATGATGACAAAGTAAAATTGTCGGATGGCGGCCTCGAGCTGACTCCTACGCCTGGTTTCTTAGTGATACTTGACTTTCACGAGATGGATATGATTGACTCAACCATCGGATGCTCAAAAGGTACACTCCCTTTGATTCTCACTAAATAGTGACATCCTGTCATGGCATCAATGATAGGATGTCACTATTTGGTGGGTCATTACTAGGTCAGTATTATTATTTGATGTCACAATCTTGTGGGTCATTATTAGGTCAGTATTATTAGGTCAATTTAGGTCAAGTCACAATTTAGTGGGTCGCTGTTAGGTCAGTATTATTAGGTCAGTTTTAGGTCAAGTCTTGACCTAAAACTGCTGGTCCTCAATGGTAATGGCCTGCCCGATCCACAGGCTGATCCAGCCGCAGCAGCCAACAAGACGGCTGCCCTGCTTGACATCATTAGATGGCACCATATTATCATATTGTGGTGCTAACTGAAACATGCACTGATGATATGAACAGGCTCATGATTGGTTTTAGTGCCTCGTAAGCTCATAGGAAACACAAGCATTCCCCATGGCTGCGCCGGTAGGCGTGGTTTTGGAGTGGCTGTTGTTGCTGCCAACTCTTGTGCAGACTTCCTGACTTTGCATGAGGTCTCGCAGAGCCTTCAATGTGTGTAGGTCTGTTGCAAAGGTAGTCTCTTTGGACTCCCTCAAAGTGCCATGCTTGGTGCTTTTACATTCCGCCCCAGAGTAAAGCTTTTCCGTGTGCACAAGTGACTGACTCTTTTCTTGCTCTGGCGGACGAGTTGTCGCGTGCCTCCCAGGTTGCTCCCCACTTCCTGCTGTGTGGTGACCTCTACGCCAAGGTTGGCGGGCTCAACGAGGTCACCCATGCCCACAAGTCCCTTCTCGTGGCACACCCTGCCCTCCAGCTGGCACGCCGGTGTGAGTGCCAGGCCATTAATGCGGCTGGCAGGCTGCTAGCTGATCTGGCTAGCTCTCT
>LKMJ01005701.1_pt1 | contig 11744 bp, 4 predicted proteins | sample 643391 | NCBI WGS metagenome assembly LKMJ01 (sample SAMN04112250, study PRJNA286221) | soda lake metagenome | biome: soda lake; feature: Kulunda Steppe; material: water; isolation source: sample PL-Br10 brine of Picturesque Lake | place: Russia: Kulunda steppe | collected 2010-07
ACTTCGTTTGGCCCCCGGCCAAACGGAGGCCTCACGAAGTCCAGACTCCGTCGTCAGACGGGGCTGACGACTTCGTGCGGTCAATTTCTCACAAATACGAAAAACGAAAAGTTTTTCGTGACAAGTCGAAAAAGATTTTTTTTTAAAAAATCTTTTTCGAGTTCTCACTAATACGAAAAAGAATTTTAAGAAAAATTCTTTTTCGAGTTTGTGACAAGTCGAAGTTATAAAGAACCGTAACGGTTCTTTAAAATCTAGCGCAGCGGTCAATTTGTCACAAAGAAATTTTCAGAAAATTTCTTTGTGAGAAGGTTAGCAGGGTTCGAAACCCGCTAACCTTGATAATTTTGGATTGTATTCCTTTACCCTTTTCTGCGGCTTCTCGCGAGTTTTTTTAATTTTATAAGAATGGTATGCAACTATGCTTTAATAACTTCTCACTTGATCAATATTTAGTACCTGTTTCTAGGGAACATCTTACTCTTGAATTGAATACAATTATTCGTAATTATGGATTCACTGTTAAGAAAAATTTACTTACTCATAGTTGTCTAGTTTCTTTTATTACACGTGTATGTAGAACAGCAGGTATAGACGTAACTTCTAACCCTCTTAGAGATATAGGTAGAAATAAGACATGTTTCAAGGAAACACAGTTAAGCCAAACAGAGATAGTATTGGAAGAATTAGCCGTAGCTACAAAAGCACTATCAGCGCAATCAGCAATACAGCATGAACATTTAAGAAGTTTACGGTTAGATAGTCAAGAACAAATAAATAGTTTAATAAAACAATTAAATGATGCGCAATTAGCGCATCAAAGTGAAAAACATCTTTTACAAGAGCAACTAAAAGAATTAACAGAAAAAATAACACAGGTGGCTAATAATGAAAGTAAAAAGGAAGAGGATAAACAAAAACGTATAGAAAAGAAAAAAAAAAGAAAACCTCGTGCTTTAAAAGATGCTTTCACAAAAGCTGATCTAGTAAATGTTTTAAATTTAATATCTAAAAACTATGCCAATCCAATACTTTCTTCACGTTATAGTATTTCCGTTGTTTTATGGTATATTTTTGGTATTTGTATAAATGAACTTCGTCAAAGAAAAGTTGGGCATCTAAAAGAATACCTAAATGGAGAACCTCTTAGTATATAGGTTGGTAAATCCAAAATGCGAACTAATGTTGAGTATCCTTCATCTAAAGGTACACGTGATTTTTTAAAAAAGCATTGCGATCAAAGTCTATCATACTGCTTTGTAAATCTATCTGACAGTCTTGAAATAGTACCTGTTTCAAGAGAACATTTAACACGTGAACTGAATGGTATAATAAGAAATTATGGTAGAACAGTAAATAAGATTTTATTATCACATAGTTGTAGAGTATCGTTTATTACACGTGTATGTAAAGAAGCAGGCATAGAAGCAGCTAAAATTATGGTAGAACACGCACATATATCTACAACAAATGTATATAATCGTAACTACTGGAATAATCGTGCTAGACAACGTATAATGAATGATTCTTTATTAGACTTTAAGGAAGAAATGAATACTGACTTAGAAAATCAGCTAAGTAAAGTATTAGACAAAATTTATAAATTTTAAGAAATAAAATTTATAAATTTATTATTTATATATATATAAAATATATATATTTTTTAAAAAATCTGTTTATTTTTGTAATATATACGTATATGGTTTTGTATAATTTTAAAAATTTTTATATAAGAGACGGGTTCTTTTGAGCCAGTCTCTACAATAGGTAAAAAAGTATAAGTAGAGTTCTAAGTTTAACAACTTATAACCATACGAGTAGAACCATACTAGTAAGTGAGGTTTTATTTCTAAGAAAGTAAATAGTACGAATGGGTTGAACGAAAACTATGTTTTACCTTGTAAAATTTACTAATAACTTGTTCTCACGAACAAGTTATTTCTATTCTCTTTATAAGATTTGTTATAAAGATACTTTAAAATTAAAAAGAGATAAAATCTTAAAAGTGCTAGTAAGAATAAAAAGAATTCGCTTAGAAGGGATTATTCAAGAAAAATGAACTGAAAAGATGGATTTTTTTTATTACCAAAGGTATATTCTTTATAGAGGAACTTGTTCGTAAGAACAAGTAATACGTTAGTAAGAACGTATTAGAAAAGGGTAAGTAATACGTTCGTAAGAACATGTTGTTAAGAAAGAAGAATAAAAAAAATTCTTAAAATTCTTTCAATTGTTTAAATTTTTTATAGAATTATTATTTAAGAGAAGAAAGTTTAGGTAATAGATTACTGTTTCGAAATAAACTGTCATAGGTAAAAAGGATAGTTAACAAAAACAGGTTCGTAAGAACCTGTTTGTTAGAACAGATAATATTAATTATTAATTATTTCTAAAAATATTATTAAACGTTAAAAAGTTAAGTAATAGATGACAGTTTCTTTTTGAAACAGTCATAGGTATAGTTAAGAAAGAGAGACAGGTTCGTAATAACCAGTCTCAATACGAGGATTAAAGTTAAAAAAGAGAGACAGGTTCGTAATAACCAGTCTCATTAGATAGGTAAAGAGAAGTAGAGACAGGTTCGAAATAACCTGTCCTCAAGAAGGAAAGAAGTCCTAGGTTTAACAACCTAGAACTGGGTCGTCAGACATTGAAACATATTATGTTTAAATGAGGGTTTAAGAATGAAAAAGAAGTAGAGAAAAAGATGTAGAGAAAAAGATGTAGAGGCGTGTTCTTTCGAACACGTCCTCAGGGAAGGTGGAGAAGTGTTAGGAAGAAAGTACTAGATATAACAACCTAAGACTAGACAGACAAGAGTAAAAAAAAACACATGACCAGAAAGCTTGTTCTTTAGAACAAGCCTCTTTCACAAGGTTAAAGAACGAGGAATTGTTCTTTAGAACAATTCCTCGACATATTTAGAAAAAAAGTACTTTAAGATAAGGAAAGAAGAGAAGAGAATGTTCTAGGTTTAACAACCTAGAACAAAGCAGGCAAGAGTTGAAACATGGTCTGTTCCAAGGTATAAAGGAGGTGAGGGCAGAAAGAGTAAGAAGAGGCGGTGAGCGTAAGCTCACGCCCCCAGACAAACAATCCCAGGCTCGCTTTTGCGAGCCTCAACACACCGTCATGGTGGATGGCTTGAAGGAATTTTGCTCTAAAAAATTGCAGGTTGTTAAGGTAAAGAAAGCTGTACTAAAAACAGAGAGTAGGACAGGTAGGTAAGAACATATTTTCAATTACACAACATGTTAAAAACGTTTTCTTTAACATTCTGTTAAGAGTAAGAAAAAAATAGGTAGTACCTAGGTAATTGAATATAGGGTAAAATACAACTTTTAGAAAACTTTTCAATTTCGAGAATAAGAAAGAAGATTAAAAAAAAGATGATAAAATCTATAAAAGAGAGAAAAAATTGATTAAAGGAGAGAAAACAAGTCGAAAAAGAATTTTAAGGAAAATTCTTTTTCGAGTTCTCACAAACTCGAAAAACGAAAAGTTTTTCGTGTTTGTGACAAGTCGAAACATATTTTTTTTAAAAAAATATGTTTCGAGTTCTCACAAATACGAAAAACGAAAAGTTTTTCGTATTTGTGACAAGGAAAGTAAAAGGTAAAGATAGAATAAAACCATCATAGATATAAATGTAGATAGATTTAGATAGATTATATAGTTATATAGCCTGTTCTTCTGAACAGGCTATACATATTAGGGTAAAGCTAAAACTAACGGAGATTAATTCCTCAATCTCTCTATAAAAATTTTTTTATTTTACTTTCTTGGGTTATCTTCTGTCATAATAGGTTAAAGAAACTAAGACTCTACCTTTAAATAGTGATACAGGTTGGTAAGAACATGAAAAGAGTAAAGAATTCTATGTATATGCTAATGCATAGAAAGAGGTTGTTATAGTTTTAATAACCTTGAACTATAAACAATATGCTTTGACACCAATTCTATTTCATTTAATGAATAAGGGGAGGTCAGGTTCTTAAGAACATGTATATTATTAAATAGAAAATTTATTAATTTATTAATAAACCAAAAATGTTTTATAGCGTTTAGAAAAAAAAATTAGATTTGCTGGTCTGGTTTACTAAAGTTCTTTTTTCAACATTTTATGATTCACATTTCCCGCGATTCTTAAATTATACAAAATTAAAAGAGATTATAAAGAATCAAATTAGGGTTTTATTTTTTCTAAAAATTTAAAGAAAGGGCTTTTTTGATGAAATAGTTCCCATCCACATTTTTTAAAGAACATAAAAAAGTGTTTTTGAAAAATGTGCACGCTAATACTTCGAAACCTTTTCTTTTTTTAGATGTAGGGTCTACCCAAGAAGAATAGAATGCTATTCTAAAAGCTTAAAAATGATGGTCCTTTTATGCTTCGAAATGATGGTCCTTTTAGGCTTCGAAATGATGGTCCTTTTATAAAAGGATCTTTTACCAATTTAAAAGGATTACCCTTTGTATAATTATAACCTCCTGGTGTTAAGTTAATAATATCTTGATCCGGCATTTTAAATTTATCTATATAGAAGTCATTAAAGAGTTCAGGGTTAACGTGTTTAAAAAAACTTTTTTAAAGAACCTTCGTCTAAATTTTTAAACTTTATAAAGTTACTACTTCTGAAAAACTAAGAGAGTCAAAAACCCCCTTATTCTAAAAGGGCATCAGTTTGTACTTCGTTAGCTACCGGAGATTGTTGTATTTCTAGAACGCGGTATGGAGAAATTTGAACGACTAAATTAAAAGGGGATACATTTAAATAAATAAAGTTTTTAATATTTTCCCTGCCGTGACAGGGTTAATGAACGGATAATTTGAATTTTAAAAGGTGTTCCCCCCACGTGAGACATAGTACAAGTTCTTTAAAAATAGGGACCTTTCATGAGAAGACAGAAAGATATGCGCTACAAGAACGAAAAAGCATACGTTTTCTTTAAATAAATTAATGAAATACAAAAGGTCTGTATAGTTTTAAAAATATCCTTTTGGTTATAAATACGCATTAAGCGTTACAATTCTAACCTTCCCTTTTAAAAATATCCTTTTGGTTGTAAATACGCATTAAGCGTTACAATTCTAACCTTCCCTTTTAAAAATTTGCTTAAAAGTAAACGTGGATGAACTAATTCTTCAAGTGTTAACACGCAATATTGAGTATACTATGCAATCCTTTCAGGGCTGGACACCACGGCTTTTAAAAATTCCACGTTATCATTTAAAAATTCCACGTTATAATTTAAAAAGTTTTTCTTTGTAAAAGCTAAGACACAAACTAAAGTTGCTAAATTTGCCGCTTTATGTCACATTTTGTAAGTTTTCCCACTTCCAGTGGTAGCTTTAAGATAGTGAATTTTGTCTTGACCGGTATTAACCCCCAGGTTCAGAGTTTGAAATATCTGCATAATTTTTAACTTTAAAATCTAAATTGATGTAAAATTTAGAATTTAATTCTTATTAAATAAATGCAGAAGAATTTCATATTTTTTCTTTAAATCTCTATAAAGTTCTTAATTTTTTAGCTTTGTCAAATTTCTTTAAAATAGATTTGATAAAACTTATTTTATAAAACTGTCATTTTTGCGCTTATATATAGGCTCAATAATGACAGTTTTATAAATCTTTTAAAAGTCTAAAAATTGGACCGTTTGTAAACATTAAATTGAAATTAAAAGTTTCATTTTTGAACATATATATACACTCAAAAATGAAACTTTTAATTTCAATGTTTTTTTTAGAATAAATGTTAAAACTTAAAATTCTTATAATTTTTAAAGTTTTAAAGTTTTAAAGTTTTCAAGAGTCGTTCTTAGTTTATTAAAAACGAAAAAGAAGAGAGTATGTACGAAGAGAAAAAATAATGGTTATGGTTATTTTTTTAATTAAGAGTTACGTAGTTCTACGGTAGCTTCAGAGCTAATACCGTTAGATGGTAAGTTTAAAGAATCATATGCTTTTGTGTCAAATGTAAAATCTAAAGAATTATTAATATTATCCTTAATGTTTATTTTCTGAAGGAGGGATGTTAAGCATTCCAGAGATATAATGTGCAAAGAACTTATATTTCTTATGAGGACTAACACGAGAGTGTTTAATCTAATAAACATCTTTTTTAGTGAAAACAAACCCACATCTTTCTAATTTTTGTCTACGAGCTATAAGAAGATCCTTACGACGATAAGCAACACCTACTTTAGTTTAAGAAAAACGCACATGTGGAGTTTTATCCTCTTGGAAAAGCACAATCAAAAGAAAAAAAGAGGTTTTCTAAAGAAATAAAGTTTAAAAAACTTTAAGAAAAATTTACTTATAATTTAAAAAATTTTTATTTGAAGAAAAAAAACCCTATCACATATCCCTACTCCCCTACGGCGCTCGTACTCTATACGTACAAAGCGCCGTAGGGGAGTAGGGATATCGAAATTTTAGAAAAATAGAATAGTTTTATTATAGAAGTCTAAGATAAATTATAGACTTTTCTCTTAGACTTGGTGAAATAAAGAAGAATTTAAAAATACCGAAAGTTTTTTAAATATTTTGAAGCAGTGAATAAAAAAGAATTCTTCCAGGTGTAGTAGACATATATTGAACTTTTAATTGTGAAGAAGAGTCAAAATGACGAATATAGTTATAAGATAATTCTTGCCAAGAACCTAAACTGGAAATACGAATTTCAACGGGTTCTTCTTGATCGTTACCGTTTTCAATTAATCCAGCCCAACGTACCCAAACTAAAGCGTGTAAATCAATTTTTTGTAAATCGTAAAGGTAAAGAACTTTTTGTAAATCGGAAAAAAATAAACCTGAACCACGTAATAAAGAAAGAGTGGCTTTATTGGAATTAGTGGTTAAATAATAACAACCTAAAACCATATCTTGACTAGGAATAGATAATGGATCACCGGTAGCAGGTGAAAGCATATTATTACGAGACAACATAAGTTTCCAAGCTTCTGCACGAGCTTCAATAGTAATAGGTAGGTGAACAGCCATTTGATCACCGTCAAAATCCGCGTTAAAAGATGAACAAACTAATGGGTGTAATAAAATAGCACGACCTTCAACTAGTTTAGGAACAAAGGCTTGAAAACCTAAACGGTGTAGTGTAGGAGCACGGTTTAATAATACAGGAGAAACTTGCATAATTTCACGTAAAAGTTCAAAAGCTAAAGGTCTATTATTTTTAATTAAAGCTTTTGCACCAACTACTGTTTTTGCATAGTTTTTATTTAAAAGAATTTTTAATAAAAAAGGTAAATATAATTCTAAAGCCATTTCTAAAGGAATACCGCATTCGTAAAGTTTTAATTTAGGACCAACAACAATTACAGAACGTCCAGAATAATCAACACGTTTACCAAGTAAAAATTGTCTAAAACGACCTTGTTTACCTTTTAAAATATCCGATAAAGATTTTAAAGCGCGTCCACGTGCATCTTTTTCACCACTACTTTGACTATTTTGAATTAAATTATCAACGGCTTCTTGTAATAAACGTTGTGCATACTTCATTTCATATGAATGACTAGTAGCTGGATCTTTCAAAAATTTTTTTAAACGATCATTTCGATAAATAACACGTTGATAGAATCTGTTTAAATCAGAAGCAGCAATTTGTCCTCCCATTTTAACAATAGGTCTTAAATCAGGGGGTAAAACAGGTAAAACAGTTAAAATCATAGAAGATGGATCGGAATCTTTTCTGAATAATTTACGTACTAATTTTGTACGACGTATTAATAAATCACGTTTTTTACATAATTCTCTCATTTCTATTTGTGAAGCTTTATCATAGAAAAAGATTTTTATATGTTTTTTTAATTTAAATATAGATTTATTTAATAGGTATAATAATAATCTATTTTGCTTATCTAATTTTTTCATTTCAGTAAATGTTAACTCATTTAGTAATTGTTGAATTATACCAGGACCTGAAAAAAAGGAATTATTAATAGCTATACCATATGGTTGTTTACTTTGCGTAATACTAGGTGTTTGTGTTGGTGTTGCAGACGTGCTAAGTCCACTAGGACTTAGTACAGTAGAAGAAATGCGATCTTTGTAAGCGAAAATCGGGTAGTCTTTAGCCTTTGAAACGGATGTATTATACAATAAGAAAATTTGCCAATCTTTACCTTCGTTTACTCTACTTCCCCAACGTTCACGATGTGATAATGTATAAACATTATTATATAAACGCTTTCTAGGTATCGTATTCGAAGCAAAGTTTTTCTTTTGTATAGGGTCGAAGTTTGAGTTTTGTATGTCACCTAAAAATTTTCTTTTGTTAAATTTATTTGTAGCATCCTGAATATTTTCAACTTCCTTAAAGTAATTTGAAAACGACAACATTGTATATTTACCATTGTTTAGAAAACAGAAATCCGAATAAGGTTGTTTAAAGAATCTATAAGGTAATAATTTTGAAAAATTCCATGATTCTTGGTTATAGTCATTAAGCTTCATATTGTTTTGAAAATCGGAGTTTAATGCAATATTAGAATCTAAATCTCTAGATACAAATTGATTTGGAGCTTTTAAACCGGATCCTCCGTGTTTCTTTAAAGAAACACGGTGTTCGACTTTTAAGAAATTTTTTGCTAGCGTAAATAATCTAATTTTGTAACTTAAATTTGTTTTCTTTAAAGATTCCATTTTCTTTAAAGATTCCATTTTCTTTAAAGATTCCATTTCACTAATAAAACTACTTTCGGAAAATTTTTTCGTGTGATCTTGAATATTTTCAACTTCTTTTAACGAATTTGAAAACCACGATAATTTTTGATTTTTTAGGAGTGGAGTTTGTGTTTCATTAGCTGTAGGAAGAAAACGGTTAAAAGAAAAATTTTTACCATATCTAGTCTGTTCTAAAAATTTTCCAACCACTAAAGGTGCCGTAAAGCCACTTTGGGCTAATAAATCAACTAACGAAAAAATATCCAAACTTAAGAAATGTGTCATTTCTTCCGATTTTTTTTGCATTAATTGTGATATACTGTAAGGGATCGGAATTTCTGTTAAACAAACAGTAGAGAATGTACGATAGTTGTTCGTGTGTGTGGTGTTAGAACTAGCTTCTAAGAGGTTAACCATACGCTGAGAAGTTGAAACCGAATTTTTATCATTATATACGTTTATATTTTTAAGAGTATAATTTTTTGTATTTTGGAAATTTAAAGAAAAAATAGGTTGTTTTCTATTTTGTAGTGTAAGTAATACATTTTTTTTAAAATAACTTTTTACTAGTTGAATAATATTTTTGGAGTATTTAATACTCGTTGTATTATAATATATTTTCGAGATTTTATAATATTGTAAAAATGGAAAAGCATATGCTGATAGTGTTTCGTTTTCAACACCTAAAATTTTTAATTTTTTTGCCACGTTATGTGGTATTTTATCTAATTGCTGGTTTTGAGCAAAATAAGAGGTAATTTTATACATGGCTTTAATATAAGCTTTTTTATAAATATTTTGCCATGTTTTTACCATCGAATTCATTATGATTTTTTTATGTAACATTCGTTGAAGAGAAGCCTTTATATATATATCCATCGGACTTTTTTTCTTTATTTTCTGTATTAAATGAGCGGATGTGTACTCGACGCCCTTTGACCCATTATCATATATTGTCAAGGGTGAAGAGTCTAGGTTGCCAAGTTGAGGTTCACCTTCCCTCTTAAGAGGGGGAATCCTACTAAGTCCATCTTGCATGGGTCCATCGGAAAAAGAAGAATAGTTTTGTAAAGAACTAAATTTAAAGAAAATATCCGAATCTTTTCTATTATTTTCTAAATTCGGTTTTTCTAATTTAGGACTTTCTTTACCTATTGTTTGTTCTTCATATAATCTTTTTTGGATTAAGAAAGTTTCTAGATTAAAAAACTTATCCGTAAATAAACTTTGTATAAAATTATTATATATCAAACCTAATTGTAAAATATAAAGAAATTGTAAGATAAAATAGCGTATGTCTGTATCAACAACACCTAATTCTGTTAAAATATCTTTATATAAATTAGGGTTTTCTTTTTTCGGTTTTTGAAAAAGATTTAGTAATTGAAAACTATTATTTCTATATTGATTTTTCTGAGGATTTTTACTATCATATTGTGATTTCTGGTGCGAAGCCCTACCCAACTTTTTAGAATTAAAATTTTCTTTTAACGATACACTTTTCTTTTTTTTCCACTTATTAATAGTATTTATACGTTTTGTTTTGAAATCTAAATAAATATTTTTTCTTATGGATTTAGTTGTTCCCTTCGAAATTTCATTATTTAAAAAATTTTCGTCATAATCACCTTTGTCTAAATCTGATGTTAATATCTTAGGATTTGATAAGTTATTCTTTTTAGATGATTTTTCTTCAATATTTGCCGTAGCACCCATGTTTTTCGCTTTTAACCAAGAATCATAAATTTTGGATGGAGAATCTAAATCAAATCCTGATAGTTTATAATTCTGTAAAGCGGATGTATCCAGTCCCCCCGGGTTTCGAACACTAGCCGCTGATTCTGAGTGTTCAATTGTCAAGATTTCTGAACAATATGTAATAGATTGCAAGTGTCGTTTTTTTATATCTAATAAAATGGATAAATAACTTGGTGTTCCTTTTAAAAACCAAACATGCGTAACAGGAGATATTAATTTTATATATCCTAATTGATAACGACGAATTACAGACCAAGTGTATTCTACATCACAATCAGGACAGAATTTTCTCAGTTTACGCGTTGGTTTTTTCTCTTTATTTAATCCTAAACTTAAATCACCTAACCACTTTTTGGGTTTATTTTTTTCTTCTCTTTCCATAGTTTCTTCTAAATCAGCTGTTTTATATCCTAAACCCTCGTTTTCCAAAGAAACACGAGGGCCTTTTTGTTCTGTTTCTCGAATTGAATATTTCGCGGTTTTATCCATTTTCCCACAAGCACATTGGAAATCCTTTAGAGGACCAAAAATTCGTTCGCAAAATAAACCACCTTTTTGGGGTTTAAACGTTTTATGGTGTAATGTATTTGCATTTAATACTTCTCCATAAATTTTTCCATTAGGTAATGTTTTTTCTGCCCACTGTAATATTCTTAAAGGGGATGCTATTCCTATCGTTACTAATTTTACTTCTGTAAATTTTGAATACGATGTATATAATCGCTTTTGAAAATCATATTTTCTTTTTTCTCCAAAATTACTTTTATTTGTTTTTGTTAAAGGTGTCGCATACACAACACCTTTACCTTTAAAACTAAAAGTTTGATTATACATTTTACGTTTGTTAATTCCATGTCTATGTTTTTCTTTAAAACCATAACGTTTATAACTTCCATTTTTTTGAAGACTTGTACAAGCATTGGCAGCTCCGCGAGTACTCGAATTGAGCTCACTCTTATCATACAAACGGCTGCTACTCGCTATCTTGTTTAAGCGTAACCCACAATAATTTAAATTATACATTAATAAATATATATCGAGAGGCTATTCTTTTTAAATTTACATAACCTGACCGCTACTTTATATTCTAAAGAACCTTTACGGTTCTTTAGAACTAGCGTAGTGGACTTCGTTTGTCACAAAGAAATTCTCATAAAATTTCTTTGTGATAAATTGACCGCACGAAGTCGTCAGCCCCGTCTGACGACGGAGTCTGGACTTCGTGAGGCCTCCGTTTGGCCGGGGGCCAAACGAAGTCCACTGCGCTAGATTTTTTTGAGTTTTCTTTGTGAAAACT
>LKMJ01005703.1_pt1 | contig 11740 bp, 14 predicted proteins | sample 643391 | NCBI WGS metagenome assembly LKMJ01 (sample SAMN04112250, study PRJNA286221) | soda lake metagenome | biome: soda lake; feature: Kulunda Steppe; material: water; isolation source: sample PL-Br10 brine of Picturesque Lake | place: Russia: Kulunda steppe | collected 2010-07
CCAACTTGACCGCGATTTCCTGCGTCGTTGTTCCGTTCCATAGCTGCGTTCCGCCCAAGCGGAGTCCGCTCGGGCTTATTTCGCACTTATGGAAGGTATCATATAAAGGTGACCTCCGAGTTTTAGGACTTGATAACGATAAAAACGTATGAACGGTCCAAAAACGGTCAAAACAATATGCGCTTCACAAGTAAAAATAGTCGTTAGAACGTTTATTGAGCGTATTTCACTAATTAATGTTGTCTAAAATATGTATATATCAGTCAAAATTGCCGAGAAAGTTCGTTATCGCTTCTGAGAATTAGCGTGTCGCACGCGCGCTGAAAACGGAGGCTACGCGCACTCAAGCAGAGACTGAGTCTGGCGCGCGCAAGGCGTGAGTTTCGAGAGGTGGCTCGTACTGTTCTGTGAAGCCCCACTCACGGCCAATCTCCCACACAGCAACCGACAAGCGTCCTCTCACCTACAGCCAGGTTGGTCTCCACCCAGTCACCGACAGGTTACGGCCCTATAGAATCAACTTGAACTCTTTCCCGAACTTACCGATACGCAAGGATGCTGTAGATGATAAAGATGAATCCCACGGTAAAGAAGCCGCTTTTCACCAGCAACAGCACCTCCGCACCCTCAAAGTTCCAGAGAAACGCGCTTATCATCGTCGCTGCTGCGCCCGCAACAGCAAAGGAAAAACCAAGCGAGAGATGCAACATAGCCGGCTGTGCCGTCTCAACGTAGGCGCGGATCGCCATGCCGACCATCACCAGTCCCGCAATGATGAAAATAACCGTCGTCGCTGCATACAACAGTGCGATGGTTGTTTCTGCCACTAAATCGACCTACTTCCCCATCTCTCTTAAATCCATTCCTGCTTTTCTCGCCGATGATAACCGAAAAAGAGCGTTTATCTGGCCAAAGATTGCCGAGTACGCTGTTGAGTACCAGTTTTGATACTCATAGACAGTACTCTCGCGTGCGTGCGCGGAAAATCTATAGCACACTATCAAACAGAGCCTCTGCTGCACAACCTCAAAACCACAAACAGCGAGAAGACGCGGTGGAAGATTCAGATTACCCTTCCGAAAGGGTCTGCCAGGCCTTATCGAGGGTATTCGTGACCTCGGTTCGTTCCTCGATATCGACGTCCATCGTCTCCCCAAACTCAACACGCACGGCGTCTACGTTCCGGCGATAGACCTTGATACGACGGCGGTCATCGGAGAGAACGTTGTCGTGAAGTTCGAGCAACCCGTGGTCTGTAAGTTCCTCGATACGCCGATAACACGTTGCAATCGGGATTTCGAGCTCCTCGCTCAGCTCCTGGGCCGAGCGCGGCTCGTCCGTTGCGTCCAGTATTTCGGCGCTGTATTTATTCCCCAGCGTCTCCAGTAAATCCGCTGTAGCCATCCGTTATCAAATTATGAATTACGAGAAGCATAAAACTATCGGGCTCATGAGAAGTTATTCGTTAGTCAACAATTACCGCGATAATAGCCCGTTTAGAGCCCTACACAGCATTATCACAAATTTTCCCAGACAATAACGACGAAAACGGTTAGAGAGGCGACTCGTTCTCATTCATGAGCGAAAATGCACTGGCGTTGTCGTGGATTGTCAGCCCACCCTCCGAAATCTCCATCGGGAAAATATCCGTATCGATGGCTTTCTTTCGCATCTTCGCCACCCAGACGTACCGGTTGACGCCGGAATCCGTTGGCGTCTGCAACAGGAAGATATTCCCGTCAGTGAGGAAATTCTCAAGGCCGATATCCGAATCCGGGAACGAACTCCCCTGCTCGTTTGTCATCAGCGTCGTCAGCCCGTTGTTGCTCAGGATATCTGTGAACTTGAGCAGGTAGGTTCGCTTTTCGCGCTCGCTTTCGAAAAAGAGCTGGAACATCGTCAGCGAATCAAGTACGAGCCGTTCGTAGCGGTCATCGCCAAGGTCATCGAGCAACAGTTCGAGCGAGGAGCTAAAGTCATTCTCCCGAAGCAGTACCTGTTTGTCGTAGACACTAATCTTTCCGCTCTCGACGTGGTCCCGCCAGTTATCGAATCCGAGTGATTCGGCCGCCTGTGCGACGTCTTCGGCGTTTTCCTCGAACGAGAGATAGATGCCGCACTCATCGAACTCCTCGACTCCGTTATAGATGTACTGGAGTCCCAGTACTGTCTTCCCTGCCCCCGGGTTTCCACTGACAAGCGTCGTCGAGTTGTTGACTATTCCACCGTTGAGTATCTCATCCAGGCCATCGATGCCCGTTTGCGTTAGTTCAACCATAGCTGATATATCCCCTAATCGGTAGCCGTCTGTCTGGTAGTATCGTGCAGCCATTATAAACCGTTTGCTGCAGTCTGTCCGCCGGTCATCACGAATGAACCGCACCTGGATCAACCCAGATGACGAAACTACCGTCGTCCTGTTTGATGACGCCGCGAATTGCCTGTTCGTCCTGTGCCGGAGAACGGTCGACCGTCGCTTCGTCGACCTGGACAACCTGTTTAACGCGGTCGACAAGCCAGCCAACGGCCACGTCGTTTTCCGTCAGTCCCGAATCGAAGACGATGATACGGCTCGGGTCCATCTCCTCGTCGATATCGAAGACCACTGCAGGGTCGATAATCGAGGTCGTTTTCCCCCGCAGGTTCATCACGCCTTTGACGTGCGGCGGGGAGTTCGGAACGGCCGTCAGTTCGTTTATGTCGACGATTTCGGTGACGTAATCGATGCTCACACAGTACGTTTCCTCGCCGAGTGTAAACTCGAGTACCTGGCCGGTCGTCGTGCTCATATTCCTTTCCTCGGTCAGTGTCTGTGAGTCCTGTCCAGTCACGCGATTCTCGTAACGAATCTGCTGCGTAAAAGGACTTAAATCTGCCTTCCGGGCTATCACATTTGATTACGAGGTCGGCAAATTTATCTTTCGAGTCACCGGACATATAACCGAGTATGGGGTCGAACCGAGTGCGTCGTTTTCCGAAGGTGAGCAGGTAATGGGGTCGTCACAACCGCGAGCGGTCGTCGCCGACGATTCACATTTCATGCGGAGTGTCATCACCGACATTCTGGAGGAAAGCGGTATTTCCGTCGTTGCACAGGCACGGAACGGTCTCGAAGCCGTCGATGCCGTTGCCGAACACGACCCCGATGTTGTGACGATGGATGTCGAAATGCCGGAGATGAACGGTATCGAAGCCGTCGAGCGAATTATGGCCGAGCATCCGACGCCGGTGTTGATGCTCTCGGCCCACACCGACGAGAACGCTGACGTGACGTTTCAGGCACTCGATGCCGGCGCGGTGGACTTTTTTACCAAACCCGGCGGCGAGGTGTCGATGGAGATGTCCCGGCTGAAAGACCAGTTAGGTGAGATGGTCCACTCCGTTGCAGCCGTCGACGTCGGGGCCAAGACGACCCGCTCGTCGGAACAGGACTCGGAATCACGTGAGCCACAGCAGTTCGTCGAGAACCCGACGCTGCTCATCGGCTCGTCGACCGGCGGACCGAAGATGGTCGAGCAGGTGCTTTCGGAACTCCCTGCCGCTGCGGCGTTCCGCGTGCTCATTGTCCAGCATATGCCGGAAGGATTCACCGACCGGTTTGCCTCCCGAATCAATTCCCGAAGCGAGTACGACGTTCGCGAGGCAAGCGACGGTGACCGAATCGGCGGCGGCGAAGCACTCGTCGCACCCGGCGGCAAACACCTCATCGTCTCGAATTACCACACCGGACGGATGCGCGTCAAATTGACCGAGGACCCACCAGTCAATAGTGTCCGTCCGGCGGTGGATATGACGATGTCAAGCGCGGCCGAAGTAATCGATGACCCGCTAATTGGTGTCATCCTGACCGGAATGGGACAGGATGGCGCGGCAGGAATCACTTCAATCAAAGCCGTCGGTGGGAAGACAATCGCACAGGACGAACAGACGTCGGCCGTCTTTGGCATGCCAAAGCGGGCAATCGAGACGGGTTACGTCGATTCGGTGCTTGCAATCGACGATATTCCGGATGGCATCATCGACGCTGCCCAACGCGACAGATAAACTATGAATAGACAGCATACAACAACGACCACGCGCTCGACACGGAACGAACACAGGTGACTACAGATGGACGACCAGTATCTCGATGCGTTTATCGGTGAAAGCAAAGAGGAGATAACGAAACTGAACAACTCGCTACTGACGCTCGAATCCGACCCGAGCAATCAGGAGGCGATGGACCAGATTTTCCGGACAGCCCACACGCTGAAAGGGAACTTCGGGGCGATGGGTTTCGAAGCTGCTGCGAACCTCGCACACGCGATGGAAGACCTCCTCGACGAAATGCGCGAGGGGAACATGCAGGTGACCCCCGACGTAATGGACATGATTTTCGCCAGCGTCGACCAGATTGAAGCCATCGTCAACGAAATCGAACAGGAAGGCGAAGCAACGGTCGACACAAGCGAGATGGTCGACCAGCTCCGGACCGTCCTCGAAGACGGTGGGGAACCCACCGAACAAGAAGTAGACAAAGAGGGTTCAACGGACGAAACACAGGTTGACGTAACCGAGCTGGATATCGACGCAGACGATATCGATGGGAAACTCGTCCATGCCAGAATCGATATCGGCGACTCGTCGATGCCCGGTGTCGACGCGATGTTTGCACTCGGAGCCATCGAGGAAGTCTTCGCTATTCTCGCGACCACCCCTGCCCGCGATGCAATCGAAGATGGTGAGTACGACGACACCTTCGACGTGTTCCTCGATGCCGACGACCTGCCGCGGGTCGATGCCGAATTTGAGGCGCTTGGAAAGGTTGAGAACGCAACGGTCACTGATGTCACCGACCAGCTAGCCGATTCCGGGCCGACGGTGCAGTCAGCGAGTGATGACCACAAAGTCGATGAAATCAAATCCGTCCGTGTCGACGTCGAACAGCTTGATGATTTACACGGGATGGTCGAACAGCTAGTCACCAGCCGTATCAAGCTCCGGCGGGCAGTCGAAGACGAGAACCTCGATTCCGCGACCGATACACTCAACGAACTCGATAAGGTGACAGCCAATCTCCAGAATACGGTGATGGATATGCGGCTGATTCCGCTGAAGAAAGTCGTCGGCAAGTTCCCACGGATGGTCCGTGACCTCTCGCGAGAACTCGACAAGGAGGTGAACTTCGAAATCGTCGGCGAGGATATCGAACTTGACCGGACGATTCTGACCGAAATCTCCGACCCGTTGATGCACATCATCAGAAACTCGCTCGACCACGGTATCGAACCGCCCGAAGAGCGAGTCGACCGCGGGAAACCACGCGAAGGACAGGTAACGCTCCGTGCCTCGCGCGAGCGCGACCACGTCATCATCCAGGTTCAGGACGACGGTGCAGGTCTCAACGTCGAGGATATCAAACAGACTGCCATCGAGAGGGGTGTCAGGTCCGCGGAGGAACTGGAGATGATGGACGATTCGGCAATTTACGACCTGGTATTCCATCCCGGCTTTTCGACCGCCGACGAAGTCACCGATACAAGCGGCCGCGGAGTAGGAATGGACGTCGTCCACGACACCGTTACCCAGCTCGACGGGTCGGTGAGTGTCGACAGCACACCCGGTCAGGGAACGACCGTCTCCCTTCGCTTGCCGGTGACGATGGCTATCGTCAAGGTGCTGTTCGTCGAGGTCGGTGACGAAGAATACGGCATTCCTATCAAAAACGTCGACGAGATAACCGGGGCCGACGACATCAAGCTCGTCAACGGGCAGGAAGTAATCAAACATAACGACGAAATCTATCCGATTGTCAACCTGGGCGAGCGGTTCAACGTCCCCGGCCGCGCACACACCGACGGCGGAACCACCGAGGGTGGAAACATGCTTATCCGTATCCGCGAATCCGAGCGCCAAATTGCGCTGCAGTGCGATGCGGTCAACGCACAGGAGGAGGTTGTGGTCAAACCTCTCGAAGGAATCCTGAGCGGGACGGCCGGCCTCTCCGGAACCGCCGTGCTTGGGGACGGAAACATCGTCCACATCCTCGATGTGGTGACCTTATGAACGGCGCGGCCCGATATCTCGCAATGAACCGGAGTGAGGACGGATGAACAGAGCCGAGGAACGGGCGTTCAACCGGCTGCTCGATTTTATCCAGGAGGAACTGGAATTCGAGTCGGGATTTTATAATAACGCCTATCTCGACCGACGGATTACCGCCCGGATGCGCCGGACTGACCACGACGACTATCAGGACTATCAGCAGTTGCTCAAACGCGATGACGAAGAGCGCGAAGCGTTGCTCGATTCGCTGTCTATCAACGTCACCGGCTTCTTTCGCAATCCCGATGCCTGGGAGAAGTTGCGCCTGGTCCTCCGGGACCTCACCGAAAACAACCGGACCGTGAACGTCTGGTCTGCCCCCTGTGCTGATGGGCGGGAACCATACTCGATTGCGATGTTGGCACAGGACGACCGGGAAATTGCTGCTGACCGTCTCAACATCCTCGGGACCGACATCAACCAGGATATTCTCGAAGTCGCTCGAAACGGAGTCTACAACACCTCACAGACGACGGATATCGCCGACGAACTCGAACCGTTGAGCGAGTACAAACCGTACGTCGACCAGGACGAAACACAGTTCACCGTGAGAGAGACCATCAAGCGGATGGTGACGTTCGAACAACACGACCTGATTCGCGGTGACGCAAAGCGGGATTTCGACCTCGTGCTCTGTCGAAACCTGCTCATCTATATCGATTCCTCGTACAAAACGCCGATTTTCGAGACGATTCGAAACTCCTTGCGCGACGGTGGCTATCTCATGATAGGGATGACCGAAACCCTCCCGGCGGATTGTCGTGACAGTTTCGAACCGGTATACAAACGCCAGCGTATCTACAGACGGACCTGATGTCACTGTATCAATACGAGCGCGATGGCGACGTACAGGCGTTGCTCAGAGCGTTGCGCGAGGCGGAAAACCCGGAGATACGGAGACGAGCAGCGGAGATACTCGGCCGCTTCGAGGACCACGATGAGCGCGACGATATCGTCAGGGGGCTCGTACAGGCAGCAACAGGGGCGGAATCCGATGCCGTCGTCGCGGCAGCAATCGACGGCCTGAACGAACTCGGTGGCGATGCCCTTGAGGAACTCATCGGGAAGATGGCGAACGTCGACCTCGACGACGATGCTGCAGACTGGGTGAAAGCGAAGGCGTTCGTGCAAGCCCTCAGCGCCAGCGTTCCCGAGTTACGGATGGCCGCTGCGAATGCCCTCGGAGAACTCGGCGAAAACGAGGCAGTGCCACACCTCATCAACAGATTCGACGACCCTGACGAGCGGGTGCGAGCACGGGCAGCGCGCGCGTGCGGACAACTGGCCGACCCACGAGCGACAGACGCACTGGAGGCGCTGTTGACAGACAGCAACGCAACAGTTCGACGGGAGGCCGCGGATGCGCTCGGAAATATCGGGAACCGGCAGGCGTTACAGGCGTTGCTCGAGCTCTACAACGACTCCGACGAGCGTGTCAGGCGCATCGCTGTCAGCGGATTCGGAAAGTTCGAAAGCGACCAGCCGGTTGCATATCTCGTCGACGCACTCAGTGACAGTTCCGGGGCAGTCAGGCGAACAGCAGTGTTTTCACTCATTGAACTGCTCTCGAATGTCCCGACCCAGCAGAGCCACCAGATACGCGAGGCCGTCGTCGACCGCCTCGCTGCCACCGAAGACGAGACGGTCGTTGCTCCGCTCGTCGAGATTCTCGAAGTGGGGCAACAGCCAGCACAGAAACGAAACACTGCATGGTTGCTCGGTCGCGTGATGGACGACGAAAGCAATCGCCCAGCGGTGGATGCGCTTATCGAAGCGTTACAGTCAGACGACCAGATGACCACACAGTTTGCCGCCACCAGCCTGGCGAAAATCGGCGGCACGTACGTCGAAGCACAACTGGTCGATATCGCCATGAACGAAGACGTCCCCAGTCAAACGCGGGCACAGGCTGTATTTACTCTCGGGAAAATCGGTGACCAGGAGACCGCCGAGAAACTGGAGACGTTACTCGATAGGACTGATGATGACACCGTTCGGCAGCGAACATTTTCCGCGCTCTCGAAACTCGGCGGTCATCAGCGGTGACGACAGCGAAAGTATTTGAGAGAAAGGTGAGCAACCTGTTTTTTGTGTGAGTAAACGGTTAATAGCCGGCACATCTAATTTCGAATACGACCGGAAATGAGCAAGGGAGAGTCAGCGATTGCCGACCAGCGGGGAAAGTTCACGCAGGTCGTCAAAGATGGCCAGAAAGTCCCTGAAATCGACTGGATAGCTGGTCGCATCCTCCTTTCGAACAAACGTCTCGTCCTCGTCAGCAATCAGGGAAAACGGACGATTCCCCTCTCGAAAATCCGGAGCATCAAAGGCCGTGAGAACGCGAACAAGCCACTTGCACAGGTATCGAACTATCTTTCCCTCCAGGTCGGTTCGGATGTAACGCTCATCTCCCCTCAGGGGCATCAGGCGTTCGAACAGGCGCTGTACGATGCTGTCCTCGACCAGACGGTTATCGCGGTCAAACATCCCGCAGTGAAAGGCGGCGTCGTCCAGGAGACCGGCTGGGAGAAAGGACGCCTGACCCTCGAATTCAACGAGGAAGCAACCGCAAACGGAACGGTCGCGCTGGCAATTTCAACGGGGGAGTTTGTCGAGGTCGAAATCAACGATGTCGGTATCGTCGAGGAAAACAGAGCGGAGGTACTTGGCGACGAGCGGTTTCTCATCGAGGTCGAACATACTGTCGACACGACAGCAGTGGAAACCCATATCTCGGGACCACAGCAGAAAGTCAACGTTCTTGCCGCGCTGTTGCGGAAAGGCGAACAACAGAATACGACCGACGTCGAGCTATCGGCAGCGGAAACGGAGGTCCTGATGGCGCTGTATTCGGGCGTCTCGCCGTTTCAAATTCCGGCTTTCACAGGGATGGATATCGAAGAGGTCGAAGCCATCTATGACGACCTCATCGAGCAGGGTATTCTAGAGGAAAAACGAATCCGGCGTGAGGTGCAGTTGAAAGCCCGCGGTCGACACGTCGCAAGCGAGGCGATGGGCGAGGAGTAATTAGCTCAGGATAGACGGGCTGGCTCACAGTTAGACGTTTACGTCTTCGAGATGTTTGCTCACAACAACCTGTCCTTTCGGCGTCAGTGTGGTTCCATCCGGTGTATCGACAACGAGATCGTCCTCCGCTAGCTTGTTGAGCATCATCGTCACGTTAGAGGGCTCTTTGTTGACAATCTGTGGGAGGGACAAGCCTTCATCCCCGGCACCGGAGTACAGGGCCACGAGAATCTCTTTTTCGTCCTTTGAGACCGTGATATCCTTGAGTTCGGCCATCAAATCGGAGTATTCGAGCCGGAGATACCGACCGAGCAGCGACATCTTCCGTTTGGAGTCCGTTGCCGCCATCGTCAGCGTCGCTTCGCCCTGTGGCATATGCCGAACTTCGAGCACCGGCTGTGTCGAACCGTTGACTTCGCGCGTGGAACGACGAAATTCGGTAACTTCCGCCAGCGTGATAATAACTGGCTCGTCGGCGGTCGTAAACTGGACGGCCTGCGGTTTCAAAAAGAGCTTCGCGGCCCGGAACGGGCTGTCCATCACCCGGCCACCGATTCGTGCGGGGTGTTTGACGGTCGTCTCGCTCCCGTTGAGTAACGCTTTGAACAGCACGGTCGAAAACTTCGAAATCATCTCGTCATCCCCTTCGACCGTCGCCACATGTTGGCGGTCGTTGCGCTGAAAGGCAACGGTCACTGTGGAGTCGAAAAAGCCGTCGAGTTCTTCGGGAACCTGTCCAACGGCAACGTCGAAGATAGTATCAAGCGGAACCGTCAACTTGTCGGAATCGTTCACAGCGAGAACGAGTCGCTTTTCGCTCAACAGCACCCGCCCCGCGACAGGGTCAGCAGTCGTGAGCACGTCGGCGTTGAATTTCGCGAAAAAATCAGCGATAACGGATTCCGACATGGCGAATACTACCGTGTAGTTGTGGCTTGGTCTTGAGGGTTTCGCGACCGGGGATGGGAAGCGCTGAACAAGACGCTCATGACTCTTCGAGCGATTGTGCGATATCGCTCAGCGACGAGCGCTGTGGTTCCGGCGGTTCGTAGATGACTCGTTCGCCGGGAATCCGGAGTCCGTAGGCAAAGCCCTCGCGGAGAACATCGAGTTCCAGCGCGTCGCCAGGCCCGCGATCTGATTCGGTCACCCACTGCTGGAAGCGGTTTTCCCCCGTCTCGGTTCGTGCGAGTCGTCGGTTTTCGAACGCACCCATAATGACGAGGTCACCGGAAACAGCACGCTGGAGCTGGCTGTGGTAGTTACGGCCGGAAAGCGAGAGACTCACGATATCGAACGGTTCACAGGCAAGCCCGTCGGGAAGAACGACCTGCACACGGCTCGTCCGGCCGACTGCAGAGAGCGATACGCGGTGAGTCGTGACAGCCTCGTGGTCAGATGGAATCCGGTCAGTCATTGAAGTGTATCTGCGGCCATGGATTGAAACGAGAGAACAGGGCGAGTCGTTATTCCTCGTCGCCGAGGAGGTCAGCAACCGAGCCCGAGCCGTATTCGACGATCTTTGCGTTAATCTGTCGAGTTTCTTCAGCAACCTCTCGTCCGCGGACGGTGACGCGTTTGCGTTCGCCGTCGCGTTTCGGTTTGTATCCGACCCCGCCCTCGAGCAGGACCGCTTTGAGGTTTGGACCGCGGACATCGGGTCGCATTGGTCGACCGGCGTTGTCCGAGCCGCCAGTCAGTTCTAGCGTGTGGCCGTCGAGGCCAACGGCGCTGCCGTCGACTTCCTGGCCAATCTCCTTCCCAATGAAGCGGTTTGCATCCTGGTCCGACACAGCTACCTGATACGTGTTGCCGCCCTCCGGGTCGGCGACAGCTACGGTAAATTCAGCCATATGTGTATGTGCACTCGATTCGACGTAAAAAGCCCGTCGAAGCGTCCGTGTCAAAACGGGATGTTAGTGCGCGCTGTGGATATGGTCACGCAGCGAGTCAACGTCGCCGAATGATTCGTCGCACATCGCACAGGTGTTGTGATGGAGCGCAACGTGTTGGGTTACGCCGCCAGCCGATTCAAACTCCGCATCGCAGGTCGAGCATGCGTATGACATTACAGAGAAGACTACGGGCACTACCTATAAGAATGCTATCATAAAATAGATTGGGTAGATAAGCGTGTTTGGCAATCAATAGAGCGTGATTAGTAACCCTTGTGTTCGGTATCCGAAAGGTTACTAACAGCACAACAGTGAGGTTGAACCCATTCACTGTCCAACAGACAGCGTCGCCGCCAGCCCAAACAGTTAGGAACTCACCAATCAAACAGTCGTCCGATGGTACCGACGATAGTCCGGATACTCGGATTTTTGTTCGTTCTCATCGGTGCAGTCTGGGTGGGGCTTGGCCTCTATATTGAAGAGCTACTGATCACGCTCGCGGGTGCACTGGCTGCGACCGCCGGGGTCGTCCTGTTGGGGCTTGCCCGACACCCGCCCGACAGGATGGACGACTAGCGGAAAAGCCAGCAAAACCCGCCGATTCGTGCAGGCCAAACGAAAGCGCTTTTACCAACCAGAATCGAATCACGCAATGCAGACAGCGTGCGTGGGTAGCCAAGCCAGGCCAACGGCGCAGCGTTGAGGGCGCTGTCCCGTAGGGGTCCGCCGGTTCA
>LKMJ01005704.1_pt1 | contig 11740 bp, 12 predicted proteins | sample 643391 | NCBI WGS metagenome assembly LKMJ01 (sample SAMN04112250, study PRJNA286221) | soda lake metagenome | biome: soda lake; feature: Kulunda Steppe; material: water; isolation source: sample PL-Br10 brine of Picturesque Lake | place: Russia: Kulunda steppe | collected 2010-07
AGAATATGCGAAACACAACCGCCCTGCTCGCCGTCACGATCTGCCTGCTGGCGCTGTTCGTAGCGCCGACTGTGGCCGCAGAGGAAGACTCGCCGTCGGACACGATTACCATCGAGGCGACCGACGAGAGCGTGGCGACGATCGAGGACGGTGAGATCAGGATCGATGTCGACACGTTACCCCACGCAACAGCGAGCGTCGACGAGGCGTTCCGGATCCATTCGACGGGTGACACCGAGCAGCGCGTCTGGGTAACCAGTGATATCGAGGGGGTCGAGTTCCACCGTAGCGACACAGGCGAGGCGGTCGAGCAAGTAACGCTGAATCCTGGCGAGTCAGTGGGCGTGGGACTCGAAGTCGATAGCTCGAAGGATCTCGACGGGGACGTGTTCACGATCCGCGTCGAGACCGAAGACGAGGACAGCGACTCCTCCAGCATCTCGGTGACCGAAGTGGACGTCGATCCGCGGGAGATCGAAACTGGCGAGCCCTCGACGGTGACCGCGACGGTCGAGAACAGCGGCGACGGACCGGGCTCGACGCGGGTTGGGCTGTCCGTCAACGGGACGATCGTCTCCCAGCAACTGGTCAGTCTTCGCGCGGGCGAGACCACGACGGTGACCTTTGAGCGCACGTTCCAGCAGTCCGGCGAGTACGAGATCGCGGTGACGAACCGCCCCGGCGTCACGATCTACACAACCGAGGCGGGGACGGTGACGGTGACCGATCCACCGAGCGGGCCCTCCTTCGAGGTGACCGACGCGGATGTGTCGGCGACAGAAATCGACCCCGGCGAGAACGTCGACGTGACCGCGACCGTCGCGAACGTCGGCGACGAGGACGGGACCTTTAGGGCGGAACTTGCGATTGCGGGCATCGTCTTCCAGAGCCAGCCGGTCGACGTGGCGGCGGGCGAGGAGGTGACGGTGACGTTCACCAGACAGTTCCCAGAGGAAGGAACCTTCGGGGTGAGCGTCAGCGGAACCGAGGCCGGGACGGTGACCGTCGGCTCGCCGGGTGAGACCGTTACCGAGACCACACAGCGATACCTGAGTAACCCTGCGACGGCGACTGTCGGGTTGGCGGCACTAGTTGGATTACTGGCGATCGGCCGGAGCAGCGTCTGGGAGCTGGCACGACGCTACATCTGAGGAACAAATATATCAGTCACTGCTAGCCTACAGTTCTGTATGCACGATACTTCCCGGTTACGTGTCGATGGGTTCAGTCCGGGAAGTGGCTCGTGGAGGCCAGCATGACGCTCAGGTCCTACGTGGAGTGGGCGCTCGGACTCTTCCTCGTTGTCCTCGTACTCGCGCTCTTGCTCGGCCAGTTACTCGGCCAGCCGATCCTGCTGGGCTTCGTCTCGACGGGGAGCATGGAGCCGACGATGAACGCCGGCGATGGGTTCGTGGCGGTGCCGTCGTTGCTCGCGGGCGACACGAGCGAGGGTGACGTCGTCGTCTTCGAGGCCGAAGAGCTCCACGGTGGCGGGCTGACGACCCACCGGGTGGTCGGCGAGACCGACGAGGGATACATCACCAGAGGTGATGCGAACCCGTTTACTGATCAGGACGGCGACGAGCCGCCGGTCTCGGATGGGCAAATTGTCGCCCACGCCCTCCAGGTTGGTGATACAGTCGTGACGATTCCGCATCTCGGGACGGTCGTGATGGGGTTCCAGTCGGGCGCGGATAGCCTCCAGCAGTCTGCCGTCTCTGCCATGGGTGGCGAGGGTGGACTGGAGCGGACGCAGATGGGCGGCGCGTTCGTCGCGCTCGGGTTCTTTTTCATCGGATTGGCCGTCCTGACCGGCTCGCGGAACACCCGCGATCTCACGCGCTCGTCGTCACGGCCCGATGTGGTGAAGATCTGGGTGGTCGGCGGCGCGGTGCTCGTCGTGCTGGTGGTCGCCGCGACCGCGGCGATGGTCGTGCCCGCGGGGATCCAGGAGTACGGCGTCGCGAGTTCGGAGACGCCCGATGACGATCCGCTGGTCATCGAAGCGGGCGGCAGTTCGACGGTCGAACACACCGTGCGAAACGACGGCTTCGTGCCGGTCGTCGTCTTCTTCGACCCCGGCGAGGACGTCACGGCCGATCCGGATCGGACGTGGGTGAGCCGCGGCTCCACTGCCGAGACCAGCGTCACGCTGTCGGTTCCCGAGGAGGAGGGCCGATACACACGTCACGTCACCGAACACCGGTATCTCGTGGTGTTGCCGCCCTCGCTGATCGCGGGACTGCACTCGATTCATCCACTGGTCGCGCTGTTGAGCATCAACGCCGTGATCGCCGTGGGTGGGCTGGCCGCGATCGTCGCCCTGTTCGGGACGGGCGATATCCGGCTCAGGTCGGGCAAAGACGTCCCGCTCGCCTACCGGCTCCGGCGGAAGCTCCGCAAGTGGCGATGATTCCGGACCTATTCGACCCGACGATTTTCCAACAAAATTATATCATGGGAGAGCGGTATTACGGACGACTCGCGGCCGACGGTCGACGGAATACGGTGGAACGCCCCCGAGATCGACGACTGTCACACCAATTACAATGCCACTGATCGACGACCCTCGCGCGAAGCTACTGATCGCAAACCACGGGCGGAACCTGATGATCGCGCTCGCGGTCGCCGGAGTGATTGCGCTGGTCGTTGCGGCGGCTATCGCGCTGACGCCGCCGACTACGACCGCGACCGAACAGACCGACCAGCAATCGATCGAGACGACCGGCGTAATTAGCGCCGAGATCGTCGACGAGGAAGAATGGTCCGGCGTCTCCGAGGACGGGTCGACGTATCTCATCGAGGCCTCGCCAGTGGTCGATATCGAACCGCAAACGAGCGCGCCCGATGGGACCACGGTAACCCACCAGGTAACCCTGCAGATCGAGGGTACCCGTGATGGTGACGTGTTCTGGGACGAGGAGGACGTCCTCGTCGAGGAAGAGACGACCGTCGAGGACGGCGACGCGACCACGACTACCTCGGTCGACGTCGAGGAACTACAGGAACGACTCGCCGAACTGCAGGAACGTCTCGCCGGTGTGGGGAGCGTCGAAACGACGATCCACCTGCGGACAGAGTACGATACGGGGACCTACGAGGGAGACCTGACAACGAGTAGTGAGCTGGAGGTAACCGACCGCGCCTACTGGTTCGAGTCCTCGCTGTCCGACTCACAGACCCGTGATACGACGAGAACATACGAGGAAACCAGCTCGCCGAACTGGATGGTCGTCTCGCTGTTCGGCCTCGTGGGACTGCTCTTCCTGACCGGTGCCGGGACTGTTCGGGCGACCAATCCCGAGGAGATGGATATCGCCGCGATCAAACAGGAGATCCACCGCCGCCGCTACGCCGACTGGATCTCGACGGGGTCGATCCCGATGTGGGTCGGCAACAACTACATCGAACTCGACACGCTCGAAGACGTGGTCGATGTCGCGATCGACACGAAAGAACGGGTCGTCCACGACCGCCGTCGCGACCTCTTTGCGGTGATCAACGGGAACGTCGTCTACTATTACAGCAAGGTCGGGGACTGGGACGAGGGGGCATGGCCGGAGCTGAATCTCCCGGAGGCCGAGGAACCGGTAAACGTCGCGGGCGGCGCAACGAGCCCGCCAGGAGAGACGCCCCGAGAAGAAGACGGCGGGGATGATGACGCCGAGCAGTCCGACAACTGGGACGAGGACGTCTGGCGGAACTTCTAGCAGTTTTCGGCCGCTTCGAGCGCATCTTCGCCGTTCTGGAATCGCTGGTCCGCCTCGACGAAGTTGCCCTGATCGGCCGCGTCGGCCGCTGCCTCGAACTCCTCGGCCGATTCTGCCAGATTCTCCGCACGACACCGGGCCTGATCGAACTCCGAATCGAACTCGCCGTCGGGTTGTGGGTCCGCCTCGAGTTCATCGGACGCCGATGCGAACTCCGTCCCTGCTTCGGAAAAGGCGTCACTCGCCGCCGAGAAGTTCTCCGACTCGAACTCCTCTTTTCCAGCGAGTAGCGAGTCGCGCCCGTCGAGCATCGACTCGTGGCTCGCCGACAGTCGGCGGAGTGAATCGCTTCGGCCAGTTGCACGGTCGAACTCTCCGTCGAGTTCCTCGTGGGCGTCCGAGCGACCGCCGGTAAACGTCGAATTGGCCGCGTCGAATGCCGCGGTCGCGTCGGCGAACCCGCCGCGTGCGTCGTCGTACTCCTCGGCGCTAAACTGCTCCTGTGCAGTGTCGACGTACTCGACCCCGTCGAGCAGGGTAGCGTAGCCCGCGGTTAGCGCGTCGAAGCCGTCGGTAAATGAAACGAGTTCGGCGAACCCGTCGGTAACGGTCTCGAACTCGGCATCCAGTGCGCGCAGCACTACCTCGTCGGCGGAATCGCGGTATTCGACACCCGACGCTCGCGCACTTACCGCCCGTTCGATCGGGTCGCGAGCACTGGTGATGCTCGTCCGGAGCCGATCGATCTCGTCTGGTTCGAAGGACTCGTCGGAGTCCGCAAGTTCGGTCGCACCGTCGAGCAGTTCGACGAACATGCCGATCATCGATTCGACGATTCCGATGTACGCACGGACAGCAGCGATATCGTCTTCGCGGCTGCCATCGTCGGCGGCTTCGGCATCGTCCAGTGCGCTTCGCCCCTCGACAAGTCGGTCGCGGGGTTCGTCCTCGTCGAACTCGATTGCTTCCGGGGAGTCGAACTCGGTTCCGGCCCTGTCGAGCGACAGCGCAGCAGTGTTCGCCAGTCCGACGGCCGTACGGATGTTGTCGGCAACTTCGTTTCCGGGATTGCGCTCGGGGACCGCCTCGTCGTCGAGCACGCCGGTGCAGCCTGCGAGGGTTCCGGTCACGCCAACACCAGCGACGGCGAGAAATCGTCGTCGTTCCATACCCGCAACCAACCGGTGGATAAACTTAACAATTATCGCCGCTCGGCTATCGGGGACTTGCACGTGATTCGTCGCCCGGCAGTCGGCCGCAATATACGGTGGCGGTCACAGAAGTTATCACGGTGCCGTCAAAAAGATAGGCGCCAGTGTACGGTCGCTACCGTGTGGTGCAGCACTCGCCGTTAGCGTTGACGATCCCTTTGGATTCGAGTGTTCGTAGCGTCTCGAACAGCACCAGTTTCTGCATGTTCAGCCGGTCGCTCAGCTCGTCGACGGTGTGGGGGCCGTCGGCGTCGAGTGCCATGTAGACGAGTTTGGCCGTCGGCGTTTCGATTTCGCTCGGAAGCGGCTTCGGCGTGTGCGTCGTCGCGGCGGGGCGTCCGAGGCTCATCCGCTCCACTCACCTCCCATATCGCCCGCAATGTTCGTGCGCCACGTGTCGAACTCACTCTGGCACTCGGCACTGGTGTGGATATGGTCGATGAATCCCGCGCCGGGGTCGGTTAGTTCGGCATCGCAAAACGGACAGGTCGAGGGGTCGGTCCACGTGGCTGAGGCGCTCTGGCTCATGTCTATGTGGTACTAATGGAAACGCCGGATATAAACTTAGGTCCGTATGTATAATATGACTGCATTGACCTAGTGTGTGTATTATTGACGCTTGCAATCTTGACACATGTTACGAACTAGCTAGGGCAAGCACGTCTCCGAAAAACGACAGCCCCTAACGTCGTTCGGACTCATCGATAGGTATGCGAACGAGTCTGAACATTCCGGACGACGTGCTCGCGGAGTTCGACGCTGTCTGGCAAGCCGAAGGCTTCGATTCACGCTCACGAGCGGTTCGGGAAGCGATCCAGGAGTACGTCGAGGCGCACTCGAAACTGGAGGAGATGTCGGGATCGGTGGCTGCGGTGATCGTTTTCGATTACGAGCACGAAGAGGTGATCCGCGAACTCCACGGAATCCAACACGACTACCAGGATGCGATCAACGCGACCAGCCACGTCCACGAGGGCGAATGGTGTCTGGAGACCGTCTTCTGTCGGGGGGATGCTGCTCGGATCCGGGAACTCGTCTACGATCTCCGGGATTTCGACGGTGTGGGTCGTGTCAAACTACTCTCGTTGCGCAACCTCTAGTCCTCAGGACTGGCTGGCGATCCCGCCAACATCGTCGATCGGCTGAAGCGAGTAATCGACGGTCAACACGCCGTCGACCGTTCGAACGCTCGAAACGACGTCGGAGACGTCCTCCATAGTTCCCTCGATCACGAACAGTTCCATACAGTATCGTTCGCCGACGTGGCCGTGGACGTTCGAGACGATCAGCGATTCGTACTCGTGACGGAGATGGGTCACCTCGTTTTCGACCCCCGAACTTCCGTACTCGAACAGCACGGTGACGGTACCCATCAGCTCTCGACCCTGTAGCTCGGGCTCGTCGAACTCGCCGATGAGCCCGCGGACGCTCTGTCTGAACACTTCGCTTCGGCCCGTGTACCCCCGTTCCTCGGCGAAGCTATCGACGGATTCCAGCAGTTCCTCCGGCAGCGAGATACTGACGACCGGCATATCGGGGCGTTCGAGACGGGGGATAATAGTGGTTGTTATGCTCGGGGCGCTCTTTAGCGAATAATTAATACTAAGTCTATTCAAGTTGTTAAACCTGCACGGACCAATGACAGACTCACCGATTCCCGTCACGATACTCAGCGGTAGCCTCGGTGCGGGCAAGACGACGACGCTCAACACCGTCCTCAACGAGGACCACGGCCTCGATGTCGCCGTGGTCGTCAACGACATGGGCGAGATCAACGTCGACGCCGAACTGGTCGAACAGCAATCGGAGCTCTCGGAGGGCGACGAGGAGATCATCGAGATGTCGAACGGCTGTATCTGCTGTCGGCTGCGCGGCGACATGCTCGACGAGGTCGGCCGTCTCGCGGAGCTCCGTGATTTCGACTATCTGCTCGTCGAGTCCTCGGGGATCAGCGAGCCGATCCCGGTCGCACAGACGTTCGCGCGCGGCTTCGAGGACGCCGAGTTCGATCCGACGGGCGTCTACGAACTCGACACGATGGTCACGGTGGTCAACGCCCACAGCTTCTACGAGGCGTTCGACGGCGGCGAGGCGCTGACAGCGGACGAACTCACCCCGGAGAACGGCCGCGTCCCCGAGGAGGCGCTGCTCGACCAGATCGAGTTCTGTGACGTCCTCCTGCTCAACAAGTGCGATCTCGTGCCCGACGACGCGCTCGACGAGATCGAGGCCGTGCTCGAACGGCTCCAGCCGCGGGCAGAGATTATTCGGACGGAACACGGTAATATCTCGCCCGAGCGCATCCTTGATACGGGGCTATTCGACTTCGACGCCGCCAGCCAGTCCGCGGGCTGGAAACACGAACTCCAGCACGACCACCATCACGACCCGCAGGAAGAACACGGCGTGACCTCCTTTACGTTCGAGGCCGACCGACCGCTCCACCCCGAGCGGATCGCCGACCTGCTCGCCGAACTGCCGGACGCGGTCATCCGCGCAAAGGGCTTCTTCTGGGGTGCGGGACGCGAGGACGTCGCGATGGGAATCGACAAGGCGGGCGCGTCGGTTCGTGCCGGACCCGCCGGACAGTGGATCGCCGCGCTCCCGCCCGCCCAGCAGGAGCGGTACTTCCAGGCCCGACCGGGCATCGAGGAGGACTGGGACGAAGAGTGGGGCGACCGCGGTACGGAACTCGTCTTCATCGGCCGCGAGTTCGATGCGGCCCCACTCGTCGAGTCGCTAGAGGACTGCGTGCTCACCGACGCCGAGATGGACGAGGACTGGAGCCGCTATCCCGACCCATTCGGGACCGACGACCAGCGCGAACTGGCGCTGGCCGACGACTGATGCCCGTTCCCGTGACCCTGCTCAGCGGCGGCCTCGGCGCGGGGAAGACGACGCTGGTCAACCGCGTGCTGTCCGAAGCCGACCGGGACGTGGCCGTCCTCGTCAACGACATGGGCGAGGTCAACGTCGACGCCGACCTCATCGAGTCGCGTTCGGAACTCTCCGGTGGCTCCGAGATCACCGAGCTCTCGAACGGCTGCATCTGCTGTGGGCTGCAGGGCGAACTCGACGCCGCCCTGCTGGAACTCGACGGCGAGTCGTCGTTCGATCACCTGCTGATCGAACCCTCCGGCGTGAGCGATCCCGCGCCGATCGTCGAGCGGTTCGTCCGCTCGCCCCGGATCGCGCCCCGGTACGACCTCGACGCGCTCGTTACGGTTATCGACGCACGGGCGTTCCACGATGCAGTCATCGAGGGCCGCCCCCTCGGCGCGGCTGACGAGGTCGACGAAAGTCGCCCCATCTCAGAACTGCTCGTCGAGCAGGTCGAACTCGCCGACGTCCTGCTCGTCAACAAATGCGATCTGATCGACGCCGACGAGCGTGCGGCTCTCACTGACACGCTTCGGTCCCTCCAGCCCCGCGCGACGCTACTCGAATCCACCCACGGCGATGTCGCGCCCGACGAGATCCTCGATACCGGCCTGTTCGACGAGGACGCCTCGCAGTCGTCTGCGGGGTGGAAGCAGATCCTGCGGGAGGCCGACGAGGAGTCGGATCACGAGTCCGAACACGGTGACGGTGTCGAAGCGGATCACGCTCACAGCCATGACCACGAGCATAGCCACGAACATGGGGACGACAATGATCACAGCCACGACCACGGTGGCGATCACGAGCATAGCCACGACCACCCCCCGGAAGCGTTCGGGCTGGACTCGTTTACCTACCACCGACGCCAGCCGGTGCATCCGGAGCGATTCGTCGACTGCCTCCAGTCGCTGCCTGCCAGTATCGTCCGAATGAAAGGCATCCTCTGGGTTGCGGGCCGGGATCGCCACGCCTTCACCGCCAGCTTCGCCGGATCGGCGACGAGAGTCGTCCCGGAGGGGCGCTGGATTGCCAGCCTCCCCGAGTCGAAACAGGAGATCTACCGCCGTGGCGAGGATCTCGACTGGGACCCCGAGGTCGGCGACCGCGAGACGCGGCTGGTCGTCATCGGCAAGGGACTCGACGAGGCTGCCGTGACCGCCGCGCTCGACGAGACGCTCGTCCGGGCGGGCGAACGCGAGGGGCTAGAGGACGACCGGTTCCCCCGCCGGACCGGCCAGGAACTCGTGATCGACGGCTCCGGCGTACGGAAAACGAAACCGGCAGCGCTACGGGGCCAGCAATGACGGGCGAACGCCTCGACCGCTCCCAGCGCCGCGGCACCGACGATCACGGTCACGACGTGATCGATCCGCTGTACGTCGCCGTCGTCACCGTCTCGACATCCCGGTACGACGACCACGACCCCGCTGACGCCCTCTCCTCGGTCGACGACCCCGGCGGCGACACTGCGGTGACGGCCTTCGAGGCCGCAGGTCACCACGTGACCGCCCGCGCGCTGGTCCCGGACGACGCCGACCGTATCGAAGACCTGCTGGACTCCCTGCTGACGCGCGACGACGTTGACACGATCGTCACCACCGGCGGCACCGGCGTCACGTCGGACGACGTGACTCCCGACGCTGTCCAGTCGACCATCGATCGCCGCCTCCGCGGCTTCGGCGAACTGTTCCGCGCACTCTCCTACGAGGAGGTCGGCACCAGAGCAATGGCGAGTCGCGCGCTCGCCGGGCTCGCCGATGGCGTCCCGATCTTCTGTCTCCCCGGAAGCGCGAGCGCGGTCGAGTTGGCGACCGAGACGCTGATCGTTCCCGAAGCGCCGCATCTGGCCGGGCTGGCGACGCGTCACCAGGCGACCGATCCGCTGGGGAACGCGATCGTTGAGGAAGATCCTTGATCGGGGAGCATCCAGATAGCAGTATGATCAGGACCAGCGCTACGATGGTGATCACAACGTGACGTTGTACGGGGTTGGGCTCGGACCCGGGGACGCGGACCTGCTGACGGTGCGCGGTGCGCGGGTGCTCGAGGAGGCCGATGTCGTCTACACGCCGGGACGGCTCTCGCGATCGGTCGCGCTCGAACACGTCCCCGAGTCCCGGATCGGCGATCTGGAGTTCCCAATGACACGGGACGAGGAGGAGCTGCGCCGGTCGTGGAAAGCGGCAGCCTCAATCGTTGCTCCCGCAGCGAAAGAGGGAGACGTCGCCTTCGTCACGCTTGGCGATCCCAACGTCTACTCCACCTTCGGCCACCTGCGACGGACGCTCGACCGTTTCCACCCCACGGTGGATGTCGAGGTCGTTCCGGGCGTGAGTTCGGTAACGGCGTTCGCCGCGGCGCTAGATGTCGAAATCGCGGCCGGGAGCGAACTCACGCTCCGCGAGGCCTCCGGGGGCGACGCGCCGGTCGGCCCGGACAGGCTGATCCTATTCAAGGTAACCGACGTACCGACGACCCATCAAAAGCTCGTCGACGCGGGCTACGAGGTAACCTATGGGCGACGACTGTACATGGATCAGGGTGAGACGGTGATTACTGGTGATCCGGCCGAGCTGGGCGAGCGAGACTACTATACGCTGGCCTACGCCGAGCGCGCCGACCTCGACGACGATCACGGGCTATTCGAGGCGTAGGGCGGTCGTGAGTCGAACAGTTGGCCTCCATGGAACCGGATGCGTCGCGCTTTTGCCCGCGCCGCCCGAACACTCGTCCGTGTCGACCGATCAGGCGGGCGAGCGTGTCGAAGTCTATCCCGGACGCGAAGCCATCGTCGAGTTCGACCCCGACCTCACCTTCGAGTGCGTCGACGACTGCACCTGGTGCTGTCAGCACGGCGTCTTGCTGTACGATCGTGATTTCCTCGGACTCGCTGAACGTGCCAACCTCAACGAGTCGACGACGGAGTTCCGCGGTCACGATTTCGTCCGGCGCGAGCAAAAAGACCGCGAGGAGCACGTCGCCGATGATGGCGCGGCCTGTTACTTCCTCCGCGAAGATGGGCTGTGCTCGCTGCACGCAGAACACGACTGGAAACCCGCTCGCTGTTCGGTGTTCCCGCTGGCGGTAACGCTCGAGGACGGCGAGCTTCACGTCGATATCCGAGACTCGGCACATGAACACTGCGAGGGCCTCGACGTCAGCGAGCGTCGCGTGATCGACGAACTCGACGCCTTTCTCCCCGAGGTGCTCTGGGAACTGGACAATCCGGACAGCGACCGGGAGCTGTGAGTCGTCGCGCCATCGTTCCGGACGCTGACTCATATATGTGCTACTACCAAACACGATCCGTTGAGCAGACGTGCGATACGGCTGCGTAGTCGTCAACAGTAGGTTTGCAAGTCAGTAGCATGCGGCGAGATCGTTCTTGTTCTCGCTGGTTGTACGAGCAATGGTGACCCAACATGGCCACAACAGAACGCAACGTACGCAACGGTGTCGACGTATCGGCGCTCGAAGGCGCAATCGAGGGAATTAGCGAGACGCCCGAATACGGGGAGTTCAGGTTCCGGGCCGAGACCGAGTGGGAGGACGCGCTGAAGGCGGTGACCCGGATCGAGGACTTCGATCACGCGGGCGAGACGATCCACAGCCGCGAGTTCACCCTTGAGGGTGACGAACCCGAACAGATCCTTGGCGAGCGTACCGGACCGAACGCCGTCGAACTCCTGCTTGCCGCGCTCGGCTCCTGTCTCAGCGTCGGCTACGCAGCAAACGCCGCCGCGATGGGAATCGAACTCACTGATCTGCGCTTCGAGATGGAAGGAGATGTCGACCTCCGGGGGTTCCTCGGTATCTCCGAGGACGTCCGGCCCGGCTACGACTCGATTACCTGCACGGCATACGTCGACGCCGATGCGAGCGACGAGGAGATCGAGAAACTCCGTGAACACGTCGAGAAGACATCGCCGCTGGTGGACG
>LKMJ01005705.1_pt1 | contig 11738 bp, 18 predicted proteins | sample 643391 | NCBI WGS metagenome assembly LKMJ01 (sample SAMN04112250, study PRJNA286221) | soda lake metagenome | biome: soda lake; feature: Kulunda Steppe; material: water; isolation source: sample PL-Br10 brine of Picturesque Lake | place: Russia: Kulunda steppe | collected 2010-07
CCGCTGTGCAAAAGCCTCTGGAGGAGGTCACGCGGGTGGGTCTGCGGCCGCTTAGGGGGGTGTCACAAGGCTCTGTTCGGGGGCTCCGTTTCTTTGCATGTATCCGCTGTGCAAAAGCCTCTGGAGGAGGTCACGCGGGTGGGTCTGCGGCCGCTTAGGGGGGTGTCACAAGGCTCTGTTCGGGGGCTCCATTTCTTTGCATGTATCCGCTGTGCAAAAGCCTCTGGAGGCGGTCACACAGGTGGGCCAGCAGCCGCACCGTTTTTGCGCGAGCAATGATCATGGCTGCGGCATCACACAGGTTAGGGGCCACCTAGCATCCTCTGCAGGGTTCCTCTTGACCGTATATCAACGTCAGATATGGACTGGACCTGCAGCTTTGCAAGCCCCTTGTGCTAAGGTGTGCGTGCACACACACACACACACACACACAAGTGTGCGGGTCAGTGGCCGCTCCGTTTTGCAATGACGGTGAGCGTGGCTGGGACAGCTTTGCCACCAGCACCAGGTGCACTGACTTTTGAGTCCAGGTGAATTGACTTTTGGGTTCAGGCCTGCAGGGGTGAGCCTGTGGGCTTCTCTGTGCTATGAGTAGCAGTTGCTGAAATAAGCATGTTATGAGATGCCTTCAAGGTGCCTTAAATTTTGGGTCCCCTGCAAGGGGAAAGACAAGCCAGCGGCCTTCCCTGTGCTGTTAGCAGCAGTTGTTGACATTAAGCATGTTTGAGATACCACCAGCGCCAGGTGCCTTGACTTCTGAGAACCCTGCAAGGAGATAGACAAGTCAGCGGCCTTCCCTGTGCTGTTAGCAGCAGTTGTTGACATTAAGCATGTTTGAGACGCCACCGGCTCCAGGTGCCTTGACTTCTGAGTCCCCTGCAAGGAGATAGACAAGCCAGCGGCCTTCCCTGTGCTGTAAGCAGCAGTTGTTGACATTAAGCATGTTTGAGATACCACCAGCGCCAGGTGCCTTGACTTCTGAGAACCCTGCAAGGAGATAGACAAGTCAGCAGCCTTCCCTGTGCTGTAAGCAGCAGTTGTTGACATTAAGCATGTTTGAGACGCCACCAGCACCAGGTGCCCCGACTTTCAAGTCCCCTGCAGGGGGATGGCGAAGCCAGCGACCTTCCCCATGCTGTAGCAGCACACACCCACAATGTTGGAGCATATTTGAGACGCTACCCGATGCACACGCAGCGAGTGCCTCAAATGAGGCTAAGGGACCCGCATGGGGGGCAGGGGACCCATAGCAAACATAGGTGCTGTGAATGTGCATGCGATGTGTCAAGGCACAGCCCATCAGCATGTGCTCACGTGCCCACGTGCCCATGCAAGTACATGCACGCTCATGCACATTCACACACATTTACACGCAAGCACACACACACACACACAAGCACGGACCCCCCTCCTCTTACAGTCACACAAAGCACACTTTTGCGCACACTGGCCATCCAATATCCATGCGCACATCCCCCCCCCACACGCACAGACACGCACACACACACACACGCACACACACACACACACGTACACACACATATGCATACATACAAATGATACATATGTGCTGTGCTAGCGCAGGTATGCTGGTCCCTGGCCACTCTCCGCCACCACGAGCCCCTGCTCACCCTGCGCCTCTGCCATGTCCTGACCGAACAGGTGGGTGGAAGGAACCGTCCTGGAGCAGCGCATGGTTGAATCCATACTGAGAGAGTGCCATGTGTGCTGGCAGAACGCATGAGTGAAGCCAGAGCAAGAGAGTGCCATATGCGTCCTGATGGAGCGTGTGAGTGCAAAAGGCCCTGCGGCCTGCGCACAGCACACGACCAGCCACACGTGACGTGGCAAGCAATGGACTGCAGCCTGCAGCCTTGGAGCCACGCACTTACAGGGCGCATGCCCTGCCATGTCTGAAGGGGGGCGTGTAGGGCCCGGGTGCTTGCGTTTAATGCAAGCCCTGCTGCGGCTGCGCTGGCCACGGGAGAAGGGCTGCAGCCTGCAGGCTTTGAATAAGGGTCATGCGTGCTCGAGGTCGCATACGCCGCATGCATAAGGATCACGCGTGCTCAAGCTTGCATACGGCGCTTGCGTAGGGTTACCGAAACCGGTGCTGAAAGCAGTGTTTATGTGCGCAGTAGGCTTGCCAGATTCTGTGCTAGTGTGCAGAAATGTATGGAGTGTGCAGCAAATGTGCCTCGCCATGACCGAGTGATTGGGGTGATGTAGGGCTCTGGTGCCTGTGCTTGGCATGGCATATGGCATTTGGATGAGGAGGCCAGGATCCTGGCTGCAGCCCGGCACCTGCCTGCCGCATGCAGCCCGCAGCCCCAGCCTCAGCGCGTCCTGCGGTCTGCCCCACCCTCAGCATGCCCTGGCCTGCAGCTCGCTGCTTGACCTTCCGCCGTCTCTGCTGCCCCACCCTGAGTAGCCTAGTGCCTCGCCCTGCGCCTCTGCTTGCTTGCCTGCCAGCTTTCTCACCACTCACACTAACACTGAAGCCCAGCTGCTCCTCATCTGCCCCTCTGCCCGCCCCTGCATGCTCTTTTGCCCGCCCCTTGCACACGCCCTTCCGCCCGCCCTGAGATATGCACAGTGCTGCCCGCCCCCACATGCTCAGTGCCGCCCACCTGCCTCCGCACTCCTGCAAGATCCTGCACCTGCCCTTCAAACGCTACATCCATAATGGACCCCCCCCATTGCAAAGCACAGCCTTCACTGCACGCTCATCGGCATTAAGCATTGATCTGCGCATCTTTGCTCACACGTCCAGACCTTGCGCGCACCCATTTATGCCCGCCTTAGACCCCGCCCACCCACTGGAACACCCCACTTGCACTGCGCAGGTGCAGCCAGGCCACCACCCCAGCACCGCCTTTGCAGCACTGCCGCGCGCCTCCATATCTCGCGTGGCAGGTCATGATCCTGTGTCGGGCGACAAGCCTCCTGGCTCCGCTGGGCAGCCGCCGCCAGTGCCGGAGCCCCTGGCTCCGTTTCAGGCGGTGACGCTGCTGTGGTCCCTGGCACACATGCCGCTCGCGCCCCAGCCAGGTGTGTGTACGTGTGTGCTTGTGTGTGTTTGTGAATACCCGCGTGTGTGCAATTGACTGCCTGTGTGACCGTGCAATAGTTCGTGAGTGGGTATACTCATGTGCGCATGTGTTTGTAAGTCTTACTAAGTATGTGCAGTCGCGCCTGCAATGGTGGGGGTTGGGTGTATTTTCTGCAGCAGGACCAACACCGCAGTGTGGAGCAAAGCATGTGCACTGTGTTGTGATGTGGTGTGCTTGTGTGTGACGAGGGTTTGCAGTAGAGACGTCGTTGTGACAGCAGTCCATTGGATGTGCAGGAAGCATGTTCCACTGGCGATCAATACAAGCGCACACCATGCATCGCGCACAGTTGCCCCATCTCAAATCTGTGCTCGCCGGTGGGGTGGATGGCTTGAGAAGTGAACAACCCATTCCCATCCACAGCTACTTCCCAGAGAGGCGAAAGGTCCCACCCAAAGTTTTTGCCCGGAGGCTGGAAGTGGCAGCTGCATGTGCCTGTTGAAGTGGCAGCTGCATGAGCCTGTTGAAGTGGCAGCTGCATGAGCCTGTTGAAGTGGCAGCTGCATGAGCCTGTTGAAGTGGCAGCTGCATGAGCCTGTGGAAGTGGCAGCTGCGTGAGCCTGTGGAAGTGGCAGCTGCGTGAGCCTGTGGAAGTGGCAGCTGCATGAGCCTGTGGAAGTGGCAGCTGCATGAGCCTGTAGAAGTGGCAGCTGCGTGAGCCTGTGGAAGTGGCAGCTGCATGAGCTTGTTGAAGTGGCAGCTGCATGAGCCTGTGGAAGTGGCAGCTGCATGAGCCTGTGGAAGTGGCAGCTGCATGAGCCTGTTGAAGTGGCAGCTGCATGAGCCTGTTGCTGGGCAGGCTAGCCCCTGCCATCACATGCACCGACTCCAAAAGGTCCTCCACGCGCTCATACGTATTTAAACCACTGGAAGCCAGAGGGTGTCCTGGCAACTCCATGATGCCGGCCCTGCACTTTTCCCTCAGGCTCCTGCCACATAGCACCACCGCTACACAGCGCCGACACACACATGCCGCTGCCCCACTGCGCTGCTGTGTACCCCTTTGCAAGTGCCCGGCATACAGCCCCGCCACATGCCACTGCCCCACAGCACAACCCCACAAAGACCAGCACCCTGCTACTTGCACTCATAATAACTTGTTGCTGCAGGAGCCGCAGCCTCAGGCCTGTTGCCAGCTGCAAGGCACGCGCACATGCAAGCCGCTTCCCTGCTGTGCCGCGCACTCTTCACACCCAAGGCGATTGAGAGTCTGACCGCGCGCGACTGCGTGCGGGCGCTGTGGGGGGTCGCTGTCCTGGGCAGCTTGCCAACGGTGGGTGGAGTGCTTGGGTGCAGGTGTATAGGTGTGCAGGTGTGCGTCCATCCCTGTGGCCAGGATCTGCTGGGGCTCCCTTTGCAGAGGGTCTGGTGCACAAGCACGGGCAGTCCCACTATTGATATACGCAAATGTGTTGAAGGCATGTAGTGGGCTATGCCTCGTCTCATGCAAATTATTTTTGGTGCTGGTGCCCTTTTGGACATCACTGCTGCCTTCGCTTGCACTCTGTCTGAGCGAAATGGCTCCAACAAGGCATCAGCACCGCCCAACAAGGCATCAGCACCGCCCAACAAGGCATCGGCACAATGCATGCACATGCTGCTCAGGGCAAACATGGGAGTATGGTATGGGCGCAGCACATAGGCGCTCATGCAAACCTTAGGTGCCTTGTCATTACTGCCAGCGCGCTATTTTGCTATGCACGTGTGGCTCCAAGTGTGGCTGTGCGCTCTGGCAAGGCAAAGGAGGTGCCTCAGTGTGACCGTGTGCGTGCGCACACATGTGTGTGCGCGTGCGCGCGCGCGTGTGTGTGTGTGTGTGTGTGTGTGTGTGTGTGTGTGTGTGTGTGTGTGTGTCCATGACCGACGCATTGCACAGTTATGGGTGATAAATCTCTTCCCATGGAAAGGCAGTTGGTGAAGGCAAACAAATGTTAGAAAATGAGGGCTTGCAGGGCAGGTTGTGCTTGTGGCTTTGGCTGAATGGCTGTGAGTGTGCATACAGGGAGGCGCCCAGGTCCTAAGACTTGACTTTACAGCTAGATAAAGTGCGCATGCAAGAACTTCAAGTTGGCCAGGGGAACATCAGTTTTCATTCAGCTTTGAAAACCGCATGCAGGGTGGTGGCCAGGAGAGACGTGCGGGTGTGGCTGCTGGATGTGCGTGCAGGGAGCTGACAGAAAAACAACCTTTTTGCATGCAGCATATTCGTGGGGATTCCTGAAGCCTGAGGCAAGGTACTCCCCAACAAGGCATCAGAACAAAACACATGTATGGGGGATGACCTGGAGGGGATGACTGTGCGGCCATGGGTGTGCATGTGCATGTGCATGCAGGGCAGCGACCAAGAGGAAATCAGCGCGAAGGCGCTCTGCCGGGCCCTGGCCTTGCCCTTGCTGCACGGCCTTGCAGGCGGCAAGTGGCCGGCACAGGATCTATCCCCTGAGCAGCTGCGCATGCTGCACGCATCGGCAGTCGTGGTGGGCGGCTGGGCAGAAGTGCAAGAGGGGGTAGGGGCACCATCCATACCTCAGGCTGAGGCCGGACCTGCTGGGGTGAAGGGGCATGGGTGTGGGGATGGTGAGGTGGAGGAAGAGGCAGGGGATGGTGGTGATGATGCTCACGAGGATGTGCCCAGGGAATCATGGGCGTGCGCAGGCAGGGAGCAGGATACTGGGGTGCAGCAGGAGGGGTCACTGGGCCCTGATCAAGCCATGCATGAAGAACGGCAGCAGCAGCAGCAAGGGCAGCAAGGGCAGGCCTGGTCGGACTTTGCCAGTGTGAAAGATGCCAGGAATGGGATCATAGACATCTCTCACGTACCCCCCTTCAAACCAGATCGCGCTGGGCTACCCAGCCTTCAAGGGCCAGGCATGCTGGCACAAGGCCCTGAGCCTGCACAGCAGCAGCAGCAGCAGCAGCAGCAGCAGCAGCAGCAGCAGCAGGCGGTGCCAAGCTGCCTGCCGGAGTCCCTGGTGGTGGCTGCGAGGGCTGCTGTCCTACAGGAGGCCACAGCTCGCACTCAGGAGCGCGTGGCGGGACTGTGGGAGCATGAAGTGCACCGGGTACGAGGGCACATGCTGCGGGTGATGATATGTGCCTTGGGCATGTGTGCTGCTCAGTGCAAGGACGCAGCCTTTCTATGCTGCAAAGCCTCCTGTCTCACAGCCACGTGCTTCTTTGTGCTCCTCCTGTGCTGCAGCCACGCGCCTTATGGTGCACCTCCTGTGTGCTCCTAGCATGTGTATGTCATGGTGCGCCTTCAGGGTTCTGCTGCCATGCGTGACTGGCGCACTATCTTTGGGTGAAGGCACTTTGCGGCCAAAAGGGCTACTTCCACAGTCCATCCACCTTGAGCACTCCTGCTTCCACTCAGCGCACAGCACTTCACACACCGCATACAGGGTCTTCCTAGCATGCTTGAGTAGAGGCGGCTGTGTTGCAAGAGCGGGGATTGCGCCGTTGCTTGCATTCTGCAGTAGAGGCGGCCGTGTTGTAAGAGCGGGGGGTGCACTGTTGCTTGCATCCTGCAATCCTACTCGCCAAGGAGCCATGGCCCCCGAGGCTTTTGCAACGGAACATGCTTGCTCCAGAACCTTGCTGAGCATACGCCTCTATGCACTCTTCATTTGGAACAGGAGGGTGCTGGCCGCACAAGCATGTGTACACCCATAGATTTTCCCATTTAAATGGCGTGTTTGGCGTGCCTCCCAGGTGCGCTGCCGATGTGCTTGGCTCACAATGGTTGCAGCGCACCCACGCATGCAGGTGGCAGAAGCTTTGGGGCTTGTGCACCTGCCTGGCATCACAGCATGCTCGATGGCAGAGCAAGAAGGTCAGAGTGGCAGCAGCGACAGCAGCAGAAGCGGCGAGGGGGACAGCGGCCCTGTAAGGGGCCCAGTCGCGCGCGCTCGTGAGCATGCTGGAAGCGGGCTGGCTGCATACGCCGATGGTCATGGCCTGCTCACCGCACTGCTGTGTGAGGGTCCAGCTCACCACACGCGCAGGTAAGGTCGTGTGGTGGGGGCCGCATGGGTATGGGTGGGTCAGCCCTGTGGGCTTGTGCATGCATATGCCATGTTTGGTCTCTCAATCATGTGCCCCCACCCCTGATGCCCACGCAAAAGGCTCCTCACTGTCAAGGTCTGGCTCTTCTGACCCGGGCTCACGTCAATTGACACGCGCATCAATCCAACCATCGTGTCAAGTGGCACAGCCAACACTGCTTACACACCAGAGCTCCCTCAACCAACTAGCATGCCTACTTTAGTCAGATGATGGATCCTATGCTGCTGAGTGCAGACGTGCTTGCTAATGGAGTATGGTGCCTCTCACTCCAATGCCAGTCACCACTCCCACACTGTATCTTGCAATTATTTGGCCTCTCCCCCCATGCAACCAATCCTTGATGCCACTTCCTCCCCTTTATCTCGTTTGCCGCACCGCAGCACATGCCCTCCCTCCCTGTCATCCACTCCCACTCCTTTCTCTTACCCCTTGCCCACACTCCTTCCCTGTATCTGCCTGCACGCTGCAGCATGCCCTTCCTCCCCTTGGGCTCCACGCTCCTGGCGCGGCAATCCCTCGCGCAGTCTGGCTGGGCTGTGGTCGTGCTGCCTTGGTATGAGTGGGCCACGCTGCCGGTGAGTCCCAGGCACTTCCCCCTCCCTCTGTTTCTTAGCTATGAGTGCTGCCTAGGTATGAGTGGGGCCCACCGCCTGCAAACTTGTAAGTGGTTCACAATACCTAGGCCCAAACAGACCTTGCTGCTGGTGAGTCCCAGTCATAGCCTCCTTCCTCGCTTTCTTGCCTAATTGCATGCTGATTGCCAACCTAGCTATTGCCACGAGCCAGGCACAACGACCTACCATTGATTTGCCACCCTTCCCATAAGCTCACGAGCGCAGCTTCCTCCCTTTCTTTGCAGCCCCTTTGTAATGTGCATGTCCTAGAGCAGGTGTTGAGACCATACATCTTTGGGGAGAGCCCGCCCCTTGAGATGGTCGTTCTTAGCAATCCTTGAGAACCAGATCAATGAGCAGGGACCTTGGTAATGAAATGATCCATCAGATTGTGCACTATAAGCCTAACTTGCCCCAATCATTACGCCATGTTGACTGTCATCTACCATATGCAGGATCAAGAGGATCAAGTTGCGTATTTAGCCAGCAAGTGCATCGAGGCAGACGTGTACCTGCCATAGCACATGAGCATTTTTTGCAGTGTTTTCCTTAGAAGTAGTTTCCTCTCGGTGGTTCCATGAAATTAGTCATGCAATAGACAAAAGATTCCTGCACATTTATGATCACTTCATTTAGAACAAAGGGGTATTAATGTCCTTCTATCATCATGAGCATTGCTTTGTGATAGAGCAAGAGCTGGCTTTGCCAAAGAACGCATAGGATTTAATTTGTGTATTACACTTCTAGTAGCAAGAGAGTGCTTTTCTTCCTGTTGCTCTTGCCTACGTGCTTATCTTGCATCCTATTGTTACTGGGCTCCTTCAGGGTAGTCTGTTGAATCAGCACAATGTGCAAGCAAGCATCATGACATGCTATTCAACATTGTAATGGAACTCTAGTAGTATGGAAAGGTAGGTAGGTAAGGTAAGGTTTCAAGGCTGTATCCGCCGAACGAGGGCAGCTTAGCCGGTTGTGGCCTCCAGTGAGGTTCGAACCCCGAATCCACAGGTTGCGAGGGTGGATAATCGACTTTCCATCTCAGGTGCCCCGCCGCCTGCCCGAGTATCCGGAGCTTGAGATACTCTAGTAGTATGGAAAAACAAGAGCGGCCACAAGCCTGACCCAAGCAAGTCCTTCCACCCGGGGGCCGCAAGTGGTTTACAGGTCACTTACTAACTTGGCAGTTCTCCTTTTCCTAGCGTTTTTCAGCTCTTCTGCCTTGCCTGCCTTAAGGACGTTGCTGTGTCCGCTTGCGTCTTGTAACAAACAAACAAACAAACTTGTAGCCGCTGGCACATGCACACTCCAAGTTTGCCAGTAAACAGAGCTGCATATGCTGAACAAGGCCAACTTTAAGCCTAAATTAGCAAAACATTTCATGCTAAATTAGTGAAACATTTCATACCTACACTGTAGGCAACTTCCAAGTAACTTTCTGTGTTGCTCTGAAACCACCAATACAAACAAAGAAAGACAATGTCTGATGAACAAGACTCATTCTGGATCATTCTTCTGATGATGCCATGCAGTTTGCCAAATGCAAAATTAGGTTCCATAGCTGTACCTGCCGAACAAGGGCAGCTTAGCTGAAGTCAAACAGGCCTGCAACGGAAACCAACAAAGGCAAGCAAGGTTGTTCTCTGAAATCTAGGCACAGCATTGTAGGCACTCATGCACATTCAAGGCCAGGCCTTTCGTGTCGGCTTGGCTAACAAAGTCTCTCCTAGTCAGCCTGTTTCAGCTACTAGAGGAGGTGCGGAGGAGTTGGTGGTGCTTGACGCGCAAGTCACTTTGGCAGTCTAAAAGAATATGTTCGTCATCTTGCGTACAACGCCAGTTGCATTTAGTGCAGATTCTGAGCTCATAAGGAATTCTGTGCTGTTACTGCCGGAGCCCCACAAAATTCAAGTTGTGACCAGAGAGTCTGAGTCTGGAGAGAGCACGTGAAAAATGGTCAGGGATAATTTGTCGTAGGTATGAAGGTAGAGTTGGCTTGGTTGCAAGTTTTTGATCGTCCCACCAGCCAGTCTGACACCCAATGGGCACTCCAAAATGTGTGCGGTATGTACACATAATTACTGGAAACATGCGCGTCACGTGCGTGAAGTTGGTCTACTAGAGTCTAGTAGATCTCTCCATTCTCGAATGATTTGCTCGCGTCACGGTAGCAATGGTTTAAAGTCACTCATGTTCATTTTGGAACAGCTCATGATAGCAGAGACGTGTACATCAGCTACATGTATTTCGTGAAGCGCAGATAAGACCTCAAATGTCCATTTTCCTTTACTGCGTGCCAGCCGCAAATCAGCCTCATTGATCTTGCTCAGCAAGGTATTGTTGGTTGTCAATAGGCTGTTCCAGAAGCAAGCAACAAGATGGAACCAGTAGAAGTATAGGGGCAGCTGACCTGTCTCTCTAAGTAGGCAATGTGTATTTGTGCTTCGTTTCACACCTGACAGCATCTTGAGAAAGCAAATGTGGTGGATGTCAGCTTCGGTTGTAGCAGAAGATTTGAGAGTGAGAGTATTTGTCGCCCAAACTTGACATCCATTTAGTTCTGAAGAGAGTGCAAAGACTTAACAACATCCAGAGCATGGCATGCTTCCTGTTCTTGATACCCAACTCTGAGCAATTCCTCCACTTTCTGGCTATGGCACCAGCAAAATTGCAAGCCATCTGGCTTAAGGCATTTGCCATCTTCTTATCGTGGTTGAGGGTCCTGCCCGGGTATTTAAAATCTTGCATATTCTCAAGCAGAGTGTCATAATAGTGAAACACTGGTGGGTTGGAGCAAAAGAAGGCCATGGTTTTGGTCTTGTGTGCATTCAGCGTCAGCCCTTTCAAAGTCGTGGAGATGTGGAATCTGTCGTGTCGGAGCTGGAGGTGGTGGGTAGCATCGGTAGTAAGTGCAATGTCATCTGCGTATTCACAGTGGGAAAATTTGGTTGTTTGCAAGGCTGTCATTGCCCCATGGTCTGATGTATTCAAAACTTGCCCACGTCTGTCAGGTGAAATCAATGTCACATAGAAACAAGCGTCATGGCATGCCATACAACTGACTAACCAACTTCAGTTTGACTACGGTCCATCTCTGACTATGAATTGTCATGTCAAGTCATTTGTGGAGAGAGATTTCTGCTCTCTCAAGTAGAGTAATGGGCTCAGCGGGCATCCCTGCTTCACCCCTTGAGTTGCCATGATTTCCTCCGACACCTTGTCTCTGCCAATGAGGATATATGCACTTTCTTTGTACAAAGCCCTTATTGCCGAGAGCAGCAAGTACTGAGGAGCATGAGGGTTTTGAAGGTGGGCCCATAGTTTGCCAAATGCAAGAGAGGTACGCCAGTGGGTCAGGAGTGTTCTAAAATGAACCATGTGCTCCTTCCGCATTTTGCTTCAGCCTTGTGTTCATATTTTTGGCTGGTGATGTCTGCTTCAAACAGACCGTGCGTGACGGAGAAGCTTGATTGTTAATTTCTTTAGCTTATCAATCAACACTGTTTGCACAGTAAATGCCACATTGCATGCAGCTGCCAAAAGAAAAATGGTTCTGGACAGGGTGATTTCTTCAGCTCTCTCAGGTGACTTCAGTCACCTCACGGTGAGGTCCAATCGGGAATCTCTTAAATAGCAAGCACCATGCATGATTTGTCTAGCAAATAGCCAAACCTGCATTATCAGGACTCCAAGCATGAGGACTATAGAGTCTTCTAATGTATGACTCCCACATGATGAAAGTTTATCACAGAAGGCCCCACTCTCAGGAAAACAGTCTCAAACGCCCCCTTGAGTCATGACCGACCAGATGCAAGTTCCAATGCAAGGCATAAGAGAGCCACTACCATCATAGCCTGATGGACTTGCTGTACTCCTTCTATCCATACAGTCCTTAATGGATAGCTATTTTCAACCCTGTTCTTCTATGTGTACTTAACCCCCCCCCCCC
>LKMJ01005706.1_pt1 | contig 11738 bp, 8 predicted proteins | sample 643391 | NCBI WGS metagenome assembly LKMJ01 (sample SAMN04112250, study PRJNA286221) | soda lake metagenome | biome: soda lake; feature: Kulunda Steppe; material: water; isolation source: sample PL-Br10 brine of Picturesque Lake | place: Russia: Kulunda steppe | collected 2010-07
CTATCACAAAAAGAATTATATAATGCCATTTCTTTCGCTCATCCGGATTAATGGCACGCGAACGAAAGTCTGTTCAAGAAGAATATAGCGAACGAGCGTCTGATCAAGAAAAGCAGACGGAAGAGTCGGTAGACGTCAGCCGACGGGATTGTCTCCGGGCGACGGGCATTAGTGCAATCGCGGCAGTCGGCGGACTGTCATTCGGCACAGGTTCTGTTACCGCGGACGATGAAGGAGGGCCCGTGAATCCCAAGGACTGGAGTCTCGCGTTCGAGGATCAATTCGATAGCGATTCTCTGGACTCGAAACACTGGGGCGTCGGTTTCGGCTGGGGGATGGAAGCCAACAACGACGACGCAGACGTCGTCGAAGACGATGTCTATATCGACGCCGATCAACTCGTCCTCGAGGTCAACCATCACGGGGGCGGCAGATTCACACAGGGCGTAGTGAACACCGGTTCGTCTGCTGGCGTCCAATGGGACGCGACGCGCGCCGAGGACGGAGTCACGGTCGGCCCCGGAACGTACATAGAAGCACGAATAAAACCCGCGACTCGTAGCGGGATCCTCCCAGCGTTCTGGACGAAGCCGGACAACGAGGATTGGCCCCCTGAAATTGATATTTTCGAGATCTTCCATTACGGTAACGCCCGTGACTCGCAAGTGGCACACGCCGAACTCCACTACTCCGAGAGCGGACAATGTGGCGATGAGGACACCCACACCGCCGCGGGGATGGGGTCCTACGACGCTGGCCACGACCTCGGTGAGGAGTGGCACGTCTACGGTTGCGAGTGGCAAGAAGACGAGATCAAGTTCTACTTCGACGGCGAACTGTACGATTCGACCAGCGATCCGGAGATCCTCGACGCGTTCAATAATTCGGGCTGTCTGCCCCACTACCTCATGTTCTCGAACCACGTCAATCGCCTCGGTACGGCTGACGAGTCGACCACGTGGACTGAGGAAACGCGCGTTGACTGGTGTCGCGTCTGGGAGTACACCCCCGACGAGGGGTCGGTTCCCGACGAGGAGTCGCCGGAGACAGACGGCACTCTGGTCCACGATTGCAGCGATCTCGACGCTCTCCATCCTTCTTCGGACAGGGACCAGTTGATGATCGATCAATCGAACGGCCAGTACTTCAAACGCAACGACGGCGATTGTTCGGAGAACAACGCCCGGATCACCCGTTCCAGTTCGACGGATGCCGTCTCGATGATCTATGAGGCCGGAGGATCGATCATCGACTTCCGCGTCGAAGCACACGACCACGACGTGTACGGTGGATCGTTCGCGTTTTACGTCTCCGAGGACGGCGATTCATGGACGGAACTCACTCCCGAAGAGACCGAATACTGTGGCGCCACCGCCGGCTGGCGCCACGTCGAGTACACCGCTGAATCGCTTCCGGTAGCTGCGCGATGGCTCCGAATCGATCTCACGGGGGGTAATGCCAACTGGACAGGTCAGGTCGGCCACGTCGAAATCGAATACGGGGACGAGAAAGAAGACACCGAAGACGAGGAATCCGAGGAGAAAGACGACACCGAAGACGAGGAACCCGAGGAGAAAGACGACACCGAAGACGAGGAATCCGAGGAGAAAGACGACGCAGAAGACGAGAAAGGATCCGAAGACGACGAGTCGGACACCGGCGGGGTGGCTGATCCGGTCGTCGATCAGCTTTCGGTTCGGTGGAACAACAACGGACGGTGGAACCGCGCTCGAACCAACTGGTCTGTCTCCGATGAGGGCGGTAACCTCGAGTCCGTGACGACCGAACTCCTCAATGGGTACGAGGTTCTGTCGACGGAAACGTCATCAGTGAACGGTTCGAGTGCCTCGGGTGAACACCAGGTGCGATCGGACAATGACGTTGATGCCGTTCGCGTCACCGTCGTCGACGCAACGGGGAACGAAGACACGAAGCGGGAGTCGCTCTAACGGCAGGTCACGGCTTCGAACCCTGAAGCTCCCCCGAACGTCTCTAAACTAAACCGCGAGACGTCACTGCCAGACGTCTACTCGGTCGATCAGCATTGACGCCGGGAGGTAGTCCTGTTGGGGTTCGTCCAAGAAATCCGCGCCGATCCCGAAATTGAGGACGAGGCTCATCTCGAGGTCGGCGACATGCGGGCCGTCGTACCGGAAGTATTCTTCACCGTCGATGTACCAGATGATTCGGTCGGAATTCCAATCGACTGCGTAGGTGTGGAACCCGCGACTGAACCGCTCGCCGCAGTACTGGTCGTTTCGTTCTTGGTCTTCGCCGTCCTCGTCTTGGTAGTGGTATGTCAGGACGGCACAGGGATCGGCCCCGAAGAACTCGAAGATGTCGATCTCCGGGAAAATAACTTCGGGTTCGGTGGGTGTAAGCCAGAAGGCGGGCCAAAAGCCTGGTGCAGTCGGTGGGATCTGAATGCTCGCCTCGAAGTATCCGTAGACGAACGATCGCCGCGTCGAGACGGCGCCGGTCGTATACGAGAGTCCCTCCCGGGGCTGATCTTCCCCTTCGAGGACGAGCAGATCGTCCGCGACGTAGGCGTTTTCCGGCGCCACGTACGCGTCGAAGTTGTGTATCCTCGCGTCCCAGGGAAACTTGGTCTGCCACCGTTCCTCGTTGAGCTCCTCGTCGGTGAAGTGATCCGAGAACGTCGGATCTGACGTCAACGCTTTGTCCGGGCGTCCACCGTCTGGCAGGTTACTCGCGCCTTCGGATCCGCTGTTGTGCTCGTGGTCTCTAAGCGACCCCGAGAGTGTGGTAACGAGACCACACGCTCCAATGCCGAGCAGATTCCGCCTGCGAATCCCAGCTGCTCGAGACGTGTCCCGTTTCATTATTGCTGTTGGCCGTAAGCATATACCACTTCTGTTGGAGGGATATGGTGCATCCGTTTTATGTAGTCACAATTATGTTTATGTGTGTTGTCGTCGTTCGCCATGCCCCTCCGATGGCAGCCTTCGGAGTCGGTGCGTGCTGGCATGGACGGATTGTTGCTAGCGAACCACATCAATTGGTGTTCTGAACGAACCGACCAATAACGAGAACCGAGTGTCTGCCGACCAAACATTTCTCGGGAGTGGTGATCTATGGTTCGGTCCGCGTACGGTGTCAGCGCTTAGAGTGATCCACTCACAGCGTCGATTCCGCGGAGAATAATTCGCTCGCGGAGCGTCGGAAAGACTACAGCCAGCGCGGCGTACAGGACAACCCCGAGAAGGACGTACGCTAGCAGGAGCGGTAGGGTGGTCACCGGAAGGACCGACTGCACTGACCACAGAATCGTCGCCATCAAGCCCGACGCAAAGAGACACGTCGCGAGGAGGCGATACGGGATCCGAACGGAGATGACCGTCGAGAGGTAGTATCCCTGGAGCATGGTGTGGACGATTGCCGCAGTCGTTGTCGCAATTGCCGCACCCAGAAGGCCGATTGAGTAAATAAGCGTGACGTTCAGAACGATGTTCACCACGATCGCTATTGCCATCGCACGGGCGGACAGGTTCGGGTAGTTCAGTGCCTGTAGGGTGCCGCCGAAAACGTCGTTCGCCGACTGGAACACCTTCTCGGTCATGAGAAGGAGGAGCACCAGCGCTGCCGCGGCGTACTCGGGGCCGAACAAGAGTCGAAGGAGGTCCTCCCCCAATACAACCGACCCGATGAGTGCGGGGATCGAAACGAATAGCGTGATGCTGATTGCATAGGCGACGACACCTTCGATTCGCTCGATGGCGTGCTCGGCGCTCCACTGGCTGACTTGAGGGAACAAGACCGTCGTAATAGCGTTGCTCGCCAACAAGACGAGTAACGTGACCTGCCAGGCAACCTCGTAGACGCCCACGTCCGCGTACGTCAGGAACAGCCCGATAATGGCGACGTCCATCCACTGATAGATTTTTCCGCCCAGTGAGGAAACGGCATAGAACTTCGCGTAATCAACGAGGGATGATATGCGAGCCCCCGAGGGGCGCCCAATACGCGTCTCTACTTTGAGCGCCGACCATGCCAGGGCGAGTACCTCCCCAGCGATCAGTGCGTAGACGAGCCCATGAACCCCGTAGCCGGCCACGATCAGCATGCTACCAAGGCCGACGAGGACGAAGTGGCGGGAGAACTCGATCATCGCGGTTTCGCCGACGCGCAGTTCACCACGCAGCGTCTGAATAAAGACATCCGCCGATTCGCGGGCGACGAGTGCGAGGACGAGGTAGATCGCGAACTCGCCGCCAAGATACGCGTTGAGGGGGTCCCGCGCGACGAGGATAACCCCGCTCATCGCTGCGAGCGCGATGATCTTGACGAGGATGGCCGAACCAAGCACCTCATTGGGATCCTGACCCTCGCTGATGCGTTTCTCGAGGGCCCCGCGAAGGCCGACGTCCGCGACGATCGCCGTCAGACCGACCGCGGTCTGGAACAGAAAGAAGATCCCAATCTGACTCGGCCCGAGTTCCCGGGCGAAGAATGTGATACCGAGAAAGAACAGAATCGCCCCCCCGGACTTCGCGAAAAAGATTCTGAGCGTCGAACTGGAGAGATCCATTGCTATGACTGTCGGCTCAACCGGTTGCGAATCGCATGTTTGTCTATCGTCCTAGCCACATCCGCCGGTTGCCCGTGGTGAACGTTGCCGACGGAACGACACCCTCGTGTGAGCACGCGCCTGATAGGGGCGGCATGGCTCCACAACACGGTCAGGGCTCTCGGAATCGTTGAACCGTAGCCGAGCGTGACAGGCGTCCCAGGAAGCCCCTCAGCGAACTGCCTGCAACAGCACGGGCGGTATGCGACCGACCGACCACGTTTCGGTACTGATACCGTAGGTACGACCGCCAGTCAGGGGCAGTGTTCACCGGTCCGAGGGACTCGACCACAACGGGTTCGAACGACGACTCCTGATAGCGTTCGATGGCGGTTGCAAGAAGCGGTACCGAGGCGCCGTACTGTCGTCGGTGGACCTCACGCCACGTTGACGCATCGGCGATATCGACCTCCTCGTATACCACGATCCGTCCGGCGTCGAGTTCTTCCGTTAGTTGCTGGAGCATGATTCCGGCAGTGTCCTCCCGGTGAAGGTACTCCCAGAACCCGGGCGGTCCGCCGCGGTAGGTACGTGGATCGCCGTGGTGGTAGCTGAGGACGCCGTGTTCGACGGTAGTCAGGATGTCCCCCTTGATCACGTTGAACCCCTCACGAAAGACGATGTCGGCGTTCTCGCCCACGTCTTCGACGATATCGTCTGGGAGTTCGACACCGAAGCCGTGGGTCGGTTCGGGCTCACAATACACGCGCGGAACATCGTCGTCGATGCCGTCGATGTCCTCGACCGGTCGTTGACGCCGGTAAGCCGGTTCGCCAATGAGGGTGTCGAGGAGGAGCCGTCCAACCTCGATGCGCGCCCAGTGAGGGCTCCCGCGGGCACGCTCGAGCAGTTCCCGGGGCGAGTCGTCGGGTTCATCGTTTATCACCAGCAGCGAGACCATCGCGTTGGTCTCTGCGACCGCGTGTTCGATCGTTCTCGCGACCCACTCGGCAGTCGTCTCCCCGTTGAACAGAACGCATACGCGCATCGGATCGTCTGTCATCTCCGTTGTCATGGTATCATGTAGCGAATTCGTTCAGCGTCCGAACATCGATCTCGTCTGCCTGGCGTGCACGCCCGACCGCCTCGAGAAACGGCTCGACGAGGTCCCACTGGTCGGCGTTCGAAAGGTCCCAGAGGTGTGTCCACAGGTGGACGTCGGCCCCCGCTCGTGCGTCGTCGATTGCCTGTGCGAGGTAGCGCCAGTGGATCCGCTTGCGGATCCGTTTCGGTATGGCGTGGAAACTCGGATGTGGCGAGAGCTGGCCCATCGGCAGGGTCATCGCCGTCAGCGAGGGCGAGTGGGTCGTCGAGACCCGCGTGAGGCCATTCTTGCGTTCCGGCGCCGCTCGCGGCGGTCTGCGCGTAAAGTGCCACGCAAACCGTCGAGGGAGCGATCCATCCGCGGGATACGTACCGTCGGGCATGCGGATCACGTCGATTCCGTGGTCCGACAGGAGTTCGGTCGGCGGCTGTCGATGCATGGGCGGAACCAGCGTGGTCGGCCGTCCGAGACCGGCCTGCTCGTGGAGACGCTGCAACGTCGTGACTTCCCAGTGGATCGTCTCTTTAGAGACGGCATCGAGGGGAACGTGTGAGAACGTGTGTGTGGCGAGTTCGTGATCGACGGCGGCGTTAGCGATGCGCTCGACCAGATCCGGGGCGTAGTAGAGTGGATCCGTCTCGGCGTCCGTCCCAGGGTCGGCGTCGAACCACGCCTCGTTCGGCCCGGGGTGTTGACCTTCACAGGACCTCAGCAGAAGGTGGCCGACAACGTCGAACGTGATCGGAACCTCCCACCGGTCGCACACCTCGAGGACGGATGCAAGGGTCTTCGTCTCCAGCGATCGGCACCGGTCGCTGAAAACGTCGAGGCGCTGTTCGGGTGGCTCGGTAATTCGTCCCCATCCGAGTTCAATTTCCATGCTCAGCGACAGCGAGCCCATAACCACCACCTACTGACCAGATATGGCTAATTAAAGCCCACACCGGATAATTGAAGGTTATGATGCGCTCACACGCCTCTTCCCCGTGGTCGTTACATATTTGTGACAATAAATGTGGGTGATTACGTCGCCGAATCGTCGTCGTCCGCGGTGAACTCGTAGATTTGGATTTCGCCGTTATCAAAGACCTCCTCGGTTCGATCATCCGCGGCGATCTCGTTGCGTTCGCTCTCGGTGAGCACGTCACCGGGAGCATCACCGACGGCTCGCTCTCTGATGACGACGTACTCGACGGTATCCGAGGGGTCTTCCCACGTTATGGCCACGGTCGGGTGGACTTCGAGGGTATCGGGTGGGATGACAGCCCTGAATAGCTGGTGCGTGTGCACGTCGGTGTAAAGGACGGTCTCGTTTGCGTTTGTCCCAGCGATGGGGTTTTCGGATTCCTGCTGGGCGACCCACTCCGCTCCCTCGAGTTCGTCGCTCGTGTACGCGAAGTCGGAGACGTCATCGTTGAACGTGAAGTCGGTCGGCTGGCCGACAAGCTGAGGGACCGCTCCGACGTTAATCAGGAATACGACGAGCACAAGCGCCAACAGCGGTCGCCAGTCGACAGAGGGAGGGGTTCCCCAGCTGACGGACCGCCAGCCGTTGGCGTACCACCCGTAAATCGCGCGGTATCCGAGGACGACGAACGGCGCAAGCAAAACTAACGAGATCTGAAAGACTCGGTCGGCGTCGAGATAGGGGATCGCGACGAACGACACACCGACAAACGCGTACAGGGGAACGGCGAGTGCGACCAAGTGTCCACTCTCGACGGACGACCCTTGCCAGAGGTCCTGCCAGCCTCGACTCACCAGGCCAACCCCGGCGAGCACGATCAGAACGACGTAGAGTCCCGTCACCACCCGCTCGAGGAGCGTCTGCTCGCCCACCATTCCGGCACCGGTGCCGCCGCCAAGGTGTTCGAATTCGAGGGCGATCGCGTGTCCAACCTGCTCGAGCATCAGCCCCGGGATCATTAGTAGCGTATCGAGCATCGCAGGCGCGACGCTCCCATACCAGGCCAGCGCCAGTGTGAGGAGGATACCCGCGTACGGAAGGCCGAGGAGGGAATTTGCCTCGCTTCGATCGATCCCGGGTGCCAGGAGAAACAGGGCCGAGAGAACGCCCATCGCCAGCACGAACATGAACGTCACCGCATAGTGTGACTGGACAATGCCGAAGCCAAACACCAGCGCGAGCAGTTTCGTTCGGACGTCCGTTCGTGCCTCCAACAACACGAGTAATGTGAGGATGATGAACAGTTCCGCGACGTGTTCCTTTCCGGGGGTGAAGTAGAACGACCCGTGATAAAAGAGGAACACGAGGCTGGCAACGTAAGCGGGGACCGCACCGAAGGCGGTGCGGACGAGATAATAGATGCCGACGGGGACGAGCGCGACGAACGCGGGGTAGATGACGGTGAAGACGGTCACGAGATCGACGCCCATGACCGTCGAGAAGACTGTCGGGGCCGCGGTGACGATGGTCACCGCTGCGCTCTGTTCGCCGATGAGGGTGTGCCAGTGGCCTGTTTCCTGAAAGTTCGCCGCGAGGAAGTAATGTTCCTGGACGTCGGCGCCGACGAGCGACGGTAACGCGAGGTTACGATGAAGCAGCGCCGCGAGGGCGATCGAACCGATGATCAGCGGGTAGTGCCGCTCGGAAAGCACCCGGTATGCGAGCACGGCGAGGACGATGACAACCGCCAGCAGGTACATGAGCGCGTTCTGCTGGAACTCGAGGCGAACGTATGCCGCAGCGACAGCGAGAATCGGCAACACGCCGAGGGCAGCCGCGACGAGAACGTCCGTACGCCTGACCGAGATGCGGGGGAAAGACACTGACCGACCGGCTCGCGTCGTTAGCCCGACCAGGGCCGCGACGGCGACGGTCAGCCCGACCGAGAGGACGGGAAGGGTTAACGGATCGAGGATCCTTCCGAGCGACCATTGGAGGGAGATTAACAGGACCGACACGGCGATGAGTCCGAGACCGGTCACAAAGAGGATGAACTCGCCGAACCGGTCAGTTCGATCGAACACGCTGTAGAGCAACACGCCGGGGACGACGACCAGAAGTAGGAGTCCCGAGAGAGGGCGGAGAAGGGGAATCCGAACACCGAGAAAGGCCGTAAGCACGCTCGCCCAGTAGACTACCAGGAGGAACCCGACGATGAGGGTAGTGGCGCCTCGAGAGAGGACGAGTGACTCCCCGGTATCGGTAACGGTTACGGTGGCGGGAAATCGGCGTGGGACGAGAAACGACCCCGTCCGTTCTGTCTCGTCGCTCATCGGTGAGGCAGTGGTTGATTCGCCGACGGTTCCGACCCCCGCCCCGTTTTCGTATTTTGCCCGTCGACAGGGGTCACTCGTATTCCTGACTTGTCGGTCGTCATCGCTCTCACGTTCGGTTTCTCAGCCCCCTCCAACATGAAACTAGTACGCGCCATTACAACGCTCACTCGTCAACGTACTCGCAGCCACCATAACCAATACCATCACGGTACGGTTTGTCGCGCGATCAACTCCTGTCGGCTGTATAACTGGATTGTACGAACGACCGTCACAAAATCCCGGTGAAAGCCGACCCTGTAGGACGCCCCATCTCCCCATATGGGTTTGACCGGACGTGTTCTCCTCGATATTCTCCGTTTATGATACAGTCTAGTTTATGCTTTCTGACTTGAAACGGTGTTTCAGCAACAGTCACTGCCTTCATGTTTACGTATGAACACCTTATGAGAAGTGTGCTGAAGAGGTCACATTTTCGCTGCTCATAGATTGAGCCACGCTTGTGTCGGAGACTAGATGACGGTGTCACCGGTTTATTTCCGTCTTCACCGTCCCATGTCTTGCAGTTTCCAATACCTGCTTACCAGATTAACAAACGTGACACTATTTGATTGATTTTGTTATATTATCCGACATGGAGATCAAGCGGATCGGCGATCCGGAGCGGTGGAACGCGTTCGTTAGTCGCCACGAGGGGCCGGTATTCGATCGATGGGAATGGGGACAGATGTGTTCGGCATACGGACACGACGTCATATATCTTGGTGTATTCGACGACAATCTGTGTGGCGTTCTTCCGCTCGTCCACATGGAAAGTCGCATCTTCGGAGATAAACTGGTCTCGATGCCCTACAGCGAGTACGGATCAGTCGTGGTCGCCAACGACGCACCGGACGAAACGGACACCCGCCTGGTAGAAGAAACGCGTGCCATAGCCGAAAAGCGAGGCGTCGATTTCGTCAGTCTTCGGGGGCGCGCCATTGACGCTCCTCAGGACTTCACACATAAACGGCGGTTCGTTACGTTCGAGATTCCACTCGAGGGCGGTCCGGAGGAAGCCTGGGACGCGCTCGACAGTTCACGACGCAACCACATCCGGACCGCGCGCGAGAACGATCTCGTTGTTCGGAACGTTGAGAGTACCGACGATTTACGACGGTTCTACGACCTCTATCTGGATAACATGCGCAGTTTCGGAACGCCACCACATTCCTTCGAGTTCTTCCAACGTTTACGGACCGAACTCAATGACGTCACCCATTTCGACCTTGCTTTCAGCGATGACGTGCTCGTCAACGCCAAGATCGTCTTCCATTTCGGAGACTACAGCTACGACTGGACCTCGATCTCGAATCACGAGTACCGGGATATTCAGGGCGGAAGTCTGCTCCTCTGGAACGCGATCGAACGCGCCTGCGAGGATGGGTACTCGAGATACTCGCTCGGACGCACCAGAGAGGGAACCGGCGTCTACATGTTCAAGAAGAGTTGGGGCGGTGAGAAGGTCTGGTTCGACGACTACCACTACTTTCCCGACGGGACAGTCGACCTTCCCGATGCCGACGACGAAACGTACAAACACGTCAAGAACGCCTGGCAGAAGCTCCCGTTGCGCGCCACCTCGCTCATCGGCCCGCACATCAGAAAGAGTGTGAGTCTGTAGAGTCTCACGAAGCGGGTCCTTTCAGTTGGACCGTCACCCCGGAGCGATCACGACTGACTGTATCAGAGGAGCTGATGTGATCGATTACTGCCAAATGTGGATGGTCAGATGGTCTGAACTACGACGCGACCATCCGCCGACAGCGGGTCCGAAACGAGTCACATCAGTCCCTATCAGATGACGTCATACAGGGAGATCCCGCGCGCATCGACAGCGCTTTGTGCCGGTTTCGACCGGCTGAGGGATTTCCACATGACCACTTGTCGATCGATGCGAGCCCAATAGTCCCCGAGATCATGTTTCGAGAGCGCGACCACGATGTCCGAGCCGCGTTCGATGGCGCGGCGCTCGACCGCGGCCATCAGGGGCCAGTAATCGGATTGCCGGTCTGTGACAACGTCGAGGACCCGCCCCTCGGTTATTTGTCCGTCAGTCCACGATCCGAGGATGGCGACTCCGGTCACCGTCCCGTCGCGTTTGATGATGACCGCTTCCGGATCGGGATACCGTAACATGTGACGAACGTCCGCTCGAGACCGCCGGAACGTTCGTTGCGAGCGGTCGAACAGGTCGCAGATCTCCGTTAGCGTCCGATCAGCGACGTCATCCCCGGGCACGATCGTCAGCTCGTTTTGCATCGATAGCCGCAGGGAATCGTACGTCCGCCGCAAGGACTCCGAAAAGCCGTCAGACGTTCGGAAAGGCGTGATCTCGCGACTAAGCACGAGTTTGAGTACTTCTAGCCCGAGACGACTGGCGGGCTCTTCGTTGCGGCCAGCGGTCTCGGTCAGACGAGCAAGGGCCCGATCCGTGAGACCGATCCCAAGAGAGCGGGAGTCGGTAATCGATCGGTCCGCCGACGGGAGGAGCTCGGCCAGCGGAATCCGTCCGTTGCTCACGTCGATATCGATTCTGTGGCCCACTAATTCGAGGATTTGCTCGATGGTTGCATCATCTTCGACCAGACGGCTGGTATACGATGGCAGGACGGTCGTTGGGGAGATGATCCGCAACTGCAGGGGGAGCGTCGCGAATCCCCATCCGCGATCGCGGTTCGCTTCGAACGTGACGTTCTTCTGCCGATTGAACGTGATCGCTCGCTCGGCGCCGTTTTCCCTGCTGTACTCCATCGTCCGGGAGTGGAGCTTGGAGTACAGGCCGCGGCCCCGATAGGCGGGACTAACGGCGGTGTCTCCGAGTAC
>LKMJ01005638.1_pt1 | contig 11735 bp, 20 predicted proteins | sample 643391 | NCBI WGS metagenome assembly LKMJ01 (sample SAMN04112250, study PRJNA286221) | soda lake metagenome | biome: soda lake; feature: Kulunda Steppe; material: water; isolation source: sample PL-Br10 brine of Picturesque Lake | place: Russia: Kulunda steppe | collected 2010-07
CGTCTGCAGGCTCACCTGGTAAACAATGTTTGTCTGCAGGCTCACCTGGTAAACAATGTTTGTCTGCAGGCTCACCTGGTAAACAATGTTTGTCTGCAGGCTCACCTGGTAAACAATGTTTGTCTGTAGGCTCACCTGGTAAACAATGTTTGTCTGTAGGCTCACCTGGTTGCTGGCAAGGTTCACGGTCGCCTCCAGGACACCGTTGCACTGTTTCAATGCACCCTCCAGGGCCGCCACACACGAGGCGCAGCTCATGCCCTGCACTTCCAGCACTACTGTGCCAGGCTCCGTGCTCTGCGTAACACCAGCAGCAGCAGCAGCAGCAGTAGCAGCGGCCCTAGAAAGACTGGACTTGCGTGTGCGCAGTCACAGGACGTGCAGCGGCTGCTGCAGCCTGCCAATGCTTCCACGCGATGCCTTGCACCTCCACCACTCTCGGGCTAGGCTCTTGCAACTTGTGCCGGGTGCCTCAGGGAATTCGATTGAACCAGGCCTCAAGACCTCCCTTAAAATTGGCATGGCTTTGAGGATATCCTGCCTGACCAGCAGCCTAGTTTACTGCTCTGCTTGGGATCCGTGCTTTAATGCACAGATCCAGTGTCACAGCTCTATTTCACTAGAAGTGCACCACAACATGTGTAGCTCGGCGAAGCGCTACCTGGCAGCAGCAGGAACTAAGCGGCCTAGCTGTTTCGACCCGCGTCAGGTGGTTATGGAGCAGGAGCGAGGAGGACCAGACGGACCAATGGGAATCACACTCCGCACACAACGGACAGCCCTCTAGAACCTCTCAGGCCTCTGCAGCGCAGCCTCCCATTGGCATTTGCTCTGTGCACTCTAGGAAGCTTGTTGGCTAAGCCATCAAACCAGTGCCAAAACTATTGGGCGTTTTAAAGGCTCACCGAATGGCACTCATGTTTGTCTTTTGAACCCGCATCTGCCCGTGATACCCATATTTGTCTGTTGATACCACATTGGTCAGTTGAACACGCATCTGCCCGTGATACCCGCATCTATCGGTGTCCCCCAGGCAAAAGGAGGAAGTCTCCTGGTGCTCACGCGGTCGCAGCAGAACACATCCACATGGCCCACACTCTAAATCTACCTGCATGCCGCGCCAGCGTCCGCACCCCCCTGCACTCCAAATCCTCTCACACCCGTCGCACTTGCTCCTGCTGCACAGTACAAGCAGCCTTTGGCAGCAGGTCTGCCTCCAGCCTTTTTGCGCATCCCTGGACTACATCGCGTTTCCAGCCCCCCCCTAGGTGTGGCCGCAGCCCTGATACACACAGGCTGAAACTTCCAGGGATGCCCAGCCCTGACCGCAAGGCCGAACCTCTGCTCATGACAGCCAGCCCTCACGCCCAGGCTGAAACTGCCAGCAGCAGCCACAGCACGGGACCTTCCAGCATTCCATCCTATTTGCCAAAAACACACCTGCGGCTGGAGCTGTGCCTCAAAGCCAACATCCTCGATTGCCCTCAAAATGTCTGGCAGCTGCACCCGCTGCGGCTCGTACACCACCTGTGCACGCTCCTCCAATAGCAGTACAGTGGCCTCCACTACGCCGGGCAGCCTGGACTCACGGCATCCGAAGTGAAAGGAGGGAGATGGATGTCTGATATTTGCAATTTACCCATGCGTCATCTCTACAAGAGTGGTGGATGCAGGACTCACACATGCATCCTTACATACTTCCTTGCACACGCTCTTCAGGGACACCGGCGCAACCCCTCCAGGCAAGCAAGGGTAGGAATGCTGCCTGGGCTCAAGCCCCATCGCCTGTGCATGAGCTTGCCAAATGAGCTGTACAGCATCAGTTAGGAGGGCCAGCAGCACCAGATATGTGTTTTGAGTCGAGCTGCCCCAAAGCGATGAGCATATTCACAAGATTGAATGGCCATACTCAAAATTTGCGCCAGAACCACTCAACCCACTTAAAGTTGGATTCTGTTTGGTTGCAATGGCCAAGCTGACCATGAGCAGCAAGAGCTCCCAGCACTTGTGTATTATCAGGTTTGCTGCTTTACCAAGAAATGGCATTCACAGAAAGTCACAGACATACGGCAGTCAGAGTATCAAGTGAGATGCAACACGTCGCGTAACAAATTTACCAGGAATGTCTCATGAACACATGTTAATAGGCATCTGCATACCCCTAACATGTACAGTCATTGACTGTCAACCAATGGGATACTTGCACAATGGAGGCAGCAATGAAAAGGAAAGAAAAGAAGAAGCACATAGTCATTCCCTACGTCAGTTATAATTAATGGAGGCAGCAATATTTGTCAGAACTGCACCTTTTCAACATGCCCTCAAGTGCAGCCACACAGCTTGCACAGGTCATGCCTCCGACTTGGATTCGCACGCTCTCGGTCGTGCTTGGCATGATGGCTACAGGCCGCCCTTGTGCATCTGCATCCATCTTGGGTCCTGCGAGCCCTCTGGTGGGCTAGATCACAGCTTTAGGGCTTCAGATGTGGTGAAATATACTCGAGGAAGCCTGCAGGCGTGGACGCACAATTGTTGATGGCTTCAGTTGGCACAGGACCTGTTTCTGCCGGAGTTCACGATGCTCCTACAACGATTTATAAGTGCATTTCATGAATTGATAAACAAGGTGCATGCTTGCAATCAAGCGCGTATTCTGTGTTGTTGTATGCACAGAAAAACCTCTGACAGGTTTTGTTACAGTACGACAGCTCGCGGGTACAGAGTTATGCCACTCAGATAAGATAAGGATCTGTCACATTGCACTTTTCCCAGAAATCCCAATCCAGGACACAGATGCTCAGCTCCCATGCATGCAAGCAGCCGACCACAGCACAGATGATGATGCTGACCTACCCAATACTCCTGTAAAATTCATGCATAGAAAAAATAATTTACATATTTTGTGTTAGGTCTTCCTTTCACATGAGCTTTCGGACTGATTGCTATAACCATAATCTAAAATTATTGATAATTTGATAATGGACATAGAGGAGGCGAAACAGCAGTTCTGTGCCATCACAAGTACCAGCTCCACCGAGGCAGAGCACATCCTTGAGGCTGTCAACTACAATGTGGAGAGGGCTGTTGATCTATATTTTTCTGGAGGTCCTGCAGGCCCAAGCTCTGGCGCAGGTATCATGTGCGCATGATACTTCACACTCCATCCGCAAACCTAGCCACCACGGGGCCTCCCCCATGGAACACCAGACTGAATGAGAGCAAAACATAAAAGTATAGACACTGCATCAGGCCTGCTGGCCTCAAATAAGTTTCAAAGATCGTCTGGTCCAATTTGACCTCGTAACTTTGCAGAAGTCGTGGACATGACCAACGAGGACAATGATGCAGATGCAGCCGCGGCAGCTGCCCTTTATGAGGAGGACCTTAGGAAGCTCCAAGAGGAGGCCCCAGCTCCAATGGAGAGCCATTTCGGTGGTGTGGCAGGGGCAGAGCCAGGTGCGCGGCGCATGGTCAGCAGCCCTCTGCCGTGTCCGCGCCTGTCTACATGCCTTGGATTTTATCCTGGTAGGTCATACTCCCTGAGCCTCGTTCCTTTGCAGATCCTTCCGTTCAAGAAGTGGGCCTTGGTCAGCCCGGACCTGCGAGGCCTTCGCGTGTGCAGGTGGGTGCGTAGATCCTTCTCGACTCTTTGCTCTTGATGCCCTCTCAATGCATTGGCCCTATCCCTCTGCTCTTTGACCATGTCGTGTATGGAGTAGGTACCTTGCACATGCACTGCACAAACCAAGCCCAGAGCTGCAGCTTGGGTGAGTGGGTGCGCATGAAACTGTTCGATCTGCAGCACTCGTAAAAGAAGTGCATGGCCCTGCTCGTCATAATTTGTGGCAGCTGCACAAAGTGCTACAGCAATAGATTTGGTTGGCAATCAGGACTTGGGAGGGTGGAAGTCTGTGGAGATTGGGCAACCCAAACCTACTAATCAACACACAATGTATGGAGCCAAAAGGCCACCTTTCGTTCAGCAGGGCCACAGCACACCTCTGGATTTTAAATAGGCCTGGACAAAGTGCACAAGCACCAGCCCCATGTGCTCTGGTATGTACGCTGGCGTCTTGGCGTGAGTGCACATCCGTGCACGCCCGAGTCCATGGGCCTTGCCTAGTGCGCATCAGATGCTTTGTTTGATTCAGGGAGCATGCAAGAGCATGACCAGGCTTTCATACGCAGCGCACAAATCCACAGAGCTTGCCCGTGTGCAGTCCCCCAGCGACGAGGAGGACGAGCCTGTCGCTGGCCCTACAAATCCAGAAGAGGATGAAGACGAGGACATGCTGAATACCATGGCTGCCCAGCGGAGACAGTCTGTTGCCGCTGCTGAGCGTGCACAGCGGGCACGTGAGGGTGAGCCTCTGTGGCGCAGGGAGCGCACTCATGTTTGTACAGAGACGAAACAGAGGAGAGTTCGGGCTGTAGGCATGCCCAAGCCCAGAAGCCCAGCGCAAACGTGGTCTGCACTACAACCAAATCAAAGTGTGTACCTCCCCTCCTGCCCCTGGACTCCAGCCAGACCTGTGTACCGCTGGCACTCTTGGCATCACACGTGCATTTATGAGGCACAGCATCTGTGTTGTGCAGTGCGACATCGCCTAGTAGCGGTGGCCTCCTCATGTGCACCACATGCCGCCCTCGCCAGCCAACTGTCTGCATGACCAGAGGGCCGCATGTCCGGGGGCTGCGCATGCAGTGCCCAGCAGACAGGTAGCTGTGCCTCCTGCCCAACAACCCCCTGCGGCCTAGGCGGGTGCAGCAAAGCAGGGCATGGAAGGGCACGGCAACACTAAATAGTGCACCATTGCGCATGCACGTTCTAGCCGCATAAATGTGTGAATCATGCGCATGAATTGTAACCATGCATCATGTGTCAGATCTCACGACACATGCCCATTGCTGCGCGCGCCTCACAGCCACGATGGGCATGATGAGGCAGGGCGTGGCGAGCACGTTTGCCGCAGGCACGGCGGCTGGCATGCCCTCCATGTTCCCAGGTCTGACAGCGCCATTCCCAGGTGAGGGGCCTGGTAGGGCCACGACCCTGGCCACCACCTTGATCACCATCCAGGGGCCAGCACCCTGCGTGTGGCTACTGCCTCATCCCCAGTCTGGTACATGGGTGTGTGGCCCAGGTGCTTTGCCTGCCCCGCCACCCAGTGTGAGGCAGCTGCCCCATCATCACATGCCTGACACATGGAGGCATGGGTGTGGCCCAGGTGCTTTGCCTGCCCCGCCACCCAGTGTGAGGCAGCTGCCTTGTCATCACATGCCTAACGCGTGGGGACGTGGATGTGGCCCAGGTGCTTTGCCTGCCCCGCCACTTAGTGTGAGGCAGCTGCCCCATCATCACATGCCTGACACATGGGGACGTGGATGTGGCCCAGGTGCTTTGCCTGCCTGCCCTGCTCACCCCTGCCTTGCCCACCCATGCCATGCCGGGGCTGAAGCTGTGGGACATGAGGTGGGATGTATATGTATATATGTATAGGATGTATATATGTATACATGTATAGGATATATATATGTATAGGATGTGGGACATGAGGTGGGATGTATGGGATGTGTGGGGTGTGCCCTTAAGGAAGACGACGCGCACTGAGGGGCATGAGGGGCTCGCGCTGCAGGACGTGGTCCGTGTGCGTTTTGGGGTGTGAGGTGCATTCTCTCTGGGAACGCAAGGCGTGCGCTTAGGGGCATGATGTGTACTGTGGGGCACGGAGTGCACGTGCCATAACCCCTTGAGGGCCTGGCCTGGGCGGTGCAGGACGTCCTGGGTCATTGCCGTTGCTGTGCTGCCGAGAGCGTGCGCCGCCTCCCCCTCTACCTGGCCTTGCTGCTCACTTCGCGCATCCCCTCCAATTATACCACCAGCCAGAGTCTGGGTCGTAGAGCACAGCCCTGAAAGCGCCCAACTGCGTCGCTGCTTAAGCCCTCGGACGTCCGCGTCCACCCAAGGCTATACCTGCTTCTTGTCCCTCATGCCTAGAGTGCTGCCTCTGGCCTCGACGTACCCTTGACTGTGCGCCTTGATGCGCCACCTCTGGCCCACAAACGCATCTGTGCGGGTTGATGGGCCGCCCCTGGCACCTCTGGCCCTAGAATGCGTCTGTGCACCTTGATGAGCAGCCCCTGGCCTTGGCAATCGCTTGCACATCCTGGTGCTTGCTCGCATGTGGTGCCTGTGCGCTGGTCACCCCATAGGCCTGGATGCCGTGCGCCCGCGCACTGGTCGTAAGTGTAGCACCTCCACCAGTAGCGCGCTCACCCGCATGCACCCTCTGCCTCCCCTGTCCTGCAGATGCTCCTGGCTTGAGCGGCATCGCCACCCGCAGGATCATTCCTGTGCATGCGCCTGAGCAAGGTATGGGGTAGGCACCATGGCCTGATGCTGGGGGGTGGGGGTTGGGTTCTGTAGCGGTGGGTGCGAGCAGGCTTTTGGTCACGGGGGCGCTGAGTGAAGAGGCCCCAGGCCAAGGCCAGGCATGGCTGCCTACTTGCAGGGCACCTGCCACTTGCTGAGGGGCACAAGATGTTGCTTGGTGGCTATGAAGCTGGGCCGCCAGCTGTGGCGCTGGGCTCATGAGCGCTGGGCCTAGGTGGCGTGGTAGCGCATGCAGAGGCGCACAGAGAGGGCTTGCAAGAGAGGGGCCGGCGGTCCGCATCGTGCAGAGGCGCGCACATGAGGTCTGCAATAGAGGGCTTAGTGGTTGGCAGACCATTGGCGGAAGATAGGAAAGGCCAACATTAATGGATGAAAGGATCAAAAATCCAAGAGGCCATCAAAAGGGAATGGCAGCAGTAGTTTGCTGTACGTTGCGGGGATGTTGGGGAGCACTGGGGACATTGATCCTCATGCACACGGCAACAGGTACTGCAATCTGACGGGGCCGCTTTGGGCTTAGCCCGCCAGCTGTGCCGCCATGCCTCTAGCTCTGCCTGTTTTCTGCCCAGAGGAGGACAGAGATGCGGCCTTGGCCCGGAGGCTGATGGAGGAGGACGAGGCCATGGATATATCTCAGTCTACACATGCAGGTGAACACTAGTAATAGGAAGGTGAAACAGCGCAGTGCCCGTTAAGCGCTCCCCCTGATGTCCCCTGTGCCATGTGAGCTTGCCTTTGATTTCGGTGCATAGCTTAGGAGGTGCATAGCTTAGGAGGTGCGGTGCATGGCTTAGTAGTAGGTGCCTTTGATTGAAGTGCATAGCTTAGGAGGTGCGCAGGCCTGGTGCTTGTGCACCTCCGAGGGCCAAAGCAGAGTATAGAGCGCGCCATCAGGGCTGGTGCGTAAGTCAAGCAAGCATCTCAGATCCCCTGGGCCTGACAGCGGCCTCCCCCAATCAGGTCAAGTCTGCCCCGGACATTCCAGATTGCACGTCTTGGAATGATGCCGGGGTCTCGATCAAAGAAATCACACCCCACCCACGCCTGCCACTTCAGGCATGTGTTGTGTACTGGTGCAAGCTCCAGACAGCGCTGCGGGGGCAGGCCTGCTGCACTCCCCCCACCCATCCTCCCCCTCTCGCCCCACGTCGCGCACGTGTGTGCTTGTGGGTCCAGGCCCACTGCACTCCTCACGCCCATCCTCCCCCTCTCGCGCGCGTGTGTGCTTGTGGGTCCAGGTCCGCCAGGTGAGGCGCCTGAGGAGGAGGCCCACGCCGCCGAGCTGCATGGCACATTCGACAGGCACGAGCTTGAGGAGGCACGCATGCTGGAGGCAAGCATGCTGGGCATCCCTTACGAGCCGCGCCTGCCAACCAGGTGGGTGCGTGTGTGTGTGTGCGTGTGTGTGCCAATGTGTGTGTGTGTGCGTGTGTGCCTACATGTGTGCGCGTGTGTCTGCATGTGTGTGTGCGCATGTTTGTGTGCACGTGTGTGGGCGTGTGTGTGCCCCAACAGCCTAGCTTGTCCACGAGGTGTGTGAAGCAGCCCACTTTTCTGCATCGCACAGGTGCACAAATTGGCTTGGTACGCTGCATTGCCAATGCTCAAGCGTGGCTCACCATATGCTGCACTGCCGATGCTGAAGGGTGTGGCTGTGCCTGGCTTCCTAGGCGCACTTGCACATGGGCAGATGTACGGCCACGGTGATTTTGTTAGGCAGAGGAACCATCGACTGTGTGTTATCCAATATCATGAAAAGTGATCGGACGTGCACCCGCTAAGCACCCGCAGCCTCATGCGCGCCACACCAACAAAACTCCTGTGCATCCATGTGCGGCGGCTGCCTTGCGTGCACCCCACCAAGTATACCACGCAGCATGCTTTTTGCTTTTGTTTGTGCATACGCGCTCGCAGGGGTGCTTCTGCTAGTGATGCACCACACCCAGGGTTAGGAGAGCATCGCAGCTTACGCTTTGAGCAGGACCAGGCGTACGAGGAGTCGCTGGCGGCAGACAGGTGGGGCGCTGGGGATGGTGGGATACAGCCGCAGGGCAGGCTGCAGGAGCAAGAGCGCGGCCGCACACATGCACACGTGCACGCACATGCGTACCTTCCCATTTAGAGGAGCAGCAGCTAGGCCCACACAGGTCTCCACCTCTCGCGCTTCATGTGCCTCTGCAGTATGATGGCTTCTACAGGAAGTCCTAAGGGCCTGGGAGTCCTCAGCTGATGAGGGTTCTCCTGCACAGTCTTGGGAGGGGCATGCGGGAGGGGTCCGCTACAAGGAACGACGGGCAGAAGGAGTCAGCTGCAAGGAAGGACAGGCACAAGGGCAAGCAATGGGGTCCCACAGATAAGGAGAGAAGAGGAAAGGTAGATAGAAGGGGGGGGCAAGGGGAAGTGGGAGACAAATGGAAAGGAGTTTAGATGGGAGGGGTGGAGGCAGATGGAAGGGTGATAAGGAGGGGCGGAGGCAGATGGGAGGGCAGTTTAGAGGAGGGATTGGATGATGGGGGAAAGGCAGACAGGTTTGAGACAGAAGGAGGGTTAGACAAAGGTAGGGAAAGATAGAAGCGCAGACGAATAATGAAAATAAGGGTTGGTGAGGAACAAAGCAGGACGGACATGGGTTAGGTTGGGGCAAGCAAGGATAAGGCATGAAGGCAAAGAGGGAAGAAGAGCTAACTGGCAGCAAATGGGAGCAGATTGTTGGAGGGGCGGGTGAAAAGGGGCTGGTGCAATGGTGAAGTAGGCAAAGGGATGAGTGGCCTGCAGGTTGCCCACCTACCCGCTCGCCTCTGGGCTGAGGGTGGCGCTCATGAAATGTGCCTGTTCCAAGAAATGGACGAGGAGGTCAACCTTGTCCTCTTCAGGCGCAGCTTGCAGGATCTGAGGCAGATCTGGTATCTCCTTATCCCACGATAGAAAGGGAGCGCGCGAGGTGGCATTGAGGGGCCGAAGGGCTCAAATGTAAGGTTGCTGAAAACTGTAAGAACACCCCCGTATTTCTTGGCAAATTGGGACAGGATTTGGCAAATCTACTGCGTATGTGTTCTGTCTTCAGCGACCCTCATTGCATGATCAGTGTTTGCATGAAGATGCCAGGCTCCTTTGTTGTGCTTGCAAGAAGTGCGCACCATGTGCGCGCCCCCATAACCCCCTGCAAGCAGGGCAAAGGAGGAGGCGGCCCAGATGGCCGCTCGGGCTGCAGAGGCAGAGGCCCTGAGGGCAAAGGAAGAGGCGGAGGCAAGCGCGCGCGTGCAGGCTGAGGAAGAGGCACGCATCAAATCAGGTGGGGGAAACGCCATCAAATCCGGAGGGTGATGCCAGCAGCATGCCTCATTCAGCCCCCTCCGCTCCTCGCGTGCACCTGGCGCCGCACTGCGTCTCCTTGGTTCCTTGCGACTCTCAACTGCGCCTGAACGTGCCACGCTGCACCCCATTAGCCTCCTGGCGATGGCTGCCTGACCCTGGTGCTGCCCCATGTCCCTTGCCAGGAAAGTTAAAGTTAAAAAGGGTTAACCGCCAGCCAGATCGTTAGGCTGATTGGTTTGCCAGGAAAGCATAGCCCTGTGGGTGCCGAGGCTGGTGGTGCCTTGCAGCAGTGCTTGGCACTGTTAGAACTAGTGCCCCTCATCATCCAGGCCAGCGCGCCTCACTGCTAACAGCTGCATTTGGTTCGCCCTGCCTGCCTCCCAAGTATAATGGTTTCCCTTGCACCCCTGCCTGTGGCCTGACCCTGGCGCCAAGCTGCATCCCCTGAACCATCTACTTATTTCCTGCCTGGCCCTCTCCAGTGCCCCAGCGCGTCTCCTTGCCCCCATGGGGTCCGCATCTGACCCTGGCTTGCTGCTGCTGCTGCTGCTGCTGCTGCAGAGCTGTCACGCAAGGCAGCCTCACTGCCCACCGAGCCCAGCCCCTCTGAGCCAGACACAGTGAATATCATGATACGATGGCCTGACGGCGCCCGCCAAGCCCGCCGCTTCAGGAAGCAGGAGCCGTTGCAGGCAGTGTTTGACTATGTGGATCTGCAGCACCAAGCCGCGTCCGTGAAGCCAGGCGCCTACAACTTGGTCAACTCTTACCCGCGCAAGGTGACCTGCCTGCAGGGAGGCTGCCCAGAGTGCATGCGTGCGTCTGTGTAAAGTGGTGCTGCACAGCGCGTTGCCTTCACTGCGCATGCACATGCCTGCCAGCTGCTCCTGGCTGCAATGCTGCATCCCGACCACCAACCCCCTCATTGCCCTTCTCCCGCTCCGTCTGTACCTGCTTTTGTGCGCCCCTGCTGTGAACTGCACGCCGGTTGTTTCTTCCGTGGTCGTCTATCAACTTGGGCTGGCTTGAGAGGCATTACGACCCACATGGTGCATTCAGACATCGGGCGACCCAAATGGTGCATTCAGACATTGGGCGACCCATATGGTGCATTCAGACATTGGGCAACCCACATGGTGCATTCAGACATTGGGCAACCCACATGGTGCATTCAGACATCGGGCGACCCAAATGGTGCATTCAGACATTGGGCGACCCATATGGTGCATTCAGACAGTGGGCGACCCATGGTGCATTTGCAGGCTTTCTCTGACGGCACTCCTGGATCTCTCGCTGATGTGGGGCTCAACGCAGACACTGCACTGTTCCTGGAGCCTAAGACTAATTGACATTTTGACTTCTGAGTTGTGCAAGCCAAACCGTACCTCATCTCGACGCATTGCTCATCACCACACCGTGTGTGTCCGCCATGGCTTTTCTGTCAATGACTCCTCCAATAAGAGTATGTGTTTATGAAACAGTGACAGCAATGCATATCTTTCTTGCCAGCTGCTTATGCATAAGTGCGTGAATTCGTGTATGTGTGTTTGCATGCGTGCGCACATGCACACATGTGTGCTCCATGATGTGTGTAATCCAGTAGGGTCTAGACATGTTTGGTTAGGACAGAAGAGGTGGGCACAGTGTGCCTTACTGCTGTGCTTTGACACTGACTTGCAAATGGGCTGACAGGTCGTGCTCTGGCTGAGAGGCAGAGCGTGGGCCTCAAAGGCATGGGGCGTCATAAGTCAGAAGGAAAAGAAAAAGAAGCCACAAATGCATGAGCCTTCACACCTTGTTGACCCAGGGGCAGCAGGTACACAGCTATCAAGCTATTTTCAAGGTGTTTTAGGGTAAGTCAAAGCGCGTGTTGACTGCGTGTTGGAAGCCCTGTAAAAATGTGAACCACTGTTGCAAGAAGTCAATAGCATTATTACTGCAGCACCATTGCACCTACAAAATATCTTCGTAAGGGAAAGAGGATGACGCCTTCAGTCAACCTGCATGTAGAGCTAGCTAGCTAGCT
>LKMJ01005707.1_pt1 | contig 11735 bp, 20 predicted proteins | sample 643391 | NCBI WGS metagenome assembly LKMJ01 (sample SAMN04112250, study PRJNA286221) | soda lake metagenome | biome: soda lake; feature: Kulunda Steppe; material: water; isolation source: sample PL-Br10 brine of Picturesque Lake | place: Russia: Kulunda steppe | collected 2010-07
GAGGAGGGGTTCGCAGGTGTGTGGAGAATGTGGAAATGGGATGGGGAGGAGCAAGCCGGCAGGGGGCAGGAAAGCCCTGAGCAGTCCTCCTTCATCACATCTCCTTGACATCCATGCCTCCTGTACTGTCTGTCTGTGGTCCAAGGTCCCGGTCTCCGGGCCTTCCATTGCTGTCTTTAGTCTTCAGCTGACACTCGTCCCGGCACTTTATGCTTCTGCTGCGCTGCCCTGGATGGCAGGCAATCATCTGAGCATGGCAATTATCTAAGCATGGCAGTCATCTGAGGATGGCAGTCATCTGAGTACTGCAGGCAGTCATCTGAGTACTGCAGGCAGTCATCTGAGTTCACCTGAACTCCACCACACCCAACAATGCCCTGTAGGTCCAAGGAGGGGCTACACCAGGGAGGGTGCCTGCACTGCACTGCCACGCAGACCGCCACCAGCCATCCAACACATGCCCTGCCCCCCTGGGCATCAGCTGCACGTGGCCGCTGTGCAGAGAGCGCAAGGCAGCGAGGCCCCTGCCCTGCCACAGCGTGCGAGCATGTTGACCGCAGGCGCACCAACCGCCATGCACGCGCACGCCGCGCACACAAGCAGCCCAGCCACGTGCCCGTGCACCTGCTGGTCAGCGAAGGCATCCCCTCTGTCCGCATACACGTGCCGCGCCATGATGGTGGCCCGGTCCCGTATGCGGCACTTGTCGCCCACCTGCAGCCGCAGGGAGTCCTCGCGTTTCTGTTCTTTCAGCAGTAGAGGTCTGCAGAACCCGTGGGTGTGGACTGAGCCTGATGGACTGCTTTGGCAGCCTACAGATCCGGACATTGTCCTGATGCCCTATTGGGGTACTGATGCCCTTGTTGATGGCAATGATACCGAGTTGGTTGGCACGTTGGTTGGCTGGCCAGGGGCCAATACCCCTGAAACCGTCGTGTACATGCACTCCGTGCAGGAGCGCATTGTTCCTGCCCGTTCTGCAGGTTTCTTTCGCACCGTGCCAAACTCCTTAAGGCGGCAACCCGCGTGTTATTGCGCGCCCTTTTTGCACTCATGCTCATGTGTCACGGGTGGGCGCTGATGGCCAGCGCATATTGGCCAACCAACTTCCCAACCATCCAGCTCTAGCAGGCTCCCATTACCTTCGCACTGTCCCACAGTGCATCAGCACTTGCCAACAGAAGCATCTGTACCCGCGACAAGGCGTCAGTACAATGTCCAGGCCCGCGCCGGAGGGTTTTGACAGCCTGCCAACCAATGGAATTGGACCGAGCTGGTGCCAGACTGCTCTGACAGCCTGCTCATTGCCAGCTCTTTGAGCTGGGCCTGAGGGCCCTACTCTGACGTGGAAGGGCGCAGGAGGAGGAAGGCCGCCATGCAGTCCGCTCTCCGGTGCACCGCTGGCCATGGGCCGCTTGCACAGCACGCAATGACTTAAGCATGGCACGGTCTGGGATACATACATGCGCATCGATGCTGGCATGCTTTCCCTCAGCAGCCACGCAGCCCTGCATCCTTTGGCACGGTGTAGTTGCAGCCATGGCCGGCGATTCACAGCCAACATGAAGCGTTGCACGCACCGATAGATTAGCAGGCAGCGCCATGGGCGGCATGGGGGCCAGCGCGGCGGCCGCAGGCGCCCCGGCGCGCGCGGCATGGAAGAAGCTCTGCAGGTGTTCGGCGAGGCCGGGGAGGGGTGGGAACGGCACCAGCTGCGGCTGCGAGGGCACACCTGCGCGGGCACAACAACCCAGGGGGAAAGGGGGTTTGGAGACAAACAGCAGGGGTTGGCTGATATCCCGAGCAGCACTACAGGGTCATGCAGGTTGGGAGCAGCTCGGCCTGGCAGCAGGCGCGCACACGCACATAAGCACACACGTACCTGCCACCTTGAGCACACAGGGCGCGCTCCAAGAGAGCGCAGCACCATGCGCCGCGCCACATGCCACTCCTGACAGTTGGGTGCTGGCCCTGAGCATGCTGCTGCTGCTGCTGCTGCTGGGGCCTGCACCTTTTCCTTCCTGGCCACGCGCCCGCCGCATGCACACACCTTGCAGCACTGTGCTGCAAAGCAGCCATCGTGGATGCGTGCACGCACACACGCTCGCACACACCCACACACGCACACGTGCCTGCCAACTGGTGTGCTGCTCAACCCCACTGACCTGCAATGCTGCCCGGGGGGAGCGTGTGCAGGCCCGGGGAGGGGAGGACTTGGGGGGGCAGGAGGGGGCCGTGCTGGAAGCCCGCCGGGCCCTGCTGCGTGTGCATGCCACATGGAAATGGAAAGAGTGACGCACGGTGAGGCGGAAAGGGGGCGCACCCATGCATAGTGTGTGCGCACGCGCCGCACGCGGGCGCCATGTGCATATGGATGTGTGCGCCATGTGCATGGATGTGTGCGCCGCACGCGGGCGCCATGTGCATATGGATGTGTGCGCCATGTGCATGGATGTGTGCGCCATGTGCATGGATGTGTGCGCCGCACGCGGGCGCCATGTGCATATGGATGTGTGTGCTCTCCAGCCGGCTCGGCAGGAGGCCCATGGTAGGGCGGGGCTCGGAGGGCCTGCCTGGCACAGCAGTATACTCTGATGGGAACCATTCGGCACTGATCAAGGTGCGAGGCGCACCACCAGCCTGCGCGCTTGAAGCCAAAGCCGTCCCAAGAGCTGCAAGAGCATGGAGGGCAACGGCATGGAGCGGGACACGGCGAGGCGGTGCGCGGCAGAGGCTGCCTCAGTGTCGCCCGGGGGGCGCAAGGAACAGATCGGGTGGGCTCAAGAACTGAAGTGCCAGGGGGGCTACTTCAGTAGGACCTTGGCAGAGCCGTCAGTAGGACCTTGGCAGAGCCGTCAGTAGGACCTTGGCAGAGCCGTAGGACCTTGGCAGAGCCGTAGGACCTTGGCAGAGCCGTAGGACCTTGGCAGAGCCGTAGGACCTTGGCAGAGCCGTCAGTAGGACCTTGGCAGAGCCGTAGGATCTTGGCAGAGCCGACAGTAGGACCTTGGCAGAGCCCGTGTCAGCCGCACGCAGCCAATCTGATGGCAGGGCTCTGATCTAGGCATGATGCACCCGTGCACACATACACGCATACATGTACTTCCCAACACAAGCACATCCACATCAACCAGGGGAGGGCCAAGTCTAGACACAAGCACTGCACACGCGTGCACAAGGAGCTGCTTGTTCTGCTGAGCAGCACACTGCCGTAGCCCGCAGATTCTGCTCAGAGCAGGCAGATGTGGGCTGTAGGGGTACGGGAGGCCGTGCATCAAAGCAGGCTGCACACCTCCCCCCCCACACATCCCACACCCCCCCCCCTCATCATCATGCATGATTGAGGCAGCTGTCAGCACAGCTCATGAGTCATAGGGCGCTGGGTGCCAGGTGCTGCGGACACGTAATCACACAGCGTGAGCATCTGGCGATGTCTGGGCATCGCAGCCTCGCACGCACCTGCCCAAAGATGCCATCCCACTCGGCCGGTGCGCCGGCCGCGCTGGGCCCTGCGATGCTGTCAAACAGCTCCTGTGCCCGCGAAGCACCCGCGGCCGCCTGCGCAAGCAGCAGGGGTGGGGGTGCTGTCGAGAGTGAGTCAATTATGACGCACCCTGGCGGCGGGAGGGAGGGACTGGGGAGAAAGGCACATAAGCACAGAACATGCGGCTTGAATGGCACAGGCGTGACGGATGCTGCCCCTCTGCGCACTGGCGTGCCCGGCTGATCAAGGAGGTGGGCCCGTGCACACGGATGTGGATCATGGGCAAGGCTGCTCAGCAAGGTGTGATCACTTTACGGACAACTGGAAACGCCGAATGTGACCATACTTGCACGCATACTCCTGGTCTGCTCACCACAATCAGGCAGCCTGGCAGCAAAAGCCTGCAGAGCGCAAACTTTGCCCCCCCCTGAACTGTTTCCAGCGAGCAACAATACAACTGAACTACGCACCGTGATGCCAGGTACACGCATGTCTGACGGGCCTGCAGCAGCGGCTGCAGCAGCGGCGTCAGGCGTGAGAGGCTCGAAGGGAGCGCCATGGATGCCGGCAGGGAGCTGGGGGAGCTGCAGGGAATGGATGGAGAACCAGAAGTAATTTTTTGCAGCAATTCCAGATTTAAGAGTTTGCCAGCCAGACGCAGATCACATCAAGAAGCCGCCACACATGACATGCCGCACCTCACGGAGCTGCTCTTGCGTTTTTGAAGCTCCCCCCAGCAGGTTGTTCACAAGACCCCCCACCGCGTTTGATGGCCCTGCCCCATCATCTGCTGTGCACGCATCACTTCCAGTCACAATATCACGCAACGACATGCAGCTCCTTTTAACCTGCTGCCTTGCAGCAGGGCAATGATAAACCTAATCTGCCGTCTTGCTCTCCTTCTTTTTACTGTCACAAAAATTGTTTGAAACTTAGCAAATACTTAAAAATCAATGCACCGCACGGTCAAATACATGATTAGGCTGTGATTCTTTTTAACTTTCAGGTTCCGAATGAACAAGTTGAGCTTTCTCTTGCATGCAAAACAGCTTAATAGAGAGGCTAAAGGATGCCTATAGCCCAGGCAGGACAACAGCTTGTTTAGGGAACTTTAGCTTGTCTAGGCACCTGTGTACAGATAAATTGGGAGCATGCATGGGAGGGTTGACATCACCCGTCAGCTTGCAGGCCGGAGCAAGGATTTGAGCAAGGAGCTGGACGGGTGGGTTTGACCAAAGTACAAGGGCGTGCACTGGCTCAATGGAGGAGTCCTTTTGCTTGCACTTTCCCTTTGACCGCCATGCCCTGCAAAGTTTTGTGATACTTCCAGCAGTGCGCGCAACACCATTCATGGCAATTAGCGCATGAATTCCCTATGTGTGCTTGTTTTTACGTGTTGGTCCTGACAAAAATTGCAATGTGGAGATCTGCCCTCCCTAAGCACTCCAAAGCCATTCAGGCAATTCAGCGAGCTCAAGGCAGGAAAGCATGCCCACTGCAAATCCTGCAAGCAAACCTAGTGCTCTTGTGCTAGGGCCCGACACTTGCTTGCGCGCCTCCACCCCTGGACTGAGTTGAATGCGCTGGGACACCACAAGCTTGCTCTTCGTTTGAGCGCAGCATTGCTGACCGCGCCTTTGAAGTGGCCAAGCTTGCCCGGGAGCTTGAGGAGCAGCATGCAAGGCCGCAGGCGGACGCGACCACCCAGTGCAGCCTGGGTGCAGCAGATCCTGTTTATTGTGAGTGCTCAGGCCTGCATTGTGCCTGCCATTCCCTCTGGCCAGGCATCACAGCGCTGCAGACACAGAGACTCAATTAGCGAGTGTGGGCGTGCTCATGGGTTGCTCCAGCGTGCCAGGTTGAGCCTTACATAATGCGCACGATCACCTGCCCATGCTCCCTACCACCTGGAATGCTCTGTCAGAATGCACAAGGTTCCCATTTGCTGTCACTCAACACGCTTGATTTGCTCTTTCCATGCAGTGCTGGACAGATCGCAGCGCCTCAAACCTTTCGAATTCCAGCCACTGTCAAAGAGGCAGCTTGACGGCAAGACATGGCAAAAGATCCGCACTATCAACATAGACAAGATGGTGAGCATCATTCAGGACGACGGAAGGCGCAGGAGGTTTTGCTCACGGGACCTGTGCCTCAGTGCGCTTGCATGCACCTGTGCCTCAGTGCGCTTGCATGCACCTGTGCCTCAGTGCGCTTGCATGCACCTGTGTCACCAAGAGCTTTGGTTGCAGGGTTGTCTCCAGGCACCCCTTGCCTCATGACTTTCCTTGCTCAACCTATCAACTTGGCCCTGCTTATTTGCATCGCAGGTAGGAGAGAGCGACGGTCGGCTGCTGATGAATTTTTATGGTAAGGCATGCGGGTAAAGCTCCAAGCACTGAACCAGCAGGCTCACAGCCGGCATCTTGGAGCTCCTTCAACCACTTGAGAGCCACAGTTGTCTTGATTGCATGATTGGCTGCACGCCAGGTGACATTGCCAATGCGGACTTGGAAGCCGACTCTGGCTACAACCTGACACAGGCCAACCTTATCAAGCTCTGTCAGGTAGATCTGAGACTGGCGTGGATCTGAGGCTGGCGCCCGTAACTTCAATTCTGCAGTCTCAGGGGTTGCTGATCCCACAGTGTCGCGCATGTTCGCTGCTGTGCCCCGGACTGACACACCTGATGCGCAAGTGAAGCTGGGCCTCCTCAAGGAGCTGGTGCTAAGAAGTGTTGGTAGCGCGCAAGTGATGCTCACTGCTTCACCCACGGACCCACAGGGCTGTGCTACTGAGCCGCTTACTTGCAAACAAAAAGCACCCAGTGCATCTCGCCAGCACTTCTGCAGCCTGCAACCCATGAACACCCAGCCCTCATTGCGCAGCAAGTGCCCCCGACACCAATACTGCAGCAAGCAGAGCTGGTCTTCTTGGCAGCGGGCGTGCTTGCATTCCTGTTTTCATCAAGCCAGGCAACAGGCTACGAGCCTTGATCTTGATGCCGCATGCCCCCAATTGCAAGCAATTATGCTCCTATGGTGCATTTGCATTAACAACATCCATTTACACCAGCTTTACCGCAAAAAAAAGGCATGCGCGCCTTGCATTCGCCCACGCTTGCATTCAGAGGCCGCTTCATTACAGACCCCGGCATTACCTGCCACCCGCGGCTCGTTCATGCCACCAGAAGATCGGCTGGTGCAAAACACATGTCCCAAAAAAAGTTCTGTTTGTGTCCATGCACTAGCTGCATGGTTGGGGGTCAGGGCGGGTCCTTTCGTGCGGCACACACATGCAGGTGCACATGCATACGCAACACGCCGCGGGACATGCTGCGGGCAGGGTCTGGGCCAGCTAGCAACCACCTCACTCGCACTCCCAACAAAGGCCCCAGTTATGTCCCGCAAGGCATCATGCCAATATTCGCCTCTTCAAATGTGGCTGAGGCTGCAGCAATAGGCAGCACAGGCTACCAATGCCAGGAGTATGTATGATTGTACACGGTGCGCTTTAGGGTGCCACTCTCATTTCTTGCCTGGTGCAGGTTTGCCAGCTGATGATGCAATGGCAGCAATGGCAAGTGGAGCAGGGCCACCATGCAGTGCAGGTGGGCAATGCTCGCACATTAAGCAAAGCACAAGTGCAGCCCAGAGCAGCCGGGAAAGCGACGAGCTGTGAGTGACGCTGCAAAGGGCAGCAAGCAGGTGATGAAAAGCGACAGGCATTGGTTGAGCGCCTAAGGTGGTCCATCCAAGGACAACTTCAATATTCACACACTCGCCGCAGCGCATTTGCATCCTCTTGTCGTTGCGTGTTTGTCGAACATGTAGAGCAGTGCGCATACTTAACACATGCGAGCTGCAATGCCTGGCCTCGGGCTGCAGTCACCCTTGCCAGTGCACTGTGCTGCTCGAAGGCCACCAGAGGAGATGAGACTCACTGAGGCTTCCTCTGCTTGCTGTGATGCACGCAGGTGCTCACAGAGGAGATTTCGTCCCTACAAGCCGGTGAGTCCATGGGCCCCAATCTGGTGGCACATGGAAAGTGTGTCTACCAGCAGTGCTGGCCCTTGGTGTGTGTGTGTTTGTGTGTGTGTGTGTGTGTGTGTGTGTGTGTGTGTGTGCGTGCGTGCGTGTGTGTGTGTGTGTTGTCCGTGACACTTGTGCGCTGTGGTGCACCCCTGGCCCTTCTTCTCCTAGCGCTGCCTCCACCTGGTCCTTCCCTGTGCAGTATCGCTACCCGTATGCTTAGTCTGCTGTGGTGCATTGCAGGCCTCATAGTCTGCTGGTGCATTGCAGGCCTCATAGTCTGCTGTGGTGCATTGCAGGCCTCATAGTATGCTTAGTCTGCTGTGGTGCATTGCAGGCCTCAGCCTGATCCCCAGCAACATCGGCCTGACGGACATCGACCACAGCTTGGCAGGGCTCGGTAACAACTTTGCCCGTGTGGCAGACACAGACATGGACCTGATGTTCCGCAAGGTGGGTTGTGAGCGGAGCAGTGGATGGCACATCCAGTTGAGGATGTCATAGACTCGGCGGCAGCCCCACAAACCCACAGCAAGCCAGCAGCCGGCTGCGGGCGGCCTGTGCACACCCACCCAGATCATGAACCATGCCTGTTGCTGCTGCGGGGTGCGCAGCTGTGCCTCTTCCTCATGACCACGCCTGATCAAAAGGCTACTGCGCAGGGCCGTGCGGTGCTGTGGCTGTGTGGCGGGACGTCTTCAATTCGCAACCACTGCACATGTGGCCGTGTGGCCCTTTGGCGGGACGTGCTTGACTGGCGACCACTGCACATGTGGCCGTTTGGCCATGGTGGAACATGCTTGACTGGCGTCCACTGCACGTGGCTTGAATGGGGGTGCTGCAGATCACCCTCACGTCCTCACACCCCCTTCCCTGCTCGCAGCCTGTGCGCAGGCCACAGCCTCAGCTGAGAACCCTCAGGTGCACCTCCGCAGGGTGCACTGAGCCGATGCGTGTGTGCTTCTTGCCCTGCTTGTGTCACGCACTTAGGCACGGGCAGAGGAGCGCGAGGGCAGGCAGCAAGCACCCGCCAGCACACGTGGGCCAGCTGCCGCAAGTTCCGAGGAGGGTGGCGGTGCCATGCGCAGCAGCACCAGGGCGGACGCAGGCGCAGACAGCCTGACAGGGTATGTGCGCAAGCAGCAGCAGCAGCAGCAGCAGCAGGCGCCGCCTCCCCAGCCAGCCTTGCATCACCCGCAGCTGCTGCAGCTCCCCCCGGCCCCACACACAATGTGCCAACCAGAGCTGGTACAGCCGTCTGATGGCCAGCAGTATGCAGGCTTGTCTCAGCCGCCCACAGGAACACGCCAGCACCCCCTGCAGCCGCAGTATGTCGCCCCGCCCCACTCGCAGCCGTTACCAGGATTGCACCAGCACCCCCTGCAGCTGCAGCATGTTGCCCCGCCCCAGTCTCAGCCGCCACCAGGATTGCATCAGCAACCCCTGCAGCTGCAGTACAATATCCGGCCTCAACCCCAAATGGCAGGGGGCTACACTAGTGGGCCCGTCCGATCCGTGCCAACGCCCTTTCCCTCTTCCTCACGTGCACCCCCCATGCTCTCCAGCAGTGCCAGCCAGCCAGCACAGCAGGCCAGCGCTGCTCAGTTCTCGCCGCAGTACGGAGGCGCGTCTATGCTCGGCGGCCCTGCGCCGCACGCGTCTGTGGCGCAGGTTGCGGGAGCCCAGCAGTCTGCCTCCATGCTGCCGCTGCGCAACCCCAATCTGCCCACAGGCTTGCCCACCGGGCCAGGGCCCTTGCAGCGGGCGCGTGGAGCAGCCACAGGCAGCCACGGCCTCCCCTTCCCACAGTAAGACACGCAGGTAGGGAGCAGCGGCAGAGGCAGCCAAAGTTCTCCCTTGCCCCAGTAAGAAATGCAGGTCTGGAGCAGTGTCAAGAAGCCGTTGCATTCCCTTGCCAGTGGTTTGATGTCTCTCATTGTTGTCTTGTCGTTTGATGCTGTTACCGTTCATGACCTTGGGTGGCATTGACCAGCCACAAACCAGGAAGCTAAATGCTGTGGCTGTCACTTCATCTCATACTTGTAGACTTGCGGGCATTACATCAAGTATTACGTCATGATGCAATGCACATTTGGGTGCAGCAATTATCTCAAGTGACAAAGCTTACAATTACCGATTGACCTCAGTCCCCTCTTGTTCAATTGGAAACATTCATTTTGCCACAGACAGCCTTACCTTACTTCATCAAAATAGGAAACATTTCTTGTACCCAGAGAAGCACTGTCACTATGTCCAAGTAGACATCCTCAAATTCCTTCTCATACTTTCCGTAACCCCCAATCCCACATCTCCCTGTCACAGACGTTATGAAGTTAAGTATCATTCTGGAATTATACGGTATAGAGCTAAATATCATGCCAGATTAGCTGGAAATGAATGTGCATACGCCCTTACAAATACCAAGCCTGCTACAGAAATAGCCTCCCAGCTGAAACTACCATCCGCACCGCAGGCCTTAGTGGCAATCCCTTCTTTGATATTAACTGGCTAGCTGTTGAAGAATAGTTCTTCTTTTGGGTTAGCTCTCTTCGATTCTTTTTTTGAAAAAACGCTGCCCGCTTTAAATGTCTACCAGCCTTCAGTGTCCACTCTGTCAGCAAGCAGATAGTGCTCTCCATATTCTCTCAGATTATCAACATACAATCATCTTGGGTATGATCACTGAACACCGTAATGTTGCCTGCAGGCTCATTATGAAAGCCATCAGCAAAAGCTCTCTGGCAGGTTGTCTAGTCCAGTTGGATGCCGGCAGCACTGATCGCTTGGCTCAACAAAACCTTCAAATTCCTAAGCATGCTAATAAGAGGGCACTACCCAGCTGGCTTTTTGATGCTCGTTTATCTGCTAGAGATTGACTCACCGCTAGTCGCCCCAACGCTATTTTGGTCACTCCGTTACTTAAAAAACCCAAATTGCCAACCGCTCCTCATTTGCACCAGGTGTCACAACCACGGCAACCCAGCAGAGATGTACGCAGAGCTCACGAACTCGATGTCAATATGAGGGAGATACACCTTGTTCAGGTTAAATACTGCAAAGACACACGGCCTGGACACCAATCAGAGGCCCTAGAAAACAACACGAAGTTCTTTGTAAGCGCTTAAAGGCCTAGAAAGTCGTCCTTCACACCATTCTTCTTGGTGTTGGAGGCTCTATTTATACCTCACACACTTTGAATCACCTTAAAGAGCTCGGCCTTGATGTACAAAAAGCCCATAAGACTGCCCTTTAGATACATGCTCATTCTGTGCTCTATGCACATGAACTATCAAGTACTAAATGCGCTCTTGAAAAATCCATTTGCTCTCAAGGTCTTGGTCTGGAGCAGGGGGCGGCTTGTCACCCTCCAGATCCTCACTAGTTCTTCATTCTCCCTGTTGGAGGAGACTCACGGCTCTTCGGGCCAATGTATCTCCTTTTCCTTAATCGATGTAGGGAGTGGTTTCACTGCCTACGTAGTTTTCTTTTTCTTTTCTGAGAGAGCACACAAACAAGTCTTGACAGTGAAAAAGAACATGCACATTTTGAACAGCAGCACAGTAACACTTGTCACAGTGGCCGTTTCCACTGCGCCAGATGGAGGATTCCACTTGTGTACTAACCAATCTCATGCTTTTGCCATCCGCTGTACACAAGGAAAATGGTTGCTCCTAGACTCCAACCTAAGCAATCCAGTTAAAATTTTGTATAACATACCCATACATATGGTAGGAGGCATGCAACTTCCTTACTGACTGTACAAGCTGCATGGTCAAAATCCTCTCACTCTGCCATACATGGAAAATCAAGAAAAGGCATTCTGCTTAGTTCATGCTTTCAAGATGGCCCTAGGAGAACAACTCATCACAGGAAATTCAGTCCTGTCACATGCACAAGACCTGGAGAACTGCCTGACAGGTAGGCTGAATCATTCATGATGAAGTTAACTTTTTGGCTATGTTGAACATAGCCAAAAATGGCACCTGCTCCCCCCCTAGACATAAACTACAGCAACTTTACCCTCCTACATCAGGAAATTTCCAATGGGAAATTTCTCTACTATTATTAACACTGAATTTTCAGCATCGAACAACAAAAAGTTTAAAGTTTAAAAAAGGGTTAACCGCCAGCCAGATCGTTAGGCTGATTGGTTTGTTGCTGGTCTTCGCCAGCCAAAAAATAGTCCATAATGTCCGAAATGAAATGGCAGAGTCTATTGTGCC
>LKMJ01005708.1_pt1 | contig 11735 bp, 10 predicted proteins | sample 643391 | NCBI WGS metagenome assembly LKMJ01 (sample SAMN04112250, study PRJNA286221) | soda lake metagenome | biome: soda lake; feature: Kulunda Steppe; material: water; isolation source: sample PL-Br10 brine of Picturesque Lake | place: Russia: Kulunda steppe | collected 2010-07
AGGGCAAACACTAATATGAACGTTTGGGCAGCCTCGGCAGTGGCGACATCATCAGAGAAGATACTCGCAAAGAAATCATTACCAACAAACATCACGACTGATAATACCCCCACGGTAAGCAGTCCAAAGAGCGTCAGTGCTGCGATGCTGAAGTGCCCGTCTTCAACGTTTTTTTCACCGATCGACTGGCCAGTAAGGATACTTCCCAGAACGCCAAAGCTCCGGGCGAACGGACTCGTCAACTGGGACTTGACCTGTCGGCCGACAGTGTATGCAGCATATATTTCGACGCCGAACATCACGAGAATCGCTTCGATTGGGAACGAGGCTGCCGTCGTTGAGAACCCTTCAACAGCTCGTGGGATCGAAATCACGACGATCTGTTTGATAATAATCAGTTTTTTTGGCCGAACGAGATCGATCTCTGATAGGCTCGTCATAAACACCAGGATGACCGCAAGCCCAGCAAGAATATTCGCGCCGGCAGTGGCAATCCCGATGCCGACGACTTCGAGTCGCGGGGCGGGCCCAATTCCGAGTCCCAAAACGACGGTGCCAATGATGTTGACGATGTTGGACCCACCACGGATGAACATTGGTGTCAGTGTATCACCAGTTCCTTGCATCGATTTTTCGCCGATCAGCGTTATGTGTCGAAACGGTGCAGTTCCGAGAACGAGCGCAAGGTACACCGAACCGAGTGTAACGACTTCGTCCGGGACACCGAACACCATCAGCGCCTGTTCGCTGAACAAGTAGGCGAGAATTGCAAACGGAATCCCAATCAAAAATCCGAGTAAGAGCGCCTGCGTAACGGCTTGATTACGGTTTGCATCTGCACCGCTACCCGTGTCTTGGCTTGCTAAGGCGAGCGCCCCAGTTCCAATCCCAATTCCGGTGTACAATGCGATACGACTGTACAGGTTTGCCAACCCAAGCGCAGCGAGCGCTGCTGGTCCGAAAATTCCAGCGACAAAGACGTCAGTCGTTCGCATCCCGGTACGAACGAACGTCTGTGTCGAGATCGGCCAGCCGAGTTTGATAATCCGTTTCCACTCTTGGATGGTCTTTCGTTTGTTTCGAACCGCCTGCTTGAACATTCCTTCTCTCATTTATTGTCGGTTCGGATACACGCTGAATGATGTCCGTCGCTGACCTGGACATCCGGGGGATACTGCTTCTCACAGGGTGACTCGAAATCGGCCTCCATGTGTTCAAGTGCGGTATCAGTATCGCCAGTGACGAGCGCGCTAAGACTATTATCAAGCAACTCTTCTGCAGTCGAATCTGACAGCGACTGTGGAATAGCACACGTTTCTCGAACGAGTGTCTTCATTTGTGCCGGCTCTTCAGACGTTGTGTCGTGTTGCTCTGCAAGTTCGGTGAGTTTGTCCGCATCAAGCCGTCCGGACCGAAGCCGGAGTTTGTAATCGAAAACGGCGAGCCACTCGTCCTGTTCGAGTTCCATACCGTGTGTCTCAGGGGGGACGACGACTGGACAGCGGGTGTGGAACCGGCAGCCACGGGGTGGATCTCTCGGTGATGGGATATCTGCGTTCATCACCTGCTTCCCATCTGTTTTCGTCCCCTTTGACGGTGCACTGCTGAGAAGTATTTTTGTATACGGGTGTGCCGGCTCATCGAAGATTGCTTCCGATGGCCCCATTTCAACAATTTTTCCGAGGTACATCACCATCACTCGATCGGACAGATATCTTATCACAGAGAGGTCATGAGAGATGAATAAGTACGTCAGCTCGTACTCGTCTTGGATCTCTTGTAGGAGGTTCAGTATCTGTGCCTGAACTGAGACGTCGAGTGCACTGGTCGGCTCATCGAGAACAATCAACTCCGGGTCGAGTGCGAGCGCTCGTGCGATTCCAATCCGCTGGCGCTGCCCCCCAGAAAACTCACTTGGATATCGATCGAGTTGATCGGTCGATAAGCCGACTCGCTCGACAAGCTCTTCGACTTTTTTGTTTCGGTGATCCTTGGCTCCAACCTGATGGATATCCAGCGGTTCCCGAACGATTTCTCGAAGTGTGAGGCGCGGATCAAGACAGGATGATGGGTCCTGAAAGACAATCTGGGCACGTCTTGCGAACCGTTTACGATCGGATTTTACTTGCTTTGTGACGCTTTTCCCACCGAACGAGACCGTTCCTTCGGTTGGTTCGTGTAGTCCCATTATCGTGCGTGCAAGCGTCGATTTGCCACACCCGGATTCGCCAACCACCCCAAGCGTTTCGCCCCGCTTAATGTCGAACGAAACGCCATCAACGGCCCGAACTTTCCCGGGTTCTCGGGATAGTGCCCACTCAAATAGCCCTCTGTCGTCTTTGTAATGTTTGTGCAGGTTGTTCGCCCGGACTAACGTTTGGCGATCGATTTCTGCAGTGTGGTCAACTGTCGCGTTGCTGTTCGTCGGTTGTCTACTATCACTTGTTTCACTCATTTTTGTTTGCACCTCCATCGGAGATAACTGGCGCGTTCGTGGTCGCTGCTGGCGACGTTGTTGGTGAGTCTACAGTTTCTGCGTGAAGGCATGCTACCTGATGATCCTCTGTCTCGGGTACTGCCAGGAGTCCCGGGTTCGTTTCAGTACATTCTTCAGTCGCCGCCGGACACCGATCGGCGTACGAACACCCGGCGGGCATCTCGTGGTCGAGGAGGCTTGGAACGTTTCCGTGGATCGGTTCGATCGTTTTTGTTGCATCGGTCGGGTCTGGCAAACAGTTGAGCAAACCCTGCGTGTAGGGGTTTGCTGGCTCGTTGAGCACGCGTTCGGTGGGTCCAACTTCGAAGAACTCGCCACCGTACATTACGGCGGTTCGATCTGCGATACTGGAGACGACACCGATATTGTGGGTAATCAGGAAGATACTCATCCCCGTTTCAGCCTGCAACTCACGGAGCAGATCGATGATTCCTGATTGAATCGTCACATCCAGCCCGGTGGTCGGTTCATCAGCGACAAGCACTGTCGGGTCCGATGCAAGTGCCTGTGCGACCATCGCCCGCTGGAGCATCCCACCACTGAACTCGTGTGGATATTCGTCAGCCCGTTCGATCGGGTCCGGGATATCGACCCGTTCAAGCAGGTCGATCGCTTCATTGTAGCTCTCTTCGGAAACGAACGACGACCGTGGCGAGCACAGATCCCGGAGCATTTCTTTCAGCCCGTAGTTCTCGCCGCGAGCGATTCGTCGCCTTGACTCGACTGCTTCACCGATTTGTTCGCCCACTGTCAACGCAGGGTGGAACGCCGACCCAGGGTCTTGGAAAATCATCCCGAGTTCTGTTCCACAAAGCGATCGGCGAGTGTTTGCTGGCAGGGAGCGCACGTCGACGTATTCGCCGTCGACAGCGTCGTCTGCAGGGCCGCGTTCGGCAGCGAGTTCTGGATGATGGAACCAGATTTCACCGTCCGTGATTTGTCCGGGTGATTCGATCAGGTCCATAAGCGAGAGTCCGGTCACGCTTTTTCCACTGCCACTCTCGCCGACAACCGACAATACCTCTCCCTGATGGAGATCGAACGATACTCCGTCAACTGCGTTTACTTGCCCCGCTTCGGTAAAGAAGCGAGTTTTTAACTCACGCACTTTGAATACTGGTGTCGTCATATTTCACCTCTATCGATACCGGGGTCGAGTGCATCCCTGAGCAGATCGCCGAAGAGATTGATCCCGACGACTGCGATTACGATGAACAGTCCTGGAATCGTCGAGAGCCACCACGACGTCCCGAGATAATCACGTCCCTGTGCGATATCGTACCCCCACGAAAGGTTCGTTCCGGCAAATCCGAGAAACGACAGGGAGCTTTCGATGATGATAATCGATGCAACCTGGATCGTCGCAAGAACCAGAATGGGGGTAATCGAGTTCGGCAAGACGTGCTTTCGGATAATACCGAAATCACTCCGTCCCATCGTCCGCGCTGCGGTGACGTACTCTTCGTTTTTCGCGCTGATCGCTTCACCGCGAGCCACGCGGGCAATCCAGACCCAAATTACCGCTGCGATTGCAGCAGTGACTGTAACCGGGAACACCATGTGGGTCGGTCGATCACTGACCAACCCACTGGCTACCCAGGGGTCGGGGATCGAGACAGTCAACGGCCCGATGACACCGATCATCGCGAGAGTGATCAGTAGTGCCGGGAACGCCAGGACGATATCGACGAACCGCATGAGAACGGTGTCCGTTTTGCCACCGAAATAGCCGGCAGCCATTCCGACGGTTGTGCCGACAACGAGTGACGCCATCATCGCTGTGAGTGCAACGAGGAGTGATGTGCGTGCACCGTATATCGCTCTGGAGAGAACGTCTCTTCCGTTAGCGTCCGTCCCAAGCGGATGGGTGAGCGAGCCACTGTTGTCTTCGGTTACGGTCTGTATTTCACCATCAACCAACTCTGTTGTCTCCTCTTCACCGCCCATGAACGCCGGTGGTTGGTGGGTTTGAGAGCTATCCTGGGTGGTTGGATCGTGCGGTGCGAGTACCGGCGCAAACATGCCGACAAACAGCATACACAGGATGAATACCGTTCCAACTGTGGCGAGCTTGTTTGACCGAAGTTCTTTTACTATTGCCGTTCGCGTTCGTTTTGAGATCATGCGAGTTCCACCTGTGGATTGAGTCTGCTGTTGACGTAATCGACGAGAATGTTGGTAACGACGTATCCAACACCGACGACAATTAGCACGCCTTGCATCATCGGCCAATCAGCGAGGTTCAATGACGTGATGAACAGTCGTCCGATCCCCGGCCACGCAAACACTGACTCGACGACCACAGAGCCGCCAATGAGCGTCCCCAACTGAAGTCCAGTCACTGTGACGACCGGTGCCAGGCTGTTTCGGAGGACATACCGGTACATGATCAGTGGATTCGGTAGCCCCTTGCCCCGGGCGGCCAGGACGTACTCTTTTCCCAGCTCTTCGAGGACACCGTTTCGCGTCAGTCGGAACAGAAGCGCCATAAAGTACGTTCCAAGCGCGACTGTCGGCAAAATCATGTGGGTAAGCCATGTCGTTAGCCCACCAACATCGGCCTCAAAAATGAGCATCTGTACACCTTCGCCAAACCCAACTGGCCGTCCACTGGTTGGAAGCAAGCCCCACTGCACCGAAATAAGGAGGACGAGCATGATGGCAAGCCAAAAGTTAGGGGTGCTGACACCGCCCAGCGAGGTGAGGTTGGCCGCGGAATCGATTTTGGTGCCGCGGTACATTGCACTAATAACCCCTAGTGGGATTGATAGGACCACAGCAAATATCAGCGCGGCAAACGCCAACTCCAGTGTGGCCGGCAACACCTCAATGATGCGGCCCCGGACTGGCGTGTTTGTCGAGTACGAGAATCCGAGATCGCCTTGGACAACCCCAGTGATGTACGACACGTACTGCGTCAGGATGGGTTCGTTTAATCCGAGGTCCTGTTCGATCGATCGGACGAGGTCCTCGCTCGCGTCATCCGGCGCGATCAACCGAGCGGGATTCGTCGGTGACAGAAACCGGAACATAAACACTGCCGTAATAATGCCCCAGACGACGATGATGCCCTGTAGCGATCGCCGCGCAAAGAACTGAAACTCTTCGTTCATATTTTATAATGGTATTGAAAAACCAGCCGGATGACTACTCCGCAGGACCAGCGTTTCGAACCGTCATCAGTTCGTCGTTGCGTGGTTCCCAGTCGAGGGCATCGTTGATCCCATAGATACTCTCCTGTTGGTGGAGGAACAACCAACACGCGTCCTCGTGTGCGACCTGTGCCGCCTCCTGGAGAAGTTCCTCACGCTCGGTTTCATCCTCCGTCGCGGAGGCTTCGTCGACGAGGCTCTCTACTTCGAGCATTGCGTCGGTCTCTTCTCTGGCGTACCGACCGACCATATCGTCGAGGACGATCGCGGTATACGACTGTGCCGCGTTGTATGCTGGATGGCCGTAGCCGACGACAAAGAAGTCCATTTCGTCTGGATCCGGCTGATCGTTCCACAACGTCCCGAACGTCGAAAGGTCAAGTTGGTTTACCTCACACGAGACGTTATCCAGGTCGTCAATGTAGCCGGCCACAGCGTTCACGAACTCGACGTCAAGCAACATTCGGCCGACACCGAAACTGAGCTCCAGTTCGATACCACCGTACCCGCTCTGTTCGACGAGTTCCTCTGCTCGCTGCTTGTCGTAGGGGTACGGATCGAGATCGGGATTGTATCCGTACATCTCCGGAAGGCCCGGCTGTGACGAGGGAACACCAAACCCTTGGAGGATGTCATTGACGTATGCCTCGTTGTCGACGGCGTAGTTCATCGCTCGGCGGAACTCAACACTATCGAACGGCTCGACAGTAACGTCCATCACACCGTGAATAACCCGAGAGGACGGCCGCGATTCGACGCTAACACCCGACTCGTCTTGAACACGTGAGACGTCAGCCGGCGGGAGAGTTTCAATTAGATGCACTTCTCCCGCGAGGAGTTGGTTCACGCGGGTTGAACTCTCAGTGACACCGGTGTACGTTACTTCTTCGAACTCTGGGTCGTCACCCCAGTAGTCGTCGAACGGTTCGAAGACAGCATAGTCCTCTTCGACAAACTCAACTAATTCGTATGGGCCCGTGCCCACCGCCTCGGTGCCGACAGTTGCTAAATCGTTCCCCTCGATCCAATCTTCGTTGTGGATGGCGATACCGAGGTAGGATGCAGCACCGGTTTCGACCATCGTGTTCAACCCATCCGAGATCACGTCGACGGTGTAGTCATCGACAGTCTCTGCGTCTTCGACACCTATCACGTGTCCCTGCCTATCCGAAGTGATCCCACCAACGTCATTATCAATGATCCGCCGAATACTGTACGCGACGTCGTCGGCAGTCATCTCGGAGCCATCGTGGAAGGTAACTCCCTCTCGAAGTTCGAAACGGTACTGTCCCGGCTCAACCCGGTACCAGTCGGTGGCAAGCTGGGGCTCAATTTCGCCTTCTGGTCCTCGAGTAAGAAGTCCCTCGTAGACGTTGCTCGCGACGGAGGCTTGTGGAATTCCAGCTGATTGGTGTGGATCGGCCGTATCAGCTCCCTCTGAACTGAGTATGATTTCGACTTCCGATGCATCCCCCGATATACTTTCGTCGTCATCCCCACCAAGACAGCCAGCGACGAGGCCTGCCCCTGCTGCGGTGGCCCCCCCGATGTACTGCATAAATGTTCGTCTGTTAGCATTTTTCGCCTTCCCGCTTTGTTCTACCATGCTGTGTGTTCCGATACGAGAAGACATATTTAGATTCTTTGGACAAACACCCGGCTTCTATCGATATACTCTAGAGTTCATTAGATATTTGGGCCAAATAGGAGAACATACAATACCTTCTGTTCCTGTGCAGTTCGGTGTTAAACCCGTAATTCCACGATTGAAACGCTTTTCGTCGCATATTCGCCCTGAATATTGCATATCTGTTATAGAATTGTGCACTAAGGTACTGGAAGAATAAACACTATACTCGATATAGATGAGAATGACGAAAATAACTTATGCGATATAGATTACTGAACAGGACATATAGGAATACGGTGTTATTGCCACGATAATTTCAAATGCACTTACTATTCTGACAGAATACAATCGGTCACTGTGAGGACAGGGAACGCGTGAGTTGGCGACTCTGTCGAAATCAACACCAGTGGACGAACCATCGGTCGACAACACTAATCAGTGGTTCAACATGGATCGGTCGCCTCTACTGCCAGTTACTCGACACTAGCGATCGCTTCGATCTCGATGTCGACACTCTTCGGGAGCGCGGCGACTTCGACGGCGCTGCGGGCGGGTGGCTGATCATCGAAGTAGTCGGCGTAGGTCTCGTTCATCGCCTCGAAGTCGTCGATATCGGCGAGATAGACCGTTACTTTGAGGATGTCCGCGGAACTCGCGCCGGCCTCGTCGAGGATGGCGTCGAGATTGAACAGCGCCTGTTCGGTCTGGAGTTCGATCGATTCGTCCGCAAGCAGTTCTCCGTCGGCAGTCAGGGGAATCTGGCCGGCAGTAAACAGCAACGAACCGTTGCTCGTCGCCTGGCTGTAGGCACCCACCGCGGCGGGTGCGTCGTCGGTTTCGATGATTCGTTTCATAGCGGTTATCTTCTCCGGTCGGGCTTAAAATGGGCGATATACACCGCCGACAACAGGCAGGCCGCGGGTTCGGCTTACAAAACCGATTTATGCAGTTACCGCTAGCGATACGGTATGGGTCGGACCCTGAACCTCTCTCCCTCGCTCCGTACCCGACAGTATGTCATCGCCGGCTGGTGCTGTGGCTGGCTGGCAATGTTCATCCTTGCTGTGCCCCGGTGGCTCCCCGGTGTGTCAGTCGTGCTGGCGATCCCGGTCGCAGTCAGTGTCTGGCTTGTGCTAACGGTGGCCTGGGTTCGACGTTGGAGCGGTGACGACGACGGCTCGGCGTGGGACGCGATCCCACGCTGGCAGTACGATGGCTGGTTCGCCGGTCAGGGAGGACTGGTCAAGCAAGAACAGGACGAGGCACTCGAACGATCTCGCAACGACGATTGATACGGATTGCTACTGATCGCACCTCAGACGAGTACCTCCACCTCGTACCCCGCCTCCCGGAGCCCCGAGAGAAACTCGTCGACGTGGTCGGGACCGCGCATTTCGAGTTCGATCTCCACCTCGGTGTCGCTCATCTCGACGTCTCGGGAGGTCCGATCGTGGTGGATCGCATAGATGTTCGCTCGGTGGGCAGTAAAGATTTCGAGCAGGTCTTCGAGTGCACCCGGTCGGTCTTTCAGCACGGTTCGAATTTTGAGATACCGGCCCGTTTCGACCAAGCCACGGACGATGACGTTCGTGAGCGTGTTCAGATCGATGTTCCCGCCACAGAGCGCAGGGACGATCGTCTCTCCCTCGCTGTACTCGAACTTGTCGAACAGGAGGGCTGCCAGGGCGACTGCACCCGCCCCCTCGACGAGTGTCTTCGATCGTTCGAGCAGGTAGACCAAGGCGACGGCAATTTCGGGGTCCGAGACCGTGACGACCTCGTCGACGTACCGCTGGATGTGGGGAAAGGTCTGCTCGCCGACGCTCCGGGTTGCAATGCCGTCTGCGATCGTTTCGACGCCCGCCAGGGAAATCCGTTCGCCCTTTTCGAGGGAGGTGGCTGCACTCGCGGCACCGTCGGCCTGGACGCCGATGACGCGGGTATCGGGCCGTTGTTCTTTGATTGCGGTCGCGATCCCGCTGATGAGTCCACCGCCGCCGATCGGGACGACGACGGTCTCGACGTCCGGACAGTCCTCAAGAATTTCGAGCCCGATCGTCCCCTGGCCAGCCATGACCGCCTCGTCATCGAAGGCGTGGACGTAGGTGCGTCCCTCTTCGCGTTCGATCTCGTGGGCCCGATCGGCGGCTTCATTGTAGTCTACGCCGGCAAGCACGACCGCCCCACCGTAGCTGCGGGTCGCTTTGACTTTCGAGATCGGGGCGTGTTCGGGCATCACGATCTTCGCGTCGACACCCGCACGACTCGCTGCGAGCGCAACGCCCTGTGCGTGATTGCCTGCACTCGCAGTGACGACGCCCGCCTCTTTTTGGGCCGTCGATAGCGTCGCGATCCGGTTTGTCGCCCCGCGGATCTTGAACGCCCCCGTCCGCTGGAAGTTCTCCAGTTTCAAGTGGACGTCGGCACCGGTCATCGCGGAGTAGGTATAGGAGTACTCCAGTGGCGTGTGTCGAGCGGTCTCGCGAACCCGATCGCGGGCCGCTCGAATCGCCGAGAGTTCGAGCATACACCCGACTGTGTAGCACGTATTGTAAGAGTTACTGTCGGGATCGGTATCGATCCGACCGCCGACAGCGAGTGGTACGGAGTACCACGACAGGGTAACAGGGAATGCACGGCGTGTGACGTGCGACTGTATTCGGGAACCGAACCATCATAAAAGCCATGGCACCGCAGTGAAAGTGAAACCGCAAGACTGCGTCGGGAAAGATTCGGCGTCAGACGCCCGACGGACGGCTGTCACTCGTTGTATTCTCCCCACCGATCGAAAGACGTTCGCTACAGTTGGCGACAAAATACGTCGTTCGCAGAGAGATAGCTGGTGATCCGATCGGACAGCGAGCCGTCCCCGGGCCACTCGGCGTCGACGCCGAGTCGGCTGGGATCGCCGACGTAGGTCCAGGCGGTTCGCTCAGTGTCGGCCAACGGAACCGCCACGCGGACGTACAGCCCCTGGTCGACCCCTTCGTAGCGATCGAGCCGATCGAGTCCAGCGTCGTCGACGGCGAGCAGGCGACCGTCGACGCTGCCGCCAGGAAGGAGTGTGGGGTACTGGCCCTCGACACGATGGAGCCCCTCGACTGTCGCCTCGCCGAGGAACTGCCACGACGGTTCCGAACGACGATCTGTCTCCGGAGCCGGGCCGAGTAGCCGTGCGACCTGTGTGCGATCGGTCAGCGTTCCGTAGACAAAAACAGCCATCCGTCTGTATCGAACCCGAATCAGTCCGGTTACGTTACCGCTCGTCGATCGGGACGAACTCCTGATCTTCCGGGCCGGTGTACCGGGCCCGCGGGCGAATCAGACGATTATCCTCCTGGTATTCGAGGACGTGACCGACCCAGCCGCCGACGCGACTCATCGCGAAGATTGGGGTGTACATATCGATCGGGATGCCCAGCTGGTAGTAGACCGATCCCGAGTAGAAGTCCACGTTCGGGGCGATCCCCTTCTCTACGAGGCCCTTCTCCTCGGTGAGGTACTGCTCGATCGTCGTAGTGTAGGTGTACCACTTGTCCTCGCCCTCGGCGGCGAGTTCTTTGCTGCGTTCCTGGAGGATCGCCGCCCGCGGGTCCTTGACGTTGTAGACGCGGTGGCCGAAGCCGGGAATCCGGCGGCCCTCTTCGATCGCCTGTTCGACCCACTCGCGGTGGTCGAGACCGCTCTCGTCGATCTCCATCAGGACTTCCATGACGTCCTGGTTGGCACCACCGTGAAGCGGGCCCGAGAGGGCGCTGATGCCGCCAGTTACCGAGCCGTAGATGTCAGCCATCGTCGAGCCGATGACCATCGCGGTAAACGTCGAGGCGTTCAGGCCGTGGTCGGCGTGGAGGATCAGCGCCTGATCGAACGTTTCGGCGTGGATGTCGCTTGGCTCTTCGCCCGTCATCATATAGAGGAAGTTCGCGGCGAGACCGAGATCGGGGTGTGGATCGATCGGTTCCTCGCCGAGACGATAGCGCTCGAAGGCCGCGAGCGCGGTCGGGATCTTGGCCGTGATGCGTCGGCCTTTCCGCAGTGTTGCCTCCAGATCGTCGGGTTCGGCGTCGCCTTCGGGCTCGTACGCCGAGAACATCGAGACGGCGGTTCGCAGCGCAGCCATCGGCTCTTCGTCGGCTGCGGCGAGTCGCTCCATCGTCGCCAGCACGTCTTCGTCGACAGTACGTTCGTCGTTGATCGCCGCGGTAAACTCGGCGAGTTCCGCCTCGTCAGGGAGGTGTCCGTGCCAGAGTAAGTGGACGACTTCCTCGAAACTCGCCCCGCGAGCGAGGTCCTCGATCGGATAGCCGCGGTAGATCAGTCGACCTGCGTCGCCGTCGATCGAGCTGAGTCCGGACTCTGCAACCAGCACACCCTCTAGCCCTTTTTTGAGCTCATCAGCCATACTGGGGCTTTCGCACCGCGATGGAAAAGTATTGTCGTTTGTCCGCCCTCA
>LKMJ01005711.1_pt1 | contig 11733 bp, 14 predicted proteins | sample 643391 | NCBI WGS metagenome assembly LKMJ01 (sample SAMN04112250, study PRJNA286221) | soda lake metagenome | biome: soda lake; feature: Kulunda Steppe; material: water; isolation source: sample PL-Br10 brine of Picturesque Lake | place: Russia: Kulunda steppe | collected 2010-07
CAGAAACAAACTAATGATTCCTATCGTTTTATTTCAGAGCTTATGGATGTTTTTTTATGGCTGGTGTTCACCAGCAACCTGATCAGTCAAACTACCTGGCTGAAGGTCAAACTTAAACTTGTAAACTAACACTGGCTGGCAGTTACCCAACCGTTAATCACCCCTAGCATTCTTAAGTTGTGTTTCATAAGCCGCTAACAGATTGATCAGAAAATGAGCATCGACACTTGTCTTACAATAACCATCCCTGGCACCACTGCCGCCTTACTTGGAGAAAGTCCGAGCATTCCACACACCAGACAAGTTGTTGATCACATTAATTCGAAAGCAATGCAGCTTAAATGAGGACTCCAAAATTTCTAAAGAAAATTAATGAAAATCAAGACAGGTTCAAACTGGGCTAAGAATTGGAATGCAGTATAAGGCAAATAAGTATCTGATGACATGCCTAAATTCAAACACCACCAAGAGAGCCTTTCCTAGCTGTTGTGCACCAAACAACCTTTAAGCTTAAGAAAGTGCTCCTGGCGCTGAGGGCAAAGGAGCTTTATCATGGCCAATACGCACGGTAAAGCGAAGACATAGTGGATGGTACTCAAGCAATGACAAAAGAATTTGCATAATACGTTGCATCATACTGTGAGCAGTGACTTCAAATGGGTCAAAACAATCAAGCAGATTTTAGGCTTTGACCTGAGACAGATGGGATATTGCTCACTCTTGCTACTGCTTGATGACCAGGGACATACACATTGCTCAGATGAGGTAAATGATATACCTCAGGTGCCTAAGCTGCCTAGCCAGCAACTCTTATGTTCATTGAGCACACTGCCTAATTGCAGCGCAAATGGGAAGGGACCACCTCATATGGAGAAAGTGGCAGGCTGAGCACCTCACAAAGTAGCTCAGTTAATCAGCACAGCATATTAGAACGCATGTATAATGTCCAATTGCACGTTAAAATGCCCATTCATTTAGTTGTATGTACGTGTAGTCCTAGTACATGTGTTTACAATAAAGAGGGCTGCAGGAACTTATCGTATGGGGCTCCAGAAGAGTTATGCGCATGAACAACTGCTTGCTGATGTTGGTTGAAAACGCTTAAGGACAAGGGGCGTGGCAGGCACACATGTGCATCAAACACAAAGACTGACGGCAGGGTAAATTTCAAAAGCACTCGCGAGCTGTCCCCAGAAGGGCAGCACAATGCTATTCAGTGCTAGTTGCTTCTCATCAGTAACTATGTTATAATCTGTGTTATAAGCTTTTTGGACGTAACAGGGCTTGCCGGACGCAGGGGTGCACGTAAACAGACGCGTGGCATAGCAAAGCACCACAGTAATAAAGCGCATACTAATATGCCTGCCTCAAAAATGGATCATCAGAGCTGAATCCCAATTTTGTGGGCCAGGCACCTGATGGTGTGCATCAGGGTGGTTGTACACGATGATGTTTCAAACAGGCATCCAGGGTGCTGAGTGTAGCGGGGTAGCAGGCCCGCCGCCCTCACAGCAAGTTGTGGGGGAGGGGCGTGGTGGGGGCCAGGGGGGTGGGTGCCTCCTTTGCGAGTAACCATGGCGCTCGTGGCGCAGCATTGCCGGCAGCACTGCCAGTGGGGCTACCGTGCATGCAAGCGTGACCGCCTGCAGCCAGTAACTGTCGCGCGCGTGTGGCACAGCGCCTGGGTGGGTGCCCATATGGCTGCCGCTCAGTACGGCGGCAGGTGGGGCATCGCTGCAGGCTGCATGACGGGCGCCGCCCAGGTGGGCCCAGAGTAGGGCACGTAAGTCCCCTGGGGGGTGGACCAGGTCATGGCCATGGGGTCTCCGTGTGGGGACCTGCGCATGCGTGCGTGCATGCGTGCGTGCGTGCGTGCGTGTGTGTGTGTGTGTGTGTGCGCGTGCGTGCGTGTGTGTGTGTACGCGCGCGCGTGCGTGTGTCACGCGTGCATGCGTGTGCGCGTGTGCGCGTGCTAGCACGGACGCACGTGTCACACAAACCGGCATAACTATTACCAGCAAAGAGACCCTTGCGTGTGATCCTAACAACTGGCTTTGGCAGAGGGGCGTGCGTGCGTGTGTTGTGAGTGCGCACGTGTGTGCGCGCGCGTGTGTGTGTGCGCGCGCGCGTGCGCCCGTCCGCACGGCACTGACTGGGCACAAAGGGAGCGCGTGCGGGCAAGAAGCCAGGGCAGATGCGAGCGAGCACACGGCCATGACAGGTGCAGGCCCAGGCGCGTGTGCAGAGGGGCAGTGAGAGAGGGGGTGCGGCCGTATAGAACAGCATGCTGATGCCAACGGCTCACTTCCACCTATATGGGTAACACACGCATCCATGCACATGCAAACTCAGCGTCCATAGTAACATACAAAATAGTCCATAGTAACATACAAAATCAGAATGCGGGGAGAGAAGCTTCTGTGTGCTGTGTGTGTGTGCTGTGTGGGGCTCACCTGCGCCCATACGGGTTCTTGCTGAACTGGATGCGGATGCCTCCCCGCTGGCTTGTTGCCAGCACAGCACCCTGAAAGGAGGAGCAGCCGGGTCGCGCACGATCAATAAGATGAGTGGAGGAGGGGGGGTGGCCACGTCACACACAATCAGGTGGGTGGAGGAGTGGAGGTGGCAGGGCCAAGCACGGAAGTGCATGAGGAGGAGCAGCCAGTCAAGACACAATGAGAGTGGGAGGAGGCAAAGCCAGGTCACACACACACAGTGGAGTGCAGGGTGGGGGAGAGAAGGCTGGGTCACACACAATCGAGTGCTGGGAGGAGGCGAAGACGGGTCACACACACAGGAAAGCTGGGAGGAGGCAAAAGCAGGGCCACACACAGCAGAGGGCTGGGGGGAGGCGTGCACAGGCCTGGCACGTACCTTGCAGCAGAGGCAAAGCCCTGCAGGATCAAGGCTCAGCAGATGATGCCCAAAGGTGCAACTAAAGGACACATGCGGCATGCCCACAAGGCCTGCCGCGCCCCCCCCCCCTTCCCCCAGGATGCTTGCACGTATGTAGGCCTGTTCTCCCCCCTAGCAGCCCGCTTGGCAGCCACCAGAGCGTCCTCAGGCTCTGGCACGGGCGACAGGATCAAAACCCACCCACGTGTGCTCTTGCCACACGCGTGCGTGCCCCTGCGTGCAGTGCAGGCCTGCGCCCCACCCTTGCAGCCTGTCTCATGGCCGATGGGGCATCACAGGCACCCGGGGCCGATGGGGCATCACAGGCACCCGTGGCCGATGGGGCATCACAGGCACCCGGGGCCGATGGGGCATCACAGGCACCCGGGGCCTGCACGCTCTAAGGGATTGACCCTTCTTCCCAAGCTTAGCATATAGTTGACAATGACCGCAACCCCTCCCGCCACCCCCAAAAAATGCTTGGCTTGCTGCCTGACTATGTGGACATGCGTTTGGATGTGCGCGTGTGTGTGCGCACAAGTTTGTGTAGGAGATGAGGGCAGGGCAACGCATTAGTGGAGCCACATTTGGAGAGCTGCACGCTGCTTGAGCTCTGCACAGCGCTACAATTGCATTGCCCTGCTCCCATCCATCAGGCACACTTGTGCTCACACGCATGCACACTTGCGCACATAGCCACATATCCACACACACAGACACACACACACACGCACACGCATGCGCACATGTGCAAACCGGTGCACACACACACAAATCTGTGCACGCGTGCACGCACACACAGACACACACACAGGCACACTCAGACACACGCACACGCATGCCTTGCCCCCCACCCCCGCACCTGCAGCGCCTGGTGGACCGTCGTGGCGCTGATGATGTCGTCAAACTCCACGAAGCAGCTGACCTGCTTGGGCCCGCGCACAAGCTTCATCTGCCTGTAGCCCGGCTGCGCGCCGAACAGCTGGCACAGCTCGACCTCCGACACCTGCGTCACGAGGGAGGGGCAGCGAGCAGCGCACCCTCAGCAGCAGCGCACCCGCAGTAGCAGCGTGCCCTCTGCCACCAGCAGGGCCAACCTGCTGGCGGCGTTCTCCTGCGCCGCACCTCTGCTGCGCAGCTGCGAGGCTAAGCAGCAGCAGCCAGCAGCAGCCGCAGCCGCAGTTGCAGCCGACCCTGACCAGTCTCAGAACTGCCAGACTGAACACATCCGAGTGAGAGCCAACACGCACAGCCGCCCCCCCGCACAGCTGTACCTGCACCAAGCAAAGCAACCCATGCCAAGGCTTCAAGCTGCATCCCGTACCGCACCCCTCGTGTCTTCACCCACCGCACCCCTCGTGCCTTCACTCACCGCACCCCTTGTGTCTTGTCCCTCCCTCCCTCCCTCCCTCCCACACCCACCGTACCCCTTGTGCCTTGTCCCTCCCTCCCTGTCCTTCCTCCCTCCTTCCCTCCCACACCCACACCCACACCCACACCCACACCCACACCCACATACCGTGTCGCTCAGGTTGCCCACAAACAGCGTGTTGCACGGCGGGTTGTCACCGCGGTTGGAGACGGGCAGGAAGCCCAGCGGCCCACCCAGGATCATGCCCCCCCCGCCCCTGGACGCCACGCCGCCGCCAGTGGGGCTCGGGGCGGAGCTGTAGGGTACGCCTGGCACCGTGTGCACATAGTGCGGGGCTGCCTGGCTGACGAGGGAGAGGGGCTGCGGCTGCGGCTGCTGGCGGGGGTCGATCAGCAGGGCCCCGCTCGCGGGCCGCTGCGCCTGGCCGGCCAGGCTCAGCCCGTTGGCGCCCCTGGCTGTTCCCCAGTCCCTGCTTGTGCATGGGAGCGCGCTCGCGTGTGTGCGTGCAAGTGCGTGTGCACGGATGCACAATGAGCTTGCATGCTCAAAGTTCGCATGATTGATGCTTGCACCTGCGCGCACACGCACACGGGCTCGTCCTGCTGGGACGGGATGGGCATCAAAGACAGGTCACACAGATCATGAACGGGGGGGACGTGATCCCAGGTCCCACCCGTCTGCACTCCGTGATCACCTCAAGCAAGGCACCACGCCTGCCCAGATCACACCCACCTATACTCGGTCAGATCACACCCACCTGTACTCGGTCGCCACCTCAAGCGGGGCCCCCACGCCCACAGCCGGCACCAGCTCGGACACGGAGTGCGAGTACATGGGCTGGCACACAGCAGCCGCAGCGGTGGTGGTGACAGCTGTGGGCAAGACGGCCGCCCCAGTGGGGCGCGCGCTGGCTTGCTGCACGGCTGCCGCTTGATTGGGCCTGGCCCCGTAGCCTGCACCAGGGGAGGGGTTGGCTGTGTTATTAAAGAGTGGCCCGGCTTGCGATTCCAAAAAAAGGCATCTGTGGGGTGCTGTACGCGGCTGTATGCTGCGTGTGTGGGCCAGGCCCTATAGCTTGCGCCGGGGGAGGGGGGTTGGCTGTGTGGTGCAAGAGGGGCGCTTGCGGTACATATGGGCAAGGGCGCATGCGGTACGTATGGGGAAGGGCGCATGCAGTACATATGGGGAAGGGCGCTTGCGGTACATATGGGGAAGGGCGCATGCGGTGCATACGGGGAAGGGCGCATGCGGTACACATGGGGAAGGGCAGGCGCACACAGCAAAGCGCAGGGCAGGCGCTCATGTAGTGAGGTGCAGGGCGACTGTTCATAGCGCGGTCCCAAGTGACACTTGGCATCGTGGTGCAGGGCAGGTGTTACTGGTGGGGTGCAGGGCAGACGCCTACAATGTGGTGCAGGGCAGGCATTCACAGCCTGATCCTGACAACATCTCCGTCCAGGAAAGACAATGAGGGTTTCGTGACGCAGGGCATGTGGATGCATGTAGGGCATGTGGACGCCAGGAAAGACAATGCGGGTTTCGTGACGCAGGGCATGTGGATGCATGTAGGGCACGTGGATGCATGTAGGGCGTGCGCTTGCGACCTGCCCCCGTCAAGCCAACCCTTGGGCACACACACATATGCGCATGCACACACACACACATTCGCGCATGCGCACGCACGCACGCACGCACGCACACACATGGGGGCACATACACGAACGCAAACAGACAGTGCCACCAAGCAGCATACCCACAAATCACGCGCCCGCCACCAGTGCCTGCCAGCACCCCCACAGGCTGCGTGGCAGCTCACAGCCCTTGCCAGGGCAGGCACCACCCGCGCACACCTGCACGACACCCAGGTAGCTCACAGCCCTTGCCAGGGCAGGCACCACCCGCGCACACCTGCACGACACCCAGCGCCCCCACCCAGGAAACCCCCCAAAATGGCAGCAGCATGCAAGCAGCGCCCACGGCGCCCCCCGCACCTGTGCCAGCACCTGTTCCGTGTGTGACTGGGTAAGGAGCGGATGGATAGATGGGCGGGTTAGCCAGCCCGCCCCCCATGCTGCTCCCCCCGACAACGCTGCCAGGGGGGGAGTTCAGACCAGGGGAATCCACCGACACGTACTGCCCCGGCGGGCCTGGCAGCAGCAGCAGCTGCTTATGAGGGCGGTGGATGCTGGGGTCCGTCTCCTGCGGAGGACCGCGCGCGCGCATGTGTGCACACGTGTGTGCTCGTTGGTGGATGGGGACATGTGTCCGCATGCGTGCAAGCGTGCATGTGACTGGGTGGATTGGGCGTGTGAGCGTGTGTTCATTTGCGTGCGTGTGATTGGGTGATTTGGGTGTGCGGGCGTGTGTTAATGTGCGCGCGTGCTTGCATGCGGCTGAGTGAGTTGGGCATGTGAGTGTGTGTATCTACCTTGAGCTTGGCTTTTGTTCTCCTTGATCAAGAAGATTACAGGCCTGAGGGGTGTCAGCCAGGTTGCCCTGGTGTTCCGCAGGTGCGGCGACCCAAGTGTGTACGGGCCTGACCCTTACTCTCACCTCACCCTCCCAGACAGCCCTCACCTCCCTGCCTCATGCGCCTACCTTAGCGTGCAGGTTCTTGTGCGCGATCTCGCAGCGCAGTCGAAAGATGTGCTGGGACGGCCTGCTCACCAGCCTGCATACATGTTGCATACAGGGTGCGGGCAGCTAGCTCTCGCAAACACGGGTACGAGGCCTTAGGTGCACCGTGGTCGCGCTGGTGCGGTTTTGGCACGCATGCGGCATGTGCGTGCACCCAACGCGGGACAACAGGTGCTAGCGCCACGCTGCATACGCCCACAAAAAAGTGAGCAAGGAGAGGCAGCTGCGATAGGCGGCTGCAGGAGGGGGGGAGCCACCCCTTGGGCGTGGCCGCATGGGCGGCAGAGGCACGCACCAACGACGAAAGATGTGTGCACTGTGGGGGGCCGTAACAGCAGCAGCCGCATAGGCCCACCCGCCCGGCGCAAGCACACGCCTGCAAGCTAGAGCGATCGATGGGTGCGCACACGCACTGCAAAAGCGCGCGTGCATGCACGCACAACCCGTGTGCGCACCTCCCAGCGTCGCTGGCCGCCCCGCGGCTCTTTGAGTCTTCCGCCCCCTCCTTCAGTCTGCCCTCCGCCATCACCGCATCCGCAACAACTGGCCCCCCCTGACTGGCGCGCTCCTCCAAGAGCGCCTGAGCCCCTGCCTCATCCCCCTCTGCGCCTGCCGACCTGACCATTGTGCTGACGCCTGCGGCAAGGGCCTGCTGCTGGTGCTGCTGCTCAGTAAGCCCTGCCTGGGGATCAAGCGTGCCCCCTGCCAGCGCAGCCGGGCTTGAATCAGCCCCTTCTGTGATGGGCACAGCTGGCGCGGCATGGGCCGCAGCAGGGGGCGCCAATTCAAAGGGGGTACCTGCGATGGCCTCCTGCGCCTGGACAGCGTGCCAGGGCGTGGCGAAGAGGGCAAAGCCCTGCGCCTGGCCGCCATTCACACACATCTGCGCAAAGTGCGCAGCGTGTGCGTGTGCGTGTGTGTGTATGTGCGTGTGTGCGCCTGAGTGTACGTGTGTGCATGTGTGCATGTGTGGTTTGTGTGTATGGCACAGCTCAAGGAACACACTTGTGTCCTGTAGCGTTATTCAGACCTGTTGAGGGCAGGTCTTTTATGACAGCGAACTGAGGCATGTGAGACAATTGCCCGAGCAAGCATGCCAGCATGCGCGCACACAGGGCTTTGGAGGAAGCATCGCAGCCTTGCCTTTCTGAAATGCAATCCAACCCTCTATCTCACTCATCACTATGTAAAGAATCCCCTCTCCACAATAAAAGAGCATCAAGTGCTGTCTATGTGTGATGTAGCCCCACCTGAGAAGCTTCGTAGCCAGGTAAGTATCTCACAAGATTGTGCAGCTCGCGCTCTTTGACGTCCTGTGGGAATCCCGTGATGAAGATCTGCAATGTTTGCACCAACACATATTATATGTCTGTTGAGCAGCTGGCATAGACAATGCCAAATAAGAGGGCATACACGTGCACAGAGGGATTGTCTAAATTGAGAAATATTACCACGGGCACCTGAGATATGAAATATGAAATAAGCACGCACATGGCCATGGCTTGACTGCCAGACTTAACCGTCGAGCCTTTTATCAATGCATCGGGAATGGATTCTACAGCGCTCAGTAAGGTGTTTGTGGATCAAGTGGAATGGTATGCAGAGGCGAGTGCGCCATATGCTGCTGCCGGGCGCGCAGCCCCTCTGTGCTACACCAAGCGCACCGTGCGCACAGGCTCCTCTGCCTGCCCTGAGCCATCTTTACTTCTCCCCCTGGCCCCTAAAACGGGCATGTCAGGAAGAAGCGGCCTATAGTGCGCGGCGTCAGGTGCAGGCCTTGTCACCATGGAGGCGGCAGCTGCGGCCGTATGCACGCCGTTGCCTGGCTGGTGCAGTGTTTGGGACTCCATTCCTTCCCCCCCGATCAGGCTGGAGTAAAATTAGAGGCCCTACAAACAAAGGATAGGCACAAGAAATGCTTGGAAGGTTGTGCTTGCCAGGGCCAGCTGCTGCTCGCCTGCGTTTGCGCCGGTGCTTTCGCTCAAGAGGGCTTCCGAGCAAAGCTTACTACACCGCTTATTACAGAAACAAGCAACACAGAGGAGTGGCAACAGCTGCCAGGAAATCTGGATTAGTTCCCCTGGCCAAGGGAGTTCGGCGTAGGTAGCTAGGTGCAGCTGCAAGACTGTTTGACACCTCTAACAAACCTTCCTCACATTGACACTCCAGCAACACGGCAAAAATCCTCATGAAACCCCCATGTGCAGGACAGTCAAAGGCATGCGGCTTGGCTGTCAGGATAAGGTTGACACAAGACTCGGGGACATGAGTGTTCCGCAGGGGCAGCAGTGGACATTAAGACATTTACTCACCGCCTCACGCAAAGAAAGAGGTTTGTGCCTCAAAGTCTCCAGAAGCGATATGCGGACGCTTCTGCGCACTCCCGAGGAGGACGGCGCAGGCTTATGGACTAGAAAGCGCGGGATTCAGGCGATGCGGATAAGTGACAACCGGAAGATTTATTTAATTTATTTCCTCTTGGGTGTGGGCGGGAGAATGGAAGGACAGCGGGAAATCAAACAGCAGATGTGCAAACCACGCGGAAGCGAAGGCATGCACCACACTCACTCGGAGGGTGCCGCTTGTAGCTCAGCGTGCTTGGAATGCTTCAGAACCTGCCAAACCCTAACATATCCTGACCCAATCGGTCCAGCCGGCTCGCGGATCCCCGGGGAGAAGGACTGGCTGCTGCTGCTGCTGCTGCTGCTGCCCCTGCTGCTCCTGCTCTTGGTTCCGATGCTTCCACCTCCCGAGCTGCCCCCAATCCTTTGTGGGTAGTGAGTTGCTGGGAGTGAGAGCTGAGTTGGCCCCACAGAGAAGAAGTTGTATGAACTTGTAACGGAGTCACAGCAGCTTTGTTTGATGATATCACAGTTATTAAGATGCTATGATTGATAATTCTAAATTTTGACTGTCCATTTCACGGCAGAGGGCAGTTTGACCAATTTGCGTCATTAAGGCCCACGAATAGAACGAATAGAGATATTCACCCGGAAAAGGAGAATAAAATGTGCATCGATTACAAGAGTACAAATCACAGTCTCAGGCTGGTTTCAGTTGTCCGGCTTCCTTTGCTCCTCCTCCTCCTCCTCCTCCTCCTCCTCCTCCTCCTCCTTGATAACCCAAGTCTCCAAGGAATAGCAGCTCATTAGGATGACTGAAAAGGCACCACAATAGGACGGACCCCCAGATGGACATGTTCTCAATACAATTCCAATCGCAAAACCTGTACAGATCATACGGCCCCCCACTAAACTCCTTCCACAGCCCTACGCAACATCTACCTCTCTATGCTCCTGCCGACCACCCAACTCTGAGCTGCAACTTGCAATCAAATACCCCTAAGCAAAAGAGGAGAAGACTCCTCCAGCCCAACACTAACTTGGAATGCCCAGGTCCCTGCACTCAACCATTAGACCCAGCATCAATGGCACATGCGATTTGGAACACACAAGATACACAACAAGATACACAAGATAAACAAAGGTCGCTCTCTCAATGCCTCAGCTGCTGTTAACACCATCTACTTCGAAGAATTCTATGACTTGCAAGTAATTAAAAGTAATCTCGATAGATAACTGGAGAGTTGTCACAACCAAACCTGCCAACAAATCTAATCATGAATCTCAACAACAAAAACAAACCATGTCTACTTTGCGCCCTTGACCTTAGAAAATTGGGCACTTTAAAAAGGCTGGCTTCACACCTAAGAAAATTGACCCTATAGCCCGCTCTGCCGTCGAGTGTGCATGCTGTGAAATCTGCTTCTATAATTTTGGCCTCCAACCTGAAACAAATGTGCCCCCCTTTAATGACATGTACATCTGCGAGGTCTGCAACCGGACTTACCATTGGGTGTGCCTTAAGAACACTGGCTGTTACACAGAGAGGCAGAGAAGGGAAGTTGACAAGGCCTGCCCGGGCTGTGCTCACCTCAACGAAGAACAAAAACTAAAAAGATACTCTGAATCCAACAACACTGAACTCATACACATGACCTGGGAACCCACCTGGGAACCGCAAGAACTAAAAGACACGTTGCCCTGCCTCCTTGATCAGGGCCCCATGCAAATGCATATGCACCCCAATTTCTTGCAGCCTACTCCCCTTTCTACTCCCCCACTATAGTGAATTGGGTTATGCCAACTCAAAAACAGGGTATTACTCTCATTACCAGAGTCTGCTTCCACACGCCCACAAAGGCATAAGCAACGCTTTTTGGAGCATGTCCAAACTCTCTCTCCAAATGAAGCGCAATATCTTCCACTACCGCACAGGCACCCTCCGTAATCAAAAACACGCTGTCCGCTTTAAACTGTCTACCAGCCTTCAGCGTCTACTCTGTCAGCAAGCAGATAGTGCTCTCCATATTCTCTCAGGGTGTCAACATAAAATCATCTCGGGTATGATCACTGAACGCCATAATGTTGCCTGCAGGCTCATTAATAATGAGTCATTATGAAAGCCATCAGCAAAGGCTCTCTGGCAGGTTGTTTGTTCCATTTGGATGCCGGCAGTACTACCCGTTTGGCCCTACAAATCCTTCAAATTCCCGAGCATGCTAATAACAGGACACTACCCAGTTGCCTTTTTGATGCTCGTTAATCTAGAGATATCTAGAGATAAACTCACCTCTAGTCGCCCTGATGCCATTTTGGTCACTCCCTTACCTGCTAAAAAACACAAATCGCCTATCACTCCTCATTCGCACCAGGTGCCTCGCTCAAGACAACACAGCAAAGATGTACACAGAGTTCAGGGGGCGGTCACACCTGATGGCATCCCTGCCCACATCCCTGCAATTTTTTTTCCGCGAGGGATGCGGCAGG
>LKMJ01005713.1_pt1 | contig 11732 bp, 8 predicted proteins | sample 643391 | NCBI WGS metagenome assembly LKMJ01 (sample SAMN04112250, study PRJNA286221) | soda lake metagenome | biome: soda lake; feature: Kulunda Steppe; material: water; isolation source: sample PL-Br10 brine of Picturesque Lake | place: Russia: Kulunda steppe | collected 2010-07
CATCCGCCGGGGGCTGAGCGGGCGCATTCCGAACGCGCCGAGCAGCGCAGCCCAGGCAGGGGGCCAGCGCGAACCTTTCCCGGTTCGCGCTGGTCAGCGCTCAGCGCAGAACGGCGCGTCAGCGCCGTTCCTTTGCGCGCGGCCCTGCGCGGGCGAGCAGCACAGGGAACCCCGCAGGGGCGCGTTCGGCGAGCCCGATCAGCCCCCGGCGGATGCGGGGCCGCTTTGGGGGCGGGCGCCCAGGGTACCGTTCAGCCCCGTTGCCCGATGCGCATGCCCACCTTGGCGATGCGCCCATCTTGGATCTCCCGGACGGTGAACTGCAGGTTATCGATCCGCACCCGGTCGCCGACCACCGCCCGGTTGTTGAAGATCCACAGCAGATAGTCACTCAGCGACTGCTCCGGGCGGGCCCCGCTGGGCATGGAGATCCCGTAGGCCGAGGCGATATCGCCCAGACGCGCGACGCCATCCAGGGTGAACTCACCGAAGAAGCGCTGCTCCTCCAGATAGGCCGGCCCGCTCGGGGCGACGAACAGACGGTCCAGGTCCGCAATATCCCGGGGCAGGGCAAGGAGGTAGAGGTAGTCCGCCGGGCGCAGCACCTCCCGGTGCGGGTGGCGCAGCGCCTCGCCGCCGCGAAACAGCGCCACCGGCTGCGCCGACGGTGGCAGGTTGAGTCGGCTGACCGGCTCGTAGAGCGCCGGCGAGGTCTCCGTGATCCGGTAGGCCATGAACGCGTAATCGGTCTGATGCGGGACGTCGATCACCTGACGCTGGGTGGCGCCACTGTCCGGCGGCACCTCAAGGCCGAGCAGCCGCGCCACCGGCGCAATGGTCCAGCCCTGAACCACCAGCGAGACCAGCACCACGAAGAAGGCTACATTGAAGAACAGCTCCGCCTGCTCGATCCCGGCCAGCAGCGGGAAGAGCCCGAGGATGATGGGCACCGCCCCGCGCAGGCCCACCCAGGAGATGAATAGCTGCTCGCGCCAGGGGAACCGAAACGGCGCCAGGCAGGCGAAGACGGCCACCGGGCGGGCGATCAGGATCAGCACGGCTGCGGCGAGCAGGCCCTGGGCGGCAACCGGAAGCAGCTCGGAGGGGGTAACCAGCAACCCGAGGACCACGAACATCGTGATCTGCGCCAGCCAGGCGAAGCCGTCGTGGAAGCGGCGGATGTTCTGTGCCGCCTGCAGTCGGCGATTGCCGACGATCAACCCGGCCAGGTAGACGGCCAGGAAGCCGCTGCCGCCAAGCACCGCGGCGCCGCCGAAGATGGCCAGGCCGCCGCCGAGTGCCAGCAGCGGGTAGAGCCCCGGGGTCAGGTTGATGCGGTTGATCAGCCCGGCCAGCGCCAGCCCGCCCAGGGCGCCGAAGGCGGCCCCCAGGCCGAGCTGCTGGACGAACTCGAGCGCCGCGGCGGCGGCGAGCAAATCCGGCTGCTGGACGAGGATCTCGACCAGCATGATGGTCAGGAAGATCGCCATCGGATCGTTGGAGCCCGATTCGATCTCCAGCGTGGCGGCCACGCGCTGCTTGAGCTCCAGCCCGCGGGCGTGGAGCAGCCCGAAGACCGCCGCCGCGTCGGTGGAGCCGACGATGGCACCGAGCAGCAGGCCCTGTTTCCAGTCGAGATCGAAGGCCCAGGCCAGCACCCCGCCGGTGATGCCGGCGGTGATGATCACGCCTACCGTGGCCAGGGTGAGCGCCGGTTTGAGGGCCACCCGGAAGGTGGCGGTTTGGGTGCGCAGGCCGCCGTCGAACAGGATGATGGCCAGCGCCAGGCTGCCGATCAGGTGGGCGGCCTGAATGTCGTCGAAGTCGATCCTGAACAGCCCCTCTTCGCCGAGGAGCATGCCGATGGCCAGGAAGACCAGCAGCATTGGGGCGCCGACGCGGTCGGAGACCACGCTCGCTAGGATACTCACCAGCAGCAGTGCGGCGCCGAAGAGGATCAGTTGGTTGGTCAGGTCCAAGCGGACGGCTCCCTGCGCTCCCGGTCGGGCGGCGGTATGGTACCATCAGCCTTTTCCCCTGGAGAGTCTTGAGAAGAGCGCATGACCGGCGTTGCCCGCGAGATCCTCCCTGTAAACCTCGAAGACGAGATGCGGCAGTCGTACCTCGATTACGCCATGAGCGTAATCGTCGGGCGTGCCCTTCCCGATGTCCGCGATGGCCTCAAGCCCGTACACCGGCGTGTCCTCCACGCCATGCGCGAGCTGGGCAACGACTACAACAAGCCGTACAAGAAATCGGCGCGTGTGGTCGGTGATGTCATCGGTAAGTACCACCCCCACGGCGATGCCGCGGTCTATGACACGATCGTGCGCCTGGCCCAGACCTTCAGCATGCGCTATCGCCTGGTCGACGGTCAGGGCAACTTCGGCTCCATCGACGGCGATTCACCAGCGGCCATGCGTTATACCGAGGTGCGCATGGCGCGCCTGGCCCACGAACTGCTCGCCGACATCGACAAGGAGACGGTGGACTTCGTCGACAACTACGACGGCTCCGAGCAGGAGCCCCATGTGTTGCCGACGCGTCTGCCCAACCTGCTGATCAACGGCGGCTCCGGCATCGCCGTGGGCATGGCCACCAATATCCCGCCGCACAACCTGCGCGAGGTGATCGACGCCTGCATCGCCCTGGTTGACGACCCGGAGCTGCCCGTCGAATCCCTGATCGAGTACGTGCCGGCGCCGGATCTGCCCACCGGCGGCATCATCTTCGGCACCGCCGGGATTCATCAGGCCTATCGCACCGGTCGCGGTCGCATGGTGCTGCGCGCCCGTGCTGAGGTCGAGGAGATGTCCGCCGACCGCGAGCGCATTGTCGTCAGCGAGCTGCCCTACCAGGTTAACAAGGCGCGTCTGGTCGAGAAGATCGCCGAACTGGTCAAGGAGCGCCGCCTGGAGGGGATCTCCGAGCTGCGCGACGAGTCCGACAAGGAAGGCATCCGCATCGTGCTCGAGCTCAAGCGCGGCGAGGCCGGCGAGATCGTGCTCAACAACCTCTACCGGCACACCCAGATGCAGACCGTCTTCGGCATCAATATGGTGGCGCTGCACGAGGGCCAGCCGCGTACGCTCAACCTTCGCCAGGTGCTGGAGGCGTTCATCCGCCACCGCCGCGAGGTGGTCACCCGGCGCACCATCTACGAGCTGCGCAAGGCGCGCGAGCGGGCCCACGTCCTTGAGGGCCTCGCCGTGGCGCTGGCCAACATTGACGAGGTCATCGCCCTGATCAAGGGCTCGTCGGGGCCGGCGGAGGCGAAGGCCGAGCTGGTTGCCCGTGACTGGCGCCCCGGGGTGGTCACCGAGATGCTCGAGCGCGCCGGTGCCGCGGCCACGCGCCCGGAGGATCTGGCCGATCGCTTCGGCCTCGATGCCGAGTCGGGGGTCTACCGGCTGTCCGAGGCGCAGGCCCAGGCCATCCTCGATCTGCGCCTGCACCGCCTGACGGCCATGGAGCAGGATAAGATCGTCGAGGAGTACGGCAACCTCCTCGAGCGCATCGCCGAGCTGATTCACATCCTCGACAGTGGCGAGCGGTTGATGGAGGTCATCCGCGAGGAACTGGTGGCCGTTCGCGATCAGTACGGCGATGAGCGCAAGACCGAGATCCGAGAGGATACCGCCGAGCTCTCGCTGGAGGATCTGATCAGCGAGGAGGACATGGTGGTCACGCTCTCCCACCACGGCTACGTCAAGGCGCAGCCGCTCGACGGCTACCGCGCCCAGCGCCGCGGCGGGCGGGGCAAGAGTGCCACGGCGATGAAGGACGAGGACTTCATCGACAAGCTGTTCATCGCCAATACCCACGACACGCTGCTGTGCTTCTCCAGCGCCGGCAAGTGCTACTGGCGCAAGGTCTACGAACTGCCCCAGGGTAGCCGCACCTCGCGCGGTCGGCCGATGGTCAATCTGCTGCCGCTCGAGGAGGGCGAGCGCATCAATGCCGTCGTCCCCGTGCGTGAGTTCGACGAGGATCACTTCGTCTTCATGGCCACGCGCAATGGCACGGTCAAGAAGACGCCGCTCTCGCACTTCTCGCGGCCGCGTGCCAGCGGGATCATCGCCCTGGAGCTGCGCGGCGACGACACCCTGGTCGATGCCGAGATCACCAACGGCGACCGCGAGGTGATGCTGCTCTCCGACGCCGGCAAGGCGCTGCGCTTCCACGAGTCGGACGTGCGCGCGATGGGTCGCACCGCCGGCGGCGTACGCGGCATCCGCCTGGAATCAGGGCAACGGGTGATCGCGCTTCTGATCCTTGGCGAGGGTGATATCTTGACCGCCACCGAGCACGGCTACGGCAAGCGCACCCCGGTGGACGATTACCCGCGGCGGGGCCGTGGCGGCATGGGGGTGATCTGCATCCGCACCACCGAGCGCAACGGCCGTGTGGTGGGGGCCGTGCAGGCCGCCGAGGACGACGAGATCATGCTGGTCAGCCGCAGCGGCACCCTGGTCCGCACGCCGGTTGCGGACGTCTCGCGGGTGGGGCGCAATACTCAGGGGGTCAAGCTCATCAGCCTCGATGAGGATGAGCAGCTGGTCGGCCTGGAGCGCGTCGAGGGGCTGGCCGAGGCGCCGGAGGCGCCGGAAGAGTAAGGGCATCCCGGGGCGCAGTGGCCGCGCGGTCGCGCCCCCCGGCATTCTTGTTGGGCAACCGAGGGTCACCGCATGACTAGAGTCTTCAACTTCAGCGCCGGTCCGGCCATGCTTCCCGAGGCGGTGATGCGTCAGGCCGCCGAAGAGATGCTTGATTGGCACGGCACGGGCATGTCGGTCATGGAGATGAGCCACCGCGGCAAGGCCTACGTCTCCATCGCCGAGAAGGCCGAGGCCGACCTGCGCGAGTTGCTGCAGATCCCGGATAACTACAAGGTGCTCTTCCTGCAGGGCGGGGCCACCGGCCAATTCTCGGCCATCCCCATGAACCTGCTGCGCGGCGCCCGGCGCGCCGACTACGTCTACACCGGGCAGTGGTCGAAAAAGGCCATCGCCGAGGCGAAGAAGTTCTGCGAGGTCAACGTGGCCGCCTCCGGCGAGCCGGACATGATGCATGTGCCGCCGCAGTCGCAGTGGCAGCTCTCTGACGATGCCGCCTACGTGCACTTCACGCCCAACGAGACGATCAGCGGCGTGGAGTTCCACTGGCTGCCGGATGTCGGCGACAAGCCGCTGGTGGCGGACATGTCCTCGACCCTGCTGTCGCGGCCGATCGACGTCAGCCGCTACGGGCTGATCTACGCCGGGGCGCAGAAGAACATCGGGCCGGCCGGCGTGACGCTGGTCATCGTCCGCGAGGACCTGCTCGGCGAGGCGATGCCGCAGACCCCTACGGTCTGGGATTACAAGCAGCAGGCGGACGCCGACTCGATGCTCAACACGCCGTCCACCTATCCGCTCTACATCGCCGGGCTGGTCTTCCAGTGGCTCAAGGACCTGGGGGGGCTTGAGGCGATGGCCGAGATCAACCGGCGCAAGGCGCAGAAGCTCTACGACGCCATCGATAACTCCCCGTTCTACAGCAACCCGGTAGACCCGCAGGCGCGCTCGTGGATGAACGTTCCCTTCGTGCTCGCCGACGACAGCCTCGACAAGACCTTCCTCGAGGAGGCCGAGGCCGCCGGCCTGACCACCCTCAAGGGGCACCGCTCGGTCGGTGGAATGCGGGCCTCGATCTATAACGCCATGCCGGAGGCCGGTGTGGACCGGCTGGTCGAGTTCATGGCCGACTTCGAAAAGCGCAACGGGTGACGGCCATGTATCGAATCCTCACGCTCAACAATATCTCCGTTAAGGGGCTGGACCGGCTGCCGCGCGAGCGCTTCGAGACCTCCTCGGACATCGCCCATCCGGATGCCATCCTGGTCCGCTCCGCCGATCTCCACGACCAGGAGATCCCCGGCTCGGTGGTGGCCATCGGCCGCGCCGGGGCGGGGGTCAACAACATCCCGGTGGCGGACATGACCGAGCGCGGCGTGCCGGTTTTCAACGCCCCGGGCGCCAACGCCAACGCTGTCAAGGAGCTGGTCATCGCCGGGCTGTTCCTGGCCGCGCGCAACATCTGCCCGGCCTGGGAGTACGCCCGGGGTATGCGGGGCAGTGATGCGGAGCTGCACGAGGCGATGGAGGCCAACAAGAAGCGCTTCGTCGGCTTCGAGCTGCCCGGGCGCACCCTCGGGGTCGTCGGGCTCGGTGCCATCGGCGTCCAGGTGGCCAATACGGCCCGGGCCCTGGGCATGAATGTGGTCGGTTTCGACCCGCAGATCACCGTGGACGCCGCCTGGGCCCTGGACTCCGGGGTCGAGGCGGCGCACAGCGTCGGCGATGTCATGGCCCGCTCGGACATGATCACCATCCACGTGCCGTTGGTCGACGCCACCCGCGGGCTGATCAATGCCTCGCGCCTGGCTCAGGCCCGCGAGGGGGCCACGCTGCTCAACTTCTCGCGTGCCGAGGTGGTGGACGAGGGCGACGTGCTCCAGGCGCTCAACGAGGAGCGTCTCCACGCCTACGTCAGTGACTTCCCCAGCAACGCGCTCAAGGACCATCCGCGGGCGGTGACGCTGCCCCACCTTGGGGCGTCCACCCACGAGGCCCAGGAGAACTGCGCCATCATGGTGGCCGACCAGGTACGGGACTACCTGGAGACGGGCAACGTGCGCAATGCGGTCAATTTCCCGGACATGGCGATGCCGCGCAGTGGCAAGGGCGATCGACTGTGCGTGGTCAATGCCAACGTGCCGAACATGCTCGGCCAGATCTCCAGCCTGCTGGCGCAGAAGGGGCTGAACATCGACGACATGTTCAACAAGGCCCAGGAGCGTCTTGCCTACACGCTGGTCGATGTCGAGGGTGAGGTCCCGGAAGCGGTGGCCGAGGAGCTGCGCGGGATCGAAGGGGTGTTAAAGGTCCGCGTGATCCGCTGAGGGGGTGCGATGACCGTCGACAATGACGACCTGGCCGCGCTGCGGCGCCGGATCGACGGGATCGACGACCAGATCCTCGAGCTGGTCAGCGAGCGGGCCCGCCTGGCGGAGGAGGTCGCCCGGGCCAAGGCCCGCCGCGGCGAGGCGCTCAAGGTTTATCGGCCGGAGCGCGAGGCCGAGATCCTGCGCCGGCTGGTTGAGCGCAACCGGGGGCCGCTGACCCGCGAGCAGGTCACCGTGCTCTTTCGGGAGGTCATGTCCGCCTGCCGCGCCTTGCAGCAGCCGCTGACCGTGGCCTTCCTCGGCCCGCAGGGCACCTTCACCGAAGAGGCGGCCAGCAAACATTTCGGCCATGATGCCGGGATGTCGCCCCAGGCCACCATCGGCGGTGTTTTCCGTGAGGTGGAATCGGGGGCCGCGCACTACGGCGTGGTCCCCGTGGAGAACTCCTCCGAGGGGGTGGTCAGTCACACCCTCGACCGCTTCCTGGACTCGGAGCTGGCCATCGTCGGCGAGGTGGAGCTGCGCATCCACCACGCCCTGGCCAGCCAGGCCGGCGGGCTGACCTCGGTGGAACGGGTCTACTCGCACCAGCAGGGACTCTCGCAGTGCCGGGCCTGGCTCGACACGCATCTGCCGCAGGCCGAGCGCCACCCGGTCTCCAGCACCGCCGAGGCGGCGCGGCTGGCGGCCCTGGAGCCCAACGCCGCGGCCATCGCCAGCGAGGCGGCGGCGGAGCGCTACGGCGTGCCGCTGCTCCAGGAGCGCATCGAGGACTACCACGGCAACACCACCCGCTTCCTGGTCCTGGGCTACCAGTCGCCGCCGCCGAGTGGTCACGACAAGACCTCGCTGGTGGTCTCCAGCGCCAACCGCTCCGGGCTGCTCTTCCAGCTCCTGGAGCCGCTGGCGCGCAACGGCATCGACATGACCCGGATTGAGTCGCGTCCGGCGCGCCAGCAGGGGGTGTGGGAGTACGTCTTCTTCATCGACATCCTCGGGCATGCCGAGGATGAGCACCTGCGCGGCCCCCTAGAGGAGATGCGCCAGCGTGCCAGTCTCTTCCGTGTTCTCGGCTCCTATCCAAGGGCGATCTGATCCATGGCTGCATCCGAATCCGCATTCCTCGAGCTGGCCCATCCGGGCGTTCGCGGCCTCGCCCCATACGAGCCCGGCAAGCCCATCGAAGAGCTCCGGCGCGAGTATGGCGTCGAGGAGGTGATCAAACTCGCCTCCAACGAGAACCCGCTGGGGCCCTCGCCGCGCGCGGCGGAGGCCGCCACCGCCGCGGTCCAGGCCGGCCACCGCTACCCGGACGGCAACGGCTTCGATCTGCGCAACGCCATCGCCGAGCGCCACGGGATCGACCCGCAGCGAGTGACGCTGGGCAACGGCTCCAACGATGTCCTCGCCCTGGTGGCACAGACCTTTCTCGGTCCCGGGCGCCGCGCGGTCTTTTCGGCCCACGCCTTCGCCGTCTACCCGATCGTCACCCAGGCGGTCGGGGCCGAGGCGCGGGTGGTGCCGGCACTTTCCGCCGAGCACCCGGAGCAGCCCCGGGGGCACGATCTGGAGGCGATGGCCGCCGCCACGGACGAATCGGTGCAGGTGGTCTTCGTCGCCAATCCCAACAATCCAACGGGCACCTGGCTGGGCGCCGACGCCCTGCGGCGGTTCCTCGATGCCGTACCGGAGCGGACCCTGGCGGTGGTCGACGAGGCGTACTTCGAGTACGCCGTGGAAGAGGCCGACTACCCCGATGCCAGCCGCTGGCTCGACGATTACCCGAATCTGATCGTCACCCGCAGCTTCTCGAAGGTCCATGGCCTCGGGGGGGTGCGGGCCGGCTATGCGCTCTCGCACCCGGCGGTCGCTGAGCTGATGAACCGCGTGCGCCAGCCGTTCAACTGCTCGGCCCCGGCTCAGGCGGCGGCGCTCGCCTCCCTCGGCGATGCCGAGCATCTGCAGCGCTCGGTGGCACTCAATACCGAGCAGCGCGCGCTGCTGCGCCGCGGGCTGGAGGAGCTGGGTTTTGCCCCGCTGCCCTCGGCCGGCAACTTCCTGACCTTCGACGCCGGCGCACGGGCGGGTGAGATCAACGAGGGGCTGCTGCGCAGCGGGGTCATCGTCCGCCCGGTGGACGCCTACGAGCTCCCCGGGCACCTGCGCGTGAGTGTGGGTACGCCGGCGGAGAATCGCACCTTCCTCGCCGCGCTGTCCCGGCAGCGGCAGGGGGGCTTGGCGTGATCCGCCGCCTGGCGATCATCGGTGTGGGCCTAATCGGTGGATCGCTGGCCCTGTCCCTGCGCCGCAACGCAGCGGTGGCAGAGGTGGTCGGCTGCGGGCGCAGCGCCGCCAACCTGGAGCGTGCCCGGGCGCTGGGGGTCATCGACCACGGTTGCCACGACCCCGCCGAGGCGGTCCAAGGCGCCGATCTGGTTGTTATCTGCGTACCCCTGCGCGCCATGCGCGGTGTCCTGGCGGCCCTCGAGGGGGCGGTGGAGCCCGGTACGGTGGTCACCGACGCTGGAAGCGTGAAGGGGTCGGTGATCGAGGATGCCCGCGCCGTCTTCGGCACCCCGCCGGCGTGGCTGGTCCCGGGGCATCCCATCGCCGGCACCGAGAACAGCGGCGTGGAGGCCGCCTTCGCCGAGCTCTACGATGGGCGCCGGGTCATCCTCACGCCGACGGCCGAGAACCCCGAGGATGCGGTGGAGCGGGTCTCGGCCCTGTGGCAGGCGGCCGGCGCGCAGGTGGTCTGTATGGAGGCCGATCACCACGACGAGGTGCTGGCGGCTACCTCCCATCTGCCGCACGCGCTTGCCTACGCCCTGGTCGACGCCCTGGCCAGCTGGGACGATCGGCAGGAGATCTTCGAGTACGCCGCTGGCGGATTCCGTGACTTCACCCGTATCGCCTCGTCGGATCCGGCCATGTGGCGGGATATCTGCACCGCCAACCGTGCGCACCTGGTCGCGGCGCTGCGCCGCTATCAGGAGGATCTGGGGCGGTTGACCGAGGCGCTGGCCGCCGGTGACGACGACCAGGTCCTGCGCGTGTTCGAGAATGCCCAGGAGGCCCGCGCCGGCTTCCTGCGTCTGCTGGAGGGTCGCTCGTGAGCGCGATGCAGAGCGAGAACTGGCGGGTTGCACCGGGCGGGGCGTTGCACGGCGAGGCCCGAGTGCCGGGGGACAAGTCCATCTCCCATCGGGCGGTGATGCTCGGCGCCCTGGCCGATGGCACCACGCAGGTCACCGGTCTGCTCGAGGGGGCCGATGTTCTCGCCACCATCGAGGTCTTCCGGGCCCTCGGCGTGGTCATCGACGGTCCGGAGGACGGCGCGGTGACGGTCCATGGGGTCGGTTGGGAGGGGTTGCGTGCGCCCTCCGGGCCGCTGGATGTGGGGAACTCCGGCACTTCCATGCGCCTGCTGGCCGGCCTGCTGGCCGGGCTGCCCTTTGATACCGTGCTTACCGGTGACGCCTCGCTCAACCGCCGCCCCATGCGCCGGGTCACCGAGCCGCTGGCCGAGATGGGGGCGCGGATCACCGCCACCGAGGCTGGCACGGCGCCGTTGCACATCCACGGCGGCAGCCCGCTGACCGGTATCGACTACAAGCTGCCGGTGGCCAGCGCCCAGGTGAAATCGGCGCTGCTGCTCGCCGGCATGCGCGCCGCCGGTCATACCTGCGTCACTGAGCCGGCCCCCACCCGCGATCATACCGAGCGCATGCTCCAGGGGTTCGGTTATCCCGTCTCCCGGGATCTGGCCACCGTCTGCCTGGAGGGTGGGCGGCGTCTGTACGGCACTCGCGTCGACGTCCCGGCGGACATCTCCTCGGCCGCCTTCCTGTTGGTGGGCGCAAGCATCGCCCCGGGCTCGGACCTGACGCTACGCCACGTGGGCTGGAACCCCACCCGCACCGGCGTGGTGGAGATCCTCCGGCAAATGGGCGCCGATATCGAAGTACTGGGTACCGACGAGGTCGGTGGCGAGCCGGTGGCCGATCTGCGCGTGCGCTCCGCGGGGTTGCGCGGCATCGCGATCCCCGAGGAACTGGTGCCGCTGGCCATTGATGAGTTCCCGGCGCTGTTCATCGCCGCCGCCTGCGCCGAGGGCGAGACGCTGCTCAGCGGCGCCGCCGAACTGCGGGTCAAGGAGTCCGACCGCATCGCAGTGATGGCCGAGGGGCTGCAGGCCCTCGGCGTCACCGTGGAGGCGCGCGAGGACGGGGCCCGCATCGTCGGTCAGCCGGCGCTCGGTGGGGGGCGGGTGCACAGCCATACCGATCATCGCATCGCCATGGCCTTCGCCATCGCCGCCCTGCGCGCCGAGGCCCCGGTGGAGATCGAGGCGTGCGAGAACGTGCGCACCTCCTTCCCCGGTTTCGTGGGCCTTCTGCGCGAGCTGGGGATGGGCCTGGAGGTCGATCCCGACCCCGCCCAAACCCCCTGAACCCCGCAACCTGAAATCCCTGAATCCGTATGACCCAGACCGCTCTGCCCCCCGTACTCGCCATCGACGGCCCCAGCGGGGCCGGCAAAGGCACCATCGCCAAGGCGGTGGTGCGCGCCCTCGGTTGGCACTTCCTCGACAGTGGTGCGCTCTATCGCCTCACGGGTCTTTACTGTCAGCGCCAGGGCGTGGCCGCCGACGATGCGCCCCGCGCTGCCGAACTGGCGGCCGTGTTGCCGGCGGAGTTCCAGGTGGTCGACGGCGGGGAGCGGATCCTGCTCGACGGCGACGACGTCTCGGCCGAGCTGCGCACCGAGGCCACCGGTGCCCTGG
>LKMJ01005714.1_pt1 | contig 11732 bp, 10 predicted proteins | sample 643391 | NCBI WGS metagenome assembly LKMJ01 (sample SAMN04112250, study PRJNA286221) | soda lake metagenome | biome: soda lake; feature: Kulunda Steppe; material: water; isolation source: sample PL-Br10 brine of Picturesque Lake | place: Russia: Kulunda steppe | collected 2010-07
CAGACTCGAGTTCCTCGTCTGCGGCCTCGAAATATTCTCTAACGATATCGTCTTCGTCGAATCGCAACAACCACGAACGGAACGTCGCCCCGTCGATGAGGAGATAATACGTCACGACGGCCACGATGAGCAGATTCAAAAGCAGACCGGTGACGACACTCGTTACGAACGCTGCGTGCTCGACAGCGAAATCGATGAAGACGTCGAGTTGTCCGGCATGATATGCTTCGATGATACCACTGATAGTCGGTTCGGGAAGGTCTTCGAGTCCTTCGAACCACGCAACGTTGTCGGGGGCTGATTCGAAAATTGGATAGGTTTCGATGAACTGACGAGCTTCGACTGCGAGCAAGATGGCCGTATAGCTGAGCAAAACGACCAGCGGTACGGCAAGCAGCGAGATCGTCAACATCGCCCGGACTCGTCTGGGAAGCCGAAGGTGTGCCAACGACCGATAAAACCGCCGTGTCGAGTAATATAGAAAGACGGCAACGGTGAGCGCGGCGATGAATCGATAGGCGACATAGCCCACCGTACCGGCGACGAGGGAACCGAATCCCACGATAGCGAGGCGCCGTTCGTTCATGCGTTACTCTCCATCGGCGGTCGAAATAAACGCCACGACGTCATTTCAGTTCGATATCGGTTCGGCGACCTCCGGAAACGGTTCCGCAGGGATCGCCACCGCTTTGTAGTCGCCCCGGTGAGAGAGTGTTAATGAGAAACGCAGTCTCGCTACCGACGAGCGTACTGTACCGTGTCGCATCGGCTTTACCTTCGAGACGACGGCATCCGATCGCGACAATGAACCGGGCGTCGGGTGAGATCGATGGTTGACCAGAGTGACGAGACGTCAATTCGTGAAGATCCGGACGAGATGAATCTTGACGAACTTCGCGAGGAGATCCGAAGCATCGATCAGGAGATCGTCGAACTGATCGCCCAGCGAACGTACGTCGCCGAGAGTATCGCGGCAGTCAAACGCGAGAAAGGGCTTCCGACGACCGACGAATCACAGGAACGGGCGGTGATGGAACGGGCCGGCGAGAACGCAGAGCAGTTCGACGTCGACGCCAATCTCGTCAAGGCGATCTTCAGGCTGTTGATCGAGCTGAACAAAGTCGAGCAGCGCGAGAGTCGATAGCGCACTATACAACACTTACATTTATTCGTCAGCAGGTTCGAACGGAACTCGCTCCACCTCGATGTCCTCGTAGTCTTTCTCAGACGAGAGTACGTTCGTACCACGTGTCTCCGCAGTCGCTGCATGGAACGCATCGAACGCCGTCATCCCCTCGTCGTAGTAGTTGACAGCCTTCAGGACGATTTGTCGCTCTTCGTCGTCTCGAACGGGAACGAGCTCGAGCAGATTTGCCACAAGCGGCACGTAATCGAACTCGTACCGTTCTCGGGCGAGGAGCAGTTCGAGATAGGAGAATGCCGATGTTTCGACATCGTACTCGACAAGTGCGTTCTCCGCTGGTTGCTGCAACCTGTCCGAGTCCTTGGCGAGCGCGAGGAGAAAGTCCGTTTCGACGTAGACCGTCATCTCTCAATTCCCTTTTCACGGGCTTTCGCTTTCGCTTCAGCTTCGATGTCCGCACGAATATCGTCGGTGGACGCGTCACGTAACTCGCCTGCCGCTTTGCGGACCGCAGCAAGCGGGTCATCCGCGACCGGAACAAGTTCGATTCTGTCCTCGTACGTGACGATATGATACTTCTCCCCGTATTTTTCTCGTACGTCCTTGGGGATGTACAGCCTCCCCTGCCCGTCCGTTTCTGTTGACATAAATATAGATATAGTGCCATAAAATAAAGAGTCTTACCATCAATTAGAGTTTGGTGTCATTATTGTGAGGCGGTACAGAGTGAGTGCCACAGAGTTCGACCCCAAGGCGATTCACAGCGTATACGTTCATTACCGCTGCGAGAGACGAAGAGAGCTGAGAAGTAATTCAGAAATCAAACAATATTCTTGTCGTCCCGATGTTTCAGATGTCCTATAAATGCGATAATTCGTGGCATTTAACATGATCGAGAAGCTCCTGAAGGTCGCAACTATTTACAATCCATACAAAACCAAACACTCTTGTATCGACAGAGACGCTATTCGAAACAACGCCACGATCTGTATCGGGGCGAACGAGACTATGAGTTCCGAACTCGATATCCGACAGTCAGCTAACGGGGCCGACGTATCAACTTCCAGTACCGTTGTCGACCGTCTCCTCACCGAGATCGCAAAACGGGACGACATCGATCCCGCAGTGATGAATCCACCACTGGCATCGGTCATCGACCCTGACGCGTTGACCAAACTGCTCTCTGGGAAGCCGGCTTCTCGTGACGAACAGATCGAAATTCGGTTCACATACCGAGATCACGAGATCCTCGTCAAACAGAACGGGGAGCTAACGATCGATTGACGAATCGTCGTAGTGTCCTTTCGGGCCATCATTGATCGGTACCCGGGATAACCGGTACGTCTCTCCAGCAACCGCAAGGGGAACCCTGTTATTCCGTCGTTTTATATGTGGATCGCTGCGGTGACGCTTTCGAAGGTCCGGGTGTGTATCGATCTTCTCATACCGCCGAACGTACTTCCGTAAAGACCCTTTCGAGAAGATACGGTCGCCCGTCCGAGACTGGTCGGCGTGATGTATCCATGGAGTCGTGATGGCCGGTAGTATGAACTACCGTGTGCGCTCCGCTGCGGCTTGGAATATACCGTCGGACAGAACGGTTGATCGTCTCTATGGGGACGGTATCTGTCGAATCTATCAACGCCGCTGTCCGATGATATAGTTACAGTCGGCAGTATCAGTCGGTGGTGTCTGACAGGGGCACCTCGCGACAGATCTTTTTAAACACGTACGCTAGCGGACGTATGCGAGATCTAGACGATACGGACCGGGAACTCCTTCGGTTGTTACTCACGGAGGGGCGAGCACCCTATAAAGAGCTGTCCGAGGCGGTCGATCTCTCACCTCCGGCAGTGCGAGATCGGATTGACCGACTTCGCGAACTGGGGGTCATCGAACGGTTCACCGTCGATATCGACCGTTCGCTACTTCAGGAGGGCTCCCGAGTCGTAGTGACACTCGGCGTAACGCCGGGGGCGACTGACACCATCAGGGCGGCGCTAGACGGCGTCGACGGCGTCGAACACGTCCTCGTGACCGCCGACAGCCGACTTCTCGTCGTCGCGACGATCCCGGATGGGGACGTCGAAACGGCGCTCGCCCCGGCGTTCGAGACTGGCGTCGTAGAGTCGATCGACGTCACGCCGCTGGTCGGAACGAACTGGTACCCGGCGATCGGCGAGGCGACGCTCGGTCTGGAGTGCGCGGAATGTGGCAACAGTGTCACTGCCGAGGGTGCGACCGCGACCATCGACGACGAGCGATACGAATTCTGCTGTCGGTCCTGTCTCTCCCGGTTCGAGGATCGCCACGAAGAACTTCGAGAAGGCGTCTAGTCGGCCGTCACTTCGGCTTTCTGCTTGCGGGGGAAGTTACCGATCGTCGCCTCCCGGAACGCTTCTTCGTCGAATTCGACGTCCTCTTCGAGGAAATCGACGAGCTGTCTCGTATCGCGCATGGCGTTTTTCAGGCAGGTCGACGCACCGGGTGAAGGTGTTACGTTGAAGATGATTCCGTCTCCCGTGATCTTCGCTTCGCCCATATCCAGCGACTTTTTGCTGGTATCGACGATCTGTGGCCGGACCCCGCCGAAGCCCTTCGCGCGCTCGATATCGTCGAGGTCGACGCTCGGGACGACTTTCTGGACGTGCGGTAAAAACGCCCGCTTGCCGACGACCGGGAGGTCGTAGACGAGGTTTTTGAGGACGTAGGGCAACAGGATCCGGTCGGCGAGGATGTTCCCGTAGCTCAAAAACGAATCGAGATTCAGCCCGAAGACGTCGAAGAAATCCGAGACAGTCGATAACTCCCCCCGTTCGAGTGCCGGGACCACTTTGGCCGTCGGCCCGAATCGGGTCGTCTCCGCGTCGTGAACTTCTGCGTCGCCGTGAACCGCCGCGAAGGGGAGTTTCTTCATCTGTAGCGTGTAGACCTTGCCGTTCAAAAGCCCCTGTTCGGACACGAAGAAGCTCCCGGCGACCGGTAAAAGCGAGAGGTCTTCGCCGTATCCCATCTCCTTTGCGATCTGGAGGCTGTGCGAGCCCGCAGCCACGACGGTCGCGTCGGCGTTGAACCACCCTGCCGTCGTCTCGATGAGGAACCCTTCGCCGTCTTCGTTGATCGACTCGACTTTCGTCCCCGTGTAGACGTCGACACCATCGCGGTCTTCGACCTGTTCGATGAAGGATTTCGCGACCGCGCCGTAATCGACGGTGTATCCGTCGGGCGTCTGCAGTGCCAACATCTCCTCGTTCGGATCACGGCCTTCGACCACGTTCGGCTCGATCTCTTCGATCTCCTTACGTTCGATCGCCTGGAGTTTCGGGAACAGGTCACCGAACCCTTCCTCGTGGTATCGGTGCTCGAGCTTTTCGACCTCCGCATCACCGACCGCGAGTACCATCTTGCTCCGCTTGCTGTGGAGCTCCCGATCCGGATCGTTGGCTTCGAGATAACCCGCGACCATCTCGGCGCCTTCCTTTACCTTCTCGGCTTTCTCGAGCGTGTAGTTGGTCTCGATATCGCCGAAATGAAGCGTCTGGGAGTTGTTGGTGTGATGGGAGTTTATCGCCGCGATCTCCTCTTCCTTTTCGATGAGCGCGACGCGGTCGATATCGGTGAACTCGGCAACCGTGTACAGAAGCGATGCCCCGCTAATCCCGCCGCCGACGATGACCAGTTCGTATGGTTTCGACATAGATGCTAATCGAGTGCCGCTATCTATCCGAATCCACCGACCGTATTAATTCGCTACTATTTCCGATTCGGAGACGGTCGTGCTGTCGTCACGCTCCGGTCGATGAAAACCGGATAACAGACGGCAACAAACCGTATCAGACTCGCTCAAAAGAGCGCTTCGTCCGCCCACGGCGGTGTCGAGACCGGCGTCTCGAATTCCGTTCCCACAATGGGGTCCTTCTCGCCCGCAGGTATCGTCGCTGGGATCGGTCTGTGGAATCTGTTTCGCCGCATCGGTCTACGTTTCCCGTGACGACCCGCCGGTGGGTCCGTTTCCTTCGACGCCCCCGCCGGCCAACGCATCGTTCAGTCTCTCTCGCCATAGTTCGCACTCCTCGATTCGTTCCCGGAGGGCCGTACGTTCGTCTTCGGCGGACCGTGTTTCGACGTCGAAAGACGTTTCCAGCGTCTCGATCCGCTCTTCGATCTCCTCGAAAGCGGCTTGCTGTCGATTCTCGACCCGTTCGAGATCCCCTTCGAGATCCGAAAGGTGCGTCTCGAGCGTCTCGATTCGGGTCTCTATCGCTTCGAATTGCGCTCGAACGTCGTCGAGGACCTCGGTCGCCTCGCCGTTTTCGTCGATGAACTCCTCCAGAGCGTTCCGGTAGGCGACGATGTCATCGACCTGCTCTTGGACGTGCCGGAGTCTCACGGCAACGCTGTTCGGAGGCTCGACCCCAAGACCGGACCGTAGTGCCGTTCGTTCCTCCTCGGAGAGTGAGCCGTCTTCGAGCTCCTCGATCAGGGATCTCAGGAGGCTCTTTTCGTCGCTTTCTTTCGGTTCGTGCGAACCGCTCTCGATCGTGTTCTCCGGAACATCCTCTCGAGGTTCGCCCCCGGATTCGAGATTCGCCTCGGAATCAGTTTCCGGAGTCGCCTCAGCCTCGGCTTCGGACTCGAGTTCGAGTTCGAGTTCCGGTTTCGGTTCCGATTCCGGTTCAGATTCAGGTTCGGGTTCTGGATCTGTCTCTCCATCGCCGGCCGGGAGATCGACGTCGGATATCCCGAGTTCCACGATCGGATCGACGTCGCCGGTAGCATCTCCGTCCCCTTCGGTTTCGAGGTCAGTCACACCGTGATCGGGATCGGCTTTCTCGGTAGCTTCGATTTCCTCTCTGAGTGCCGAAATGTCGATCGCGTTTTCGGCGCCGCTTTCTGGATCGGTCGCTTCTTTTGTTCGATTCTCTCTCGCGTGTCCGTCGGTCGTCTCTTCGGCACTGTTCTCGCTCGTGTCGGGCTGGTGTGTCGTCATAGATTGCTCCTGTGGTTCGTGATCCTTTGTTCTGTAAACGTACGATTCAGCCGAAAATTCCCAATACTCGCCTGATGACACCGCTTTCGGCCGCATTACTCCCGGCGGTGTCACTATCGGAATCGGCGACCGCGCTCTCGGCGTTCCCGTCGGGGGCCGCCGTCGCCGATCGGGTCTTCGGCTCTTTGTGGGCCGCTGGCGATTCGCCTCGCTCGTTGCTCGCGTCCGTCTGCTCGAGGTCGTCGAGTCGATCCCGGTCTGAGAACGTCCGATCTCGCGAGCTTTGCTTTCCGGACTGCTCTTTGGATTGATCCCCATCAGATCTGTTGTCCGTTTTCGCGTCGCTTGCGGGCTCGGCTCGACGTTCTTTCCATGCCGACAATTCGCCACGTCCGTCGGTCATTCGTCGTCCGGTCACCGCTGACCTCTCTGGGTCTTCTGCCCGCGGCTGACCGCGTTCGTTCTCCGGTGTGGTGGCTCCGTGATCCTCTCTCCCGTCCTGTGAACCCGTTTTTTCATGCTCCGGGATCGATCTCTCTCCGGTTTCGCTGTGGAGGATGTGCGTTTCGATCCCGGCTGCGATCTCCCGGTAGGCGCGCGAAGCCGGCGCGTCGGGAGCGGCGACGACGATGGGCTCACCATCGTCCTGTGCGCGCGGGATCGACTCGTCGTGCGGAACGTGTCCGAAGAGGTCCGTCGAGAGGAACTCCGCGATGCGTTCGGCGTCAGGTGAGTTGCCCGTGCCCGATTTCGTCAGGACGAGCCCGCCGATGGAGCCCCCAACGCGGTCGACGAGCGCCTTCGTTTTGTCCGTATCCCGGACGGATGCGACACGCGGCGTCGAGACGAGAACGACCTCGTCTGCGAACTGCAATGGACGCACCGTCTCTTTGCTCACTCCCGCGCCGATATCGAGCAAAATCACGTCGAAGTGTGGTTCGATGATCGTGAGTACGGTCGAAAGCGAGTCGAGCGAAGTCTCGGCGTATCCGTCGAGATCGGTTCCGCTCGGGAAGACGGCGAACCCGCCCGGTGCCCGATAGCTGGCTTCGCGCAGTGGTTTCTCCCCTGCGAGGACGTCGTGCATCGTCGTCCATTCCTCGGGGTCGCCCTCTATCTCCAGGAAGTCTACGAAGTTCCCCATGGCCAAATCGAGTTCGATCACCCCGACCATGTGCCCCCGCGATGCGAGCGCCGCCCCGAGATTGAGCGTAGTCGTCGTCTTCCCGACGCCACCCTTTGCCCCTGCGATTGCGATCGTTCGTGACATCAGAAACTGCTTACCACCACAGGTGCTTTGTTACGCACTTTCTACCATACTTCCAGTAATCCTCGATTAAGCGGTATGAACGTTCTACTAGCCGTTAGGAAGCTATTACTGGCGGTTCCGAAAAGCGGTTAATGACGCGATGGAACCGTTCGGAGACGCGATAGATTAAGAGGACGCCGCCCGATTCGTCGTCCGTGGCACGCGATACGCAGTCGGTCTCCTCCGAGTCGGATCTCGACAGGACGGTGGGGCTTTCGGGTGCAATGACGATCGGCGCCGGGACGATGATCGGTGCGGGGATCTTTGTCTTCCCGGGACTCGCCGCCGGGCGGGCCGGTCCCGCAGCATCGATTTCGTTCGCCATCGGAGCCGTTATCGCCTTGCTCGTTGCGCTGCCGACGGCCGAACTGGCGACGGCGATGCCGAAATCGGGCGGTGGTTACTACTTCGTCTCTCGGAGTCTCGGGACGCTTCCGGGAGCTATCGTCGGGATCGGCCTCGGGTTCGGCCTGGTGTTCGCATCGGCGTTCTACCTCGTCGGGTTCGGCGAGTACGCGATAGCAGTACTGGCGGAGGCCGGTCTTATCACGTCGACGCCCGTCGCTGTCGGTCCCGTCACTGCGGCAATCGTCCTCGGTATCCTCGCTGGTGTGGGATTGACGGGGATGAGCATTCTCGGAACTGAAAACACCGAGGCACTCCAGAACGTCGTCGTCGGAGTGCTGTTGGCGATTTTGGCGGTGTTTCTGTCGATAAGCGGACTCGGCGTCCTGGGAGTCTACGGCAATACGCCACGAGCGACCGGGTTCGCACCGGCGGGTTACGGTCCAGTCCTGACGACGGCGGCGCTCGTCTTTACCTCCTATCTCGGCTTCGCACAGATCGCGACCGTCGCGGAGGACATTGTCGAACCGGACCGTAATCTCCCGATTGCGATGATTGGCTCCGTCGTTCTCGTCGGAACGCTTTATGTGATCACGCTACTGATCGCCGGAAGCACCTTCGAGCCGGATGCGATCCGTCCGATGGGGGAGACGGCGATCGTCGAGGTCGCACGCGTGTACCTGGGGCCAGTCGGTGCGGTGGCCGTTCTCTTCGCCGGGTTGTTGGCGACCGTCTCGAGTGCCAACGCGTCGATACTGAGCGCGTCGCGGGCGATCTACGCGTTGAGTTCCGACAAGCTCGTACCGCCGCAGGCCGCCCGGCTGGGCCACAGATACGGGACGCCGTATTTCGCCCTCGCGTTCGCCGGTGGGGTGACGGTGTTGCTCGTCGCCTCTGGCCGAACGGAAGTCCTCGCGGAAGTCGCATCGTTTCTTCACCTCGTGTTGTACGGGCTGATCTGTGTGGCGTTGCTCAAACTCCGCTATGAGAGTCCCGAGTGGTACACCCCCTCGTTCGTGTGTCCGGGCTATCCCGTCGTTCCGATCCTTGGGGCGATATCGAGCTTCGCGCTCATATACTACATGCAGCCGCTGTCGCGGGTGCTCGGGACCGTCATCAGTGTCGTGGCCGTCGGATGGTACTTTTTGTACGCCGACGGCGTATCACTCGAAGGGGACGTCCAATGACTGCGCCGACACCGACGATCGTGGTCCAACTCGCGGTCAAAGAGCGAGAGACCGTATCCGAAACCCTCACCGAGTTCCTCTCACCGTTACCGGTCGTCGTGATCGGCGTCGTCGAGATACCCGATCAGACGAGTTCCAAACAGGCGAGAGATCAATTCGAGGACGAGGCCAGACAGACCCTCGAGACCGTCGAAACGCTGTTTTCCGACGCCGGCGCTGACGTCGAAACCCGGTTGTCGTTCACACACGACGCCCGCCGCACCGTCGAACAGGTAGCCACCGACATCGAACGTGTCGCCGTGCTGTTTCCGGCCCCGATGACTGCTGCCGAGCGTGTCCTCGTGGCCGTCCGCGGTGGGATCAACGTCCCCAACATCGCCGCGACGGTCCTGGCGTTACTCGAGGAAACCGACGCGACCGCGACGATTTACCACGCAGCCAGAGAGGGGGCGGATACGACCTCTGCTGAACAGGCGCTCACGGCAGTCGTCAGCTCCCTGGAGACGTCCGGAATCGACCGCGAACGGATAGCGACGAAGATAGAGCGAACGGATAAACCGCTCGAAGCGCTCGTCGCAGCGGCAAACGAACACGACCTACTCGTCGTCGGTGAGGACGAACCGAAACTCACCGACCGTCTCTTCGGCGATACGTCCGAACGGATCGTGGAACGAACCGCGATTCCCGTTGTCGTCGTTCGCCGACCACCGATCGAAGCGTGATGGGAGAGTCGTATCGCTCGGCTTATCGAATCGCGCCTCATAACGGTCACGGCGTAACTGATCGTTTGTTCGAGTTAACGCTCCACATTGAGGGGAGTTCTACTCCCGCCGATGGATCCACGAAACGATAGCGTGAGAGGCCGACGGGATCGGGGATATTCGATGTACGTTCGCCTTTATTCTTCAAACGTATCGGTTTATATAAATTATAATATTTAGAGTACGTGGCCGAGAGATCGGACTGATTCAATCGATAGAAACCTCTCCGTGAACGGTCATATTATTCAGAATAGTGAATTTATAGCTAAACACGCGCGCCGCGCATACGTAGCTGCAATGACTGATGCACCGAACGGTTCGTTCTCGGAGCGGTCTACGTATCGACGCCGAACAGTAATGGGGACGCTCGCGGCAGGAGTGGGCGCCAGTACGCTCAGCTCGGATGCGAGCGCTCGTACCGGCGAGGCAAATGAGTGGATGCCGCCCGATGTTAGCGGGGCGTACGCTGCCGTGCTTTCGACTTATCAGGCGTGTACCGATACGAACGCGTCCGGTTGTGTACACATCACCCCCTACGATGAGGACGTCTTGATGTTCGATCTCGTACTCGAGGATATCGAGTGTGTTACACAGGCGCACATCCACGAGGGTGAACGCGGCGAGGACGGTCCGGTCGTCGCCCCTTTGCTCGAATACACCGAAGAGGTCGACGGCTCCGGAGACGGAGATCCCCTGACCACCGAGCCGGACACTCCGCTGATAGCAGGGGCGACGGTGGACGATCCGGATCTCGTCGAGGACATCTTGGCTAACCCGAGTGAGTACTACGTCAACGTCCACACTGTACACAATCCCGGTGGGGAAGTCCGTGGACAGATCCGCGGCTTCGAGTCCGGCCAGGAAACCGAGATCGAGCCCGTTCCGGCCGAATTTACCGTTTCGAGACTCATCCCACAGGAGGCGACCGTCACGCAGGGTGATACGATCGACGTCTCGGCGAGAGTCCGAAACATCGGTGACATCACAGAGACGCAGACGGTCGAGCTTCGGATCGGCGATACCGTCGTCGCCGAACGGGACCTCGAATTGGACTGTCGCTCGGCGACGACCGTCAGATTCGAGGACATCGACACCGGTGACTTCGATCCCGGTGAGTACGAACACGGTGTCTACACGGAGGACGATTCGGCAACGGGGACACTCACGATCCTCCGCCCACCGGAGTTCACGGTTTCGGATCTGGATCCGCGAGAGGCAACGGTCGCCCGGGGCGAGATGATCGACGTTTCGGCGACGATCGAGAACGTCGGCGAGGCGACCGGGACTCAGGACGTCGAGTTCCGCATCGACGGCGAGACGATCGCCGAACAGGAACTCGAACTCGACGGTAGCGAGTCGGAAACGGTCACTTTCGAGGAGATCGAGACCGAAGAGCTAGAACCCGACGAGTACGAACATGGAATCTTCACCGAGGACGACTCGGAGACCGGGGAGCTTACCGTTCTGAGCCCGCCCGAGTTCACAGTTTCCGATCTGGACCCACGGGACGTCACCGTCACCCGGGGCGATGTGATCGACGTTTCGGCGACGATCGAGAACGTCGGCGAGGCGACCGGGACTCAGGACGTCGAGTTCCGCATCGACGGCGAGACGATCGCCGAGCAGGAACTCGAACTCGACGGCGACGAGTCGGAGACAGTCACTTTCGAGGAGATCGACACGGCAGAGCTAGAACCCGGCGAGTACGAACACGGAATCTTCACCGAGGACGACTCGGAGACCGGGGAGCTTACTATCCTGAGTGCGCCTGTGTTCATGGTCTCCGATCTCGATCCACGGGATGTCACCGTCATCCGGGGCGATATAATCGACGTTTCGGCGACGATCGAGAACGTCGGCGAGGCGACCGGGACCCAGGACGTCGAGTTCCGCATCGACGGCGAGACGATCGCCGAACAGGAACTCGAACTCGACGGTAGCGAGTCGGAAACGGTCACTTTCGAGGAGATCGAGACCGAAGAGCTAGAACCCGGCG
>LKMJ01005715.1_pt1 | contig 11731 bp, 17 predicted proteins | sample 643391 | NCBI WGS metagenome assembly LKMJ01 (sample SAMN04112250, study PRJNA286221) | soda lake metagenome | biome: soda lake; feature: Kulunda Steppe; material: water; isolation source: sample PL-Br10 brine of Picturesque Lake | place: Russia: Kulunda steppe | collected 2010-07
GAGCTTGTGAGCCATGAGCCATGAGCAACAGTGTGTGCAGAGCTTGTGAGCCATGAGCCATGAGCAACAGTGTGTGCAGAGCTTGTGAGCCATGAGCAACAGTGTGAGCAGAGCTTGTGAGCCATGAGCAACAGTGTGTGCAGAGCTTGAGAGCCATGAGCCATGAGCAACAGTGTGAGCAGAGCTTGTGAGGCATTGAGAGCCATGAAGAGCACACCCTGCCAGGGAGTCACTGTTCGTGCATGCATGACAGTGCGCGAGCACAGGCACACAGGCACGAGCACAGGCACATGCACACACATGGCCTCACGCCACGCACCTGCACTGCATGCTCCGGCACCCTGTACCCCTGCGCCTGCAGCTGCTGCAGCGCCATTGCCACCGCGGCCTCCAGCTGCAAATGCTCCTGCTGCTGCGGCAGCTGCTGCAGCAGCGGGGGCGAGCCATGCGCGCCTGCTGCGCCTGGCGGCCCGTGCGCGCCCGCTGCAGCGGTGGCCAAGGGCGGGAGGGCCCCTGGGTAGGGGTGCAGGTCAGCACGCATGCCCGTAGCGCCCAAGGGGGGGGCGGGGTGCCCCCTCGGGGAGGTCAAGGGGGAGGCCAATGGCGGAGGAATGGGCAGCGTGCTGGGCACTGCATGTATGGGCCCTGCGTGGCCAGCCCCTGGGATCAGCACCGTCTGGATCGGCGGCTGCGCCGTGTACGATCTGGCCCAGTCTGGCACGCCCAGGCCGTTGGCTGTGTAGGGCGTAGGCGGCGGGAGCCTGCTGCTGCTGCTGGGGCTGGCGGCGCCGGGGGAGCTGCTGCAGGCAGAATCAAAGTAGGGGCCGCCGCCGGTTGCCTGCCGGGCCATGGGCGGCGGCGGGGGCGCGCTCACCGCGTCCAGGGACGCACGCAGCATGGCCGCGACGGATGTGGTTGTGGGGGAATCCAGCGGCCGGCTGAGAGGGGCCGTGCTGGCTGAGGGGAGGCTAGGCGCCAGGGCAGCAGCGGCGGCCGCGGTAGCCGAAGCGGTGGGGGTGCACGGGGGGCTGCGGGGTTGCAGCAGGGTAGGCTCTGCCTTGGGCTGATTGCGCATACCAAGGGCGGCGGCTGCCGCCGCTGCCGCACTGGCGCGTGGGGAGGTGGGGCCCTCTAGACCCTGCGCCATCATCGTGTTTGGGGCATCCTCCCCAGCAAGCCGCAGCGTGCGCATGACCTACGCGTGCGGCAGGCGCGGCGCGTGTGTGCGCACCGCCACAGGTCAGCAGGTAGGTCTGCAGCATCGCATGGGCGCATGGGGGTGTGCCAGGGCATGCAAAGCAGTGCACCGCTCTTTTACATCAATGGCCTAAAGCCCACCACCACAGTGCCAGCACGCGCCCTATGCACTCTCACCTTGCCGTAAGCGTCCAGGGCGCTCTCCTCCTTGCTAGCCTGCTGCTGCTGGTGAGGCGGTGGTAGCGGCTGCCCGAACTCGGCCAGCAGCAGCTGCATTGGCCTATCTGTCCACTTGCCTCCTGCGCTCCCGCCTGATGCCCACCCTGCAGGCCCTGTGCCGCCCTGCTGCAGGGACGCCTCAACCGCAGCAGCCATGCCTGCAGCAGCGCTGCCCGCTGCCCGCGCATGCAGCGCTGCGGCAGCTGCCGTCGCTGCGGGCCCTGGCGCGGCCGGCGCTGGTGCGCGCACGCTGGGCGTGTGGCCGGCGGCCGGTGGCGGCTGCACGGGCGACAACGGCGGCTCTGCTTCCGCCTTGCGCTTGGTGGGCGGCAGCGCCGGCTTGTGGCGCGCACTGCCCCCCGCCCCCCTGCTTGCGCTCTTTGTCCTTCCGCTGGTGCTGCCACCCACTCGAGGCGGCCCTGCCGCCCCCGCCGCTGCCTCGCCCAGCTCGGTCCCCATGGCCCAGCTGAACTCGGCGCCCAGGTTCTCTGCGCTCGCCCTGCACACACACACAAACACACGCACGCACACACACGCACATGTACACATACATACACACACGCACAAGATACAGGCCGAATGACCTGGCTGGCTACAGCAAGACACCAGGCCTGACCTGCCAGACCCTGCCCTTGTGCTGTGGGAGCTGCTCCTGACGAGCGCTATGCCTGAGGATCGGGGAGCCATCAAACTTGGATGCTATCATTGAACCATTTTGGAAAGGGGCAAAAGTGTCTGCCCTCGTGCTGTAGGGGAGCCCTTGACAAGCATGTTGCCTGCGGAGCGGGGGGTGGAAGCCAACAGGCTTGGCGGCTGCCAGCTCCTGCCATCTTGTTGGGCGCAGCTCTAGACAAGTACTGCGCCAGAAAAAAATGTCGGGGGGGCCGGGCTGCAGCCATTGGACAGGGGCCAGACGCTGCCCCTAGTGCTAGGGCTAGCACCTGACAACCACCCCGCTTAAGGACTGCCCCGCCAGGATGTCCCCTCCTCCCAGGAGGTGCACCCTGCCCTGCCAGCTGCGCACCTTGGGCTGCGCCTGGCCTCGTTTGCCTCGCTGCTCATAGCCCAAGCGAACTCTGCGCCCAGCTCTCCAGGCCTCAAGTTGCCGTCCTGTACGTGTGAGCACACACGTGCAAAAGCAGTTGGACAGCCACGCGCACCGCAGGGAGCTATAGGTGCAGGGTGCTCACAGAATGCACAGGCCCTGTTGAGTGGCGGCCCCCCACCACAGCACAGCTCACCTTTCCCCCCTCTCCAGTGGCAGGCAGGTTGAAGGGCAGTGAGCAGCGCTTCAGCACAGCCCAACAAGGCACCCCCATCACAGCGCCATGCTGCACCACCGCCCCACACAGCCCTTCGTGAACGCAGGCGCCTGCCTCCAGGATGTGCACGGCGCGCCCCTGGCGTTAGATCTTTGCCGCCGCCCCCTTCCCCCTCACTGCTTCCCCATCACCATCCTTCGGCCATGCAACATGGCCATGGTCTGGCGCCCTTCTCTGTACCTGGACTGGTTCGTGCCGCCACCTCCCCCTTCGCCACCACGCCGACATTTTGCTGGTTCTGCCCTACGCATGCCCCTGGACCCGCCTCTGCCCCAGTGCTCTGCACGCTCCTCACCTTTCTGCCGTGGCTCAGGGCCAGGGGCACAGGCAACGGGCTGCCCCTGCCTGGTAGGGCACTGCCTTGCAGGGCCTGCTCGGCCTGCAGAAAGGAGCATGAGCCAGACTCTGATGGAGCAAGCTGCACATTGCAGGGCCTGTTTGAAAGGGAGGAGCACATGGCTGACTAAGGTCGAGCCTCGCGGCTGCTGGTGGTCGGAGGGGCGTGACGCGGGGTCGTGTGGGGCTTGCTTTGCTTGAGGTGAGCGTGTGCTCTTGCTATGCTCATTCGCACTGGAGCAAGCTGGCCTCAGGCGAGCCCAACAGCCTTGTTGAGCCCTGAGCACCCAAGCCCTGCCCTGAGCCTTGTTGAGCACCCAAGCCCTGAGCCGGGCCTTTCCACAGCACCACCAAAAGGCCCCATCAATCCACCCATCCTTAGTCCGAACTGGAACCTCATATGTCCAAGGGTGCGAGCCCCAGGGGACAGGGAGCAGGGTGTGAGCCCCAGGGGACATGGAGCAGGAGGGGACAGGGAGCAGGGTGTGAGCCCCAGGGGACAGGGAGCAGGAGGGGACAGGGAGCAGGGTGTGAGCCCCAGGGGACAGGGAGCAGAGGGGACAGGGAGCAGGGTGTGAGCCCCAGGGGACAGGGAGCAGGAGGGGACAGGGAGCAGTGTGTGAGCCCCAGGGGACAGGGAGCAGGATCTATCCCGCACTGGTGAATGAGGGCTAGAGCTGCTGTTGGCCACGCAGGTGGGGGCAGAGCCACAGGTGGGGGTGACAGCAAAGGGCAGCCTGGGGCGCACGCGCCGCAAGCCTTGAGAGTCGCTAGCCCTGCCTAGAGGCTGCAAGAGCTGAACGAGGAACAAGGGCGTGGGCAGGCCAACCTCGCCACAGCGATGCCGCAAGGGCTGCAAACAGGGCAGCACGGTTCCCATCTCCTCTTACACTAGCTGTCAGTACCCCAAATCCGCAGCCGTCCAGAGGGCCGCTCGCACGTGCAAGACAGGAGAGAACTCGCAGCAACCTATGGGCAGGACATCTGAGCCGCAGCATCCCATGCGCGAGCGCTGTCCCACATACACAAGCGCCTGCTGGGGCATGCCTGCACGTCCTTCTAGGCGCTTGAGCAGTGGCAGTGAGACGGCCTGCCCACCCAGAGGAGAAGCGGAGCTGCGCATGCAGCCCCCTCCAAGCGTTGCGGCCCCGCCCGCACCTGGAAGCGCATCAGATACGCCGCCGCCTTGGCCTTCAGCGCATCTGTTGCTGACACCGCCGGGCCATGCATAGAGGGCGCCTGCAGGTCAGCGCCCCTGCCGCTGCCGCTGCTGGGCGGCCAATCTGCACCGCTGCCGCTGCTGCTGCCAGGCGCCACCCCATCCGTACCGCTGCCGTCTGCATCACTTGCCAATCCAGCGGCGTCTGCGCGGCTGCTGTCCTTTGCCGGCGCGGCAGCATGCAGGGGATAGCCCTGCCCATGGCACGCAAGGCAGGTGTGTGTGCAGGAGGGAGGGGGGGAGGCGCAGCCGTGTTTGTTCTGTGTTGCCTTGGCTAAAAAATAAGGATCTGGATCGCTGCGGCGCGCAGCACGCACAGCCCATTCAACAACACTTAAACCTCCTGCGCACCGACACCAGGGGGTCTTGGGGCCACCTACGGCCGCCCTTGCCTGCATGCCTGCATGTACCACAGCAGCCAACCCCACCTTCAGGCTGATCTCGCCCACGCTGCTGTGACGAGGGCCCAGCCCCTTGCGCGCGCCCCACTGGCGCACATCATCAGCGCTGCTTTCTTCTTTGGACTGGGCGGGGCCATCGCTGCCGTGTCCCGTGCTTGCTGCTGCGCTTTGCTCCTGCGGCTCCCCTTTCCGGCCCATGCCTGGCCCACCATCTGCTGGCGTGCTGCTGGGCCCCACGCCAGAGACATGGGCTGCACCGGGGGGGGGGGACGGCAGGCAGGCAAGGGCAGACAAGTAGGCAAAGCAAGCAGACAAGAGGCTGAGCAGCAGGCACTATCACGGCGGGCGCGCGCACATTGCCTCATGAGCACACACATTGCATTGGAGGGCTGAAGCAGGGAGGAGGGCTGGACAGGGGGTGGTCAAAGCCCCAAGGGGCACAGGCGCGCACGGTGGTAGCAGCGATGGCATGGGCGGCAAAGGCAGCAGCCCCAGCACAGGGCATGCTGGTATCCAAAGCAGGACAGCCATGTCCTTCACGTGTGCAGGCGCCAGGCCTGCCCAGGAGCTTGCGGCCCCCACCTTAGCGATGCGCTTGGTGTGCACCAAGAGGTGTGCCTAACGTGGGGCTGCATTAGGTGCAGTCGTGCATTGGACGCGATGGTGCACTGGATGCATTACGCAGCTATATGCACACACACACGCACATGCGCTCACGCAAACATATAGACACACACACACGCATGCACACACACGCACACACACCGTGCGCACCCTGTGCGGGGCGCTCCTCGGGATCTTCGCACAGCAGTAGCCTCAAGGCCTCGTCTAGGGGGGTCCCAGGCAGCAGCGTCCTCTGCGGCTGCGGCTGCGGCTGCGGCTGCGGCTGCTGCGAGCTTGAGGCTGCTGCCGCTAGATCTGAGCCCCGCACATGTGCAGGGCCTGATTCTGGGGTGGATGGCACGCTCTGCGTCACGGCAGTGTGTGTGTGTGTGTGCCTGTGTTTGTGTGCGCGCGTGCATGCATGTACATGTGTGTGTGCATTTCTCCCATGCATGTGCATTTGTTGCGCACATCCGACATTCTGTATGAGCACATACACTTGGGCGCCTTCAGACTACAGCCTATGGATGATGGCTGGTACCTGTATAGACCTCTGCTCCGATGGCTAGAGGCGCACTTTCGTAATTGAGCGGCGCCTTGCGTGCACTTGCAGCTGGACACAGTTTCAGCCTACGCAGGTGTGGCTTTGGCATCCCACCCAACCACACACCTGGGGCCCTTCCTCCTGGCCTGGTGCCCCTTGCTCTCTGGCTGCTGCCCCGTCGGAAGCTGACGCCTGGTCCTCCACCCGTCCCTCCTCAACTCCCTCCTCTTTGCCCTCCTGCTGCACCGTCTGGACCTTCTGCTCCCTCTGTTGCTCCGCCGCTTCTTGCGCTTGCGCAAGCGCCTGCTGCTGCTGCTGCTGCTGCTGCTGCAACTCCGCCTGGGCCTGAGGTCATGCCAGCCACAAGCGCCCACATCAATGGTGTGCCTGACCGAATCTGGCATGGGCGGCACGCATGACAGCCAAGTACAGGCCCAGATCGGAGGGTCCGACAGTCCTTGTTGTCAAGAGCCTATAAGCATGACACTTGATTCACGGCCTGCTGCAACGGCAGGGCGCGCTGGGCGAGAAGCAGCAAAGTGTGTTGCGCAGAGAGTGGCAAGCACACCCCCCGAGACTGCGCGCGTCTTCTCTGCCAGGGCTTCAGAGGCTGAACATGGACACACCTGGAGAGCGCGCGCCTCCTCCGCCAGGGCTTCAGGGGACAAACTGAAGAAGGGGTTGAGCGTGGAGGGGTGCGTCACCTCATCGCCCGCCCCCTCCTCATCTGACTCCTCTCCGCCGTCGCTACCGTCGGCTGCCCAGGGCTGCCGAGCAGTCTGCAGGCATAGGAGGGCGCACGAGCGTGCGCGCTGTTTGTGGACCACCCACCGGTCACTTGTGCATGCACTGACCAAGGTCGCCAATGCAAGCCCCTGGGTTCCTTGCAGGGCAGGCAACATGCCAAGTCCCAGGCAACTCCACCCAGGAAGTCGTCCCCAGCTGAGAGGTGGGCCGCAGGAGTAGCTGACCCAGGGTTCACCACAGCTAGCTGGCCAGAGGTTCGCCACAACAATCAATCCTGACAAGCCTGACCGCGAGCCTGACAGCTTTTGAAGAGGCGCGACATCCCAGGTGATGGGCGCACCCCCTGTGTGCACACTGCCTTGCTTACGATAGCAAAAGCCCTGCATGACCTGCCCACTACCCCCACTCCAGGCCTCCCTCAACGGTAGACATCACAGCGCTGGCAGCTTGCCACCAAAGGGCTCGCCACAGGGTCTTAGAGCTTTGATGCTCAGGCATTAGCGGTTCCTGCCTGACTCACAGATGCAGCCTGGCTGGCACATGGCACTCAGAAGGATAAGCAAATGTAATATGCCTACAGGGCCTTTGCAGGATAGGGCCTGATGTATCCCTCCCATGACAGGTCCAAAACGCGAGCAAGCACGTCAGCGCAGATTTCGCGATAAGTTGTTGATGCAGGGAGTTTTTTTGCTGCCTGCGTGTTTCCTTTATGTTCCTCTTCTTTCTGTGGTTTTCAGCCAAGTGGCTGCCACCAAGTGTTCCCCTTCTGCCGCACGCTTTTGCCAAACACATGCTGCTCATGCCTGAGGCTCATTTACATTATGCCAGCAACGCAGGCATCCCCTATGCCCCCTTCGGCCCTCAGGTCCGGATGGGATTTGGCAGGGCTGCCGGGGGTTTGAGCCATTCGCGTGTAGCAGCGCACTTTCAAGTCTGTATGGTGCCTGCTTGCAAGGCTCACCTTGCGAGCACACACACACACACACACACATGCACACACACAAACATACACACACACAAGCCGCCACATCGGGCCCTCGGCGTTGGGATCACACGGAGGCCTCCCCATCCCGCACACCTTTGGAGCACCACTGGGAGGGTACACCGCCGTTGGGTCCAGGATGGAGCTCGCGCTGGTGAGGGTGTCGCTGTCGGACTCGTCTGTGCTCCGTGATTGCTGCCCATCAGAGTCTGTGTCTGGACTGTACTGCTGGCTGCCTGCGCCGCAAAGCCAGAAGCAGTGGTGGAGTGCGTGCAGGAGGCATGAATAGGTGCTTGTGATTGGGCATGGAAAGAAAGGGAGTGCACCAGGCCAGCACTGCGCCCTTCCAGCAAGGGCCAGCAATGCGCCCGTCCGGCAAGGGCCAGCACCGCACCATCCGGCAAGGGCCAGCACCACACCCTCCGGCAAGGGCCAGCACCACACCCTCTGGCAAGGGCCAGCACTACACCCTCCGGCAAGGGCCAGCACCACACCCTCCGGCAAGGGCCAGCACCACACCCTCAGGCAAGGGCCAGCACTACACCCTCAGGCAAGGGCCAGCACCACACCCTCAGGCAAGGGCCAGCACAGTGCCCTCTGGCGAGGTCCAAGCCTCAGCAGCCGGTCAAGCTGCACCAATTGAAGGCCCAGCCACTGGGCAAAAGGACAGTAAGCTAGAATGCATGGCAAGCAGCCTCACCCTCGGAGCACGCCGTCTCAGAGCTGCCACTGCCACTGCCCGCTTGCCTCGAACCGTATTCAGGCGGCGGGCTGACCACGTCTTGCAGTCGCTGTGCCGACTGTGGTGGAGAAAGTGCCGCTGCGTGGTTGCTCCCAGCATTGCCTTGGGTGCTGGTGCGCCGCAGGGGTCGCTGCTTCTGCTGGCTGCGCTTGGAGCTCATGCTCCCGCCACTGCCGCTGCTGCTGCCGCTCAACGCCGGCAGGCCCAGCGCGCTGCCAGCTGATGGCACAAGAAGCTCAAGTTCTGCCTCAGGCATCCCAAGGGAACTCTGCAGCTGCATCTGTGACTGGCTGCCGCTCCTGGATAGGGAGCTGCAGCGGCGGGAGAGGGACTGCGTCGCCGCCGCGATGGATGAGGTCACGGCGTCATGCAGGTCGAGCAGGGCTGGCCGTGGGCATGGATCGAGGGCTGCGGCTTCCGCCTGCGCTCCAATACCCTGTGGCTGCGAGGCTGCGAGGCGCCGCGAGGACGCACTGCTTGACTTGAGCAGGGGCCGAGTGGTGGGGCCTAGGTCGCTCTGTTGGCTGCTGGCGTCTCGCCCTTCCCCCTCCTCCCTTTCAGTGGCAACGGCTGTAGCTGATCCGGTTTCAGTGCCCCAGTGGTGACTTGATACTGTGCTACAGCTGGAGTCAAGGGCAGATGCCTCTTGTACAGGGGGTGAGGGGGGCACAACATTTCTGCGCCTACCATGTGCTATGCTGCCTACCGGCGCAGAACTCCTCCCCAGGCTTGTACTTGGCTGTCTGTGGCTTATATCAGCCTGCTCACCAAAGCTGCTGCTGCGCCCAGTTACTGGAAGCATTGCCTGTGCAGTCATGCAGGCATCAATAATGTCTCAAGCATGTCAACAAAAGTATCAGCTTATTTAAGTCCTCTGCAGGACTATCATTTGCAACTTAGAGAAGAGGCACCCACCGGCTCACCGGCTCACTTTTAAAGAAGGTAACTCCTTAGTCCTGACTGGAAATGCGGGATAGGGACTACATTTCCACTTAAAAAACTATATATATATCTAAGTTAGGTATGTGTACTTCGTTAGGTATGTGTACTTACTGGTCAACGAAAACTGGACACTTGTTTTTGATATTGAAAATTTTCAAATTGATGGATTTATTTCCTATTCTTTTGTTTTTAAAATCTGCGTTGGACGAGCACAGCTTGCTCAAGTCCATCCAGACTTTCCCAGTAGATAGACTAAGTGATAAGGCAGTGGTGCTTTTTGAGCACATTATCTCTCCGCCTCCACCCATCCAAGTTATTGAATACGCGACTCCAACACATGAAGTTGAGGATGTGCTTGCTCACAGACCCCTCAGGAAGGGTAGATGTGCTTCATGCCAGCTCCTTGTCAAGTGGAAAGGCTGTAGGCCCATGAGCATCATTCTTGGGAGTCATGTGACAATATTGCAAGCTTAGACCTGACTTTGAGATTCCACTGGAGAGCCATTAGCGAAGACTAGACAAAATGGCACAATGACAAAATGCAGACAAACAGACTTCTCAACAATAAGGGAACGCACAAGACGAGTTGCAAACACAGCGTAAGCGCTGAGGCAGGCCTCCGAAGTTCCCTCCACAGACAAGCCGTCCCCAGACTAACCTCCCTCAGACAAGACAGAAGCGCAGAGGAAGACTGCCTCAAGACCCCAGCAAAAATAGGCGATTTCAGTAATGCTACTTCACCAGACAATTTCATATGATACACATGCATGTTTAGCAGACATCCACACTTAACGGGGGGATGTTCAATTACAGTCTTCTTGTCTGTTAGAAATATCCTCCTGACATACACACTCCAGACCTCAAATACATTTTACTGGGCCAACAGTGCTCTTCAGCCCACTTCTTCTTCTTCTTCTTCTTCTTCTTCTTCTTCTTCTTCTTTATGATACTTATTTAACTCCATTCTGTATGGACCTAAACGCACGCACACACACGCACGCGCGGACACACCCCACACACACTCACAGACTGGCGCGCCATTGATGTCTCTGCTGGTTGCTCCTTCTCCAATATCTATGTCTCCTTTCCCAAGTCCTGATGTCCCATCTGAGCCCATATGCTATCCCAGCTTACTCAAAAAGAACAGTTGTTCTATGCTCCTAGCTTGTGCATATGTCAAGGCTCACAGCCCTGGCACACATTCCGAGTAGTCTCGTGCACAGCTTTGAGCATCACTACTCCTGGAAAACAGATGAAGAAGTCCAGCGTCTAGCTTGGTGGTGAGGTCCTGCTCCTAGAGCATCAGCTGCCACCTAGGGATATGTGTACGTGGGTGTGTGCTTCACTGTGGTCAGCTCAAGTACTTTGATGTGGTAGCATATAATTTTTGTCATAACTATTCTAAGGGCATTAGTGCATGCTAATGAGCAAGGCTTGTTATTTGTGCCTCTTGTTAGCGCATCTATGCAGGGCACTTTTTCCTCACTGTTTCTAGACTTTCTGGTAGGCGATGGTGGATTAACAGCTCTCACTTGCCTGTTCACTATGAAGGATGATGGGCGACATGAGATGTAGTCTCTCAAACAACAAGCGTGCTGCCAAGTCCAAATGGTGATTGCCCAGGTGAACCTTTAGTAAAGGTCCTTTACACACTTGCTACTTGAGAAAAACAATGTTGAAAGATCATCTTTGTGCCATTCGATCGGGAATGGTGCTTGCAAAAGTCTGTTATGCTGAGCCGCATCTTGCATGCAGCAGCTCCTCTGGCAGGCAAGCGCTCATACATGACCACCAACACAGCACAACATGCAGCGATGATAGATCCGTGAAGTATTAATCACGTGGAAGGACCTGTCCTGTCAAGGTGCCTGTAGTTGCAACAAGCTTGTTTTAATATTACCAACGTTAGGTGATCCAGGAGGACTTAGATGCTATTAAATGCACTATATGTTGCTCACTGCTCATATGAAGCTTGTTATGGAGTTCTGCATGCAGGCCTACCTGCTAATTGAACATAATTTTTTGGATTATTCAAAGCGAGACTGGAGCTAGTACTTGCATTGTATGATTCTATTGTCCAAAGTATTTGATCCCCCACCTTTTGTTATAACCCTATCAAGTTTTGAAAGGCATTGTGACTAAGTCCAGATAAGACAAGAGCCATCTGGCTGGTGCCGAGACTGTCAAAAAATTGCGTCCGATGCTCCTCACCTTTGAGCAAGCGTCGCTTTGGGCGCTCACCTTATTCGCTGCATCTGCGGTCACCTTATTCAACTCAGTGAGTGTCTGTCTGTGTATCATCAGATGCGTGATTTCGTAAGGGATTCCGGAGCCGCGCGCGCAAGCGAGCGCAAGCGAGCGCCTGCAGAACTTCTCGATGTCTGCAACTTTGTAGATTGAGCATCATTGACAATCTTGCGTTGGCCTTGCCACCCCGCCGTGGCACACGCACATGCCCACACGCCCCCATGCACCCC
>LKMJ01005716.1_pt1 | contig 11731 bp, 15 predicted proteins | sample 643391 | NCBI WGS metagenome assembly LKMJ01 (sample SAMN04112250, study PRJNA286221) | soda lake metagenome | biome: soda lake; feature: Kulunda Steppe; material: water; isolation source: sample PL-Br10 brine of Picturesque Lake | place: Russia: Kulunda steppe | collected 2010-07
AGAGAGAGAGAGAGAGAGAGAGAGAGAGAGAGAGAGAGAGAGAGAGATGCAGGGGTGGCAGGGAAAGCGATGATCGACGGCATGTTTGCCAGCATTGTAAGAGCTCAACGCTTTCGTGTCACCCAAGGAGAGGAACCAACTTTTGAGCATACGATGCCTGCAGGAGCAAAAGCTGGTGCCAGGCAGTTTGTAGCGAGCAGCTGCGGTGCCACAGATAGACAATAAACCCATTCATACACACAATGACCCATTCACACACACACACACAACCACCCATTCACACACACACACACACACAACACACACGCATACAATAACCCATTCACACACACAACACACACCAACACACATACACACACAGAGGGCTCATTTGCACAGAGCCCGCGCGCCATCAAGGGCAGCCCAGAGAAGGCGGTCCCATGTGTCAGGCAGAGAAGTTCTGCCTTTTCAATGAAATATTCCACGCAAGCGTTGCACGCTGCGCAGCGGGAACGGCAGCCCTGACAAGGCCCATCCCTGCGTCGTCCCAAGTACTGGGCGGCTGCATATTCATACATGGCCAGGCGGCTGCATATTCATGCATGTGCCAGGCGGCTGCATATTCATACATGGCCTGGCCCAAGCCTGGCCTCCTGGGGTGTCTGATGCAGGTGAGCACCCCACGGGACCCACACCTGTGTGCCGACCCATGTGCGAGGCGGCTCTGTGAGCTGGAAGTGCACCGCATAGCTCTGGCCATCAAACGCCAGACCTCGGATGCTGCTGAAAGGAAATGCGATGCGCGCCCGGTTGGGGGGCTTTTTCTCCCACATGATGCTGTCCAAATCGGGTGTGCAGTCGTTGTATTCCTCCTCCTCCTGCTCACTCTCCTCCTCCTCCTCTTGCTGCTGCTGCAGCAGCAGCTGCTGCTGCTTCTGCTGCTGCTCCTGCTGCTCGGGCGACGAGTAGAAGAAGGTGTAGACAAAGCAGCCACCGCCGCTCAAGGGATCTGCACGTGCAAAGGCGCACAGGCGCACACTTCTGCACGTGCATACATGCTGCACCCCAGCACCTCCCCCACACTCTCATCTGTCCCCATCCTTTTCACATTTGTGCACGCGCGCATACATTCGCACACACGCTTACACACACGCCACAGTTACACACGACACAGTAACACGACACAGTTACTCAACAGTTACACACACGACACAGTTACACACACGGCAAGCATACGGTGCACGCACCCGGACCAGGGCCCTCCCCATTGCCAATCCAAACCTCTTCCTCAACCTCTATCCCCTCCTCATCACTGTCCACGTGATCTTTCATTGCCAATCCAGCTGCCACAGCATCATGCTCGTCGCTTGCCTCTGTGTACATGTACACCTGCGCACAGGCCACGTAGCCAGGCCCATTGAATATTCCCGTCCCTGGCCCATCCTTTTGCTTTTGTCCCACCAGTTCACAGCTTCAGTCAAACTCAGCTCAAAGCAAGACACATCAATTAATTTAGCCTGGAGCCAACTGCTTGGGAGGTCGTGTGCGAGGTGATTTATAAAGAATCTGTGAGGGTAAGGGGCCAGGGCAAAAGAGGAAGAAGTAATCAAGCTTTGTCTAGCATGTCAAAACCCCTTTACAATTGCACACGCATCGCTGCTTAAAATGAGCACGTCTTTGGGCTTCTCGATGCATGTCGAGCAATAATGCTGGACGCGCACAAAGCATTGGCCGCATGCAAAGCATTGGCAGGAGCAAGAATGATGCTGGACGCATGCAAAGCATGGGCAGGAGTACAGTAGCAAGGGCAAGTCATGCTATGCCTCCTGAATGGGGCAGATGCATGCAGACATAGCATTTTTAGGTTTGTGGATTGTCACAAAAGTAGGGCCAAGGGTTGCCGTTTTAAGTGCGGCGATTAAGTTGCAGGAGGACCATCCAAACAAAAGGTTGTTTCCCTTCAACCAAAAATCCTGGCGTTTATCCTAGCCCAGGGGCCTGAGATTGCAAAGAAGCACAGCGTAAAACCAAGTCAGCTGGAGGCAAAAACACCCTCTGGATTCAGACTCATAAGTCCTCGATGTAAGCCAGCCTCTTGGCGGTGCACACTCAAAAGAGAGACCAGGATACCGCACTGAAATTCCGAGGCCTTCAGCAATCCCATTGGATGGGGTAGAGAGGGTTCCTTTCTCTTGTCCACAATAACAGTCAGCGCTAAATCGCAGCATGGAGTCCCCAAGACACAAATCAACGGACTCTCTGATACCGCGCACTGGAGCCGCATGCATTTTGGGTGCGGCTCCGGGCAGTGGCAATAGGAGGCATATTTTTGAGGCTGGGCAGGCCTGAAAAAGGAGGCCGCTCAGGCACTACCGAGAGACGTCCAAGTGGGTGGAGGGCATACCGCAGACCAAACCCACACATATTAGCGCACTCTCATGGCTCGCCTTGCCTTGCTAAACTTCTTTGCTAGCCAACAAGAGTGAGCACACACCTGTTGGGCTCACCCTTGCTTCAACTGAGCTGTTTTGCGCACCTTGGGATGGCTAAGTGACTTGCACCTTGATTCGTTCAAGCCCTTGACCAAGTCTTGCAAGGCAGCTTGGTACTCCTCATCAGTCAGCGCAGAGCCTCGGAAACGCGAAAAGACCCGTGCCAAGTATTTGCTGGATTTGAATGAATAGCCCTGCATGCACAAGCGACAGGGGCCCACATTTAGCACTGATGCATAATGGGATCTGAAGGGAGCCTTGTCTGCCAACTGCTCTACCAGCCTGAAGGTATGGATATGCATGTGACACACACACACACACGCACGCGCACGCACACACACACGCACACACGCGCACACACACACGCACACACACACAGAGAAGCGCACACACGGCTGGACAGGCAAGCTCTTAGACGGAGGTTGGCCAGCTTGCAAGAGCAGTGATCTGCATGCTATGATCCTATATATGCATTAATGCTGTAAGTGCTGGGATGGAGGAGAAGAGCATCTATCACATGACAGGGAGGAGCCACAGCTAGCCGCTTGGCCCTGGCGTCCAAGCGCAGACATAAGGACAAAGCAATACCTGTGCACAATAAGACGCACATTTGGGACTACCATGTGATCGCCATCTTGCACAGACCACTCTCCTGCATCATTTTGCAAGCAAGCATGGTCAGGTCTGGGCAGGCATGTGCAGATGCTCAAGCACACAAATTTCGCTTACCAAAACTCAGACCCTTGACACATCTCTCGTACTGGGCCTCATGTGAAGACATACTGCTTCTATTCTTTCCTTGAGAGAAGGAGGACCGAAACTAGAGTGGACCTTTCCTTATTACTATCATGTTAAATATTCTATTCAATTCAATAAAAAATTGCCCAGTACCAGGACAGGAAAGCCATCCGTATAAATGAAGCTGCAAGCTGCATGAAAAGAAAGCATGTTGGTTTACACCTCCGCAAATACCTTACACGAGAGCCAGGAAATCCTATCCCTTACTGTCTCACCCCCAGCTGCCAGGTATCATGTCTGAATCCACTTTCAGATCCATCTGAGCACTTTTCAAGCTGTTGAAGCATGGCTGTCAAGAAATACCATCCCGAAATCTTGCTTCCTAACGCTTGCAGGGACCGCGAAGCTGCTTCCAGTCTACAGCAGCTAAAAGGCTGTCACAGCAGCTCAGGGAGCTGCTGAGACCCTTCCATTTCCAGTACCATGATCTCCACAGACCTTCCGCTCGTAGGGGTCTGTGCCTACGCCTGCGCAACTCATTGCCGCCCTGGCCCTCCCAAATTCAGCTCAGAGCCCTGCAGCATGCTGTGAGCAATCAGCCCCTTGGAGACACCCGATTCGGTGCCTGTGGCTCCCTGCAGTGCGCAGCCTCCCCTGCCGCACCGTGGAGCCATGCTGCGGTTGTGGCTGCTGCAGGCCTGCACTCGTCACGAGAGGGCCAGCAACATCCGCCTGGAATGTCTCAAGCTGCCCCGCCAGATTGTGCAGCCCCGGCCGCGGGTGTTGGAGCTGATGGCCAGGGCTGCGCTGCCGCAGCTGGCACCGAGCCTGGGTGCATGCTACGAGGGAGCACAGGGGAGGAGGGTACAGATCGCCTGACTGTCCACCCACATCATGATCATGATAGTCATCCTCATCATCATCAGCAGCAGCAGCAGCAGCAGCGGGGCAGCCTAGGCGCTGTGGCCGGTGTCGCCAGCCCTGGCGGCAGCCCAGATGCAGCGGCGCTGATGCTGCAAGTGCGCTTGCACGGGCAGGAGGGTCTCGTGCGGACGGTGCGTGAGTGGTTGGCGCGCGCCCCTGGGCGCCTGCCGTCTGCGCAGGCCCTGCTGGCTGCAGCGCGCCAGGTGCAGCTGCTGACCCGCCTGCGCAGCGGCCCCCACTCAGCAGCTGGGCCGGCTCCACCCCACGCCGTGCGCTTCCGCCTGGCCGCGCAGCCCTCGCACGCTTTGGGCCCTGAGCAGCAGCAGCAGCAGCAGCAGCAGGTGAGCGTCGAGCTGGGCGGGCTTGGTGCCAACAGGCACGGCAACGGCCTTCTGCAGGGCAGCTACATGGGCCTGGCGGCTGCAGTCACTGGCGGACAGCTGATGACCCAGATCGGCCACCTGCTGCTGCAGCTGCTGGACCGGGCGGCTCTCGAGGCGTGTGCGGCGAGTGGGCCAGGTACCCAGGCATGTGTGGCCAGCGGACGCGTGCCTGAGGCGCCCGCGTCTGGGGGGGCTAGCCCCAGGGGCGCAGGGGGGGGTAGAGGTGAGGGGGGTGTGGAAGACACGGGTGATCAGCTGCTGCAGGCCGGCGCGCAGCTGGGTTCGGCCACCGCTCTCAGCTCGTGGTCACTGGGTGCGTTGCACGTGCGGGGCGCGGCAGTGGGGCCGCCCCGAGCTGCCCCTGTGTCCCCCGCCTCCGCAGCCCCTGATCACGCAGCCACATCCGATGCCTCACACCAACAGGAGCAGCAGCAGCAGCAGCAGCAGCAGCAGTTCCCTCTCACTCATCTGGGGATGCTTGCCCGGCCCCTGATCAACTACCTACGGGCGGCTGGCAACGTGCGGTATTGCCTGGACCTGCACCTGGCACACAGCCTCGTGTCTCTGCTGGCTGCGCACCCCAGCCTGCCCTTGCTGCAGGTGAGGGGGCTGGCGACAGGCTTGGTGGTGGTATGTGGGGGGGGCGGTGCGCCTGCTGGGGCACAGCCTATATTGCGACCCTGGAGGAGGGAGGGGACGCTTTTGTGGGGGAGAGCCTCAGGTCTGGCAGGCTTGCGCGAGCACTCTCTGCCACAGGGCGCACCTGAAGGCCCTGATGGGACTCTTGAGGGAGCACAGAGGCGCTTTACGGGGAAAGTCTCAGGTCTGGCAGGCTGGCTCAAGCACTCCTTGCCACAGGGCGCATCTCACCAGCCATCTATGACGGCCACAATGCCATGCTAGGCGTGGACACAGGGCTGCACACCCAGCATGTTGCTCCACAGCAAAGCCGGCCATGTGAGCGCACACTCCAAGAGGGGAAGGGAAGGGGATTTGGGATGTACCAAGAGAGGAGGGAGGGGCCAGGCAACCTTCTGGAGAGCAGGGGGTGTATAAGGCACCACATGGTAGGAGAGTGGGAGCCTTAAAAACTTGAAGCTAAAGCAAGGAAGAGGAAAGAAAGGGGGTGCTTTGTGGTGGGGGGGTATGGTTGCCTGTCCTGGGAGGGTGCGTGCCCTGCAAGAGGGGTGCTGTTGTTGTGCCCACAAGAAAGGGGCGAGCGAGGGATGCAAGGTCAAGGGGAGGACGGGGCTGGAGAGGGGGGCACCGTTCCGGCCGGAGTAGCCACGCGGCTGGGCTACTTTCTGTGGAAAGCGCCTGCATTGTGTGCGCGTACACAGGAGCCCCCTGCCAGCTGCATGCTGCCAGCCTTCTGGCCTGTGTGGGCAGCGTGTTCGCGCCGTCATCAGAGCAGGCACACACACATGCACGGACGCTTGCCCTGCAACTCAGCCAGACATTCACAGAGTCATGCATGTACACACACCCATTCACGCATGGTCACACGCAGTACCGGTACTGCCCACCTTTCAGCTCCCTTTCTCAAACTCTCCACATGCGCCACCCCCTGCATGCGCATGCGTGTGCGTGCGTAGGCGGCAGCCAGCGACCGCCCGCAGCTGCTGGACCTGGCCTCTGCCCTGTGGTCGCTGCCCTCTGGCTCCTTTGACGCGCGCGCTGGCGCGGCGCTGAAAGGCGCCCTGCAGCCCCGGCTGGACGCCCTGCCCTCGCATGACCTTGCAGGTGAATGCGCATGACCTTGCCGTTGAGCGCGCATGATCTTGCTGGTGAGCGCGCATGACCTTGCAGGTGAGCGCGCATGATCTTGCTGGTGAGCGCGCATGACCTTGCTGGTGAGTGCGCATGACCTTGCTGGTGAGCGCGCATGACCTCGCAGGTGAGTGTGCATGACCTTTCCGGTGAGCGCGCATGACCTTTCCGGTGAGCGCGCATGACCTCACAAATTGGTGAGAGCCCGATGCAGAGCTGCTCGTGCTGTTGCATGGGTGCTGGGAGCGGCCCTATGTTCTGTGAGTGGGTGCAGAAGCAGCGCTGCTAGCTTCGGCGAATGGGTGCCAGAAGCGGCAGTGCTTTCTGTAAGCTGTGCCGACCCCACCTGCTGACCCAAGGGCCTGTCAATGGGAGGACGGCCTGTCCCATCACCTGCTGTGCTCCGTCGGCCTCCACTCCTGCTTTGCTGCCAACCTGCAGTGCGTGTAGAGTGATGGGAGCAGCGCAACCGTGTGCGTGCATGTGTGTGTCACTGCCGCCCTCTGCACACATATGCCCCCTGCTCAGCATCCTCATTCCTCTCATCGATGTGTGCATGTCCTGTCTTGCGCAACCTCAGGGGCGGCTTGGATCTGGCTGCGCGCTGCGCAGTCGCAGCCACCGTGCGCGGCCAACGAGATCACAGATGGGCATGCCCTGGCTGCTGCGCTGGTGCCCCGAGCGCTGGCAGCCTGCGCCACCGCACTCAATGGCCAGGCTGCCAGCAGGGCTGCTCCCGTGCCAGGAACCGCGGCTGCGGGCGGCGCAGCGAGATCTGACGCAGGCGGCGCAGGCAACAGCACGGCACAAGCCGCGCCCCTGGAGTGCACGTCCGTTGGGCTGCCACCTCTGCAGCAGGCTGCCCATCTGGGTTGTGCACCGGACATGGTGCAGGCTACCCCACAGCTGCACGCACACGCCACCCTGCACGGTGACTTGGAGCTAGTGGCTGCTGCCGTGGCACTGCTGGGGCGCGTGCGTGCTCAGGGCCATGTACGTGCTGAGGGTCACATGCGTGCTCAGGGCCAGGCATGGGACACCCTGGATCATAGCCTGTGGTCGGCCGCGATGGCGGCAGCGGCTGCACTTGAGGGGGGCAGGCAAAGCCCGCACGTCTTGCTGTGGGCGGGGCTCGCTGCGGCGTGCGTGCAGGGGGGCGCGCCTGCGCTGGCGGCGCTGCATCACGCTGCAAGAGGGCAGGCGGCGGCGCACGGGCAGGCAGCTGCGCTGTGGCGCGCAGAGCCGGATGTGGGCCCAAGCATGGAGCTTTCTGTGGCGCGGCAGGTGCAGCCCTGGGCGGGCGGCACTGTGGCCAAGCCTGCAGCAGACTGCACTGCCGCGGACCAGGGAGCGGTGGAGCTGTTGAGCCTGCTGTCCACTGCACCTGTGGAGGAGGCAACTGTGCAGGAGCATGTGCAGCGGCTGCTGCGCCTGGCGGTGGGCCAGCTGGTGGGCGAGGCGGGGCTTCTTGGTGCGGAGCAGGCAGAACAGCTGCGCACCAGGGTTGCACGGAAGGTGGGTGCGTGCGTGGAAAGGGAAAGGGCCATCCGTGCCGTGCCCACACGTTGCCTTGCTGCGGCCATGCTGCCCTGCGCGCTGCCCACCCTCACTTAAGTGCAGGCCTTGCCACACAGATGGGGCCCTACAGCACAGCTGGGCGGAGGCGGTATAGGAGTTAGACAGCTGTACGTGCTGAACAAGGGCAGGGGGCGGGGGAGTCCTTCAGTAGCCGTTGCTGGAGCGACTGCAAGCACGTGCGGCAGGGCCAAAGCCATCAACTGCACATGTGCACGCACGCACGCGCACACGTAACCACACACATGTGCACATACACATGCGCGTACGCAAACATGTGTGCACACACACACGTGAGGTCGTCGCAGCAGTTTCCACAAGGCTTGCCTCCGCCTGTTTACCTGCTTATGGCAGAGGCACGCACGCGCGGATAGGCAAGGGGTTGGTAAGTGCAGGAAGGCAGGTGCTTAGTGCAAGCCCCCCCTCCCCCCCTTTCCATGTGCTCCCACAGTGTTCATTCCATTGACCCTCATTCGCCATACAACCAACCCCTCAGCGCTCGCTCCCTTTCGCCGCCCAGCGGAGTTGCTCCACAAAAGGCCCTCCTGTGGCCTCAGCGGTGAGGCCTCTCCAATGGAACGCCTCGCTGGGCGCAGAGGCTGGCTTGGTGGGCCATAGCAGGCTGCTCTCACGCGCAGCACCACGCCAGAAACAGGCACGCTCTCCCAGGTCGGGCCTTCCCTGGGGTCATGCATGGCCCACCAGCTTTGGGTCAATCACGACTGTTGAGCCCAAGGCCCCCCTCTTCCATGCCTGCACCTCCCACCTCCCACCAGTGCCGTTTGCCACCTTCTGCCAGTGCTGTTTTGCCTCCAGGCTACTCTGCCCAGGCGCTGACTCCGCCCCCTTTCCCTTCCTTCTCCCACCTGAATGCACCCACCCCCGACCCATGCCCTGCAGATGGGCCACCCCATGCCTCTGCCGTGCCGATGCGCAGGTGTCTCCAACAGCTACAGCCCTCCGTGTGGTGTGCAGCCTATCCCAGCTGGAGCAGCGGCTGCGAAGTGCGGTGGGGCGGGGTGCGCACGTGCAGGCCATGCGCGTGGCGCATGGGGTGGGCGCAGCCCGCTACAGACTGAGCGCAGGCTTTGAAAGTACGGGGCAGTGCTGGGCTGCACGCGGCCAGGCGGCGGGGGGCGAGGCGGGGGGGCGTGCAGGAGAGGGGCTTGACCTGCAGGACCACCAGGAGCCGCGGCCGCGCGCTCATTTGCCCACTGCAGGAGTGCGTAGCACTGCCTGGCAGCCCCTGATGGGAGGCCCCCACAGCGGCCCTCGCTCAAGTGTGCAAGGAGCACCCGCGAGCGTGGCGGAGGGAGGCAGTGCAGCCTTGCTACACCTGCACGAGGCAGCCTTTCGAGCCCAGCTGGGCGGCAAGGGTGGCAGGCGCCTGCTGCTGGATGAGCTGCTGCACGCAGGTCGGTGGCTGGGAGCCCTTGCAGGCGTGCGGTGGTTTTTGGGGGGGGGGGCTGAGGCGTGTGGTGCGAGGGGAGGCAGACGTGAGGTGGCATGGGGTGCAGACGCGTGCTGCTGCAGGCATGGATGTGATGCAGGTGTAGAGTGTTGGCATGGTGTGCGCGTGTGCTTCTTTGCTCCCACATGCCCGGCTCTTGCAACTGACCCAGTGAAGATCTAGTGAAAGCTCTGTGGTGAGGTGGCATGATGTACAAATCTGTGTCTGTACATCATGCCACTTCCCCATACATTTGCTACAGTGCGCGCTCGGAGTGGATCACACGGTGACTCAAGGAATGTGGGGAATGGCGATGATGCGGGGGAGTAAGACAGCAGCAAGCAGGCTGCGGGCAACTGTTGTTGGCATGGTGAAACAGGCTGCTGCTGCTGCTCTGGCGCCCAGACAGTCGGCATTCGACTTGGCACACACACACACACACACACACACACACACACACACACACACACACACAAACACACACACACAAACACACACACGCGCACGCACGCTCACACACACACACATACACACACACACGCACGCAAACAAACAAACACGCACACTGTGTGCGTGATATATGTGGTCACGCGGGGGGCCTCAGCGCTGCGGACGACTTGTGAGCACATGAGGGCATGCGGGACACACGCAGTTGCGCGCGCAGCAGCACTCATTGGCTGCCTCTGCCAAGAAATCCCTCAGGGGTCTCCTTGGAAGCTCAAGCAGCTTACTGGCAGCGCAGCCGCAGCTCCCGAGCCCTGGGCACTTGTGCAGCTGCTGCACCGCGCCTGCAGCTCTGGGAGTGCGAGCATGGTTGGGGAGGAAAGGTGGTGGTGGGGTAAAGACAGGGGGGTTGGGCGACTCACGGGTGGTCACTGAAATGTCTGCTGGCTGACCTGCCTTCGGCTGCAGGGGATGAGGCCCTGCCTTGCGCGGCCAAGGACTGCGCTGGGGTGTCGACAGTCCTTGGGTGTGTGGAGGAGGTGCTGCTGCACGAGGACTGGGTGTACAAGGTGCGCTGCAGAGGGGCGGAGTGCAACGAGAGCTGCTGCAAGGCGGCTGCCGCACAGGGATCTGCGAGGTCCTGCAGGAAGACCCACGCTGCTGTTGCTGCGCGCTGATTGGGGCATGCATTGAGCAAACAGCTTGCTATGTGCCAAGTTGGGCATGAATGGAGCACGAAGGTTGCAGCGTGATGCGTGGGGTATTACATGAGCGCAAACCTCTTTCCTGCTGTGCATGGGCCGGGACATGCAATGGGTGAGTCCTTTGAGGTGGAAGCGCCAAGTAGGGGTGCGGCGGCTTTATGCTGCAGCAATGTTTCATGGATCCACCGGCACATGCCGTATCCCAGTCCACTTAATGGCATGCGCTGCTGCTCAGCATGCTGCATGGTGGCATGTGAAGCTCACAGCAGCGCAAATGTCTGCCCCATCCGCGCATGGGCGTGCCAGGCCCATCCTGCTCACTACATGGGGGAGCCCTCTTGCTGTGCTGTAGCCTGGCATGGCAGCGGCCTGGCATGCTGTGCTGTAGCCTGGCATGGTGGCGACCTGGCATGCTGTGCTGTAGTCTGGCATGACAGCGACCCACTGTCCGCCAGACACCTCTGCGTGCACCTCCGTTCAACCATGCACGCATGCAAGACACCGCACTGTGTTGCACTGCATTGCGCCGTGATGCCTAGCATCGTCCTGCATTGCCCTACGTTGCCGTCCCTGCTGGGGCAAGCGCAGCTCCCTCACCTTGCCTTGCACCAGTAGCTGAGCGTGGCCCCTCCAGCTCCAACACACACGCGCAAACGTTCACAGCCGCCCGCTCACAGGCCTGAACCCACACACGCACACATTGACAGCCGCCCGCCACTATCTCAAACGCATGTGCATATGTATACAGCCATCTGCACACACCATCGCAGAGCTTATGGTAGCCCTGCCTGTGGTGCACACCTGGTGTTCCAGCACAAGGCACAAATATGTGCCCGCAGCCATCTCCTGCATTTTGCATGCCGGCTACCCTCAATGCACGCTGCCGCGCATCTGGTTGTTGACAACCCTGAGCTCTGTCGCAGCTGCCCTCTGTGCGCGCTGCTGCTGCATTATCTGGTTGGCGCAGACCCTGGCTATTGCGGTCTTATGTGCCGGCTGGCCTTAGGCTGCCCGCTGCCATCTTTGCAGACAGCGGCAAGACCACGCTTGACGTCCACAATCTTATGGGCCGGCTTGTGCAGGCGCCGTCGGACGAGCTGGTGGCGGCCGCGGAGGCGATGTCCGCGCTTGGCCCCGCGTGCGCAGTCACGCTGGCGGAGGTTTGTCAGCAAGTGCTGGCCAAGCACGTGCACAGGGACATGGCGCCGCAGCTGTGCGCACGCATGGCGTGCGCGGTGGCCGAGGTGGGGTTGGGCCGGTGGTCGAGGGGGG
>LKMJ01005718.1_pt1 | contig 11728 bp, 12 predicted proteins | sample 643391 | NCBI WGS metagenome assembly LKMJ01 (sample SAMN04112250, study PRJNA286221) | soda lake metagenome | biome: soda lake; feature: Kulunda Steppe; material: water; isolation source: sample PL-Br10 brine of Picturesque Lake | place: Russia: Kulunda steppe | collected 2010-07
CGAACAGCTGAGCCGACTCGAGGGGGTGACGGGAGCCACCGGCAAACTCGTCGAGATAGAGGAGAACGTCCGGACGATCCGGGTCAGCATCGAGGGTGAGGACCTCGACGTCGAGCGGATCGACGCCGAGATCGCGGATATGAGCGGCTCGATTCACTCGATCGACGAGGTCTCCTGTGGCGACCGCGTCGTCGAGGACCGCTGGATCACCGACCGATGAGCGTCGGGGAGCGGATCACCGGGCTCGGTCGGGCGATCGCGAAAGACGACGTCCGGTCGCTCTCCCGGCGGTACTTCGTCGCCAACGGCTTCGACGGTACGCTCACGAGCATCGGCGTCGTCGTCGGCGCCTACCTCTCCGGGGTCACCGACGGCCTCGCCGTAATCGGGATCGGCCTCGGTGCGGCCGTCGGGCTCGGGACCTCCGGAATCTGGAGCGTCTGGGAGATCGAACGTGCCGAGGCCAGTCTAGAGCGGGAACGTCTCGAACGGGCGATGTTGACCGATCTGGGGGACACCGGCCTGACGAGGGAGCTCCGGAACGAACAGATCGTCTACGCGCTGTCCGCCGCCTCCGGCCCCGTCATCGGCGTGACCGTCACCCTGGTCCCGTTTCTCCTTGAGGGGGTCCTGTTCTCTATGTTCCAGGCCGTCCTCGTCTCGATCGCGCTCGGAATCCTGTTGCTCGGTGGGGTCGGCGCCTACCTCGGCGCGATCTCCCAGCAGCGGTGGTACGTCGCCGCCGCCCGGATGGGGCTCGCGGGGATCGTCGTCGCGGCCGTCAGCATCGTGCTTCCGGGGTGATCACGGCTACAGCATCGTGCTTTCGTGGTGATCACGGCTACAGCATCGTGCTTTCGTAGGCGGCCACCCCCCGCGGCGAGACGCCCCACTCGATCCGGCCCGGACCGTCGCAGTCCGGCGGCCGTTCAGATCGCCAGCTCCCCGTCCGGTCCGACCGAGAGCCCGACGTCGGTCACGACCGAGGCCGTCGCTTCGGGGATCGGGAGTCCGGCGGCCTCGCGTGCGCCGATTTCGGCCACCGTCGCCCGGAGACCAGCCGGACTCGCCACCGTCGGCACCCGCGGCGCCAGCCCGACGCGGCGCCCGGCCGCCGCGGCTCGCTCGGCGAGCGTCGCGAGCGCCGGCGGGCGGTACGCGCCGTCGAACTCGATCGGTTCGACGAAGCAAGCGAGGAAGACGCCGCCCTCGCCGGTCGCGCCGAGGACGAGGTCGTTCCGTCTGGTCGACATCGCCGCGCCGTCGACGTCCGACCGGGTGACGAGCGACGCCGTCGGTTCGAGGACTCCGACGCTCCGGGCGTCCTCCCGTTCGAGGAGGTGGGTGACGGTGTTTCCGACGCGGGCAGCCCGTGTCGAGCCGACCTGCCGTTCGAACCGGACGTCGTCGAGCGAACCCACACCTTCGAGGAGCTCCCGAAGCTCCCCTTCGGGATCCTCGCCGGCCTCCGGGAGCGTCTCCCCGTCGCGGTGGTTCACGAGGAGCTCGCCGCCGCTGTCGAGGACGGCCCGGCAGACGTCACGGAGGGCAGCCTCGTAGAGCCTGCGGGCGTCGGCGGTCGAGAGCGGCGTCCGCTCGGTGAGCGAGTCGAGGGGGCCGGCCCGGGGTGGGGCGGCCGGAACGACGACGATCATCGTCCAGGAGTGGGGTCGCGACCGACTTCAACCCGGCGGGAGGAGAACCGTTATGTGGGCCTCGTCCGACGTTCGCGTATGGACGCACGGAAGCTCACCGGGCTGGCCGGCATCCTCGTGATCTCGATTACTGCCGTCCTCGGCCTCTGGTCGTTCGTCGACGGCACCCTCGTCGGGGCTCCCGACAGCCTCCTCGCGACGCTCGCGACGCTCGCGGTGACCGTCCTGTTCGTGGCCGGAGCGGCGGCGCAGGGTGTCGGCTCGAGCCGCGGGGTCGAGACGAGCTACTGGTGAGCTACCGCTCGCGACGGCCCTTCGTCTGGCGGTAGTCCGAGGCCATGACGGCGGCGAACGCCTCGAGCCACGCCTGGCGCTGTTCGTCCGTCTGCTCTCGGGGGTGGATCATCGGCACCAGCTCGAACCCACGCCCGCGGATCGTCTCCCCGTGGTCGGACTCGAGGTCGAGGTCCGCCACCGGCCGGGTGGTGTACTCCGCTCCGATCTCCGCGAGTGCGCGCTCGCCGACCGGGACGATGATCTCCGGGTTGATCGAACGGATCTCGGCGTTCAGGAACGGCTCGCAGTTATCGATCTCTTCGTCGGTCGGCGACCGATCCGGATCCCGACAGCGGGTCAGTGCCGTCACGTAAGCGTTCACGTACTCCGGTCGGTGCCGGTCGGAGTCCATCCGACACAGTCCGAGCCGTTCGAGCAGTCCGCGGAGGGCGGGTTCGCCGTCCGGAGCCGCGAAGGGGACCCCCCGCTCGTCGGCGGCGGCGCTCGGACGCTCGCCGACGAACAGGAAGTCCGCCCCGACGTCGCCGTAGCCGTGGACGACCCGCGAACGGCTCCCACAGAGGGCCGGGCAGTTGCGACACTCCTCGTCCATCCCGAACGGGTTCCGGAGGGTCCTCTGATTGGCGTCCACGTTCCAACCTTCCCTCGAGAGGGCAAAAGCCTCGCGCCCGCGCTCACGGCCGGTCGAGCCGCGGCCCCAGCCGGTCGGGCCGCGGCCCGGCCGGCCGAGGGCAGTACGGAAACCGCCCGCAGCCGTGTTGGAGCAGTACGGAAACCGCCCGCAGCCGTGTTGGAGCAGTACGGAAACCGCTCGCAGCCGCGTTGGAGCTGTACGGAATCCACCCGCAGTCGGCGGGTTTCAGAGGGGTTATACCGACCGGACCGAAAGCCCGTGGTATGTTGCCGACGGGGTCGTCGCTCGGCGTCCTGCTGGCCGGCCTCGCCGCGGTGGGATTCGCCGGGCAGTTCCTCTGTATCCGGCTCGGAACCGACGACGGGGAGGTCTCGGATGCGGTCCTCGTCGTCCTGTTCTGTAACGTCGGCTTCGTCGTCCCGCCCGTCCTGGTCCTCTATCCGCCGCCGTACGCGGCGCTTTTCACCCCGACGTCGGTGCTTTCGTTCGCCGCGGCCGGCGTCGCGGGGATGCTAATCGCCCGGGTGTTGATGTTCGAGAGCATCGAACGGATCGGGGCGAACCTCACCTCGCCGGTGATCTCCGCGAACGTCCTCTTTGCGACCGTCTTCGCCGTCGTCCTCCTCGGCGAGCGGGTGACCGGGCTCTTGCTCGCCGGCATCGTGCTCGTCGTGGTCGGCATCGCCGTCGTCTCCTGGGAGACGGCCGCCGAGACCGGCAACGGCGGTTCGCTTCGCGAGACCGGCGCCGCGCTGGCGTTGCCGCTCGGGGCGGCGCTCTGTATCGGGATCGAGCCGATTTTCGTCTCGATCGGCCTGGCCGAGGGGACGGCGATCCTCCCCGGACTCGCCGTGATGGCGACCGCCGGCACGGTCGGCTACGTCGGCTACCTCGCCTGGATCGGATCGCTCGGCCGCGTGCCGGTGTGGAGCCGGTCGACGGCCTGGTACGTCGGTGGCGGGATCTCGACGACGCTCGCGTTCGTCGCCTACTTCGCGGCCCTGGAGGTCGCCCCCGTCGTCGTCGTCATGCCACTCCTGCAGCTCACCCCGTTGCTCGTCGTCGCCCTCTCGGCGTTGTTTCTCCCGCGGCGCCTCGAACGGGTCACCTGGAAGGTCGGCGTGGCCGCCGCGGTCGTCGTCGTCGGCGCGACGCTCGTCTCCGTCTCGGGGTGACGGCCCCGGAAGGACGCTTCCGTCGGTCGGAGGCTGCGCGCCCGAACTCGTTTGATCTCGCTACGAGTGGGCCCCGGGAGGAGTCTCTCCCCTCTCAGTACGAGTGGTGCCCGGGGGGTGTGTCTTCCCGTCTCAGGGGTGTGCGTAGTAGGCGACGATCCGTTCGCCGTCGTCCACCGACTCCCGGCCGTCGATCCTGGCGAAGCCGACCCGCTCGAACTGGATCAGCTCGTCGGGTTCGAGGTCGGCGACGCCGGGCTCGGCCCGTCCGAGGACGTCCTCCTCGGTCGTCCGCAGCCGGACGGGGACGCTCCCCGTGGCTGGAACCCAGTGGACGACGTCCACCCCGCCTTCCCGGACCACGTCGATCTCCTCCCCGGTGTACTGGAGGACGTCCCGGGTGTACAGGAACGAGCCCAGCCCCTTCAGCCAGATCCGCTCCTCGCGGCCCGGGAGATCGCCCTCCTCGAGCAAAACGGCGTCCTCGACGGGGATCGACCGAGTTCCCCGGTCCTCGTGGTCGGGGTGGACCGGTGGGTTCGCCTCCTCCGGCGGGCTGCCGGCCAGCGGAAGCTCCCGGCCGTCGCGGACGAGAAAGCGCCGGTCGCTCGCGTCGTCGACGAGTTCGCGGTTGTGCGCGTAGATCGAGCTCATCGCGAGGTCGACGTCACTGGTCGAGGTGCCGAGTTCGACCATCGCGGCCGTGATCGCCTCCCCGCGGATCCCCCGTCGTTCGAGGCTCGCGAGCGTCGGCGCACGCGGGTCGTCCCAGCCGTCTAGCTCGCCGGCCTCGATCAGCTCCCGTATCGTCGACGTGCTCGTTTTCACGTCGTAGTCGTCGAGCTGGACGTGTCCCCAGTGGATCACCTCGGGGTACTCCCAGCCGAAGTAGTCGTAGACGAACTGCTGGCGTTTCGCGGAGTCCTGGAGGTCGATCCCCCGGACGATGTGAGTGATTCCCAGCAGGTGGTCGTCGATCCCCGACTGGAAGTCGAGCAGCGGCCAACACCGGTACTCGGCCGCCTCCGCTCTAGGGTGTGGGGTGTCGATCAGCCGGAAGGCGACCCAGTCTCTGAGCGCGGGGTTCTTGTGCTTGATGTCGGTTTTCACCCGCAGGACCATCTCGCCGGGGTCGTACTCGCCGGCGACCATCCCCTCGAACTCCGCGAGGACGGTCTCGGGGTCTTTATCGCGGTTCGGCGAGGGTTTCCCGGCGTTTTTCAGCGCGGAGAACTCCTCGCCCGGCAGCTCACAGGTGTACGCGCCGCCGAGTTCGATCAGCTCGCGGGCGTGGTCGTAGTAGATCTCGAGGCGGTCGCTGGCCCGGTAGACGGCGTCGGGGGTGAAGCCGAGATAGTCGACGCTCCCGAGGATCGCGTCGTAGGCGTCGAGGTCGGGCCGTTTCGTCTCCGGATCGGTGTCGTCGAACCGAACACAAAACCAGCCGTCGTACCGCTGTTTGTAGGTGCCGATCACCGCGGGCATCCGTGCGTGGCCGACGTGCCAGGGACCGTTCGGGTTCGGCGCACACCGCATCCGGACCTCCTCGACCGCGTCGGCTCCCGGCAGTGCGGGCAGGTCGTGTTCGTCTTCCTCCGCTTTCGCCTCGAGCTCCGCGAGGGCCTCCGGGGCGAGCGCCTCCAGCCGGTCGCGTCGCTCCCCGTGGCCGAGCTCGTTGATCCGGCCGACGACGCCCCCTATCAGCCCCGGAATCGCGTCGGCGTGCTCGCGGAACTCGGGGTTCTCGCCCATCAGCGGCCCCATCACGGCGCCGACGTCCGCCTCGCCCTCGTGTTTGACCGCGTTCAACAGCGCGTGTTTCTCCGCCTCGCGCTCGACGCGCTCGCGTAACTGCTCGTCCATGCCCGGTTGGTTCCCCCCGACCGGTCAAAACCCCCGCGGTCCGCCGACCGGTCACGGCTCCCTGCGTTCGGAACCTTCGTCAGCCGCCCTCCCCGCGTTTGGAACCTTCGCCATCCGACTCCTCGCGTTCGGAACCTTCGCCATCCGACTCCTCGCGTTCGGAACCTTCGCCATCCGACTCCTCGCGTTTGGAACCGTCACCGTCGTCCGGCTCCTCGGGCTCTCCGTCCTCCCAGTCGTCGATTGCGTCGATCTGCTCCGGGGTCAACGCCCCCTCCGTCGGGTTCGACGGCCGCGCGCGGAGGTACTCCGGCGGTTCGTCCGCCGGCTCCACTTCGAGGTCCTTCTGGACGGACTTCACGCCGGAGTAGTAGCCAAACGCCAGCGAGAACAGACAGACGAGGATCGCGACCCCGGTTCCCAGGAGCAACTCGCTCATCGCTCGCCGTGGAGTGATTCGAGTGCGTACCGGTGTTCCTCGCGGTAGGCCCGGACGACCTCCGGTATCGGTTCCGGATACCGCTCCTCGCCGCCGTGGACCGCGAGTCGCCGCACGTGCCACTTCCCCAGGTAGAGCCCGGCGACGTAAAGCGGTAGAAACAACGTGAGCGCGAACCCGGCGATGACGTACCAGGCGAACATCACGTGGACGGTCGGCCCGAACGGACTTACCCGTTACTCAGGTCTCGCCGTCACGACAGCCATCCCACCTCGATGCCGGCTACTCCTCGACGTCCTCCTCGAAGACGCGCGAACCGAGGACGTTCATCCACAGCGACATCGCGTTCATCTCGCCGTCGTTGTGCGCCTCGAGCCACTCGGTGCGCACGCCCCAGCCGTGGGCCTGCTCGTCGATCGGGTTCGCCACCTCCGCGACCAGCATCTCGACGTCGGTGCCGTGTTTCACGAGGATCTCGTTGAACACGGTGACGACGACCTCCAGCTCCCACTCCTCGGCGGCCATCTCCTCCGGATCGACCGCCGGCCCGTCGCCGTCCGCGGTCTCACCCTCTCCGACCGATCCGTCGTCACCGTCGTCCTCTTCGGTCGGCTCGTCGTCACTCCCGGTCTGCCCGGTGTCGTCCTCGCCCGCCTCGGACCCGTCTCGATCCTCCCCCGCCTCGTCGAGTTCCGCCTCGTCGACCACGCCCATCAGGTCCTCGACGCCCTCGGCTGCCGACCGGTAGGTGAGAAACAGCTCCGGGCCGTCGCGGACGAGCGCTTCCACCTCGAGGTCGTTCTCCTCGAGCAGGTAGTAGAACTCCCCGGCGGTCCCTTCTCTCGGCTCGCTCGGCTCCTCGGGGCTGATCTCGCCGCTTCCGGTCCCGAGGACCGCGTCGAGACAGCCCGCCGTGGCGCAGAGACCGGCACTGGCCGCCCCGCCGAGAAACCGCCGTCGCGAGGATCGCGATCCGTTCTCCATACCACCACTACCGCCAGCCACCGCAAAAAGCCGCGGACGGTTTCGACCCCCGTATCGAGCGCTGAGTCGTCGGCTACGGACAGCCGATCCGTTCGGCGAGTTCGATCAGCCGGTCGGGATCCTCGAGCCCGAGGACGCTGTAGGCGTAGTCCTCACACTCCCAGTAGACGGCCGCCCCGAACGCGCCCGTATAGAGCGTGCCGTCGACCGCTCCGACCCCCTCGTCGACGACGTCCTCGTCCGGCGGCGGCTCGCGGTCGACGGAGACCGTCACGCTGACCGAATCGGGGTGTTCGTCGACGTACAGCAACGAGACCGTCGTGGGCTCCTCGCCGGTCACGATCGCCGCGTCGAACTCGTACCGGTCCGGGAGATCGAGGTCGGGAAGCTCGAACGGGAGGAACGCCTCGGCTTCCGCCACGGAGTCGAAGCGTTCCCGTTCGACGGTGTCGCGTTCGATCACCTCGGCGTCGGCGGGCGGCTCGAACGTGAACGCGTCGTCCTCGAACTCGGGGTCGACTGTCAGCTCCTCGTACTCGCGTGTGGCCGTCGAGATCGGCTCGCCGTCGGCGTCTCTCACCGTCACCTCCTGTCTGACCGGATACTCGGTCTCGGCGTCGATCCACCACCGCTCGCTGGCGACGCGGTCGGCCCGCTCGTCGTCGGTCCGGACGGGGAGGCGATACTCCGTTTGACCGACGAGCACGTCCACCGACCGCTCGACGACGACCTCCTCTGGCGGGACGATCTCGACGACGTGGGCTTCCCGGTCGCCGACCGTCTCCGTTCCGACGTACTCGACGTCGTACCGGTCGAGGTCGGGACCCCGGACGAATCCGAACTCCGCGGTGTCGCTCAGCCAGTGGTGGTCCGGCTCGGTCTCGACCCGCTCGGCTTCTTCGGCCCCGGCGTCGTATGACCACATCACCGGTCCGTCGATGACGGTCCGATCCCCCTCAGCCGGGACGTGCTCGGCCCGGAGCACCTCGACGTCCGACCGGTCGGGGGGAGCCTCGGTGACGGCCACGGTGACGTTCCGTAGCTCACCCCCGTCCTCGGTTACGGTTTCGGTCCGGACGCCCTCGATCGCCTCCTCCGAGAGCGCGATCGAGGCGTTCAACGCCAGCTCGTCGGCGTCGGGCTCGGGCTCGCCGTCCCCCGGCGTGACGCCGAGACAGCTCGCGAGGAGGAGGATCGTGACGGTCGCGAACGCGATCGCGAGACGGTGGCCGGCTCTCATCGGTCGGTGGCGGGGTGTGTCGGCGTTCGGGGTCGCCTCTCAGGGAAGACGACTCTACACTTAGTTGAACCCTTCGGTCCCGGACGACACGTTGGGGGCGACCGGCGATGGCCCGGGAACGACCGGCAACGTCCTGGGGACGACCGACGACGTCCTGGGGACCATCGATGACCTCCCGGAAACGACCGGCGACGTCCAGGTATGTCGGCGGTTCAGTGGCCCCGTTCGATGAGGTAGTCGGCGAGCTCACACAGCAGATCGTGAGCCTCGTTGTCCGGGAGCACCTCGAGACGTTCCTTGCCGCGCTCGACGAGCTCGCGGGCGGTTTCGTCGGCGTAGGCGATCGAGCCCGTCTCCTCGAGGGCGGCGACGGCGCCCTCGATCTCCGTCTCGGTGACCGCGTCGACGTCGGCCGTCTCGACCAGCGAGTCGACCGCGACCCCCCGCTCGCGAGCGTGGACGGTGATCAGCGTCCGTTTCCCCTCGACGAGGTCGCTCCCTCGCTGTTTGCCGAGCTTCTCGCTCGGGACGGTGAGATCGAGGACGTCGTCTCTGATCTGGAACGCCCGGCCGACGTCGAGCCCGTAGCCGTAGAGGGCCTCGATCACCGCCTCGTCTGCGCCCATCAACACCGCTGGCAGGGACGCCGAGGCGGCGTACAACACCGCGGTCTTCTGTTCGACCATCTCGAGGTACTCCTCGACGGTGACGTTCGGGCGCTCCTCGAAGGTGACGTCGAGGCTCTGGCCCTCACAGATCCGGGTGCAGGTGTTCGCCAGCACGTCGAGGGCCTCGACGGTGCGCTCGGCGGGACTGCCGGTCTCGAGCATGATCTCGAATGCCTTCGAGTAGAGGGTATCCCCCGCGAGGATCGCCGTCGAGAGGTCATACTCGCGGTGGACGGCGGGCACCCCACGCCGGAGGTCGTCGTCGTCCATGATGTCGTCGTGGATCAGCGTGAACGACTGGATCACCTCGACGCTGACCGCCGCGGCCATCACGTCCACCGTCCCGCCGGTCAGGGTCGGGAACGTCCGGTAGGGCTCGCTCAGTGGTTCGACGTCCGCGAGCGCCTCGGCCGTCGCGAGCAAGACGGCGGGCCGGAGCCGCTTGCCGCCGGCGTCGAGCAAGTACCGGGAAGCCTCATAGAGGCGCTCCGGGCGGACGATCGGCAGCTCCTCGGGGATGGCCTCGTTGACCAGCTCCCGGCGCTCGGCGACAGCCTCGAGCACCGCCTTCTCGCGTGCCTCGGGGGAGGTCATATCAGTCGACGAGCTGGATCAGGTTCCCGTTTCGCGAGACGTGGACGTCCCGACCCATCCGGTACCCTTCGCTCTCACAGAGGTTGACGTACCCCGACAGCCCCTTCAGATCCTGGTGGGCGGGGATGATGTGCTGGGGTTGGAGAGCGTCGAGCATCTCGTAGTGGCCCTCCTGGTTGAGGTGGCCGGAGACGTGGACCTCGTCGTAGATGCGTGCACCCTGCATGCCGAGTAGCTTCTCGGCCTGGTAGCGCTGCCCCTCGTTGGTCGGCTCGGGAATCACCCGTGCCGAGAAGACGACCTTGTCGCCGTCGTCGAGCTCGTACGGCGTTTCGCCGCGGGCCATCCGGGTGAGCATCGCGCGCGGCTCGCCCTGGTGGCCCGTGACGACGGGGAGGAAGTTCTCTTTGCCCTCGTTCATGATCCGCTTGAACGTCCGGTCGACGGACTTTCGGTGGCCGAACATCCCGAGATCGGAGGGGAAGTCGACGAAGTCGAGCCGTTCGGCGGTGCCGGAGTACTTCTCCATCGACCGGCCGAGCAGGACGGGCTGGCGGCCGATGTCGTCGGCGAACTCCACGAGGGAGGTCACCCGGGCGATGTGTGAGGAGAACGTCGTCGCGACGATGCCGCCGTCGTAGTCTTCCATGCTGTAGAGGACGTCACGGAGGTGTTCGCGGGCGACGCGTTCACTCGGCGTCCGGCCCTTCTTGTTCGCGTTCGTACAGTCCTCGATGTAACAGAGCACGCCCTCCCCTTCCCGGCCGATCTCCCGGAACCGCTTCATGTCGATCGGATCGCCGATGACGGGCGTGTGGTCCATCCGCTTGTCCAGCCCGTAGACGATCGCACCCTCGGGCGTGTGGAGCACGGGGTTGATCGCGTCGATGATCGAGTGTGTGACGTTGACGAACTCGAGTTCGACGCCGTGATCCCCGATCCGCATCGTCTCGCCGGGGTCCATCTTGATCAGGTCGTTGTCGACGCCGAACTTCTGTTCGCCCTCGATCTGCTGTTTGACCAGCTCGATCGTAAACGGCGTCGCCACGACCGGCGCGTTGTACCGGTGGGCGAGCTTGCTGATGGCGCCGATGTGATCCAGGTGACCGTGGGTGGGGACGATCGCCTGTACGTCCCCTTCCAGATCGGACATGACCCGGTCGTCCGGGATCGCGCCCATGTCGATCAGGTCCAGGCTGTGCATCCGTTCGGTCTCGACGTTGTCGTGGATCAGCACCTGCGAGAGGTTCAGACCCATATCGAAGATGACCACGTCGTTCCCGGCGCGGACGGCAGTCATCTGCCGTCCGACCTCCTCGTATCCGCCAATTGTCGCGATTTCGATTTCCATTGGTGTACACTGAAAGCCGCGTGTGGGCTCTCCTCGAAACGGTCCGCGGACTCCGATTTCGTCGGCCACGGCGTCTCTACGCGTCGGCCATCCCGCTATGCGACCGGCAGGGCCGTTCCCGGCTCGATCCGTAGACCGAACCCCGATCGCACTTGCCCGCGGGTTTCGCTACGACGGCATACTCCCTCCGACGTTAAAAACTCCGCGGGTTGTCCGCGGTCGTGGTAGTCGGCCAGCCGACGCGACGAGCGCCCCACCGTCGGCGCCGTACTCTCCGGGACGACACCCATCCGGCGGCGTGAGCCACGGCTCGGTCGAAATTGACAAGCGTTAACCATCCCCGGGTCACTGGCTCCGTCATGCTTCGATCCTTCGACGGCGTCGAACCGACGGTCGCCGACTCCGCGTACGTCGACGGCCGGGCGGTCGTCGTCGGCGACGTCACCGTCGGCCCGGAAGCGAGCGTCTGGCCCGGTGCCGTGCTCCGTGGCGACAACGGCCCGATCGTCCTCCGGGAGGGGGCGAACGTCCAGGACAACGCGACGCTCCACGAGACCGTCGAGATCGGTCCGTACGCCACCGTCGGCCACAACGCCATCGTCCACCACGCGACCGTCGGTCGCCGGGGAACGGTCGGGATGGGCGCGGTCGTCCTCGACGACGCCGAGGTCGGCGACCGGAGCATCGTCGGCGCGAACGCGACCGTCACCGAGGGGACCACGATCCCAGACGGCAGCCTCGCGGTCGGGACCCCGGCGGAGGTGATCGCCGAGGTCGACGGCGACGGCTGGGCGACCGCCGGTGACCGGTACGTCGAGTACGCCCGGA
>LKMJ01005721.1_pt1 | contig 11726 bp, 9 predicted proteins | sample 643391 | NCBI WGS metagenome assembly LKMJ01 (sample SAMN04112250, study PRJNA286221) | soda lake metagenome | biome: soda lake; feature: Kulunda Steppe; material: water; isolation source: sample PL-Br10 brine of Picturesque Lake | place: Russia: Kulunda steppe | collected 2010-07
CGAGCCGTCCCTGGAGGCGTTCGACGAACTGCTCCTCTCGCGGGTGCTCAGTGACATCCGCGACCCACTCCTGTACGGGCAGGACGGGACCGCGCCGACCGAGCAAGGCACACTCCGAACGGTGCTGGAGGGGCTCCTCCAGCAGTACGGAGTCGACGTGGATATGAACACCTTCCACTCGTTGCTGTACTACCTCGCTCGCGACTTCCGGGGGTACGGCAAGCTGGATCCGCTCATGCACGACCCACACATCGAGGATATCTCCTGTGACGGGTACGACCTCCCCATCTTCGTCTACCACGACGACTACACCGACATCCAGACTGACGTCGTCTTCGGCGAGGAGGAGCTCGACAACTACGTGATCCGGCTCGCACAGCGATCTGGGCGCCACATCTCCGTGGGCGATCCGGTCGTCGGGACGACGCTCCCGGACGGCTCCCGCGCGGAACTGGCCCTCGGGAAGGAGGTCACGCCACGGGGGTCGGCGTTTACGATCCGAAAGTACGCCGAGGAGCCGTTCACGCCGATCGACCTCATCAACTACGGCACCTTCAGCGTCGAACAGATGGCGTTTCTCTGGCTCTGTATCGAGAACAACAAGAGCCTGATCTTCGCCGGCGGCACCGCCTCCGGGAAGACGACCTCGATGAACGCGGTGTCGATGTTCATTCCACCCCGGTCGAAAGTGCTCACGATCGAGGATACTCGGGAACTGTCGCTGTACCACGACAACTGGCTGTCGGCGGTAACCCGCGAACACATCCACGAGGGCAACGACATCGACATGTACGACCTGCTGCGCTCGGCGTTGCGCCACCGGCCGGAGTTCATCATCGTCGGTGAGGTGCGGGGCCAGGAGGCGGTGACGCTGTTCCAGGCGATGAACACCGGCCACACGACGTTCTCGACGATGCACGCCGACTCGATCGAGACCGTCATCAACCGTCTGGAGAACGAGCCGATCAACGTCCCGCGGGCGATGGTCCAGTCGCTGGACCTGCTCTGTGTCCAGACGCTGACCCGCTTCGAAGGTGAGCGAGTCCGGCGATCGAAGGCGATCGGGGAGATCGGCGGGATCGACCAGCGCACTGGGGAGCTCGACTACTCGACGACGTTCTCCTGGGACGCCCAACGCGACTCGTTCGATCGGTCGGACTCGCCGCTGCTGGACGAGATCCAGAACGAACGCGGCTGGAGTCGATCCCAACTGCTGTCGGAGCTTCGACAGCGCCAGCGTTTCCTGGAGCTACTCCGGGAACAGGGCGTCACCAACTACCAGCGGTTCACCGCGCTGGTCAACGAGTACTACTCCGACAGCGACCTCGCCATGGAGCGCCTCCTCGAGGTGTCGGAGGTTGACTCGGCGGAGGAGGTCCTGTCGGAGGACGACGATCTGGGCGGCCCAGAGAGTCGGATGGAGCCGGCTGGGGACGGAGGGGTGTCGGCCGCCGATCGGGATTCCGACGATGGGGTGTCGGCCGCCGATCGGGGTTCCGACAATGAGGTGTCGGCTGACGATCTGCTCCCCGAGGAAGGGGGCTCCCAGTAGCGCATGCTGTGGCTCCTCCCGCTCCTGATCGCGCTGGTGGTGGTCGCTCCGGTGGTGTTGGCCCCGGTGAGCCGGCGCGCTGATCTGCTCGTCTCCCGGCTTGCCCTCCCAGTCTTCGGGTTCTACGTCTCCAACGAGAGCTCCAACCGGAGCGAACAGGAACGGCTGTTGCGATCGGCCTACGTCGGCACGACCCATCGTGTCTACGCGGCACGGACGCTGTTGATGGCGACGCTGGCGGGGATCAGCGGCTCGATTCTGGGTGTCTACGCTGTCGGGGGGACGCTGCGCCTGCTGGCGATCAACCACGAGATGATCGAGGCGGCACTTCCGGACCAACTGGCGTTCCTCGCCGAGCTGGCGACGCTCCAGACGGCGTCGCTCTGGGAGCTGTTCGTCCTGCTTTTGCTCTCCAGTGCGACCGTCGGCGCCGGGCTCGCGGTCGGAACCTACTGGCTGCGCTGGACGATTCTCGAACAGAAAGCCGACGCCCGCGCCCGTAAGATCGACGCGACGCTCCCGCGGATGGTCGCGTTCATCTACGCGCTGTCGCGATCCGGGATGCCGTTCCCCGCCGTGATGGAGACGCTCACGCGTAATCAGGACGTCTACGGCGAGTCGGCCAGGGAGATCGGCGTCGCAGTGCGGGAGATCAACGTCTTCGGCACCGACATGCTGACCGCACTCCAGCGGATGGCCAGTCGTTCGCCGAGCAACAACATGGAGGAGTTCGGCGAGAACCTCTCGTCGGTGCTGGGATCCGGGCGGAACCTCTCGGATTTCCTTCGAGAACAGTACGAGTTCTACCAGGAGGAAGCCGAGTCCCAGCAGGAACAGTACATGAACCTGCTGTCGATGTTCGCGGAGGTGTACGTGACGGTGTTCGTCGCCGGGCCGCTGTTTTTCATCACCGTTCTGGTGATCATCGGGCTCGTGATCCAGGACACGCTGGCGCTCACCCGGGCGATCGCCTACGTCGCCATCCCGTTGGCGAGCGCCGGCTTCATTCTCTACATCGACAGCATCATCGGCTCGCTTCGGGACCAGGCTGTCGACGGCGCCAACGCAGGAATCGACCGCGGCAGGGACACTTCTCTGATGGTCAGTCCCGATGGGGGTTTCCCGACCGCCCGACAGCAGCGAAACTACGAGCGGCTGCTGGCGTACGACCGGCTCAAACCCGCCCGTCGCTGGGCCACCGCACCCGTCGAGTCGTTCAAACGCCAGCCACTGGCGACGCTGGTGGTGACGGTCCCGATCGGGCTGCTGTGGATCACGATCCGTGTCGAGGAGCTGCCCACGGCGCCGATGGCGCTGTTGATGGCGATCGACATCCCGTTGATCGAGGCGACGCTGCTGATTCTGGGGGCGTTCGCGCTGGTGTACGAGCTGAAAGAGCGTCGTCGTCGCGCCCTCGAGGACGCCGTGCCGGATCTGCTGGACCGGATGGCCAGCGTCAACGAGGCGGGGATGACGATCGTCGAGAGCATCCACCGGGTGACGCGGTCGGATCTGGGCGCGCTCTCCCCGGAGATCCAGCGAACCTGGGAGGACATCCGGTGGGGTGCGGATGCGGAGACGGCGCTGTATCGGCTCGACGACCGCACCGACAGCGTCGCCATCACGCGGGCGGTGACGCTACTCTCTAACGCCATGCAGGCCAGCGGCAACATCGCCCCAGTGTTGCGGATCGCCGCGGAGGAAGCTGCCGAGTCCCGCCGCCTCCGACGCGAGCGCCGCCAGGAGATGTTCGTCTACCAGATGGTGATCTACATCGCCTTCCTGGTGTTCCTGGGGATCATCGTCGCGCTGGCGGTGGCGTTCATCCCCGCGGTCGAGGCCGCCGGCGCTACCGGCCCAGAGGGGGACATCGATGCCATCTCTGGGGGACTGTTCATCGACATCGGAGCGGTCGACACCGAAGCCTACGAGCTCCTGTTCTTCCACATCACCGCCATCCAGGCGGTCTGCTCGGGCTTGATCGCCGGACAGCTCGGCGAGGGAGGGGTGCACGACGGGGCCAAGCACGCCGTGATCCTGCTGTTGCTGTCGTACCTCCTCTTCGTGGTCGTGTTCTGAGCGGGACCAGACGAGTCGACGGGTTGAGGCTCAGAACCCCGGCTGGCGGAGCCGGCGTTCCAACAACGGCATACATCGTCCGGCAGGTGTCGGCGTTCCAACAACGTCATACGTCGGCCGGCCGGAGCCCGCGTATGGTCGACCCGCGTACCGCCTACGACCGGATCGCGGAGCACTTCTCGGCGACGCGGGAGTACCCCTGGCCGGAGGTCGAGTCGTTCCTGGCGGACAGGTCCGGCGAGCGTGGCCTCGATCTCGGCTGTGGGAACGGTCGCCATGCGGAGCTGTTGGCCACCCACGTCGGACAGGTCGTCGGCGTCGACCCCAGCGGGGGTCTGCTGGCGGAAGCGCGTGCTCGCGCACGGGAGCGAGGATTTGCCCTCGAACTCCTGCAGGCCGACGCCGTATCGATGCCGATCACGACCGAGTCGATCGATCTTGCGGTGTACGTCGCGGTGTTGCACCACCTTCGACCGCGGGCGGCCCGCGTTCGGAGTCTCGACGAACTCGCGAGGGTGTTGACGCCGGCGGGGCGGGGGCTGGTCAGCGTCTGGAGCACCGAACACGACCGCTTCGACCGCGACTCGGGCTTCGATACGATCGTCGACTGGACGCTTCCCGGTGGGGAGACGGTCCCGCGCTACTACCACATCTACGACCCCGAGGAGTTCCGGGCCGATCTGGCCGCAAGCGCGCTCCGTCCGGTGGAGACGTTCGTCTCCAGCGGGAACTGTTATGCCGTCGTCGCCAGGGGCGACTGATCGAAAGGGGGCTGGTCAGCACGAACCTGACGAACGGGTCCGGATCAACGTCCCTCCCGTGTCCGTGTGGACTGTGCTTAAGAGGATCCCTCACCAATGACCTGCTACATGAGCGAGACTGACGAGTCAGTCTACGAGGTCGCCGTCGTCGGCGGCGGCCCGGCTGGGCTGTCTGCGGCGCTGTATACGACGCGGTTGACCCACGACACGATCCTCATCGACCGCGGCGGGGGTCGTGCGGCGATGATGGCCGAAACCCACAACGTGATCGGGGTCTCCGAGGACGTCTCCGGGAACGAGCTTCTCGCGACGGGAAAAGAGCAGCTTCGGGCCTACGGCACGACGGTCGAACGCGGCTTCGTGGAGTCGATCGAACGCCTCGAGGATGGTCAGTTCCGACTGAAGGCGGGCGACGCCACTGTTCTGGCCGACAGTGTCGTCCTCGCGACGGGTTTTTCGGACGAACGCCCGGACCCACCCCTGCCCCGCACTGCCCGCGGGCTTCACTACTGTCTCCACTGTGATGCCTACACGTTCGTCGACGCGCCCGTGTACGTGATGGGCCACGGCGACTCGGCGGCTCACGTCGCGATGATCATGCTGAACTTCACCGATGACGTCGACCTGCTCACCCGCGGTGCCGAGCCGGAGTGGAGCGAGGAGACCGCCGAGTTGCTGGCGGGCCACCCAGTCGAGGTGATCGACACCGAGGTCGCCGGCGTCCACAACGACGCCGACGGCTGGCTTGAGGCCCTGGAGTTCGATGACGGGACAGTAAGGGAGTACCGCGGCGGCTTCGCGCTGTACGGCTCGGCGTACAACACCGACCTCGCTGAGCAACTGGGCTGTGAGCTGAACGACGACGGAACGATCGTCGTCGACGACCACGGCAACACTAGCGTCGACGGCGTCTACGCCGTCGGCGACGTCACGCCCGGACACAACCAGATCCCGATCGCGATCGGCGAGGGCGCCAACGCCGGGCTCGACATCCACATGCGTCTGCGGGAGTTCCCCCGTTCCATGGAGGCGATCCGCGAGTCCGGGGCCGTCCCGCCGGAGGCGGTGCCGGGCATTTCGTCGACACTCCGGGAGGCCGCGGTGGCCCACCGGAAGGAGTCGACGGCGGCGGCCGACGACTGAGGGCCAAAGGGTAACACCCTTATTTCGTCGCCCTGAACTGGATCGTGAGCGCCGGTGGTCTAGTGGTAGGACCTGAGCCTTCCAAGCTCATGGCCCGGGTTCAAATCCCGGCCGGCGCATTTCTCGAACGGAGTGACAAAAACCGTCAGAGAGCTTTTGAACCCGACAATTCACAGCTCGAGAGGTTCATCACGGATCTGGTCGATGGGGACGTTGAATCCGCCTGAGGCGACTGCAAGTCGAGTTGTGTGACGATCCGCTTGGCTGTCTGTTCACTGTCTTCGTAGTCTTTACAGTATCAGGGAACTACCACTGCCCATGGGTGGTGTTCTCGTGTCCGGACGCAGTCGGGCCATACCCGCGTCGACACACGACCGACATCGCCTGATTCGCTTTCTTCTTGGCCCGTTCTCCTCGTTCCGTATGCTCCCGATAACCACTTCGTGCCTCCCTGCTGATCGATGAGACTGCTCGACATCCAGCTGTGGCTCGTCGGCGGATCGATCGCTGCCGGGGTCGGCGCGCTTCTCCTCGTCCGGTACCTGTATCGTCACCGTGACGGGCCCGGTGCGGTGTGGTTCATGGCGACGCTCACGGCGCAGGCGGTCTTCTGTCTCTCCTACGGCGTGTCGTTGCTGGTGTTTGACCTCCAGTTGCGGGCGATCCTGGAGATGGTCGCGCTGTTGGCTCTCTGTACCATCGGACCGCTGTATCTCGCGTTCGCGCTCAAATACACCGGACGGACGGATCTGTTCAGAAGCAGGCTGTTCTGGCTCGTCGTTCTCGTGCCGCTGGTGACGATCGTCATCGGGGTGACCGCCCCGTTTCACGACCTGATGTGGGTCGATTTCCGGTTGGAGCCGGTCTTTGGCGTCGCGGCGGTCCAGTACACGTTCGGCCCCTGGGCGACGTTCGCGTTCGTTTTCACTATGGCGATCGCCACCCTGAGCACCCTGCTGTTGATCGAGGCCCTGCTCAGTTACGGCCCCCTCTACCGCCGTGAGGTGACCGCCGTCGCCGTCAGCACGATCCCACCGACGATCGGGCTGTTGCTGTGGTTCTTCGAGCTCGGTCCGGTGCCCCAGCTGAACCTCACTCCGATCCTGTTTCTTCCTCACGTTGTCCTCGACGCCTACGCGTTCATGGGGACCCACATGTTCAACACGAACCCCACGACCCGGCGTGCAGCCGAGCGGAGTGCGATCGAGGACCTGAACGAGCCCGTGATCGTCATCGACACCGAGCAGCGGATCGTCGATCTGAACGCCCGGGCAGAACTGCTGTTCGGCGTCGACCGACGGGCCGTTCTGGCGACGTCCCTCGACGCCCTGACTGGTGTCACCCTCGCGGAGCTGCAGGACAACGCCGAACTCACCTTCCAGAACAGCCGCCGCGTGTTTTCGGCCTCCCACTCGACGTTGACTGACCCCAGCGGCGCGACCGTCGGCGGGCTGGTCGTCCTCTACGACATCTCGGAGGAGCAGCAGCGTAAACAGCAGCTCTCGGTTCTCAACCGCATCTTCCGCCACAACCTTCGAAACGAGCTGAACCTCGTCCAGGGGTACGCCGATACCATCGCCGACGCGGTTGAGGACCCCCAGCTCAGGTATCAGGCCGAGTCGATCGCCCAGGGCGGGGCTCGACTGCTGTCGATCGGCGAGAAGGTGCGTGAGTTCGAGCGGAGCCAGGAACAAGGGATCCACGTCAGGCCGATCGACGTTCGTGAGACCCTGGTCGGGATTCGCCAGGAACTGGACGGGCGGTATCCCGACGCGACAGTCAGCTTCGACGTGGAGTCGTCTGCCGCGACGATTCGGACCGACTCCCTCCGACTCGACCTGATCCTCTCGAACCTCGTCGAGAATGGCATCGAACACGCCGAAAGCCCCGAACCGATGGTTTCGGTCGACGTGTATCGATCTGCGGCCGATCCCGGGCGAATCCGGTTCGACGTCCGGGACACTGCCCCGGAGATCCACGAGGAGGAGATCATCCCACTCCGGGAGGGAACCGAGAGCGCGCTCCAGCACGGCAGCGGGATCGGGCTCTGGATCGTCAACTGGTGTGTTACCGCCCTCGACGGAGAGATCGCGTTCCGGTACGACGATGGAAACGATGGAAACGTCGTCACGGTGACGCTGCCGGACGACCCGGACATCTGATCGACTGGATGTGCGTTTTGGAAATGTATAGATGTGAGTTTTGGGAACCAGATATAGTGACCGTTCGGTCAGTTCGGGTGGGTATACAATCAATACTGTCTGAACTATATTAGGATCAGGTTCATTATCAAGAAGTACAACGACGACCCATGCGACCGAACGAGCAGGTCGATCGAACGGAACTGTACGAGTGTTTCGAGTGTGGTGGACGCCGTTCCGAACCGGACCTGGGCGTCTGTGGCTCCTGTGGGGGTGAGCTTCGGAACATCAGCCGCGAACGGGATTTCTGAGTTCAGAAAGACGGATCGCTGGAGCTCGTTGCCGAGTCGGCCCGATGGTGGCTATCTCACCCGACGAGGGCAGCCTGTCGACCCTTTTTCCCCTTGCGCCACCCACGACGACAGTTCGGTATCTCGTAATGCATATACTTGCCCGGCTTGAACGGTAACTGCAGCGCCGAGTCCCGTGGTGTAGTGGCCAATCATCTGGGCCTTTGGAGCCCAGGACGGCGGTTCGAATCCGCCCGGGACTACTCACCACAGTTCGAATTTATCACCGGTGGCACATCTTCGGCCGTAGCGATGGGAGTATGAGCAATCTCTTTGTGCTGCCCACCTATTCGTGGTGCATGGCCGCTTCCGACACGACTACCGCAGAGACGGGATTCCAGGGACTCCGCGAGTTCCTCCATCGAGTGGACACCCTCGGCGAACTCGAACGCGTTTCGGGTGCACACTGGCGCCGTGAGATGAGCGCGATCTCCGAACTCACCGCACGTGGCCCACGCGATCCACGGCCTGCACTCCTGTTCGACGACATTCCAGACTACCCGTCGGGACGAACACTCTACGCGGCGACCAACTCGCTCGACCGGCTGGCGCTCACCGTCGGCATGGAGCCCGGATACGACGATCCGATTTCGTTCCTTCGGGAGTACCGCCAGCGCGATCTCGCCAGCCGCGAACTCGATCCGGAGTTCGTCGAGCGTGCGGACGCACCGCTTTTCACCAACCAGCGGACCGGCGCCGACGTCGACCTCCACGACGTTCCCGTGCCGCTTCACCACGAGCAGGACGGCGGACGGTTCATCGGCACGGCCGACTGCGTGATCACCCGCGATCCGGCCGGCGACGTCAACGTCGGCACGTACCGGATGCAACTGTTCGACGATCGGGAGGTTGGGGTGCTGATGGCGCCCGGCAAACACGGTCGGCTGAACTACGACGAGTACCTCGAGCGCGACGAACCGATCCCGATCGCGGCGACGTTTGGCCAGGATCCCACGCTGTGGACGTTCGCGTCCATCCATCCGGAGCATCGATCGGAGTACGGTGAGTACGCGCTTGCGGGCGGCCTGAAGGGTCGTCCGTTCCCCGTCGTCGAGGGGCCGATCACGGGGCTGCCCCTCCCCGCAACCGCCGAGATCGCCGTCGAGGGGTACATCCACCCCGGAAAGACCCGCCCGGAGGGTCCGTTCGGCGAGTGGGACGGCTACTACGCGACGGCGATGGGCTACTACGGCCCGGACACAGACGAGGTGCCGGTGCTGGACGTCGAGGCACTGTACCACCGCGACGATCCCATCCTCACCTGCGCGGTCCCGGCCAAACCGCCCTACGACTACTCGTTCCACAAGGGTGTGATGCGCTCGGCGACCCTGTGGGACCAGCTTGAGGACGCAGGCGTTCCAAACGTCGTGGGCGTGTGGCGAACCGAAGTCGGCGGCTCGCGGCTGTTCAACGTCATCGCGATCGAACAGCGGTACGCTGGCCACGCCCGCCAGGCCGGCTACGTCGCGACCCAGACCCGTGCTGGTGCGTACAACGGACGGTGGACGGTCGTCGTGGACGACGACATCGACCCGACGGACCTTGAGGAAGTGACGTGGGCGATGGCGACGCGGTGTGATCCGGCACAGGACGTCGAGTTCATCGAGCGCGCCTGGACCTCCGGGGACGACACCCTCGTCGAGGAGGGTGACACGCCGATGAACTCCCGAGCGATCGTCGACGCCACGATCCCTTACGAGCAGCGTGACTCGTTCGCTGCTGTGGCCGAGGCGTCTCCCGAGTTTCAGGCGGAGATCCGCGAGAAGTGGCGTGAGGTCATCACCGGTTCCAAATAGAGCCACCAGAACCAATTGACGGTGATAGTGGGGGCCATCTTTTGTGTTTCCTCACAGCGGTTCTCACGTGATCACGTCGCCGTCGAAACCTGTCCGGGGTTGGACCGCCGGTACCACCCTGGCGTGGCAGAGTGACAGGTCTGATACGCTCTCCGCGAAATAGGTTGCGTATAACTATTTCCCCCTCGTTCCTCCCTGTTGGCGAATGCAGGAGGTCGCAATCACCTTCGATCCGATCAGCGCCCACACCTGTCTCCAATCTCTCCGTGGATCATGAACCGGTCACAAATTTTTTCGATCCTCGTGGCCGTGTTGTCCATCTCGGCGCTGGGCATCGCGGCGACCACTCTGGAAACGACGCTGACGACCGACCCCGACGAGGAGCTCAATCCAGACTGGGACCGTCTGCCGATCGGGCAGGGTGATGCAGCCAGTATTCTTGAGCAGATGGGCGATGGCGGCGAGGACAGCGGAATCGACCGGGAGAGCGAGAATGTCGGGGAGGGCGGGCACGCGTCGGGCGACAGCAACGAACGAGACGAGGGCATCGGTTCGGGGACAGGAACCGATTCCGGGGCTGGCGAGTGGTCTCTCCTGGAGCGTCTGTTGGCACTCCTGGTGGCACTTCTTCAGGTGATCGTTCCCCTTGCACTTATTCTGGCGTTGGGCGCCCTCGTCTATCGGTACCGTGAGAAGCTGTTCGGGCTCGGTAGATTCGACTCGAGTGAGGAGCCCATCCAGTCGGCAGATCCAGAAACCGACGTCTGGCCTGGGACGACCCCGTCGAACGTCGTCGACCGGGCATGGCTGAGAATGGTCCAACTGGTGGAGCCGGAACACCCCGAAACGACGACGACTGCGGAATGTCGAACGCGTGCGGTCGAACGAGGGCTAGATATCGAGGCCGTCGAGGCAATCACGACTGCGTTCGAGCGCGTTCACTACGGCGGCGCTCCCCTCGCCGAGGAGGAAGAGCGCGCTCGGAAGGGGCTCAACCGACTGGATAGTGAACGGATGACTGCCCCTCAACTGGACGGTGAGCACGGATGACTGTCCGCGAGCATGGATGGTTGACTCTCTCCAGTCGGTTGATCCGCGGACTTCTCCTCGTCGTCGGGCTCGTTGTGCTCGGCGTCGCGCTACTGGTCGCGTTTGTCCCCGAGACCGAGCAGTTGCTTCCAGTCGAGGAGGCGATCCTGAGGCTCGGGAGCGACTATCTGGTCGTCGCCGTCGTCGGTGTCCTGGCCGTCGGCCTGTCGATGCTCGCTGTGGCGACCCGACACCTACGAGGTGTCGAGGAGGCGACTCCGCCAGTTGTCGAGGGCGTCCAGTCGGCGTCGTATCCCGGTGTGGAGTTCGACCGGGCGGTCGGAGGCAGTCTCGGTGGCTGGTTCGATCGTTCGTTCGACGTCGACCGTCGCGATCGGCTCCGAGAGGCCACAACTCGCGCGATCATGCACGCGGACAGCTGTTCCCGTACCGTCGCCGAGCGGCGAATCGCTGAGGGCAACTGGTCAAGCGATCCTGTCGCCGCCCGCTATCTCTCCGATCGGCCTCACGGGTGGTGGAGTGGTCGAACGATGCGTTCCGATGCGGCAGTCCGCCGAACCGTGGATGCGATCGCACAGCTGACCGACGACGAGGAAGCGTCGAAACGAGCCGACGAACGACACGAGGGACGTGAGGGGATCACACAGTGATGGCTTCCGGCGTACTCCGGGGCGTGTTCGCCCTTTCTGGAACTCTCAGGAGTACTGACCGTGAGACGGCGAACGGAGGTTCCGAGAGCGACGAGATGACCCGAACCGGTCAGAACGATCGGACGGCATCCACACAGAACGAACAACCCAAAACGGTTCGGTCGACGGGTCGCTGGCGAGGTATCGTGACCGTTTCCCTCCTCG
>LKMJ01005722.1_pt1 | contig 11725 bp, 16 predicted proteins | sample 643391 | NCBI WGS metagenome assembly LKMJ01 (sample SAMN04112250, study PRJNA286221) | soda lake metagenome | biome: soda lake; feature: Kulunda Steppe; material: water; isolation source: sample PL-Br10 brine of Picturesque Lake | place: Russia: Kulunda steppe | collected 2010-07
GGGGGGGGGGGGGGGGGGGGGTGTGGGGTACGCAGCAGCTGCGGTGTCAAATGCCGGGGGTGGAGTGTGGGGTGCAGCAGGTGGAGTGCGTGATGCGTGCCAGAGAAAGAGCCCTCTCATGCACTTGGCCCCAGGAGGACTGTACGCATGCAAGTGTGAAGAGGAGGAAGAGGAGGAGTGGGCCAGCCTGGGCACAAGCAACTGCACGGTAGGTATCATGCGTGGGGTGCGACCGATGGGAGCACGCCACAAAAATCAAGCATTAGGAGCTGTGCAGCGAGCCCCCCACGACTGCAGGGCCACAAGGGCAAAGGGGCAGCCCACACGCAAGGGTGCTGATACCAAGGTGCGCAGGCTCAGGGGCAGACACCAACATGCGCGGCCAAAGTGCACGCAGCAGGCTTCACACCACGCCACCTGCACAGTGCGGGCAGAAGCTGGGAGACAGCACACACACGGGTGGCCTGGACCAGGGAAGGGGGGGGTGCGTGTGGCGTGCTCACACACAGGAATCCAGCACCTTACCTCTGGGGCGGCGGCAGGATTCGCTGCATGAGAATGTATGCAGACAGCGCGCCGGCGGCTGCCTGGCCGCGGGGCACCGGCGCAGCACTGGCGTTGCCTTGCAAGTTGCCTGGCGCAGGCACTGGTGGCTGCTGCGGCAGCGCCGGCGGCGGGACGCTGGAAGCGGGAGGGCTATCAGAGGCGGCGCGGCTGCCGCCCAGCGATGATGGTGTGGCCAGCGCGGCCATGGCTGCGGACAGCGCGGCCTGCAGCTCAGGGCCTGTGGATTGCAGGGCGCAGCATACACGGGACAGTGTGCATCAGGGGTGTGCATCAGGGGTGTGCATCAGGGGTGTGCATCAGGGGTGTGCATCAGGGGGTGTTCGCATGAGCACCTCCAGAGAGCGTGGTCATATGGCCGGGGGCAGCAGCATAAATTCACAAAATGAAGGCTGCGGCACCTGCTGCCGGCTAGCCTGCTGCCCAGCGTATGTTCAGGAGAAAGTTATCCGTGGGGCGCAGGACGTGCTACGATCGGGTTATGGGAAAGGTTTGGTTGAGGGATGAAGCATAAAACAGATTCCGCAAACCCAAGGCCCAGCGCCTGAGGCCTGGCTGGAGGAGCAAGGCCTGCTCGCTGGGGGATACTGCTGAGGGCAACAAGGAGGGAGCCTTACAAGTCATCGCATGGTTGATGCAGGCACGGGCAGGAGCAGCACGCACCGTACAGGTTGTTGCCTCCCCCCTCCCTCTGCGGCTTAAGCACAAACGCGTCCGGGTTGGAGATCGCCTCCTCCACAATTGCCGATGTCGACGGGTCCTGCATTGCAAAGCATGCTTGCCCTAACTCCAGCAGCTGCCCAGTGCCCGTTGGGGCATTCCTCTGACATTCCTTGGCTCCACAAGGGCCTCAGACCCACAAAAATGCGACGCATTAGCAGCCACATTTGCAGTGCTCTGTACCGACCAGTGGGAAGGCAGCCAGTGCTAATTCACGTCAGTTGCGGGCAAAGAGCACAAAGCAGCTACACGCTGTGTGCTTTGGGTGAGGATGCACGGTGAGGAAGGCCGGTGAGTTTGTGCGTGCGCAGGTCGGTGACACACCAGTTGCCACCTGCCTGGGGATAGAAGTTGCACCTGAGTTTGAGCAACTGCGTGAGAGGCTACGCATGCCAGCGCTGTGTAGTTTGAGCAACTGCGTGAGACTACGCATACCAGCGCTGCGTAGTTTGAGCAACTGCGTGAGAGGCTACGCATACCAGCGCTGCGTGTAAGGGCGGCTGTGACGCGCAGCCCCATGGCTGCTCCTGTGTGCCATGGCCTGCCAAGACAGTGCGTGACCCAAGCACCTGCCCACGCCAGCCCACACGTGCTATAGGTTGGGTCACACGGCGCGCATGCTGCAGGCAACGTGCTTGTCTCCATGCCTGGACTTGCCGTGAGGTCATCCAGGCCCCACAGGCCGGCAAACGAGGTCCGCATCGCCGCGCAGTCCGCGTCAGAGGCGGACATGGAAGGGGGGGCCTCGCCCTCTGCTGCAACGCGTGGCTGCATGAAGCGCTCCACCATGCCAGGGCGCGCCAAGTCCTGCTGGACCTTCTTGCACCCTGCGCAGCGCAGGGCAGGGCGCCACGCACGCACTGACGCTCTGATGGCGCCCACGGGTCAAGAGGCAGCGCACCCCTTCCTAAGGCAATGCCTTGCGAGGGCTTGGGTATGCGCCCTGGACGTGTCGAGCGCATTGGTTGCCTGTGGCCTGAAGGGGTCCGCCTCAGCACAGCAGGGCCGTGCGGCATGCAAGCTTTGATGCTGGTAGGTGCATTGAGTGCGCGAATAAGGTGGCAGTTTTGGATGCATGGCAGGCATATGCTCATGGGGAGTGTGTGTGTATGTGCGTGTGTGTGTGTGCGCGCGAGCGCGCGTGCCACTCATTGCATCTTTCTGCCCACCTGCCAGCTGGTACGCCACGGTGGGGCACTTGGCCGCGTTGCTGTGCTCAATCATCTCGCGCGCGGACCACTCGGCCTCCGAGGGGTAGTCTGTGGGGGCGTAGCCTGCCCTGTAGAGCACAAAAGTGCGCAAGGCCAACGCGAGCGCGGGCGTGTTAGCCCCCCACTTTCCTTCCAATTCACTCACCTGCACAGCCTCTGGCACATGGCAACTCCAGCACAGGTCTCTTGGCAGGCTCAAAGCAACCTGGCACAAGGTTCTCAACACCCACGTGTGGACACACCGGTCAGCACTCGTGAGCCTTCAGCACAGCATAATTGACAAAGCCCCAGGGCTCAGCAGGACGTGCGTCTGCATGTGTGCATTTGTGAGACAGTGCTTGTGTGTGAATGTGTGTTTGTGCATGTGCACGCACATGTGTTTGTGCGCATAAGTGTGCATGAGCGTGTGCGTGCATGTGCGTGTGCACACCAGGCCAGCCGCATAACCTGCGCCAGCACTGGCGCCGCACCTGTAGTACACCACCAGGACCTTGACGGTCTCGCCGCCCTCATGCAGGCTCAGCGTGCCGTCTTGGTCGTCCACCCTCGCGGCCTCGGACAGCTGCTTCAGGGTGCGGCGCAGCGTGCGCAACCCGTGCCGCTCCCACAGCTGCAACTGGATCCACTGCGGGCGTGCGTGCGCGCACAGGCACAAGCAGGCACATATGAGCCCTGCCCAGCTATCCGCCTGCACGCCATTGCTGCTGCCTCTGCGTGTGCGCTTGGGGCTCGTCACATCAGAGGATGGGCTCACAGGGACACGGAGGCGCACCCACGGTATGTACATCCCGTGCCCACCAACCTACGCAGGCACGGCTATTTGTCGCCCCCCACAATTCACACCGTCATCATGCGCACAGGCACGCACATCCAAGCAGTCAGCCCCGTGCGCGTGTGCGCTTGCGCGCACCTGCTGGTCATACGCATTGCGCTCCCCGGGCTGCACCACCATCACCACTACGCCCTCGCTGCCCACTGCGCCGCCGCCGCCGCCGGCGCCGGCCGCGGCCACAGCCGCGGCGGCGGTGTGGATGGCGTCAGGGATGCCCTCCAGGGCGCTGTTGTCGGGGAGGCGGGCGGTGTCCTGCGCACCGCCACCCAGACGTCAGCAAACGATGCTGTAGGAGGAGGAGATGTGAAGGTGACACAAAAATGTGCGCACAGGCTCATGTGCACATGCGGGAGCCAGTGCATATTTTCTGCTCCTGCTTGCAGACTGCCTGTATGAAGACGCTGCCACCTGGAATGATACAGGCACCGAGAGCCGCATGTGCGGTGCCGGGCCACAAGCGCAGCCACAGCCAAAGCACATGCCCCACCCCGCCTTGCACGCAGGCACGAAGGTTGAGAAGGCATCTAGCCAGGACCTCACCACCCTCTCACAGCAACTGATAAAAGGTTGGCTATGAAGCTTGCAGGCACAGTCAGTACCCAAGGCACACACACGCTTGCATACAAACACACAGTGATACACACACGCAGTGACATGCACACACACAGTGACACACACAGACTCGGGCACAAGTCTCGCAGCACTCCACGCGTGCACAGCACCACAAATACACATTGCCACTGGCACTGAGCATGTTCAGGGAGCTCACGGTGACAGGCTACCTGTCTGGAGCATCTGGGCACAGCAGTTATGCAAGCTCCATAAATCATGCGGTCATGCAAGCTCCACACAGCATGCGGTCATGCAAGCACCATACATCATGCGGTCATGCAAGCTCCACACATCATGCAGTCATGCAAGTACCATACATCATGCGGTCATGCAAGCAACATACATCATGCGGTCATGCAAGCTCCACACAGCATGCGGTCATGCAAGCTCCACACATCATGCGGTCATGCAAGCTCCACACATCATGCGGTCATGCAAGCTCCACACATCATGCGGTCATGCAAGCTCTACACAGCATACGGTCATGCAAGCACCATACATCATGCGGCCATGCAAGCTCCACACATCATGCAGTCATGCAAGCTCCACACATCATGCAGTCATGCAAGCTCCATACATCATGCGGTCATGCAAGCTCCACACAGCATGCGGTCATGCAAGCTCCACACAGCACGCGGTCATGCAAGCACTATACGTCATGCGGTCATGCAAGCTCCACACAGCATGTGGTCATGCAAGCACCATACATCATGCGGTCATGCAAGCTCCACACAGCATGCGTTCATGCAATCTCCACACAACATGCGGTCGGAAGCGCTGCTCACTACTGTGCTAGGGCAACACAAAAGGCCTGTGGCTCCGGCACACAGCGGCTGCAGTAGCAGGAGGGCCCTTTCGGCTCTGCAAGCACAGTGGGGGCGGCCCCCCTCCCCCCCCTGCTCAGCCCCCCTGTGCCCGCCACGCACCAGCATGCCCAGCGGCAGGCGGCTCAGGATGTACCGATGCATGCGCGTGACCTGCGAGCTGAGGCACCCAAAGCTGGAGGCAATGGTGTTGAGCTCCACCTGCGTGCAGAAGAAGGCCGGCAATGCTGGTTGGTACAGCCGAGGTAGGAGGGCGCGGGCAGGCATGCCTTTCCCATGTGACTTTGCAGCCATTTCTTGAGTACCCTCAAGCATCACCCTCGGATGGCAACATATGACAAGCGTTCATGGGCACCCCCAAGGGGCAAGTGCTCCGAGATGTGCGGATGTTGGGGCGGTGTGGAGACTTCAGGCAGCACTTCAGGCAGCCCAGCACATGCTCCTGCAAGAGCCAAGGATTCAGGCGCAGCCTAGCGCACAGCTGCAGGGGTCACGCTCTAAGTTGAGTCAGCGAGTGAGCTGAACTGGAGCCGCTTAAGCTACTTCTGCTACTACTTGCGCGCACTACACCACCACAGGTGCAGCAGCCGCTGCGGACACGCACACTACAGCGCCATCACATGAAGGCAGGAGCATGCGCCATGCGCAAACACACTCAGATATGCATTCTTCGCCACTAGCGACCTGCCGACCTCCCGGCGCTCACACCTGCAAGAAGCCCTGACTGGGCTTGTCCAGCATGTAGTCTGTGCGGTGGATGCCCAGCGCTACCTCCGGCCGCCCTGATGCGGCCAGGGCCGCGCGACGCGCGCGAGAGGCACGCAGGATGCCCAGCAGCCGTGCGGTGAATGGGTCCAGTCTGTGCATGGGGGCGCACAGAGAGGTGGAGTGTTTCATGCGGATGTGTGTAGAGTTGGGCGTGCGAGAAGGTGTACAGGCGCAGGCGTGTGACTGCGTGCAGAAGGAGGGGGCAGGCGCAGCGTGACGCACCACTGTGAGGTTGCTGTCCCCCTCTTTGCAGGCAAGCATAGAGGGGGCGATGGCAGAGTGCTTCCGCAAATGCAGCTCTTCGCTTCAGCAACCACATGCGACACACATGGCCCATCCCTTGCGTCCTGGGCGTGGCAGGGGTGCAATGGGGTGGGTCGTGCGTGCGCGTTGAAGGGTCAGCACAAGCAAGCGGACACAGTTCCACACATGGCCCACGTAACCATCTTTCATGGTGCGCCACCTACGGGCGCACGTTGTCATCGCCCCTGCTCCGTGCCTGGTAGCAGCACACACTTTTACCGCAGCTGAGAACAGAACACACCGTTGCTGCAGCCTGCTCCGCGCCTGCTCCGTGCCTGATAAAAGCACACACACTTTACCGCAACTGATAACAGCACACACTGTTGCCACAGCACACACTCTGTTGCTGCCCCTGCTCCGTGCCTGAAAGCAGCACACAGGGTGTGCATCCCAATCTGACAGGTGCAAAAGCGCACAAAACACGCAGATCCTGAACACACTTCACACGGCCCTTCTCAGGAGGGCCTGCTTGCCTCACAGCCTTGCCGCGGCCTCCCCCAAGGGCCGAGTGTGTGTGTGTGTGTGTGCCGCACGGGAGACATCCACAGTGCTCACAGAGAGCACTCACTTACGGCACCGCGCCCTCTGTGGGGCGCTGCTGCAATGTGTGAGCAGCATAGGTCTCCAAAGCCCACCGGGACTGCCAGCACGTGCACCTGAACCCTTACCTTAGTGACTCTGGCGACACGTGCACCTGAACCCTTACCTCAGTGACTCTGCCGACACATGCACCCGAACCCTTACCTCAGTGACTCTGCCGACACATGCACCTTAGCACCTAAACATCTACCCTGAGCAGTTCAAGCATGCTTGACAAAGAACCCTCATACCTCCGCCCTCCTGGCTTCAGCCTCGGGCGCGCTCTATAGGAGCCCACGCCCCAGGTATGGACATTGATTTCAAGAGCTCAACCCTTAACACCTCTGAAACCTTTTGGAAGGTTGCGTCCCTGGTAGAGGCCCGTAAATTTTTGAGCCCTTGTGCCTAGTAACCCACCTGGCTGCGGCCTCGAGTGTGTCCTCCAAGTACTGCTCATCTCTGGCCACCGCATCCACCATCACGTTGAACAGGGGCTGAACAGACTTGGCCTGCAGTGAACAAAGAAGCCAGGAAATAACATGGCGGCCAGTATGGATTCCCCCATGGGAGGCCATGGAGGGAAAAAGGGTGGGTTGGAGCGAGGGGGCACGCAAGTGTGCAGATGCACGCTGCAATCATTCCCCCGAGCATGCGCCTGCTAAGATACTCATGCTAATCTTTGAAAATGGCAGGCTGCAACTGGGCTACTGGAACAGTTTGCTGCCCAGAAGGCTGGAAGTGACAAGTAGCTGAAGGATAGTACCTCAGAAACAGTGTGGCGATGGAGGTGGCGGCACGAGCATTTGCCCTCCAGCAAACCACCAAACACATCACTTTCATTTAAATTGGACGCGATGGGGCATCACTCCAACCTGGTTTTGCCAACAAGCTCCTGGCTTAAAGAAAAGATTGCGCCAACTGTCGGCTTTGATAACAACACCGCCTAGCGTACGGTGTGCACAAGCTGTGCTGTCCTTACATGCATAAATTGCTTCCTGGGGAAGGCCACAGGCAGGGCGGAAATGGGGGCATGCACCAAGGTCACGCCTGTGGGATCCCCAGCGCTGCCGACAACCTGCAGATGGGGGGTCAGAAAGCACAGTGCTTTTGCATTAGACTGGGGAGAGGGCACGTAAGAGCAGTGTGATATCCTGCTGTCTCAAATTCTTGCACAGCAGCATGCTCACCAGGCCATGCTGGCTCGCCCAAACTAAGGCATCGCTTGCAATTTCGCCCAACCGAGCATCACTGAGCTCCAAGTCTGCAGGCTGCAGTAGGCCCTGCATGCTGACCGCAGGCACTGGTTGCCCAGAAATGTTTGAAGTAGGGATGGCACGAGCTGCAGGCTGCCACCTGGGACGGAGAATCAGCACACCCCCAACGCTTGACAAGGCTTTCCCCTCTTTTAGCAAACTACTTTGCCTTGCACCATGTGTGTGTCCAGCCAATGAATGACAACTGATGTTGAGCATTGGCTTTACTTTACTTTGAGGAACTACATACAACTACATAATGCAAATATCAGTCAAATATACATAACATGCATCTCTTTACAATTGAAATAAAATGATTATAAATCGTTTGAACGTAGGAAAGAGATACGTTAGCGCTGCTGCCAAGCCAACCAAGAGACGCCTCGTTTCGCGCCCTTTAAGGCAGAGGCGGAGGAGGGTGATCACAGATAGAACCTCAGAAATTGAAGATGATGTGTTTGAGGAGGGTGGAGCCCAAGGAGAGATGCTGCCGCCCGCACAAGGTAAGGTACAATTGGTTGCACATGCTGATGTCTGCAGACCTTGTACACAGCTCCGAATTTCAGCAGGGTAATGAGCCAGTATAATAAAACATGGATTCTTGTTTCTTGTCCACTACGTAGCATTTGCCAAAGCCACATTATTTCTGCTTTTGAGTGCAGGCACATGCCAGCAGGACCACGCAGTCTCCAGAATGCCGACTGCATCAGAGAGCAGCTTGCTCCAGGAGCTCAACAATGCACCCGGCAGTGCATCCTCAGCTGCAGCAACAATGATGGGCATGATGGAGGAGGAATGGGCCTTGGACAGCCTTGAAGGTGGGCCTTCCAGAAATTGAACATGTTGTCACCATGCTCGAGGTCAGAATTTGGCCAAATGCTCTACACAGTGGAGCAAGACACTATGGTTTGTGCACACAATTGAATTGGACTTGGTCCTCTAAAAATGTTGGTATGCATGTCTTTGCGCTAGTCTCTCTTCCTCCAGCTTGGAGACATACTTGCCTGCAAACATCCCAGCACCCCTGTCGTACAGGCTTTGCTCGGACGCGCATGCAGCAGCTGGCTGCAAGGCAGGCCAGCCACGCTGCTGCCAGCACGAGCGGAGCAGCCCAGAAAAGCAATCCAGGCGGCATTAGCAGCAGCAGCAGCAGCAGCAGCAGCAGCAGCAGCAGCAGCAGCGCCAGCGTCAAAGAGAAAGGCTTTGCAGATGGTGGGCAATTTTTGAGGACAGTGTACCCTAGCGCGATGCCTGCGGGTGTGCATGTCGGTGACGGAGATAGCAGCGCCGGTACAGCTGGCAGGGCAGGAAAGGTGGAGCTAGACCCTTTGTATGCCAGGAGGTGAGTGCCAAAGCGGGGAAGCCAGGGTGTGAATTGCCAAATGTGGCTGGGGTCCAAGAGTGCATATCCATATGTGTGCTCGCTCCCCGTAGCCACACGATGAAGGGTTCCTGCACACAGGCGTAGGTGCACTCGTGTGAATGCGCGTGCGGACAACACACACACACGCACGCACACACACACACACACACACACACATGTACAGACTCTTGCAGGCATGCAATTGCCTACAACCAACACTTCTCCGCTCCTCTCCTAACTGGCTAGGGCTGCCACTCATGAACACAAGGCCGCAGCACGCACTTGACCTGAATTTTGCGCCTGTGCCGTGTGCAACCTCGTGCCTACGCAGGAACCCGGGTGTTGTGGAGGCGCTGCGGCTGATGAAGCGGACAGTGCGTGTCAGGGGAGACGCGGCTGCAGGAGATGATGATGAGGAGGTGGACGATGAGGAGGAGGCAGACGCTGAGGGCAGCAGCTGGGGTATGAGCACAGATATGATGAGTGATGACAGCGATGCTGATGGGGAGGAGCAGATTGGCATGACTGGTGCAGAAGATGGGAGTGACCCTAACTGGGGGGAAGAAGCGACGGTGAAAGGGCAGGAGGGGGAGGAGGCGGCGGAGGGGGTAGGGACGGCAGCTGGGGTTGATGCTGGCGAGCAGGCGTGGGGGTCACCACAGAAGGGCGGTGGTGGCCTCGCGGCCATCCCCCGGCACAACAACATCCTGCGCACGCCCGGGGTGGCGCCAGGTGCAGGCGTGCTGGCCCACACTCCTGAGTATGGCAGCGCCCCCTCGCCTGACACGCCAACCAAGCGACGCCCCCTTGACCCGAGCGCTCCCTCTACCTGGACCCACAGCCTGGCAGCTGCGGGCTTTGTACTGCGCCAGTCGGCTGCGAAGGATGGCACCACCTACCTAGAGCGTGTGGCCGCGTCCGCCACCACCAGCCGTGCGCCTGCAGGCGCCCCCAGCCCCTCGCATTCCCCCAAGGCCGCAAAGCCGGCGCTGGCCGCCGTTTCTGCCTCTGCCAGGAAAAGGACAGGCGCCTCCGCTGCCCTGGCCCCTCCTCCTGCCATCCTGGCGGCAGCAGCAGCCAGCCTCGTTCCACGCAAGGATGCGCGCCCTAAGCTCAAGCAAGCGCTGCGGAAGCTGGACACACCAGAGCAGGTGCGTGCGTGCGTGCGTGCATGTGTGTACATGTGTGTGTTTTGTGTTGTGTATGTGTATATATGTGTGTGTGCTTGCGTGCGGGTGTGCATGTGTCAGTGTTTGCGTGTGCATGTGTGTTTGTCTGGGCTTGCAAGCGCATGCTCAGGCATGTGCACTTACATGTGTGCGAGTGCAAGAGTAAAGGTGCACATGCTGTCAGCTGCCTGGATTTGGGAGGCTGTTTGCATTGCAGAGGAGGGCCAGCTGCAATGGGCTCATCCACGCCCCCCAGACTTGGCCATGCATGCCTGTCACGCTCTCACAGGCATGACACTGTAGTACCCACAGAGCCCAACATACATGTGCAGGGACTTGCGAGCTGGTCTGATGGCTAATCAGTGATCTCGTGTGCGTTGCTGCTACCTTACTCGGTGCCAGGCACCCATCTGGACTGCCACTGGCAGTACCCTCAACCTCTGGTTCACAACCTCTGGTCCACCAGAGCACCAACATCCATGCTGGGGGCGCGGGCAGGATCGGGATGTGGCCTGCTCTCCTGAGGATCCATCCCTGGCCAGCTCATCCCATCGTGGCCGGTATCGTCAGCACCTTGCAGTGTATGAGTGTTGCCCTGCTCACTTGCCCTACTTGCCCGCAGGTGCTGGATCTGGCAGCCGCACTGTACCCAGTGTGGGCATCCTGCGGCTGCAGGCTAGCCGCGCCTGAGCTGCTCACCGCCATGATGCACACCTACACGCACGTGTCGCGGGAAGCAGCGGCAGCGCAGGCTGAGGGCAGTGCCAAGGGCAAGGGCGGCGGCGGGAGAAGCAGCAGCGGGGGGGCCAGGGCAGGGGCTCCTGCAGCCCTAAGCCCGGCTGAAGTGGGCTCTGGGGCTGCGGCGGCGCTGGTGCCCACGCCTGCAGAGGCCGCGCAGGCATGTGGCTTGCTCGCTTGCTGTGTGTGAGCTCCGCGTGTAATGGGGCTGCGCTGCATCTGCATGCATGTGCACACAGCGCAGGCGCGTGTGCTGCAGCTCCTTGTGGCTGATGCGTGGGATGGGGGTGGCCTCCGACTGCTGCTGCGGTGCCAGCGGTGGGCACTGCGCCGATGCTGTGCCGTCCACGGCGGCACAGCCTCTGTAGGGACATGCTTGCCGGTGGGCCAAGTTGCTGTGCCCTGTCTGCTGCCGCCTTGCACCTGGCTGCATGTACCACTCATTACAAAGACGAGTGTTGCCAGTTAAGGCACCCAGCGACTGCCCTGGAAGAGGTGTCAATGTCCCCAGCTATGGCAGGAGATCCAAGCTGTAGTGCTTGCTTGCTTAGCACTGTCGGGCGGCCCCTGGTGGGCTGTTGTTCCGCATTTGCCTTCCCCCCCCCCCTTCCCTATGCCGCACAGCCAATGAGCGCTGTGCTTTTTCTCACCCTGGAAAGGGTGCTGAGCTCATCTACGTGGGCTCTCCTCAGCACACACAGCCACATGGTGCCCTCAGAGGCTGCCTGTACCACCTTGCGTGCACACACACACACACACACACACACACACACACACACACACACACAC
>LKMJ01005723.1_pt1 | contig 11725 bp, 10 predicted proteins | sample 643391 | NCBI WGS metagenome assembly LKMJ01 (sample SAMN04112250, study PRJNA286221) | soda lake metagenome | biome: soda lake; feature: Kulunda Steppe; material: water; isolation source: sample PL-Br10 brine of Picturesque Lake | place: Russia: Kulunda steppe | collected 2010-07
CGGGGCTGTTCCCGCTCCCCGATGCGGCAAAACAGCGACTTTCGGACCTCAAGGGCCATCAGAAACACGATCTGATCTCGGGGACCGAAGGCGACGCAATCACCAGCGCCTACGAAGAGTACCGGGCAGAAGTAATCGACGAACAGCAGTCGGCGGGTCTCGACCGGATCACCGAAGGCCAGCTCCGGTGGGACGACATGCTCGCACACCCACTGACAACCCACGAAAACGTCAATCCCAACGGGATCGTCCGCTATTACGACAACAACAATTTCTACCGCGACCCTCGCGTCGAGGGCGAACTCACGTTCTCGGGCGACGTTGCAAGCGAACTCGAAACAGCAGCCGAACAGCTCGGTGACGCTGCGGCTGACTCGCTACAGGCTGTCCTTCCGGGCCCGTTCTCACTTTTTGATCTCGCTACTGACAACTACTATGACGACGAAAACGAGTTCCTCGAGGCCATCGCCGACTTCCTCGCGGGCGAAGTTGCAGCCTTCCCTGAGCACAAAACGCTCGTCCTCCATGAGCCATCGCTCGTTGAGAATGCACCGAATGAAGATATCCAAGAACAGCTTGCCGAATCAGTCGACACTGTCGCAGGCGAGACCGATGCTGATGTCGTCGTCCACACGTATTTCGGTGCGCTTGATGAGAAGACCTACGCACATCTGATGGATGCCGATGTCGAGGCGCTCGGCTTCGATCTCGTCGCCGGCGACCGTGCACAGACGCTCTCGAACATCAACGAGTTCGGAACGAAAAACGCCGCGGCCCTCGGTATTGCCGACGGCCAGAACACGCTCGTCGAATCTCCAGAGACGCTCGAAGAGCGTATCGAGTGGTTCGAAGAGCAGATTCCAGTCCAAGAGTTCGATCGGCTCTACGTGACGACGAACACTGAACCGTTCTATCTCCCGGTCAACAAACACCGCGCAAAGCTCGCTGCAATCGCCGATGCAGCCGACACAGAAACTGAAGATACGGAGGTAACCGCATGAGCCGCCCAGCCGACAACCGCGAACAGTTCCGCCCGACAGATCACCCGAACGAGCATTTCCTCTTGACGACCGTCGTCGGCTCGTATCCAAAGCCGAAGTGGCTCAATCGCGCCGATGAGCTTGTCGATGATCCAGATTCGAAGTTCGACGCCGAGAACCTCACAGAGGCCCACGACGACGCCGCTCGCGTTATCACCAACGAACACGAACGCTCAGGGCTTGACACCGTCGTTGACGGTGAGGTCCGACGAAACGAGATGGTTGAGTTCTTCGCCGAGCGGATTCCCGGCTACGAGTTCAACGGCCCGGTCAAAGTCTGGGGGCACAACTACTTCGACAAGCCCTCGGTTTCCTCGCCGGTCAGCTACGACGAGCCATGGCTTGTCGACGAGTTCGAGTTCACTCGAAGCGTAACAAGCAAGCCGGTTAAGGTCCCGATTACGGGACCGTATACGCTCGGCAACTGGGCGTTCAACGAGGCCTACGACACCGAAGAGGAACTGGTCTACGAACTGGCTGACCTCGTCAATATCGAGATCGAGCGACTCGTCGAGGCCGGCGCGAAATACATCCAGATCGACGAGCCGGCACTGGCGACGACGCCGGACGATCACGCCATCGTCGGCGAAGCGCTTGACCGGATCGTCAGCGGCATCCCAGACGAGGTTCGGATCGGCCTGCACGTCTGTTACGGTGATTACTCTCGGATTTACCCCGAACTCAACGAGTATCCGATCGACGAGTTCGACCTCGAACTCTGCAATGGCGGCTACAACCAGATCGATGTCTTCACTGAACCCGACTTCGTGCCGGATCTCGCACTCGGCGTCCTCGACGTTCACACAACCGAAATCGAGACGGTCGAAGAGATCAAACAGAACATCAAACAGGGCTTCAAAGTCGTCCCACCAGAGCGACTCACTATCAGTCCGGACTGTGGTGTGAAACTCCTCCCACGCGACGTCGCCTACGGGAAGATGGAAAACATGGTCAAAGCAACCCGAGAAATCGAAGCCGAACTCGACGCCGGCGAGATTGATCTCGACGAGCCACTCGCACTCGTCGAATAACCCGAACTCACTCACGTCACAATCGGTGATTCGGCAAAGATCGTCTCGATAAGCTTTTTCTCACAGATCCGGAGATGTTGGTGAAACGTCGCCGGAGAAATACCCAACAGCGCAGCAACCTCTTCGCCGGAAGAGTCACGCGGCCACTCGAAATACCCCGCCGCATGGGCGGCTTTGAGGACGGTTCGCTGGCGCTCGGTGAGCCCACCTAGCAGTGTCTGGCTGTGTGCTGTGGTCGGTTCCTGTTTGGAGTGAATCTGCCGACGGGCCAGAAGCGACGTTTCGGGATAGTGCTTGCTCACGAGTTCGACCATCTGACGAACGTCGTCTCCGGCCGGCAAGTGAACAGTCAGATAACAGTCGCCATTGATAATAACCGACTGTTTTGTTGCCCAGCCCTGAGCGGCAAGCAGTGAGACGACTGGTGGCTCGGTCAGGTGAAAGAGAATGCGGACGTTTTCATCATCCTCACGAAGCACAGTCAGTGTCGTGTCGTCGCGCTGATCGACAATCGTGTCGATGGCTTCGAGATCGGCGTTGGCTGTGGTTCCATACGCAAGGTGCGTGCCATCAGGTCCGACGACCGTTTGGTCGATCGTAAACTCCCAGTCGGCATTCGGAGGTGACTCCGCAGTAAACCGGTTCGGAACTTCGAGTTCAACCTCAATGAGTTCCTCACTCATGAGTGCCTGTTTGCGTTCGACAGCCGCAATCGCATGGCCGACGACCTCACCGAGGTGGGTGAGCATTGCTGTCTCGCTCTCGGTGAACGCCGCATCCCGGGTCACGTAGATACAGAAAATTCCGTAGAGTGTACTGTCGTGGACAATTGGAACCGCGGCAATCGACTGGAAATCGTATTTCTGTGTTGAATCGGCTGCCCAATCGAAATCAGCCCGGTCGGTGCCAACACGGCTTGTCTGAGTCTCTCGCGTCCAGAGTGCTTGTCGTACCGTGTCACCACCGAGCGCCGTCTCAATATCGAAGCCACTGACGGCGGTGGCGTCATCAGCAGACTCGCCGGATGGATCGCTGGCTGTGCCAGTGTCGGCTGTGTCGTCACCGAAATCAGACGTGGACGTCGCACGAATCTCGATCGAATTATTTTTTCCGTCGATCTCGCCGAGCCATGCGTAGTCGTACGACTGGGTGCCGGTGAGTGCGGTACAAATTGTCTGTTCGATTTCTGTTCGGGTTGATTGGTCGATAACGAGATGCGTTGTTTCGCGGACCACCTCGTGGAGGTGATCAAGGGCTTCAAGCTGGTCTCGCTGGCGGGCGATCTGCCGCTCGGTTAGGATGTATTTTGTAATATTGAAATGTGCAATAACAGCGTGTCGCTGGCCATCGGAAACAAACGGAACTGCCCATAAGAGAAACCAGCGCTGCTCGATCGGTGAGTGACAGGGATATTCGACCGTGAGCACGTCTCGGTGTCCAGCAAGGAGTGCAGTTAGTCCATCAAATACCTGTTTGGCAGTCTCGTTGTCAACGTTTTTACAGACATCGAGATAGTTGGTTCCGACAGTGTCGGGCTGTGTCTCGATATCGTTTTCCTCGCCGAACTGTCTCCATGCCCGATTGGTCTGCAGGATCGTCCCCTCTTGATCGACCACCGCCGTATTGATCGGCAGAGCGTCCATTGACTCCGAAAAGAGTCCGGCGCGATTTGCCATAGCGTTCCTCTCTGCCCAACAGACATGAGCATTTCATAAAATATCATGAACGCACCCCCGTGATTCGAACGTCACTAAGAGCCGACATACTACCCATTAATAAGCAGAAACGTGTGTACGCTCATCGGATATGTCAACAACACTGTCTGTCTATGTTGGTCATATATCCACTGTAATCACTGGCAGCCGAACTGTTAATGAGTCGGCTCGAGTTCAACTAGATACTGATTATGAACTTCCGCCGGCGGGCAAACCGGGCAGCACTCCCAGCGAAACATCGTTCGAATACCGTCGCTTACCACCCCGAAGACGAGACAATGGGCTGTCGGACGACTGAGAACGCCTCGGAACCAGACAGTCACTCGGACGCAACAGCGCCAGCCAGCCACCCAGATGTGTCGGAACCGACACCCGAACAGCGACGAGAATGGCGGCGGTGGATTGTTGAAGCGTTTATTGGCGCAGACTACGGAGTCATTCCGGTCTCACATCTCGCGACGTATCTCGCCGACCGCGACCCAGAGCCGGTGACGACACTCATTGTCAGCAACGCACTAACCGAAACCGTGTTGCCAACACTCGACAGCGAAGGAGTGGTCGATTACAATGCCGACCGAGCAGTGGTTATCAATTACGGCCACTGAGCGGCATCGCCCAGTCGCCCGTAGGCTCTTGTACTCGCGTGCTGTAACCGGAGGGAGATGGCAGATCAACCGCTCGATCCGGCTGTAGGGGCGACTGCTGAGGCGATTGCCGCAATGGAGATTCGTGGTACGGCAACGATTGCAGCCGCAGCCGCCACCGCCCTCCGCACACAGGCCGTCGAGAGCACCGCCACCACCCCTGCAGCGTTTGAGGCTCTCCTTCGCGCTGCTGGCCGTCGGCTCCAGGCGACCCGACCCACGGCGGTGAGTCTGCCGAACGCCATTCGGTATGTGCTTCAACGGATGGATGGCGAAACAGTCGGCTCATTGCGGGCATCGATTATCGAGAGTGCCGATGAGTTTGTTGACCGTCTTGATCACGCCCAGTCGGACCTCGGGGCTGTCGGTGCGAACCGCCTCCGCGATGGCGACACGGTCATGACACACTGCCATTCGACCGACGCGCTGGCCTGTATCGCTGCGGCCATCGGTCAGGGAAAGTCGATCTCGGCGGTCGTCAAAGAGACCCGACCCCGTAATCAAGGCCTTATCACTGCACGCGAGCTTTGCGAACTGGGCGTCGATGTCACACTCATTATCGACAGCGCGGCTCGACGGTATCTCAGCCGTGTTGACCACGTGCTCGTCGGGGCAGATAGCATTGCTGCCGACGGGAGCGTCATCAACAAAATCGGGACCAGCGGGCTTGCGGTCAACGCCTGCGACCGCGGCACCCCGGTGATTGCGGCCGCCCAGACGATCAAACTCCACCCGGATACACTAACCGGTCATACGGTCGAAATCGAGACCCGCGACGAAACGGAGGTGCTCGACGACGAACGGCGACAGACAGTCGGCGAAATAACCGTCGCCAACCCGGCGTTTGACGTGACGCCCCCGCGGTACGTCGATGCCATCATCACCGAACGCGGGCAGTTCCCGCCCGAAAGTATCGTGATGCTCATGCGAGAGCTGTTTGGCGAGGGTGTCGACGAGCCATGGGAGGAGCCGAGTGCGACGAAACCGACTTCCGGAGGGATCAACGAATGACAGTGCTCTGTGCGGGTCATATCAACTGGGATGTCACGATGCACGTGGACTCACTACCGGACCCCGATGGGGAAGTCGTGATCGAACAGCTGAGTCAGTCCGGCGGTGGCTCGGCGGCCAACGTCGCGGTCGGACTGGTCGGCCTCGAGAGACCGGCCGCGCTTTACGGCAGCGTCGGCGGCGACGACACCGGCGCGCTCGCACTCCGTGAACTCGACCGCGCAGGCGTCGACTGTGGGCACGTCTTTATTGATCCCGGAGGAACAACCTCAGTGAAATATCTCGTCGTCGACGAGACGGGCGAGGTGATGGTTTTTTCGAACGAGGGGGCCAACGAGGCGTTCTGCACAGCTGAAATCGCTGCAAGCCTGCTCAGCGGTGTCGAACATCTCCATCTCACGAGTCAGTCCCCAGAGACGGCCTCGCTGTTGGCAACGCTCGCAAGCGACATGGATATTTCCGTCAGCTTCGATCCGGGCCGCCGAGTGACCGAACGCGACTACGAGGCGGCGCTCGCGGCGACCGATCTGCTCTTTTTGAATCAACGGGAGGCGGCCCTCGTCGCCGATAACGAAACGCTATCACCGACCGAGCCGGACGAGCTGGCCGTCGTTGTCAAACACGGCGGCGACGGGGCGAGCGTCCACACACCGACAGACAGCGTCTCGCATCCGGGCTTCGTTATCGATCCGGTCGACCTAACTGGCGCTGGCGACGCCTTTGCGGCGGGATTTCTCGCGACGTTGCTCACGGGCGATGGCAACCCGTTTGCGACGGCAGACGCGTTCGACCGGTCAACATACGCCGAGGCCCTCAGCGTCGCGAACGCGTGTGGTGCGCTGGCCGCACAGGTCGAAACAGCCCGGACGGAGCTCACGTGGACGGCCGTCGAAAACATTCGCGTAGACCATTCTCTCCGCTAAAACCGATACACTGTGTCGAGTCCACTTATCCCGGCGTCTCCGTTCCCCACTCCGCAATCGCTGCCGCGAGCTCCGGATGGTCGGTCGCATATGTTTCAAGATCAACCCCCGCCACGCTTGCGTCAACCGCCTGTCTGAGCGCCTTCGAATCCGCATGCGTCCCACCGGGGTGGCCGTGAATCCCACCGCCGGCCTGAATACAAATACTCGTTCCGAGCCGGTCGACCAACTCATCGACGAGTCCCGGATGCAGTCCTCCGGAGGTGACCGGCAAGACGTCTCTCAGTCCGTGGAGGTCACCGGCAAGCCAGTCGTTGATTCCCCGGGAATCCTCGTTTTCGAGCTTGCCAAGGTCGGCCGTTCCGGTGTAGAGTTGATCGACACCGCAGAGTCGGGAGATATGTGCGAGCACGCGCATCGAGACGCCGTGGGCCGGCACCCGATCGAAGGCCGCGTGCATGGCGCGGTGGGCGTGGATCGCCAGGCCGTGTTTCTCACAGCGTTCGCGGACGGTTTGGACGGCCGACCAGCCACAGGTAATGACGTCGACCATCACGTACTCGCCACCCTCTTCGGCGACCATATCCGTCCGTTCGAGCATCGTGTTGGTGTCGGCGGTGACGTTGATTAGATACGACTTTGTCTCGCCGGTTTCGTCCTCGGCGCGGTCGCGAGCATCGAAGCTTTCGGTGAGTCGGTCACGAAACGGATTGAACGGCTGGTCAGTGAGGTTTTCGTCGTCCTTGAGTAGGTCGATACCGCCAGTCCACGCCTCGTAGCCGACGCGAACGTGCTGTTCGGTCGAGAGGCCGACTTTCGGCTTGGGTACCGTCGCGGTCAGCGGCCGGTCGGGTGCATCGAAAATGTCGGTCCGGACGGCCGAACCCGGGACCGGGGAACGAAGAAACGAGCGTCTCGGGCCACTCGCAGTCGACCAGCCGAATCCGGTCGACGGCTTTCATGCCCATGATGTTGCCCGCGATACACGAGAGGATCTGCGCCATATTGCCCGGCTCAAACAGGCCATCGGGATAGGCAACTCTGACGAAATCGCCATCGATGTCGAAGGCGGTTGCACTCAGATCGGTGAAGCCGTCGCCGACCTCTAGACGAGCCCACGTCCCGTTCGAGCTTTCGGAGGCGACTCGGCTTGCGGCAGCCTCGATGTCCATGTCGGCCGCGGGAGCGACGCTGAACGTACAGACGAGACCCGAATCGATGGGCTCGTAGCTGGTGTCGAGAAAGTCTTCGTAGGTAATTCCGACCATGCCGTTGAGTTTCACGCCCAGTCTATATAACTGTCAGCTCGACGGGTGTTTCAGCACTGAGCGGAAGCGACCCACTGAATGGAGCCGTCCACCGCTGCTCAGAACGCCCGTCGGTACTGTGGCGGCACCGACACGCTATCTTCACGACCCAGTGTGTGGGCAGCATGCAGTGTGAAGTACGGATCACGGAGGTGTTCGCGCCCGATAATTGCCATATCAGCCTGTCCGGTTCGGATTGTCGAGTCGGCTTGTTCGGGAGCCGTGATTGCACCGACAGCGCCAACGGCGATTTCCGAGTCCGTCTCGCGTTTGATCCGACTCGCATAGCCGGTCTGATAGCCTGGACCGGCCGCCGGAAGCTGTTGGTCTGGATGGATTCCACCGCCGCTTACATCGATGAAGTCCACGCCATAGTCGGCGGCTCGGTCAGCGAAGTCGATTGACTGCTCGATGTCCCACGCATCACGGTCTGCAAGCCAGTCGGTCGCCGAAATACGGACGAAGACGGGCTTGTCGTCGGGCCAGACTGCCCGTACCGCCTCGATGACTGCTAAGGGAAACCGGATGCGCCCCTCGAAGTCGCCACCGTACTCGTCTTCGCGAGTGTTGGTTACCGGCGAGAGGAACTCATGGAGCAGATAGCCGTGAGCGGCGTGGACTTCGACAATCTCGAAGCCAGCCTCGTCAGCCCGGCGGGCTGCATCGACAAAGGATTGGGTGACCGTGTCGATGTCCGCGTGGGACATGCGCTGTGTCGGGACCGCCTCGCCATTGCGGTGCGGATAGGGCGTCTCAGTCGGTCCGAGGACATCCCAGCCACCCGCCTCGACGTCGAGCGGCTCGCCACCCTCCCACGGTCTAGCAGTTGAGGCCTTTCGCCCTGCGTGTGCTAGTTGCATCGCCGGGATGCTCCCCTGTTGGCGAATGAACGCCGTGATATCGGCAAGTGCCTCGATATGGGCATCATCCCAGATACCCAAATCCTCGGGGGAGATTCGGCCTCGTGGCTCGACGGCGGTTGCTTCGGTCATCACGAGCCCGGCACCACCGACTGCCCGGCTTTTGAGATGCTGGCTGTGCCACGCTGTCGCTTGGCCATCGCGTGCGTCACAGGAATACTGACACATTGGTGAAACCATGACACGGTTGGGGATCGTCGTTGCCCGGAGCGACAGCGGGGTAAACAGGTCGGCTGTCATGGCTACTGTAACAGTTGCATGCGGCAAGTAGACTCGGATACCGGTCAGGTGAGCTAGGTGGCTTTTAGAGGCTTGAACCCACAGCTACTGACAATCGATGACTGAGTCCGAGCTGGCGACATCTGTTCGAGACGTGTTGGCGGTCGATACCGACGAGTTTCGCGCGGAAGCAGCCACCGATGCCGACTTCGTGCTCTCGGAGCTCGACGCTGGAACGTTTGACAACCACCAGTCGATTCTCGGGCTTGAATACGAGTTTTATGCCGTTACAGAGGATCGCTGGCACACCGAAGCCGACGACGAGTTCGCCCTTGCTCGCGTTCCTCGACGACTCCTCGAACTGATCGGCTTCGAAAAAGAACTCGGCCTGCACAACGCCGAAATGACCGCGAGTCCACAGCCGTTTAACGCCTACGGGCTGCAGGCGATCGAATCGGAGGTCTGTAGCCGACTCGATGCCGCACTCGACTGTAGTCAAGCCGAAGGGCTCAGACTGGTTAGCGACGCAATGTGGACGATCCCACCGACCGGCGAAACGGCTCGTGGCTATCTCACCGATAGCGTCGAAGACGACGGGATTCGGATTGCGACGAATATGACCAATGCCGTCCGGTACCACGCAATGGCCAACGGCGAGGTCAGCGAGCGGTTCCGCGTCGAAGCGCCCCACGTTGATATCGAGGCCGAAACCGTCATGCCCGAGAGTTTGATCACCTCGATTCAGCCGCATTATCAGATGCAACAGGCAATGGATCTGCCGCGATACTTCCGGTACGCTCTGCGTGTCGCCGGTCCGCTGCTTGCGGTCGGTGTCAATGCGCCGTTTTTCCCACCGGATCTCTACGAGGAGGACGTCGATCCCGAGACGGTTCTCGAGGAGGGCTGGCACGAAAATCGGATCGCCGTCTTCGAGTCGGTGCTCAACAGCGCGACCGAGACGGACAAGGTTGCGTTCCCTGAGGATCTCGATTCGATCGGCGAGGCGGTCCAGCGGGTTGTCGAGGACGAAACCGTTGTGCCGATGCCGGTCGAACGTGGTGGACACTTTCACGACAACTTTGCGACCCTTCGTCGAAAACACGGAACCTACTGGCGGTGGGTTCGTCCGGTGTTCGACGGACCAACCCGGGCGGCTGCCAACGCCCGAATCGAGTTCCGGCCGCTGCCTGCTCAGCCGACCGTCCGCGATTCGATGGCGCTTATGGTTGCCTTTGCGGGGGCCATGGAGGGACTGACGCGGACGGAGCATCCCCTTGCCGACCTGTCGTGGGAAGCCGCTCGCGACAATTTCTATGTAGCAATGAAAAATGGCCTTGACGCCGAGATGCAGTGGATTCTCGCCGACGGCACGGAAACCGCCTCGCTCGAGTTAGCACTGACCGATCTGCTTGAACACGCTGCCGAAGGGTTGCGTGCGGTTGGGCTCTCAAACGGCGCGGTCGAGACCTACCTCCAGCCACTGTCTTGGCGTGTCGAAAACGGCGTAACACCCGCTGGCTGGAAACGACGCGAAGTGAGAGACCGACTCGTTAACGGAGCAACGTTCACTGAAGCGGTCGAAGGAACCCAGCGAACCTATATCGAAAAACAGTCGCAAACGCTTATTTCCGGTGACTTCACCGACTGGTGATCCGGCTGTCGGCGGGATGGCAAGGATGCCGATTTAGGCGGCCCGTCGCTCGGTTTCGACGAACAGCGAGTCGAGTTCCTCGTCATCGACAGTCAGCCGTTTCGTGTCGACACCGCCCTGATTGAGCGCTTCGAGTTTGCAGGCAGCCAACTGATCGTCGCCGTAGACAGCAACCCGTTTGAACACGGTTTCTTCCTTGTAGCCTTCGAACGGCGCAGTGAGTTTGTAGTACATCGTCAGTTCAGACGAGGTCCGAGAGTCACTAAAAGATTGTTTCGATATTTGGCTCTATTGCCAACAATAGTATACAATAATCACGGTCTATTGTCCAAGTCGAACATAATTTCGGCAGACAGTCACAGGATATCACGAACGTATGTTTCGTAGCGCCTCAGGTTGCACTGCTCTCGACTCGGTTCGTCCGACCTGTGGCTCACTCAGAGCACATGCGCTCGTCAAATAGCACTGCAAGAAAACCCGTTGTATTGCTGTCGTTACAGCAGCTGGTCGATGTCTTTGTATCGGCTGATGTCGACGCCGTCCTCGGTGACGACGGCGACGTTGATCCCGTTGCCGGAGGCAAGGTCACGTTCGACAGCGCTTTTGATCGCGCGGGCGGCGACAGTTTCGGCTTCTTCGAGCGAGAGCCCCTCGTCGTACTCCTGTTCGAGAACACCGAGAGCGAACTGACTGCCCGAGCCGGTGACGGTGTAGTTCTCTTCGGTTGTACCACCGAGGGCGTCAATGCTGTAAATGTGGCTTCCCGCTTCGTCAACGCCGCCAAGAATCGGGCTGACAATGAGGAACGCCCCAGAGCGGAGGAAGTTCCCGGTAAGCGTCGACAGCGCCTGCATGCTCATGTCTTCGCCACGGCGGGCCTCATAGAGTCGGACTTCGGCTTTCAGCGAGCTAATGAGGTTCTGGGCTGCCGACACCGAGCCGGCAATCGTGAGCGCGCCCGTCGGGTGAATCTCTTCGACCTTCTGGACGTCTTTGCTCGAGACCATATAGCCCATGCTCGCGCGCATGTCGGTTGCCAGCACGACGCCGTCTTCGGTTTTGAGACCGACGGTCGTCGTCCCGGTTTTCATGGTTGCATCCTCGGTGTCTGCAGCGCTGTGCTGTCCGTTTGCACCACTGAATTCGCCGAGTTCTGGGCCGAAGACGTTGCTGTTGTCACCGTCGAGCTGACCTAACTCACCAGCAAAACCGCTTGTCGGAGTTCGCATTGTCTCTTCTTGCGTCGGCGTGGGGATAAATGCAA
>LKMJ01005724.1_pt1 | contig 11724 bp, 15 predicted proteins | sample 643391 | NCBI WGS metagenome assembly LKMJ01 (sample SAMN04112250, study PRJNA286221) | soda lake metagenome | biome: soda lake; feature: Kulunda Steppe; material: water; isolation source: sample PL-Br10 brine of Picturesque Lake | place: Russia: Kulunda steppe | collected 2010-07
ACTGATCAGGTTGCTGGTGAACACCAGCCATAAAAAAAAACATCCATAAGCTCTGAAATAAAACGATAGGAATCATTAGTTTGTTTCTGGAAAAAAATTGAAGACATTTTCAGAACAAGCTTGGGAGAAATAAAAAGCTCCAGTCTGTTTGACAGTAATTTTGTGAGCCATAGGTAAATTGTGAAACAAGTCTGCAAATTGAAGCCTCAACGAACACATTTGCGTCCAAGGGCACAAGAAATGAGCGTGTTTTTCATCTTGAATTGCCTGCAAGCCACACTTATCACAGGTACCATCATGATGTTCCCAGCTTCTTGTCTCGACTCGCAGCACATGGGAATGTAACTTGAAACGTGCCACACTGTGCTGTGTTTGCCTGCCTAAATCCAGATGCAGATACCTAGGTACAGAAAAAGGCGGTCCATCAACAGTCACCGTCCTTTGAGGCAAAGCAACCCAATTATGATATTTTGCAGCCTTGTCCATCTGATCTTCATCGCCTAGCTGGTTTGCCTGGTACCAGATACTCCTTAACCTCTTTCTCACATAGACAACAAATTGTGACTGTGGGATCGTTTGAAATGTTATCACGCAATGCTGGAAATCACTGCTCCTTTCCAAACCATGAAAAGCATCCAAGAACTCAGCACTCCAGCACTTCTTGTTAATAGTGCTCATCGCAATATCAGCCTCGAGGACTTTGGCTACTATTACTGCAAAGCAGAGCATTAGAGAATCTCACAGCCGCTCCGAACCAATAGAATTGCAAGGGCTCTTGGCCACACTCACGTAACACAGACCAGTTGGGAGTGGTGCGCTTTATGCCTAAGATACCTTAAGCAAGCACATGTGTACTGTTTGCAGAGAGCAGTCCATCTCAGCTCCTTGCTTCATGTACCTAGTGCCCCATATCTGACAAGATCACAGCCAAGGATGACAACTGGAGAGATCAAAAAGAGCAAGGCTCGCTGACTAGCTACTTCAACCAACCAGCCGCCAGAGCGCTGGCACGTTTGCGAGCCAGATGGATCAGAAGGCTGTCCGGCTAATTTTTGAAAGGATTGGATGAAAAGAGTGCCATTTACAACTTCACCAGGCAGGTCTTAGAGTCTTTGAAAGTGGGTAACACTTGTGTGAGACAGAAAAGACACGCATGGCAGCCTGGAGGCTTATGTAAGCCTCTGAGATTAGGTTATATGGCTGTATCCGCCGGACGAGGGCAGCTTTGCTGAAGCCTTAAAAGGCCTGCAACCCAAACCAAAGCTTAAAGCGCTCATAGCAGAAGAAAGATAGTATCTGAAAGCCAGATTTTTTCTGGTAGATGTAAATGTTAAAATGTTTCTGGAAGCTTAGAGGATACAAAATGAATGAGCACAAAAAATGATATGAAGCGCTTGCGCGGCAGCAAGGACTCCTCAGTGGATACATGCGATACAAACATATTCCTCAGTGTCTCTGCAAAGCAGCTTCTAGCTCTGCTCTCAAGCGCTTGCACTCATCATCCAGCCAATACACATTTCGATTCTCTATGCGCAGCTGTTTGACATCACGCCTCAACTGGTTCAGCTCAGCCTGCAACTCTGCATCAGGAGGCAAGCTGGTGGCCCCTGTCACCCCTACAGCACCCCCTCGAGCAGCTGCCCCGCACGCGCCTCCCTTCCAATCACTGCCGGTCACGCTCGCAGCGGCACCAACTAGTGCACTCCCTAGGGCTCCACCATTGGCAGGGTGCTGCTGCTGGGTACTGCTGCAGCTGCTTGCGCTGCACGCATAGCCGCCCTGTAGATCCCCTGCACCATCACCCATGCACACACCCTGGCCCAGCGGGGGCTGCCGCACCAGTGGCGCAAGCCTCTCTGGCCTCCCAGGGTGGCTGGTGTTGATGGCAGGGTTGGACTCTGAGGTTGGCGCGTGTGAGCTGCCGGGGTGGCTGCCGTTGGTGACGGGGTTGGGCACTGAAGTGGGTGCATGTGAACTGTCTGGGCGGCTGCCGGTTGCGGTGGAAGCCTGGACAGCACGAGCGGAACGAACACAGCGCTCACATTGCTTGATGCCCAGGGTCTCACCAGTCCCTCGCCCTAGCAACGAGCGCCAATTGCGCGGCCGGGCGTAAGGCTAGGGAGTTTGGCTCTTATTGGTCGGATGTGCTGGAGCAGCAGAGGCAGGCACCCATCTGGCCAGCCCCACCCTCCAACAGCTGTTGAGAAACCGGCCGACAGCCAAGGAGCCAGCCGCCTTGCACACCTTTGCGTTTGCCAGCCCGGTATGGCCTGCGCGCCTCGCACGGCGCGGTGCCTGTGACCTGGGCAGCTGCAGCAGCAGCAAGGTGACAGGGCCGCTTGCTCACCTGCAATGACGCCTTCCTTGCTGCGTTGAGCTCCTGAATGAGCACCTGCAGGCAGCGGGGGCGGCACGGCCCTGGGAATCTACCTCGTGGCCGCTTTGCCACCAGCCGCCAGCTGCTCCTCCTTGATGCAGCACGCTCGAGCCCCACAGACACACTCACACAGCAGCCGCCAGCTGCTCATGCACCCAGCCTGTCCTTGAACAACAGCCCTGTCCTTGTGCAACGGCCCTGTCCCTGACAACCAGCAGGCTGTGTTACAAGCGCTGGCCCCCAGTCCTATCGGGACCCGACGGACCCGCACCCTTGCGGGTGTCACATGCTGCATATACCGTCTGCCGGGAGCAAGCACGTGCCATCACCATACTTCAAAGCGGGAGAGCCTGACTGGGGGGCCGTGCCCGGTGCAGGCACTAACTGGCAGCAAGAGCTCTGGCACCTGACACTCATGGTGCAAACACGGGCATGGGCCCCTCATGTCACCCGGGGCCACCCCGCCTGCGACCTACGCTCACCCGCAAGCAAAGCGCGCACGCATGCACACATGCAGGCACGCGCGCCCAGGCTAATGGTGCGGTGAGCCTGCAGCCAGGCCAGCCCCGCCGCTGCTGATGGATACTTGGCAGCGTGATGGATGCTCGCTGCGGGCACCCGCCCACGCCGCGCAGCCCCTTGCATCCCCTTCCATGTGTGCAAGGGACGGACCAAAGGACGGACCAAGGGACCGACCATGGGACCAGCCAAGGGACCAGCTAATTGACATGGACCAGCCAAGGGACTAGCTAATTGACATGGACCAGCTAAGGGACCAGCTAATTGACATAGGGATAGAAGCAATGCAAGCCCAAGCAGCAGGCCCAGCTCCTCCCCAAACAAGCCACGCAGCCGTGCGCCAGCAGCCTGCACACAAACTCCTAGACCAACAACTTGAGAGCCACGGGCTTCTGCATCATTCCAGCCAGGCCAGCTGTCAGAGCCCGGCTGCCTTCCCCCACGAAGTCACCGCACCACTTAGCTGGCATGCTAACACTGAGCTTGGCACATCGTCCAAACCAGGCACCAGCAGTGCCAGGGCCCACCCACCCCTCCTGCTGGGGCAGGGCTCAGCCGCACCACCCGACCCCACCTCGGATAGCTTGATGAGCTGCCGAATGAGCTCATGCGGCGATGCCGCGGCCACCAGGTTGGCCACGATGTCCATCTGGGGGGATGTGGAGGACATGCTGGGGGGGAGGGCAGCCTGCAGGCAGGGTCGTGCGCACCAGTGGGTACCTGCACATGCTGTGAAAACAGCGCGGCCTCCCTCCTGCAGCGCCTGAGGACACCACGGTGGTGGTTGGTTGCACCCGCACGGCCGGACCGGGAGCAAGACCACTTCCCCCCATGCTCTACAGGGCGCACTGCCGCACAGCAGGCCGCACAAAACTGCGCGGCTGCGCCGAGCGCGAAGGCCATGCCTTGTACCACAACAGCAAGAGGGGATGCACAAGCCACAGGCAGGGCTGGCCGCCCAAGCCCGACATTCCATGCCCTGCCCACCACGCTTGCAGCGCCAGGCATGCCAGGCGTGGCAGCCGCACGCCTGTGCATGGCACGTCAAGCGCAGGCGGCGGCGCGCGTAGGCGGTGACTGCATCATTGCGTGCGGCCAGCGTGCAGGACGCGCGCGAGTGCACTTGCCGTGCCGGGCACGGGTGCGGCATGCGCAGGCGTGAGGCGCACCTGGATGGCGGTGCTGCTGGCCAGCTCCTGCGGCGCGAGGCCCTCGGTGGCAGCCATGGCGTTGGCAGCGTCACGCAGCCGCTTTGCAAAAGACCCTCGCGAGCGTGCCACTCCAAGCCCATCGCTCTTGGCGCCCTGCACAGTGAGCAACCAGCACCCTTCGCTGCACGGACGGAAGGCGCACAACACAAGGGAACATTTGCTGCCATGATGGAGTGCGCGCGAGCGGTAGAGCGAGCCCAGGAGCTTGCCCATCCCTCTGCCTTGGCAAGCACACGCAAACGCCCCTGCTGCCTTGCACTAACTGCGCGGGCATGCGTGCATGCGTTGTGGCATGGTTGGCCACGCCGGTGCTTGGGCAGGTGCGCCCCTTGACCGGCGCATGGAGGAGCCATGCAGCAGCAGCAGCGTCCTCGCTCCAGCAACCGCACGGCGCTTGCGAGCCGTGCGCGCGGTGATGAAGCTCAGTGCGGTGATGAAGCTCAGTGCGGGCACGCAATGGCGCCCTGCGTGTGCTGACTGGGGGGCACAGAGGGCGGCCCCACGTGTGGTCTGGTGCAGGTGTGGTGCGCGCGGGTGCAGGTGAAATCGCAGGTGCAGTGCACGCGGGTGCAGGTGCAGTGCGTGCAGGTGTACTGTGGGTGGACTGGGGAGCTGTGGCGGGCGCACAAGCCCACCAAGTGCTCCAAACCATGCACGATGCAGGGGCGCCCCGTGGGCTTTGCACAGCGCGTGCCAAGGGCATGGGCACTCCTGCTCGGGGCTGAGTCGAGGATGCGCGCGCTCCTCTGCCCCACGCTGGTCAAGCTCGCATGCTGGGGTGGCTTTGCTTTGCATGCCAGCCCCTCGTCTCCTGTGCATGCAAAAGCCGCGGGAGCAGTGACACGCGCACAAGTGCAGGCCGCATGCACGCGGGCACTTGCATGCGTGCTCCCTGCTTGTAAATGCACACTTCAGGGCTGTACAGGTGATCATTCCATGCAGCTCAAGCAAGGTTTGCGTCCATGGCGGCGCAAGTGGCCCCAAAACTCAAGCATGCGCGCATGCATGCCTTTCCTGGCACGCCCCCTTGAGCCTCACCCGCCTCACCTGCTGCACTTGAACAGCAGCGCATGCATGCATGCCCTGCCAGCTGCGCCGCCTCGAGCCGGTCCTTGGCCGCACCTGGTGCGACCCCTTGTTTTTTTTGCCTTGCCTTGCCTTGCCTTGCCTTGCCTTGCCTTGCCGCACCTGCTGCACCTCCTTGAGCCCGGAGGCCAGCACATGCTTGGCCAGGTACTCGAGCAGCAGCGGGTGGTCGTTGAGCAGCTCATCGGACACAAGCTGCACGCCTGGCGTGCCTGGGCGGGAGCCTGAGCAGGCAGGGCAGGCAAGAGGGCCCCCGAGGAGCTATAGGGACAGCCGGCACTTTCAAGCAGCCCAGGCACGCAGGTTGTCATGAGCATGTAAGTAGCAGCCAGCCATGCCTTCATTGCAGGCCATCCCCCGAACCCCTTGTGGGTACAATGCCCTGGTGGCACTTGAGGATCACTTTTGTGAAGGCTGGCTGCAATCCCTGCACCCCTGCACCCCCCTGCACAGAGAGGGCATGACACATGCGCACACACACACACGCAAAGACCGCAGGCAAGAGAGGGCCGTGGTCGGCGCGCCTGCCTGTGTCCTCATGCAGGCACAAAAGTAAATCCACCCTGCCGCCTCACAGCCAGGACGGCCGCGCTGCTGTCGACATAAACCCAGCCGGCACAAGCCCGCCCACCACGCTGCCTCAGATGACTATGACGGCCACTACCCTAGCTTAGCCCCCGGCAGCCACCAGGCTCACAGCCTGCCTGGCTGTAAAGCCCACCCCCACACACCCTGGTGCGACACCACTACGCCCATTGCCACGCAGGTCCCTAGAACAAAAAACGGGCAGGAGGGAGGGGCCGGTGGCCCAGGCAGGTAGCCTCTGCTGGCCGGTGCTAGCCGATGCTAGCCGGTGCTAGCCGGAGGGAGGGGCCGGTGGCCCAGGCAGGTAGCCTCTGCTAGCCGGTGGCCCAGGCAGGTAGCCTGCTGGCCACTCACGTCACAGACTTACAGCCACCACGTACGCTGCCTGGATTCCATGAATTCAGTTGAGGCGCTCGTTTGCATTTGCATGGCACCGACAGGCCCCCCCAGGGCAGCAGCCCGACAGCAGCAGCCACCACGTATGGTGCGTGGGAACCGACGGAACTTTGCCCTCCGACAGCAGGCTTAGCTTCGCTGCCCTCACATCTCAGCACCACCACCCCTGCATGCCGGCCGTGCTGCGGCCGCCCGACCAGGGACTTAGGCGCGCGGCGCGCCTTGCACCTTTGCACCTTTGCACCTTTGCACCCCTCCGCCTGAGCAGCGCACTAGGGGCCCCCACAAGGCCCTCACCGCACAAGCCCCTCTGTTGTGAGCAGTGCGCGGCGCAAGCCCTCACAGCGCATGCAACACACACACACTCACACGCGCACACACGCACGCGCACGCACACGCACTCACCTTTGGGGGGAGGCGGCAGGCTCTCTCCTGCGCCCGTGGTGATCTTGGCCCACCTTGTGCCCGTCTCTGCACTCCCCCCGCTGCTGGGCCGCCACAGCTCGCCTGCCAGCCTGCCGGCCTCGCCGGCTGCAGGCGCTGCGGTGTGCCCGCCCCCACTGCTACGCCGGCTGCTGCTGCCGCTCATGCCCCGCTGTGGCCCTGCAGCAGCACCCTGCGGGTGGCGCTGGGCGGAGGTGCTGCTGGGAGGCCTACTACTGCTCCCACTGCCAGGGCGCGGTGGCATGCTGCACTGGGCGGGCGCATTGCACGAGGGAGCGAACGTGGCTGCCGCTGCCGCAGAAGCCGCCGCTGCTTTGACATTGGAAGGGGCGGGCGGCGGCGGTGCACTGGGGCTGGTGGGTTTTCCCAGCTCCCCCGTTTCAGCTGCAGATGCACACTGAGAGGCGCTGGAGTGGGGGGGGGCAGGAGGGGGGGCTTGCGCAGTGCGGTCCCCTTCAAGCGTGTGCGCAGGCTGGGCCTTTGCCTGAGGCCCTAGAGCAGCGGCCTGTCGCTCTGCTGGGGCAATTGTGTCGCCTGCATGAGACAGGGGCACATGACCAAGCAATGGCTCCTTCCTTGCCGGCACCCTGATGCGTGTGTGCCATCATGCACGCGCTGCCGTGCCGCCCGTGGGCGAGCGCGGGCTGAGCACCCGACCTCTTCCAGCTAGGCACACGAGCAGCTGGAGTGTTCTGGGCTGCACCCAGCAGCAGCAGCAGCAGCAGCAGCAGCAGCTGCTGCTGGTGGTCCTGGGGCAGCCCCCTGTGCAGGTGCTGCCGCCCATCTGTCGCACACACGTCAACCACCAGGAGGGTGCAAGCAATGGGCTCACAGCTGGCGGAGGCGGACGCACCATCCAAGGTGCGCAGCCCAGGGAGCTCAGTGATGGCGTGCTGACGGTAGCCTGGCGAGCTGGCAGCAGGGTTGCCCTCAAGGTCCAGGCAGTGCAGCTGGGGCAGGCCGTGCAGGACCTGTGGGCAGAGAATGGGCGGGGCGGCTGGCAGTTGCTCTGCCGAGGACATTAACGCACATGGGTGCCCAGGTGGTCACATGTCTAGAGCTGCTGTCACTCCCCCACCTGGGCACCCTGCGTGCGTCGGCTCCACTTGCTGCTGCGGCGCGTGATCAGCAGCACTGGTGGATGAGCACAGCGCATGTGCAAGCAAAGCAGGCAGGCTTGGCCATTGCCAACAAAGAATGAACATTTATGCACTGCTTGGCTCACAGGTGGCTTACGCAGCCCTCTTTACACAAGCAACCAGCCACGCTGAGCTGGTCCGCACAACGAGGCCAGAGTTGGGGTTGGAGCCGCAGCAAGATGGCACTTACGCGCATGCACTGCTCCAGAGATGTCACTGCATTATTGAAAACCGAGATGGTGGTCAGGTTCTTTAATCCCGCCAGGGGCGCCAAATCCTGGATGCTGTTGTTGGCTGCATACAGCTCTTGCAAGCTGGTGCAGCGGCTCAACCCTTCTAGGCTTTCAATGCTGTTGTGGTTGATGTTCAGTGAGCACAGCTGCTGCAGGTGGCGGAACCCAAGAGGTATTTGGTGCAGGCGGTTATGTGATAGCGAAAATAGCTGAAGGTTTTGGAGTTTGACCAGCACAGGCTCAAGATCCGGTGCTGAGAGGCCGTGGCCACGCAAGGTGCAGTCCCTCACATCCTCCAAGGACTCTTGCGAGGAAAGCTCCAGAATGAGCTCCTCGAGCTGCATGATGTTCAGTTTTCAGGGAAATCGTTCACTGCAAGCAATCATTTTGATATTTTTAACCCTACCAATTTTCGAAATATAAAGCCATACCTAAATTAGGTACTATGACACCTCTAGGGGGATAGCCGTACAAGCATTACAGTGCTGGAGGGTGCCTCACCGTGCGAGCCCATCTAGTGCAAGATCAGAGTTTCAATTGGACTGACAGGCTTTACTACAATGCTGCTGGCTGGCAAGGCCATTGGCACCCCCAAGCCTGCGTGCCTGCGCTGGAGCAAGCACAAGAAGGCAGCCTTGCAACCCTTGCATGCTTCATCCACCATCCAGACGGCTGCACCACCTGCAACAGGAGCCAAGGCATGTGGTGGTGATAAATCAATGCAGATGTTGGTTCCATCAGCGGTTGCTTTACAACAAGGAACCCTAGGTTGGCAGCAGCCATCTGATTTAGCAGGAGCAGAAACAGGCATCTGAGATGGATCAGGGTCCACCTGCGCTTTGGTTGCCATCATTACATACTCAGCATGCATGTTCACACACTAAGCCCAGAACGTGAAGTTGTGCTGCATGCTCTTGCCTCATCCAAACATGCGCTCTGGCGCTCATCATCATGCATTCCGTACCTGCCTGCAGGCAAATGCGCCTACCAGGAAGCTGATCCTCTTGCGGCATGCTGACTCAGCATTCCCCCAAGGAACTAGAGACCATGAACGGCCCATCACCCCTGAAGGAAAGCTCCAGGCCAGAAGTATAGCCCAGGAGCTGAAGAAGGTGCGGACCTGTTGGCTCTCGTCTGTGCCATGCCAATAATGTGCAATGGTGGAGCGCTGCACTTCAAGGGCCTTGAGGATGTAGTTCTAGCGCATATCTCGGCAGCTTTTGTAAGGTACCTGCTTGTGTTTCAGAGCCTCTAGTATCCTCTGGTGTGTTGAGCGCCATCACCGCCCTCTTAGGTGCTCGTGCTCTGATTCCCTAGGTGCTCAGCGCAGAGAGCCATTAATATCACAAGCAGTTCGAGAGGAGCATCAGTCCAAAACTGAGGCCCCTGGTCCAGATGCCTGAGAGGGAAGTGCCCCTTCCAGAACTTCCAGTGTCTTGCAGCTGAACTTGTAACTACAAAAATCTGATGCCTCATCAGAGGGAATTTGATGAATGAGAAGCCTGTTGAATGTACTTCAGTATGCTGCAAATTGGGCAGGAGGGCTGGGAGCCAGACTTGGTCCTGGCATCCAATGCCAAGCGCACAAAGCAGACGCTGGAGGAGATGGCGACAGTGATAACATCTTTGGAAGACGTGGACATGCATCTGATGGGGTGGGTGCTGGGAAAGTGGCAGAGGAAGTATGAGCTCATCCCACTGGTGGCCCTGCAGGCTCCTTGCTCCTCGTGAATTGCTTGTATGATGTGGGCCTGCAACTGGAAGCTCACACCTCTCTTCTCCAGCACACCTGCTAATGAACCACCTTTCGGTGTCCGAGTTTGGAGCACGCTGCAGACAGGCAGCCACGCAGCCTTTGCCTCCTTTCCAGGCACCTCTCAGCCGTAGCCCTGCTCTAAGCCTGCTTGTATGGTGGGCATGGCAGCAAACGCAGCCGTGCTCCAGCCATCGCCGCATCACCCATTCCCCCGCGCAGGTCCCTGTACACTGTCGCAGCCTTGGATGGCCAGACGCGGCAGCACATGCAAGAGTGCATGCAGGAGGTGGTGCAAGACAAGAGCCATTTCTGCGTCATGCTTGTGGGCCATAACAAGGGGTGAGCAAGGGTGCTGCCGCGCTCTGCGCAAAGGCACATGCACAAGGTGTGCACTTTGGCTAGCTTGGGGCTGCTAGGCAGATCTTGTGCAGTGCTGTGGCATTTGGGGGGAGGGACTGTGGCTTCTTGGGGGTACTGTGGCTGGGATGGCTGGATGGCGGACACAAGCAACAGAAGCAATCTGGATACACTGATTCTGTGCGAAGGGCACCGGAATCCCTACAACGGGAGGGAAGTGGCATGAAAGGCAGTGACTCTCTGTAGGTTTGCAGCAGCAGAGTTGACCGGTTGTCGGGCAAGCTGGGCTCACCATTGCTTAAAAGGCATATAAAGTGCAGTAAACAGCAAATGTATTTTCTGGTTTGATCAATCCAACATTTAGATCAGCCCAAGCTGTGCCATAGCCGCCGTGAATGCTCACCGATGTTATATGCACTTGTATCCTTGGGCTTGTCCTATGCTGATATCACCTTCATGTAGTGCACGTTGAATTGGTCTGGGTTGGTAACACGTGCATGCAAGCAGGTGGGAGGAGGCTGCTTCCTCACTGGCAGGCCAGGCAGTCAAGTTGCAAACGGCCAGCGCCGCGTTGCTGCAGGTGTGTGAGCAAGCTCGCGCAGCATGCTGATGGCGGTCTGCCTGTGCGCTAAGAGCATTGAAAAGTATGATTCCTCCAAAAATAAGGGCTTTGATTAGGAGGACCTGCACCTGCTTTATGAGTGTCGAAGGACCTCCATCCCACCTGAGTGTCCAGGGAAGGGAGGGACTTCCTATGCTTTTAATTTCCGTTTATCACAGGCAGTCATTTGAGGGGCATGCGTCGCAGGCTAGTTGCTCGAACTTATGCCAAGTGTGTATCTGAAATGATTTAAAGTACTGATGCTGCCGCCTCCATCTAACTGCCACACCAGGTTTTCCTATATCTAAGGATTTCCCCTTCCATGGCCTGGACTGGATTTGTATGGACAGGTGGCAGCCGACTCTTGGGCTGACGTGCTGCAGGAGGAAGCCAAGTGGCATTTGGTCAAGGTCTTAGAGCCCCGTGCTTCTGCAGCCTCGTGACGGCGCAAAAAGCGCCCGAGCACTATCGGCTCCTTTTTCATGCATGTCTCCTGATCAGAGTCAGAGGGATGATATGGCAAGCCTTCCCTGCACACATTGGCTAGCATGTTCTTTTTGAAATTGCAAGAGGTATCCCTTACCTGTGTATTCCTTTATAACTGCATCAATACTGAGCTGCAGTCTCTGGCCGTGCACTACAAAAGTACTAGAAGGGGAGTTACGTAGGTTTCTGGGTTATGACACATGTCACATAACTGCTGCGTTGCTCAATCTTAGTCCATCTAAACAAGTGAGAGAACAGAGCTGTGAGAAAACATTGTGTGTGAGGGGCATGCCAAGTCTTTGGTTGGGGGTAGCTGGTGCTTCCATATTTTCTGAGCCAATTTTAATCAATGTAATGAGCAGACTGTGTCCTGGTCTTTCTTTCAGCTTGGTCTGTCTTTGCAAGGTAAGATATCTCACACAACCCTTGAAGGGTTACATCATATAACTTATATGGCAATACCAGCACGCACACACACACACACACACACACACACACACACTCACAGAGAGAGAGAGAGAGAGAGAGAGAGAG
>LKMJ01005725.1_pt1 | contig 11724 bp, 12 predicted proteins | sample 643391 | NCBI WGS metagenome assembly LKMJ01 (sample SAMN04112250, study PRJNA286221) | soda lake metagenome | biome: soda lake; feature: Kulunda Steppe; material: water; isolation source: sample PL-Br10 brine of Picturesque Lake | place: Russia: Kulunda steppe | collected 2010-07
GAGCTCTTCGGGAGTCACGTCGGCCATCTCGTAGGCCGTCTCTCCTGCCGTCTCGGTCGCCGAGAGGCCGACGTAGCTGTCACGTTCGGCGAGGCCGACGTAGTCGCTGGCTGCGCCGACCCCCGCCACTCGGATTCGCTCGTCAGTGTACTCCTCGACCACGTCCTCGCTCGCAAGCAGCGCGACGGCGGCCCCGTCGGAGGTGGGACAGCAGTGATAGAGGTTGAGAGGATTTGCGACTTCGGGTGCGTCGACTGCGTCCTCCAGCGAGCACTCGAAGCCGAGGTGTGCTTTGGGGTTTTTCGCCCCGTTCGCGTGGTTCTTGACGGCGACTCGCGAGAGGTCCTCGGCGGTCGCGTCGTAGCTGTCGAGGTAGGCGCTCGCCATCTGGGCGTACACTCCCGAGAAGGTAGTCCCGGTCAACCGTTCCCACTCGGTTTCGCCGCTGACGCCCAGCCAGTACTTCGTCACGTCGCCGGACATGTCCGACATCACCTCGAACCCGCCCGCGAGAACGACGTCGGCCATCCCGCTCCGAATCGCCTGGACCGCCTGTCGAATCGCGAACCCGCCTGCAGCACAGGCGTTCTCGACCCGCGTACAGGGGACGTTGTGCAGGCCGACGTGTTCGGTCACCGCCGGACCTGAGAGGCCGAGCTGTCGGCCCCCAACGCCGAGCGAGCCGACGACGGCCTCGTCGATATCTTCGGCCTCGATGCCACCGTCGACGCGCTCGCGGGCGTGCTTGTAGGCCTCGGCAAACAGGTCCCGATAACTGCGTTCGGGGAACGACCCGAACGGCGTCTGGCCTGCCCCGATGAGGTAAACGTCGCGCATGTCTCCGCGTCGGCCCCAGTCGCTAAAATAGCTTCGGGAGCCCGAGTCATGCGCCCGGGAAGTACCGACCGTGGAACCCGAACGGGACGGCGTGGGGGAGGAGAGCCCGCGCCTGCTCGGTGAGCGTCTCCGCATCGAAGACGAGTAGCACGGACCGCTCCGCTCGGGTATCGAGCGCCGTCGCGAGCACGACGCCGTCGTCCTCCGTGGCCGCATCCGGGCGCTGTACCATCCGTGGCTCCTCGACGTAGACGCCGTGCTCCCACCACTCCTGGGCGGTGCCTCGTTCGACGTCGAGTTTGACCAGCCCGTTCGCCCCCTCCCTGTCGGTCGCCTGCGCGTAGGCGTACCGGTAGGGACGACCACGGGCCGCCGGCGGGACCGTCGGCAACTCTAGCCCGCCGTCGTACCGTTCGGCGCTCCGGAGGCGACCGTCCGCCGGCCGGAGCCGGAACCGACGGAACTGGCCGTCGGGAGCAGCCCCGAACGCTCCATCAGCGAGCGCGCCGAAGGTGAGCGCGTGGACGATTCCGTCGTCCTCGAACGCGACGAGGTCGACGACCAGCTCGCTGTTGTCCTCGTAAGCGTTGATATGGTGGAACGTGAAGAAGGGGTTCGTCTCCATGGTCGCGGCGACTTGCTCGGCGTCGCGGTCGACGACGACGAACCGGCTGTTGGCGGTCTCCTCGTACTCGAGCAGGTCGAGGAAGCCGTCGTTCCACGGGGCCAGCGCCTTCAGCGCCGCGATACGGAGCGGCGTCTCGACGATGACGACGTACGACTCGGTGACCGAGCAGTCGTGGACGTAGCCGGGGCCGGCGGCCGGCACGCTGGCGACGTGGCGTCGGCTTGCTTCCCCGTGTGGTATCTGATAGATATGATACGTCGACGTCCGACCGAACTCCGTGCTGTACCCGATTGTCTCCTCACGGTTCGGGTCGACTCGGAGGTGAGCCGTCGCCAGGTGCTCCGGAACCTCGTCGCGCCACCGGAACTCGCCGCGTGTCTCGAGTGTCGATGGGTCGAAGGCGATCCGTCGCGGCGCTTCGGTGAGCGCGACGAAATGGTCGCCAATTTCGGCGACGTGGACGTTCGCGTTGTCGGTCGGCTCGGGCGGGCCCAGCGACCGGAGCCACCGCAGCGTCCGCTGGAACGCCCCGCCGCCGCTCGCGAACTCCGAGGCACCGTGTCCCGAGTCGGCGGCTTCGTACGCCTCGGTCCGCAGGAACCGGTTCGAATACGTGACGGTCCCGTCCGCAAACCCATAGCGAGAGAGCATCGCCAGCCCGTCGAACCAGTGGGTCGCGCGTTCGCCGCCGAACTCGAACCGCCCTGGTCCGTTCCGAATCAGTGCTCCCGAGAGCCACGCTGGCACCGTCCCCTCGACGGGAAGCTGGTAGTCGGCGTACTCGGACTCGACGGTCCGGAACCCGAGTTCGTAGGCCCGGTCGGTTGCGGTTGGCATACTCTCAACTCGGGCGGAGATGCAATCAATACACTGGAAACGCGGCGCTCGGGGCGGCGTGTGTCGTTCACTCAGCCTGGAGTCGGTTGGCGAGCTGCTTTGCAGCGGCGACGTGCTCGTTCGCGACCGGGTCGTCGGTGCCCTCGACTTCTGCCAGCAGCGACGCAATCTTTTCTCCCCGCTCTCGATGTAGCTTCGGGTCCTCCGGTGCATCGACGAGGTCTGCTGCTATCGCCTCGGCCTCGCCGAGCCACCGGCTCGCGGTCCGCTCGACCGGTCGCTCGGCTGTCGCCGCCAGGTGCTCGTGCAACTCGACGACGGCCGCCCGGCGTTCTTCGGGGTCTTCGATCGGTGGTGCCATACGCTGAACTAGACCAGCAACACAGAAAAGCAGTTAGATAGACGACGTCAGTCCACCGTCGACGCGGAGATTCTGGCCAGTGACGTAGCTCGATTCTGACGAGAGAAGATACGCGACCGCGTCAGCAATCTCTTCGGTCCTCGCGGGGCGCCCCATCGGAATCTCCCTTTTCGTCTCCTCGTCGACCTCGTAACTGTCCGCAAACCCGGGCAACACCGAGTTCATTCGGATGCCATCCTGCGCGTAACGGTCAGCGTAGAGCTTGGTGAAACTCCCGAGGCCGGCACGGAGAATCGATGAGACGGGAAAATCGAGCGACGGCTCGAACGCCGAGAAGGTGGAGATGTTCACGATAGCGCCGCCGCCCTGCTCTTCCATGACGGGCGTGACCAGCCGCGCCATCCGGACGGCGTTCAACAGGACGAGGTCCAGCCCCTCGTGCCACTCCTCGTCGGAGATATCGAGCAGCGGTCCCTTTGGCGGGTGGCCCGTGTTGTTCACGACCGCGTCGATTCGGCCGTAGCGGTCCGTCGTCGCCTCGACGAGCGCAGCGAGGTCGTCGGGGTCGGTCACGTCCCCTTCGAACCCGTCGCCGCCGAGCTCCCGCGCGAGTTCGACGGCACTGCCCGACTTCGACAGCAGGATGGGTGTGTACCCGTCGTCTTTCAGCGTTCGCGCACACGCCTCACCGATGCCACTCCCCGCTGCAGTCACGACTGCGACTTTTTCGTCTGTCATAGGCTGTCATTCGCACACTGACACAAAAGATTTTGCCGACCTGCCCGACCCCTTACCTGATGGCTCATATCCGCCACTTCCCCGCAGACGAAGACGCTGCACGACGATTCGCCGAGGAGCTCTGGTTGCCTTTCCACCGCGACCTCGAAGCTGCTGTCGAATCCCACGCCCTCGTGGACGACGTTCCACTCGAGGAGGAGGAGATCGAGTTCCGCCTTGATCTCCTCGAATCTGAGACCTACCGCGCCTGGGTTGCCGTCGAAGGCGACGAGTCGACCGACGCGCCGCTGGCTGAACTCGACCGTGAACTCGTCGGGTTCATCACGGCGGACATCGACGAGTGTCCACCCGTCTTCGACCGGCCGGACAGGCTCAAAATTGGCGACTTCTACGTCCGTGAGTCACACCGTGGGAGCGGACTCGCTGATGACCTCTTCGATTGTGCTGTCAAGTACGCACGCGATGCCGGTGTCGGTGAACTCTCGCTCGACGTCGGTGTCGACAACGAGCGCGCTATCGGGTTCTACGAGAAGGTCGGATTCGAGCCTCATCGCTTCGAGATGACCACCCCTCTCGATGACCTGTAGAACTCCGAGTTACTCCACAGGAATCTGTGTCCCTTCGTCGTCTGCACGCTTTTTCGGAAGCGCCACTGCCAGCACGCCGTCGTCATAGCTGGCTGTCGTTTCCTCTTCTTCGACGACCGCCGGGAGGAGAACGGTTCGACTGACTGCTTCTTCCGTTCGCTCCTGTGTGAGATACCGTCCGGTTTCGATTTCCCGCGTTTCGCGGTGTCCGGTCTCGACAGTGAGTCGCCTCCCCTCTTCGAGACTCACGTTGATGTGGTCGGGGTCTCTGCCCGGCAGGTCGACGAACACCGTCACTTCGTCGTCGGCTTCGACGATATCGAGAGCTGGCGTCCTCCCTGTTGGTCCGAAAGTCATGAACTCGTCGAACAGCTCTTCGAGACCTCCGAACGGAGTCGGTTTTTCAGCCATACTTCTAGCTAAGCGCTTCCAACTGTTAAAGGTCGTTGCTGGCCGCCTACAAACTGGAAAATACTGCGAAACACCGATCCAATGGGAGCCGGTTATCTAGCCCTGGTACGGGTGGTACTCCAGCCCTTTGTGTTTCAGCTCGTTGCGCTTCTCTTCGAGGAACGAGTAGACCGTTCCGTGTGGAGCACCTTCGAGAATCATCTCGGCGGCTTCTCGGACTGCGGAGACCTGTTTTGGGCCGCCGATGATAGCGAGCGTCGAGCCGTAGATGGCGACGGAGGCTCCGGTGAGCTCCTCCATAAGTTCGCGCGTCCGACCGCCCTCGCCGATAAGTCGCCCTTTTTGTCGACGCAGGTCGTTTCGGTTCCGTGAGGCGGCGTCAATGTCGACGATATCGAACATCGTCATATCGTCGTCGAGCAGTCGCAGGGCATCCTCTGGCGAGAACCCGCGACCGATGGCCTTGACGATATCCGGACCTTTCAGTCCCAGGACGGGGTCGCCGACCTTCTCGATGCGGACGTTCCCGGACTCGGAGTCGATGTCGAGACGGACCTCCGCGCGGTCTTCAATTTCGCGCATCGTCGCCCCGCCTTCGCCGATGAGAACGCCAATACGGTCGTCGGGTATCTTCACGTGCTGCATAATATACCCTACAGTATGCGATAGGCCTGTTAAAGTCCTTCGCCACAGATATCGTAGCTACCCTGTCTCTCCGTGGATTTATATCCGAAAGCGAGGTCAGCGTCTCCATGCTCTGACGAGTAACCGCGGAGAGTTCAGCGATTGTGTGAGACCGCTCTCCGTGTCTCCAGTCGACCAGTCATATCGCTTCGACGAACCGTCTCACCTGCTCGCCCCTAGCCGTCGAATCCGGCTTCTCCCAGCGCGTCGTTGAGGTCGTCGCGGACTCGCTCTCCCAGTTCGCGGTTGCTGGCCGTCGTCACGATGCGGTTCTCCTGCACACTCGACCCGTCTCGAAGCAACAGTCGCACGTTGCCGGTGTCGTCGGCCCGCGTCACCTTTCCCCGAACGCCGGTCCGTGACCCCGACCCACCGGCATCGATTGGACCGGGGATTATCTTCTTCACGTGGGGATGTTCAGCGACGAGTTCGAGCACGTTGCGTCCGGTGCGGCCGCCGATGAGCGTCGAGTGTGCCCCACCGAGCTTCTCGGCGACGGACGCTTCGACGACCTCCAGCGGGGCCTCGCCTGCGCGTTCGATAACGTGCTTGACCGGGTCGTCGGCCTCAATGCGGTAGAACGGATACCGGAGCTGTGCACGGACTTCCCTGAGAACGTTACGTTCGCCCGTGGCGTAGACCTCCTCGGGACGCTTGCGGCGCACGTCTTCGGCAATCTGTCCGGCGAAGTACCGCAGCTCCGAGCGGACACGTTCCTCGTTCGGCTCAGGTGTCGTCGTCACCGTTCGGTGGCCGATGACTTCATCCTCGAACAGCGTCGTGACCGTCGCGCGGTCGCGCTGGAGTTCGAGAACGACCGTGTCGGCGTTTTCCGTTCGACAGACCAGACAGTAATCGCCTGGTCTATCGAGCGGTGTCGCACACTGCCGACACTCCATGTTGAGTGATACGGCAATCCAGCGCGATAAGCCCGGTGTTTCAGACGTGACCGAGCGAAGCGAGTGACCGTCTGAGGCTCGAGACGGGTGTGAAAACGACTCGGTGTTTCAGACGTGACCGAGCGAAGCGAGTGACCGTCTGAAGCTCGGGCCGTGTGCCTGGGCGGCCCGGTGTTTCAGACGTGACCGAACGACGACCGTTACAGAGACTCCGGGTCACATTTCATGAACTCCCGGAGAACAACGGTTGCGTACGACCCTCGTGGAAGCTGGAAGGATAGTCGAAGAGGGTCAGACGCGATATCGAGGGTGGTTCGGACGAGAATTGCACGACGGGTTCCCGACGAGTGGAACTCCTCGGGCAGGTCGAAATCGCTCGGGTTGACGCCAACATCGTCGAGAACCGTGCGCTCGATATCTCCCGGCTCACCGTCGGCGAGTTTCGTATCAGTGCCGACGAGCGGTGCGGTCACGAACGCCCGACCGCGCTCGCAGTGTCGGGTGACGGCGTCAACACGACTCTCGTCGACGCGCTGTGTCCGGTCGGAGTCAGGCAGTTCCAGCCCGTCCGGGGCGTTCCTGTCTGCGAAGCAGACGACATCACCCTCGACTGGTCGGTCGAACGGTATCCCCTGTTCGAGTCGCAGCGAAAGAATACGGTTGAACACGTAGGACTGGGCAGCGTGGACGAACAACTGCTGGAGGTTCGCAGGAAGCGTTTCCAGTGCAGCGCGGAAGTCGCTCGGACTGCTGTCTCCCTCCGAGAGGCGATGTAACATCGACCGTTCGTAGGTGAGCTGTCGTGGGTATCTGTCGAGTGCCGCTTTCCAGTCGCGGCTCTCTTCGACGAACGCTCGGGCCGCTCTCGTCTCATCTGGCTCACGCTCGTTCGGGTTTCCGACGTAGGTCATCACAGCGTTCTCCCAGTCCTCGCGGACGATGGCGAGTCCCACCTTGTGGGTGACCGGTCGCTTGCTTCCGAAGCGCTGTTGGCCGAAGTAGTTCGGGACGCCGATGACTGTCTCTCCGTTCTCAGTGGTGCTTCCGCCGAACTCGGCGAGCTGTGTGAGGTTCCGTTCGACAGACGCTGACTGCTCGGTGTCGCGGATTGTCACCTCGAACGCGTTGCCAGCCAGGTCACCAAAGAGGATTGGTCGGCCGGTGCGACCGACAACGTCGCAGGTGACATCTGAGAGCTCCGGAATCGCTGCGGGGTCGATACCGTCGACGCTGAACAGCTGTGTCGTAACAGCGCGCTTGTCTTTCGTCCCGGCCCAGGAGATTCGCTCGCGAGAGATGCCGAGCCTGTTTGAGAGCGCTCGTGCAAAGTCGTTGGTATCCCAGTTGTGCAGTGTCACCCGAAGCAGCAGGTGTGGATACGCGCCAGTATCGGCGTCAACTGGCTCCGCCTCGAACTGTTCTAGCTCGCGGACGCGAAAGTCGGCCGGGTCGCGGCGAAGTACCCCGCCGGTACCCTCGCTGTCACTCACGTAGTAGCGGATGCCAACTGCGCGTTCGAGCGGGTGTGATTCGCGCATGTAACGACCATGGACGAGGGGCCCGCCGGATAAATCAGTGTCGTCACTCTCCGGCGCGTCTGTCGGACTCCTGGTCGGCGGTCGAGTCGTCGCCCTGGTCTGGAGCGTGGCTCTCCTCCGTAGCTGGCTGTGGGACGCTTTCAGAGTCGGTGCTTGCCTCCTGTTTGAACCCGTCGAAGAGACTGCGTCTTTCCCCGAGGACAAGCCCGATAAGCACCAGTCCACCGGCGGCCAAGAGAACCGACTGCGTGCCGATAGTTGCGAACATACTGTCGAGTGCAAGCATGAACCCGTCGCCGAAGAGGTCGGACCCCCCGCTGTCGGGAAGCACGGTCTCGGGAACCACGTACCCGACGACTAGGCCGAGTAGCCCGGCACCGAGCAACGCTCCGCCGGTGGTCATCGCAGTCCGCTGGACAGAGCGCGTTATCACGCCGATGGAGGCGACGAGCCCAAGCGCCAAAAGCGGTAACGCCAGCGCGAGCGTGCTTATCAACTGGACGATAGCGGCCATTTCGCCGAACGCGTCACCGGCATCTTCGTCTTCACCCACGTGGACCATCGAGTCGTCCATGTCGGCGACTGCTTCGGTCCCAAGCGCCACTTTCAGGGTTTCCTCGTTCGCCTCGCGTTGTTCGTTGTACGTCTCGAACGACAGCTCGCCAGCTAGCCCGTCGACGACAGTGAACTGGAGCTCGGTGAGTGCCTCGGTAAGCTCGGGCGTGTACCCTCTCGCTTGCACGTCGGCTTCGATGCGCTCTTTCATCGACTCGACTTGCTGGTCATGACGCTCCATCTGAGCGTCCTCGAAGTGTTCTTCATCTTCGAGAGCGGCGACCCGCTCGCGGTCGATATCCTCGCTCGTGTCACCGACGAGCGTCGCCGTGTCGACGGTTGCCGAGTCGGTGACGCCCGCAGAGATACCATCTTTGACCGGAACAAGATTGAAGTCGAACTGCAAATCCTCCTGGTCACCATGCAGGAACGCATAGAAATCCTGGAGATTACCGACCATCTGCTCGCGTACGTGGGGCTCGCTGACGCTCTCCTCGGCAATCCTGTCGGGGTCGAAATCCGTGAGGACGATGCCCGGTGGAAGGTCTAGCTCTGCGGTCCCGTCGGTAATTTCCTTTGCGACTTCGTCACGGATGTTGTCCGTCTCGTCGGCAAACAGCCCCTCCTCGTCCATCGTCTCGATGACGTGGTCGACATCCAGCACTGTTCGCTCGGCTGCTCCGGTGACGTTCGCTCCAGCAAGCGCTGACAGCAGGAGAATCGCCACGAGCACTACTGCAATCCGCGTCCACAGCCCGCTCCCGCCCTCACCATTCGGTGAACTGTCAGCACCATCGTTGTTCGGTGCACTGTCTGGGTTCCTGTTTTTGGTCTCGGGTTTCGCCTGCCCGCTGGTACTGCTCGATGGTGTCTCCCCGCCCTGACGACTCATAGTACATACGGGGTCGAGTGTGGTATATAACCGCTCTGACGAACTTTTCATCTTTGATACTCTCAGCTCGAACGTTCGAGCTGTAGAAACACTCAGTTGGAATCTCACCGAGCGCCGGGTTCAGGCGAAAGCAGCGCTGATATCGACGTCTTGTTTCTCGCGTTCGGTCGCACGGAACAGTTCCTGGTCCTCGAAGCCCATCTGTCGGGCGAGGATGACGTAAGGGAACTGTGAGATGCGCGTGTTGTACCGCGTCGTGGCTTCGTTGTAGAACTCGCGACGGTCCGAAATCTGGTTTTCGACGTCCGTGATACGCTCCTGAAGCTGGAGCATGTTGCCCTGCGATTTGAGCTCGGGGTACTCCTCGACGCGGGCACGGAAGTCGGCCATCGCGGTTCGGACGAGCTGATCGGCCTCGGCCTGTTCCTGTGGCGTCTCGGCCTGTTCGCCCATCTCACGGGCCTGCGTAATCTCGGTCAGTACTTCCTCTTCGTGGTCCATATACTGCGATGCTGCGTCTACGAGCTTCGAGAGCTCGTCCTGGCGCTGTTTGAGTAACACGTCGATGTTCTGTTTCGCCTGGTCGACACGCTGGCGCAAGCTCACCAGCTGGTTGTACAGGCTGACGATGTATCCCACCAGCAGAAGGATGACGACCAGCACGACGAAGCCTACCACGATTGTGAGTACCATCGTTGATACTGTTGTCTAGCATTCATTTAAAGGGATTTCGGTCGACTGTCACGAACAGAGCGCTATCGCATCTCTCGTTTCGACGCCATACCACGAACTGTATACCGGAGCGAATCCAACAGTCGGGTATGCAACGACGGACCTTCTTGCACACCGGCGTCGCCGCTGCTGGTGTGGCGCTCGCAGGCTGTCTCGGCGGTGATTCGGAGACGGTGCTCGACGAACCGGACCTCCCCGACGCCGACCCGGAGGCGTTCGCCTACCCGGCACACGGCGAGGAGCTCCCGGAGGTGACGTTTCCGGCTCCCTTGCACGACCGGGACGTTTCGACCACCGAGTTCGTCGGTGACCGGGAGACGCTCTTGACGTTCGTGTTCACTCGCTGTCCCGGTCCCTGTCCGGGCATGACAGCCACACTCGCACACGTACAGGTCGACGCAATCGAGGAGGGATATGCCGAGGAGGTCGCGCTGATGCCGACGACGTTCGACCCGGCGTACGACGACGCTGACCGTCTCCACGAGTTCTCCGAACGAAACGGCGCGAATCCGACCGCGGATAACTGGCTGTTCCTCCGACCGGAGACCCAAGAGGAAGCCGACGAAACCGTCAACGACACGTTCGGCGTCGGCTTCGAGGAGGTTCCATCCGAAGAAGACCCTCACGCAGGTCACGACCACGACGACCACGGCGAGACGCTCGACCCCGACGAAGGGGACACGACGTTCTCTCATGTCAATCTCGTCTTGCTCGCCAACCGCGACGGCTACGTCGAACGCGCCTACCAGCGTGTCCCCCGTCCTGACGAGGTGCTCTCGGACCTGCAGACCGTGCGGGACGACTACTGAGCATTGCCGTCCTGTACTAGAGTTCGTCCCGGTCAGTGAACGTGTACCGTCGTCGGATTTTCCCGTCGACGAACTCGTGAAAGTCCGCAAAGTCGAACTCGACTGCAGTTCCTCCCTGTTCTCCCGAGAACGTCCCGCGTACGGCGACGGTGTCGCCGTCGACGAGTACGTCGTGGACCTCGTGTGAGCCGTCTTCCAGGGGTCGCTGCTCGAGATAGAACTCCCGGAGAGACTGCGCACCTTCGATTGTGGCTTGCCCGGGCCGTTCGTATCTGATGTTCTCGGCGAACAGCGCGACGAGGTCGTCGTACTCCTCGGCGTCGACACGTTTGTAGTACTCTCGAACGAGCGCTTCTGGGTTGCTGTCGACCATACTGTCAGACTCGACCTGCAGGCTCATAACACTGGGTCCTCCCTGCAGTCCCATTCTGACGGGCCCAGACCGTGGGATTCAATTCACGGGGCGCGTGAGCTACGGGTAATGACTCACGACTGCGTCGCGGAGGGGCTGTAAGCCGTGTCCGTCGCGTCGGCAGACGACCCGGGAACGCAGGCAAAACAGATTCTTGGCTACTCCCGGTGGTGGCAGATTGTCGCCGCCGCAGTGATGATGGCACTCGTCAGCCCCTACCAGTACGTCTGGTCATCGATAGAGGGTCCCCTCGCGGCTGACCTGAACGCGTCGCTGTCCGCCCTGGGCTTTGTCTTTACGGCGTACGTCGTCATCATGGCGCTCGTCCAGTTCCCCGCGGGCTGGTGGCGCGACCGCTACGGTCCACGCGCCGTCACACTCGCTGCGGGGGTACTCGCCGGCGGGGGATACGTCGCGCTGGCGTTTGCAACAAACATCTGGCTGGTGTATCTCGCCTATGGCGTCGGTGCGGTCGGCGTCGGGATGGTCTATACGGTCGCCGTCAATACGGCTATCAAGTGGTTCCCTGACCGCCGCGGTCTCACGACGGGTATCGGGACGATGGCGTTCGCCGCCGGGAGCGCGGCGTTCGTCCCCTACGTCCGGATGATGGTCGATGACGGCGCGCTCACGACTGCGCTGTCGAGCATGGGCGTACTCATCGCTATCGGTATCGTTGTCGGGACTGTCGTCCTCCGCGACCCGCCCGCGGAGTGGCTCAGGGCTGATGAGGCGCTCGCTTCGGACACGACCGACACGGCATCGTCCGATGCCGACGAGGAGGCAGAACACACACCCGACGGC
>LKMJ01005726.1_pt1 | contig 11721 bp, 16 predicted proteins | sample 643391 | NCBI WGS metagenome assembly LKMJ01 (sample SAMN04112250, study PRJNA286221) | soda lake metagenome | biome: soda lake; feature: Kulunda Steppe; material: water; isolation source: sample PL-Br10 brine of Picturesque Lake | place: Russia: Kulunda steppe | collected 2010-07
CGACGGACATGTATCAGTGCAATACTTGTCACAGGACATACCATTGGCAATGCCTCTTGGACCTAGGATGCTATACTGATGCCCAACGTGATGGTATCATAGCAAATGATGATTGGGCATGTCCTGCGTGTAGCCACCTAACCCCTACCCAAAAAAAGGAGAGAAATAAGTTTTCAGAGCAATAGAGTCAATAGAAGTAACCTGGGCTCCAACTTGGGAGCCGGAAGAACTATTAAATGAATGAAAGAGCCTCAAAAGAAGGGTTTCTGAATATGAAAACCAAGTACAAGCACCAAAAGATACAAGCTATGATAACCTGGAGCGCCAAGGCTTTAACCTCCATCCAGATCCTTTTAGTACTTGGAAAACAACACACGGAGATGTGATCAGACAAAAAGCTGTCTTTGATATGCAGCCTACTAACCCAGAATTGGATATTCAACCCACTGGGAAATGCGAAGAATGGATCAGAGAAATCAACCAAATTACTCAAGTAAATCTGGCAAGGACAGAAGCTCACCGCATTGATACAGAAATTCCTATAAGCCCTACAAATCATGCCACACTTCCACAAGTCTCAGATGCTACAAGGGCTTGTATATACAGCCCTAATGGAAAATGTGTTGGTATGCTGAGTATTAAGCTATACATAAATCTAGCGAATGCCTTCCACCATGCACGGGATTCAGGCTAACACAATCGAGTCATACCTCCACCCAAAGACCTTAACTCTGAATTAGTTGGTCTCCTCTCTTACAAAAAGTAATGCACCTCGAAGGTTCATAAACAAAGAAGTAAAAAAATAAAGACTCACACTTGCGAGCCTTACCTGACCACATACTTCAAGCACTTCAAACATGGGCTACGGTGACCGAGGACAGAACAGCATCTGATTCAAGCTTTGGCTCTTCATTCAAAGAGGTGTGGAGCAAAAGGAGAAGAGATATGGCTTTTGGATCTTCTTTCAATCCTTTAGCTACTAAATTCACAGGCTTCTCGGTATGCCACCCTCTCTATGACGAAAGTGTCATGCTTAACATGGTGCGTCATGCAATCTAATCATCTCTTTCCTCTGAGAATGCCACTGCAACTTTCCTGCTCCTCTCAAATTGGAAGGGCCTTAATGCAAATGCTTACATGCAGATGCTTAGAAAATATGCAGAGCATTGTGCTATCTTGGGCACTATTCCCCAGGCATCAGTGACCTATTGCAGACAGGATCTCTGGATTGGAAACAATGCAAGCTCTCCAGCTCCTGAATGGGATCTTGAAATTATTGTTATATGGAATAAATAAGCACAACACATGCCATTTGATCAGAACCCAAGGTGATGTGCAGCCTTGTCTAATGCCATACCCGAGGCAATTTTCCAGCCCTGCCCACATCCACTCAAAAAAAATGCGGCAAAAGTAATCAAAATACCAAGATCATTTCGGAAGAAATTGAATGACTCAGCTTTCACAAAGAATACTAGATCTATCACTATGGCCCCTAACTTTATAGCACTTACAAATAATAATCTTAGACTGAAGGTTTCAGACTGGCGTCTATGGGCCTACACTGATGGTAGTTGCCTGACATATAAAAGTCAACAACGTGTTGGGGCATGAGTCTTTATACCTGCGACAAAAACAGCCATTTATGTTAACTCTGGCGGAGTTGGGATAGGCAATACCATAAACAGAGCAGAACTGACTGGCATAGCTTCTGCACTAAGGGCAAAGTGTACCCACATAGCCACGGATAGTGCCTGTTCTCTATCTCAGATACGGAAACAACTCTTATTCCCTGAATTACACACGAGGCATACACATAGCAAACTTTTGGAACAAATCGTCTCCATGATTTACGATTCAGATACTCCCATCAACTTTTACAAAATAAAATCCCACATTGGTGTGATTGGAAATGAATTTGCTGATGCTATAGCTAAACATGCTGCTCTCCTTAACTATGGGCATGACGAAGCATTCCCACCAGCATCACCTGACGGTAATCCTTCCGCCCATTTATACTGGCTTGCAGAAGAGAACAATGAGACTACTTGCACTACCACTAAAATCAACCTTGCACCACTACAAAACATTAAGGGACAAACTAAAAGCCCACGTGAGCAAGCATCACGGACTTGGAGATGCTAATACCAACTCAGGTTACTATAACTATTGGAAGGGACTGCTCACCTCCGTGAATCCTACAACTAGCAATTCTTTTTGGAGCAATAAAATAATCAATATATCGCAGAAAAGGAATGTCATGAAATTTGGAACGGATACTCTTTACACTCAGAGAATGGCCCACCTCTACGGCAGAGCCACTAATTCATCTTGTCTGTTGTGTCATCAGCCAGACAGCCGAATCCATATGCTTTCTGGCTGTCAGAATGCTTCAATTCAAAACATGGTGACTGAAAGACACAACATTGCTTCCAGGCTCATCATCAAAACCTTGAACAAAGGCGATTTTGGAGGAAACATCATTCTCACAGATATTGGAAGTGAAACACGGCTGGCTCAACAAAGCCTGGTCTTGCCGGCACATGTAGCCAACAGGACTTTACCCCAATGGCTTCTACCAAATCTTTCAGCTGAAGAACTTCGATCCTGCTCAAGGCCAGATGCTATTTGCATACTTACAGTTGGAACGAAAAATGGCCATCAAAGAGACATACAGGCTGTACACCCTTCACGCTGGGTGTACACCTCATTGAAATGAAACATTGTGATGATACACGACCAGAGAAACAACTAGCAAGAGCAACTGAACAGCATAATGGATTGAAACACGCCCTTGCACAGCAATGCCACAGAGTAAGACTACATAACATCCTGATTGGAGTGATAGGAACCATGTATAAATGTCAGACTGAACTACCCCTCAGTAAGCTTGGCCTGGTCCGGTGTAGAGTAAGAAAACTTACTCTCGATCTAAACACTCATTCTATTCAATACGCAACAAAGATCATAAATACAAGTAGGAGGTTGAAAGAAAGAAAGAAAGAAAATCACGTAGGTAGTGAAACCACTCCCTACATCGATTAAGGAAAAGTAGGAGGTTGAAGAACATCAAGGAAAGAACGTATGGCTCTTTTCAGAACCCTCCCGACCCCCACTTATGACCTTCTTCCTACTTTGATGGTGGAGGTTTGCCTGGTGCTTGCACCAGATGTGAATTTCTTCCTTAATTCACGTAAACAGGGGTTACCTTGTTTGCGTAGTCTTTCTTTCTTTCTTTCCTACCAGGCTGACAACCAGCCTGGCCGTCAACCCTATTTTGCAACTTAGTTGCGCTCTCCAGAACTCTGTGCAAAGTTACTTATTCTGAGATTCTATTTAACGGTCTAATAAACCTGGCCAAAAGGGTCCGACCAACTCCAGTGGTGCAACCACCTGATCCAGTGGATGCCACTTTGGCTCACATTTAAAATTTCAGACTGGAAATCCTGGACCTACACGGATGGTAGCTGCCATACCCAAGAAGGTAAAACAGTTATTGGGGCAGGGGTCTACCTCCCCAGCTTGGGCAACTCTAACTTAGTTGAACCTAATGGTGCTGGTTTAACCAACACCATAGGGAGAGCAGAACTGGCAGCTATAGCTGCTGCTATCACTTACGATCATACTCATATTGCCACAGACAGCCTTACCTCACTCCACCAAATAAGGAAACAACTGTTGTACAACTTGAAGAGAAACACCGCCAACATGTCCAAGGAGACCTCCTCAAAATTCTTTCTAATATGATCCGACTCTCAATCCCACATCTTTCTTTATCAAGTAAAATCTCATGCCAGAATTGCCGGAAATGAATGTGCAGATGCCCTTGCAAAATACCAAGTTTGCCATGAAAACAGCCTCCCAGCTGAAACAACCATCCGCACCGCAGGCCCTGGTGGCACCCTTCTTTGATATTAGCTGGTAAGCTGTTGAAGATGTAGATCAACAAGGATCTGGTACTGAAGCTCCCCAACACGGCCCTAGATTTACTTACCTTCCAAATCTTCAAGCCGCACCTAAATCACACATGCACTTGAACCATAAACTGGGTTATGCCGACTCAAAAACAGGGTACTACTCTTATTACCAGAGTCTACTTCCACACGTCCACAAAGGCATAAGCAACGCTTTTTGAAGCATATCCAAACTCTCCAAATGAAGCGCATTATCTTCCACTACTGCACAGGCACACTTCTTAATCAGAAACATGCTGTCTGTTTCAAAATGTCCACCAGCCTTCAGTGTCACTCTGTCAGCAAGCAGATAGTGCTCTCCATATTCTCTCTGGGTGTCGACATACAATCATCTCGGGTATGATCACTGAACGCCATAATGTTGCCTGCAGGCTCATCATGAAAGCCATCAGCAAAGGCTCTTTGGCAGGTTTCTTGGTCCATTTGGATGCCGGCAGCACTAACAGTTTGACCCAACAAAATCTTCAAATTCCTGAGAATGCTAATAACAGGACTATACCCAGCTGGCTTTTTGGTGCTCGTCTCTCGTCTATAAATAGACTCACCTCTTGTCGCCCTGATGCCATTTTGGTCACCCCCTTACCTACTAAAAAATCCAAATCACCAACCACTCCTCATTTGCACTAGGTGTCACAACCAAGACAACCCAGCAGAGACGTACGTAGAGTCCACGAGCTAAATATCAACACGAGGGAGATAGACCTTGTTGAGGTTAAGTACTATGAAGATACATGGCCTAGAGGCCTCTAAAAAAATAACATGAGGTTCTTTGTAAGCGCTTGAAGGCCAAGAAAGTCATCCTTCACACGATTCTTCTTGGTGTGGGAGGCTCTATTTAAACCTCACACACTTTGAATCACCTTAAAGAGCTCCGCCTTGATGTACAAAAAGCCCATAAGACCGTCTTAAGTGACTGCCCTTAAGCTACATGCTCATTCTGTGCTCTATGCAAAGAAGAAAAGAAAATAAAAATTACGTAGGCAGTGAAGCCCCTCCCTACCATAGGGAGACATCCATTAAGGAAAAGGTGACACATTGGCCCGAAGAGCCGTGAGTCTCCTCCACCAGATGCACACAAACTGGCAACAACTAGACGCGCTCTTGAAAAATTCAGTTGCTCTCAGAGGCTCAAGGTCTTGGTCTGGAGCAGGGGGCGGCTTGTCACCCTCCAGATCCTCACTAGTTCTTTATTCTCCCTGGTGGAGGAGACTCACGGCTCTTCGGGCCAATGTGTCTCCTTTTCCTTAATCGATGTAGGGAGTGGTTTCACTGCCTACGTAGTTTTTCTTTTCTTTGGCATCTTCCTACTAGGAAGGAGTAGTACTCCTTTGAAGGTGCGGGGGGACTTGCACCCAACCCTTTTGGCCCCTCGCGGCTGGCACCGGTTAGCAATTGCAACCTCCTGTTGCAATGATCATACTCTTACATTCTACCTCGCTTTCTAGGCACACTTTCATTTTAGATCCATGGTCTGCCCTCATCCAGCCTCGCCTAATCTCCAATGAACAACTACTAGAAGAGATCAATTTCTGCATTCAATGCAAAGCTCTACAGCTAGTAGGCTGCCGAAAAGGTGATAGCTGAATGAACCAGGAGGATACAATGAATGTTGAGTGAACGAGTTGTGCTCTGCAATGCAGAACCCACAAATCAGCACAAGAAAATAAATTCGATGCAGAGAGTAGGAACGCTAAAGTGGTTGATGACGCCCTCTATATGTGCATCATTCAGTGCAAATGAACGATGATCCATGAGCAAATCTGGACACCCATTATGGCTACCAAACCCAGCGATGGTCATCATTGGCCACAGCTTCATTTTTGCAGCCACCCAATTACTTGTCCTTGTCCTTATCTGCCCCCTTGGCCATGCGCACAGCCTTGCGGCAGAGCAAGTAGAACCAGTAGCAGTTGAGCATATTCAAGGCTGTCGACGCAAAGTAGCAGAAGACAACGCAAGTGTTGCCATTGAAGGGGGGGGCTTGCGTCTCAAGGAAGAAGCTGCAGGACAAGGAGGGTGGTTGAAAACATGCCTGAGCGCTGTTAAATCGACGAGATGCAAAGATGAGCCTGCAGGCTTAATTGCTTGCCAAGCCATTACCATATTATGATTATCACATACGCACACTAACATAATCGCTTCAAAAGTTAGATCACTTCATGGCATAAGATGGGGCAGGCTCTGGCTTGCACGCTGAAGGTGTAACTTTGCATCATGCATTGCGGCAGGTTTTCCAGTTTATACGTGCGTCAGGGTGGGCATACGTTGGGTGGCTGAGGCTGAATTTAAAGGGTGAACTCGAAGATAAATGCTCACAGGTTATGCGCATTTCCGGTTGTGATTGTTGAGTGCCTGTGCAAAATCTATGATGACATTACAAAATGTAATTTCAAATGTCATGTAAGGAAAAACCTTTTAGTTATCTCAAATTTCATGAAAAGAAAGGCCCCTTAGGCAGGAGTATAAACTTAGAGTAATAATCTAGCAGCAAGCTGTCTGCTGGACTTCGTCTATTGGCAAGCATTGGGTGAGAGCATCTGGTCACAAAAGCATCTTTTGGGTTCCAAATGAAGAGAGTTTAGGGGCTGTCATCCCATGCATGCTCAAGCACCTGCATCAACACCTTGGCAACTAGTGTCAAATAGTCGTTGAAACTTGCCCACTCCGGACACACAGTCTCACCTAATTGACAGGTAAGGCCCCCACAGCAAGCGGAAGACGAAGAACGTGAGCAGCACTGCAGCACCGTTGAGGAACTGCAGGAATGTATACTTGCCCAGCTTGTGCAGGAACCAGCCTGCGTGCATGCACGGATGAGCAGCTGCATGACCGTTGGCTGCTGATGCTCCACTCATCACAGGTGTGCGCTGCACAAGGTATGGAGAGCGATTTGATTTATTTCCATGCCTGATCACAGGTCAACCAAGTCAACTCTAGGTCTGGACCTGTGGTGTTTGGCCGTCTGCTCTATGTCTAGTTTGCTTACTGTGCACTTGTGCCAAACGCAAGCTCTTTGGATGACAGCTACTTACCAAAATGAAGGAAGCAGCTGCTGACCTCCCACAAAATAAAGCCAGCTCCATAAAAGTGAAAAGCGGGAGGGTTAAAAAGAAGGGCACCCAGGTACACAAAAAGGCTGGCTCCCCCATGGAACACGTACTCTACACCCTCTTCCTTTACATGAATAACTGAGTGAACAAAATCATGCAGGAAGTAGCCAGCACTCAAGATCATGAGGGTGAAGGACTCAGGATTGTGTGCTCGGAGTTTGTTATTCCAAAACTCAGGGTTTTGGAGGATGTAGAACGCCAAGGGCACTTGAATCCCCTGCAGAAACACAGCAAAGAAGGCGCTTAACTCTAATTCAGTGCTCAAAGCCCTCAAAGCATAAACTTGCATGTGTGCGCGCGTGCGTGTGTGCGCTTGTGTGTGTATGTGTGTGTGTGTATGTATGTGGGTTCGTGTGTGCACGTGTGTGCGTGCGAGCGTGCATCAGTGCACAAGTGTGTAATCGGCGCGGGCACAAGTATACATGTGCCTATGTCTATGTGCGCATACATCCTTGCAATTGCAAGTGAACGAGGGTCTGCTGGTGGCTAGCGGCAGGCACATACAAACTCCTGCGCACTCACATGATGGATGTAGCCCACGAGTCGGGACACTGCCTGGACGTTGTCTTTATCATCCGGGAAAAACTTAAAGGCCAGGCGCATAAGCTTGCCCAGCACAAAGAAAGCAACTGCAATGGTCAGCATGGCCTTTACTTGTAGCGGAAAATCTTCCATGACACGGCTTTCCCATTCTTTCCACACGTTTAGCACCAAGGAAAGCATTGTGATTTTATAAGGAACAACCGGTTTGCGAACTGAGCTGTCGTTTCAGCACATGAGATGCCGCTTCTCAAGGGATATAATCATGTTATTACAGTTCGTCTTTAACTGAGATATTGAATGCAGCGGCTCAGCACGCGCGGAAGCTGCACGCAGAGATCAGCAAGCCAGCTTGCTCTAGAGCAAGCCAGATGTCATTGGGGGGACCCAGATGCCACACTTAGTGTACTGTTAGGTGATGCAGGTAGGTAGCCTATTGCCCCTGAGTTTGGGGGCCACACTCGCTGGATGCGAGTCCAGTTTCCCACTCAAATCCGCTGATTTCTCTTTTCCATACCTTCAGTCTCTGCCTCGTGGAGAGAGCCAGCCCCACCGCGGCCAAAGCCTAACAGTGCTCACCAACGCCAGGGTGCAGCAGCGCAGGGTGCAGCAGAACACAATGAGCTGCAGGGTTGGGCAAGAGAGGGGACAACAGGTTGGTGGTTGCTGAAAGGGTACTGCTCCCTCCTTACCTGCATGTTTTGATACACAGCCAGTGAATGCAAAGGTGTTAATGAAATCGAGGGCCAGGCTTTAGCCCAGAGGTTGACTCTTTCGCATGCAGGGGGCGAAATGGTGGACGAGGGTGTATCTGCATATGATGGAGCTGGAGAGGAGGAGGATGTCTACCAGATGCTGGATATGCGCATGCAGGTCTGTGACTGAGGACTGGCCATGTTGCTTGCGTCTGTTGCTGAGCCTTTTTTCGGTACTCCCAGCGTAATCTTTGTACGCAGAGGATGTGGTTGCCTGGGAATGAACCAAGTGACAGGCTACCGTTGATTAAAAGCTACTGGCTTTACAGCAGCTGCAATGCATCAAGTCATTGCAGAATCAGAATTGGCACGCAGAGCTAGGTCCAACAGGTTGACTAGACAAACTGTCATGCTTAACACCTCTTAATGCTCATCTCTTGCTTCAAACTTGTTTGCGATTGCAGCTACACCAGCTCGACACTGAGAACCTTGCCCTGCGCAAGAAGCTCGAGCAGCAATGTGGGTGAAGCAGTTTAAGCACATCTTCTTCTTTTGCAAGGTGGACTCTTTGAAACCTCTGAACGGCAACTTTCATGTCGTTGCCTGGATAGGGTATGCATGCCATTCAGCTTTCTGCCTCCTGAAGGAATGCCATGGGGTTTATGAATGCTCAGGGCCCAACTATCCGCGTATAAACACATGCATTTGTAGACAAGCGCGGAAATGTGCCACCCAAACTTTGATGTGATGGACACGGAGCAGTTTTTCATTTAATACGCCTAACAATGCCGGTATCTCAATAAATGGAAAGCTGCATGCTGGGATGGGCTTTTCCTTGTTCTGTGCCTGGTCTCTGTGCTTTCCCGTGTGTGCATCGTCCCGAGTTTTAAAATCAGTTCACCGCACCCATCCACCCACATGCTGACGCAGGTGCGCTGAACAAGCAGATGCAGGAAGCAATGCTCTTGGCATCTGAGCCAGCGCCTGCGCCCGTGCCTCCCCTGTCATCTGTGGCATCCTCAGACACCACCTTCCCGTCTATGCCCTCCCCGAGCACCCGACCCTCCCATCCTGTAGCCTCCACATCCTCGGCGTCCTCATCCCACACTTTCCCTGGCCAACCTGTCCCTATGCCCTTACCGAATGCCCAACCAGCACAGCACCAGCCCCCCCCGCTCTGGCCACCTAGTGCATCCTCCGCTCTTGGGCGCCCCAACCAGCTGCCGCAGCAGACACATGGTTGTTGGAAGGGCACCACTGAGGCCACCTGCCAGCCAGGCGTCGGCAGGTACAATGGTGCAGCACCTCATGACTGGCTTGGGGATGGTTGGGAGGCCAGCAGAAGCACAGAGGCCGCCATCCATGTACCGCCCCTTAATTACGGTGCGCCTAGGTCAGCTGTGCACCAGCAGCATGCGCTGCTCAGCAGCCAAGGTAGCGATGGTGCCATCGCGGCATGCCTGGAAGTAGAGGAGTACGAGCGGCAGCAGCATGAGCTACATCTGTTTCAGCACCCTCAGCAGCAGCTGCAGCAGCAGCCGTGGCACCGGATGCAGGGCAGCTTGCCAGGGTCTCATGCAATGGCCCAGCCAGCCTTGGGTCCTGCCAGGCCGGTGTACAAAGGCAACAGCAGCACACCGCAAAGCTGGGCCTGCCAGGCATGCACTTATGTGCATTCAGGCAAGGAGGCTCTGTTCATCCGCTGTGCGATCTGTGGGGCGTTAAAGTAGGGAATTGGTCACGTGGCACGAGGCAAGGTTACTGAGCATGACCAAAGTAGTGAATTTTTCTTTTTTCATCCAGCCTGAAGCTTTCTTGATAGCCGCATAAAACTGCAAGGAGGAGACTGCAAACAATTAGTTTGATGATGTGATTGTCAATAAGCTCGCACGTGGGGCGGCATATTGTTTTAATGATGCTCTGGCTTCTGTTTGTATCTCGATGCCATGCTAAACATTGTTTATGAGTGCGCTTAGCTGATGCCCCTGCAAATGCTCAAAATTGATGCAGAGTGGGATAGTAATGTAGCCTACCGCCAAATTGCCTTGAATGCCTAACTGCAAAGTGCTCATGTTCTCAACATCTGCAACTCTTCCTTAAAGTGGCGTCCTTCAATATCGATAGTGAATGAGGCAACGCCTTACCACCTTGATTGCTTCAAGGCAGTATGTAAGGGTAACTGTTACAAGGTTACAAGAATAAGGCCTCAGTCAAGTAATTCAACATGCAAGTCCAAGAAAAAGGACAACCTCAAGGAATGCAAGAAAAGTTAAGCAACACCAGAAGACTGCCCAACAGTAGGCTGTATTTGAGCAGCAGTACTGTATCTGCCGATCAAGGCAAGGGTTACATAGCTACCGATTGAGGGCACCTCGGCTGAAGCCCATCGGGCCTGCAATTAAAACCAACACATACAAGGTTTACAAGGATAAGGCCTTCAGTCAAGAATTGCGACTGCTAGCTTAAAACCAACACATAGGTAGTAAAGTTCAAGTTTACAAGTTTAAGTTTGACCTTCAGCCAGGTAGTTTGACTGTTCAGGTTGCTGGTGAACACCAGCCATACAGAAAACATCCATAAGCTCTGAGATGAAACGATAGGAATCATTAGTTTGTTTCTGGAAAAATTTAAGACATCCCCAGAACAAGCTTGGGAGAATTAAAAAGCCCCAGTCTGATTGACAGTAAATTTGTGTGCCAGTGGTAAATCATGAAACAAGTCTGCTAATTGAAGCCTCAACGAACACATTTGCATGCAAGGACACAGGAAAAGAGTGTGTTTTTCGCCTTGAATTGCCTGCAAGCCACACTTATCACATACTTAGTGAAGTTCAAGAGCCAAAGAAGTAAGGTAGCAGTCACACTTCTTGACTGAAGGCCTTATCCTTGTCAGCTAAGCTGCCCTCGTTCGGCAGGTACAGCTCTGTGACCTAACCTAACCTATCCTTGTCATCCATGCAAAGAAGTAAGATGGTACTCTAAAACCCTGTAGCAGGCCTGCAGGCCAAGCAAGCATGCACAGACAAGGTCAATCCTCTGGTGCCTGTTGGGTTGGTAAAACCTCTCTGCCTGCTGAGGCCACTAAAACTGAACAAGGGCAGGTGCTTTGTCACGTCTTCCTTGAGGCGCTGGTCGCCCGGCCAGGAGCCTGGTGTCCCCATGTGACACGAGCCTGGTTGGGTCTGAGTATAAATGAGAGTAGAGAGGCTGCGGTGCCTGTGTGATATGGATGGGTGGCGGCAGCAGCATATGCACCAGAGTAGAACCAGCTACTAGCTAGTAGTGTGCACAGCATTGAATTGAGGTCCTTTGTAGCATGGTTTAAGGCTACTCTGGACGGGCGAAACCACCTCTCCTCACCCCGACATCATGGTATCATGTGAGTATCATGTTCCCGAAATGCTAG
>LKMJ01005727.1_pt1 | contig 11720 bp, 7 predicted proteins | sample 643391 | NCBI WGS metagenome assembly LKMJ01 (sample SAMN04112250, study PRJNA286221) | soda lake metagenome | biome: soda lake; feature: Kulunda Steppe; material: water; isolation source: sample PL-Br10 brine of Picturesque Lake | place: Russia: Kulunda steppe | collected 2010-07
AGATTGTACAGAAAAATTAATAAATTATTTTGTTCGTTTTCCTTTACAAGGAGAACGACGTATTCATTTTTTACGTTGGGCTCGCGTTTATGGTTATAAAAAACGTGGTCTTCGTCTTAATGAATCTTCTGCTTCTAAGTTAGTACGTCTCATAAATAACTTACTTCCTGAAGACTCTCCTCTCGAAAATTATCCCGTTCCCACCAAATATGTTTTAGAATATTTTGCCGCATCCGTAGATGAGGAACCCAGTCACGAAATAGAAAACATTAGAAAAAAAAATTTAGAAGAAAAAAAATTTTAAAAAATTTTTTTTTTTTTTCGTTTCTTTATCTTTTTTAAATGTTTTTCTGTTTCGTTTTCTGAGTAAAACTATATTTCAAAACTTATTTCTTTTTTCTTCTATTATATATGAAGAGGCTGATGATATAGTCCATTTAACTCGCATCACATTCACGCCTTCACAATTCACGTTACTGTTTTAATTTTATTAAAAGGTGTTCTTTTTGCACGTAGTTCTCGTTTAATCCCTGATAAAGCGAACTTAGGTTTCCGTTTCCCTTGTGACGGTCCAGGTCGTGGTGGTACTTGTCAAGTTTCTGCTTGGGACCACGTTTTCCTTGGTTTATTCTGGATGGTGCGACCCGTTCCTTTTAACCGAGATTTTCTTGGGAAGGAAGGGGGGCTTGTATAGAGGGTTTCGGCTCTCTATACCTGCCCTAACTGCCTTCGGGAGGGGTAAAATTCCCCAAGGCTGCCGGGAGCCTTATTTCTAACCTTATAGGCTTGAGGGTTGGTTCCTCTCGCTGAATTGAGCAAAGGTTAGGAAGTAGCGACATATGGTGTGCATTCAAGCCTCATGCATCGACAGTGACTTCGAGGTGTCACAGGGCTATGTCCTGTGAGTGATACGTAGGCGTCTCGTCCAGCGTCTACGCCCGGATTCCTCCTTCGGGAGGACACTATGGGGTAATGTGTATCACCTAAGTGTCGCGTGATGCCCGGATGCGGAACGGTGGAAAGCTTGCGTCGTTCCAATTCATCCGTTGTGAATTGGTAGGTGACCAGCCGTAAGCGGCGTAGGTGAAGGAGTCCTGGAAGAAGCTAATGCGCTTCTGCTAGTCCCACGAGGAATGTGGAGGTGATATGCTGACGTCCAGGACGGCAGTATAGAGTCTGATTATGAACTCTATTAGTTATGGTTACTCAACAAATTTATATCCAAGATTGGAACTCTGTTGAATGGAACAAGGTTTCGGCCAAAGTTTTCCGTATACAGAACCGTATCTTTCTTGCAAAAAGGGTACATAACGCAACTAGATTACATTGGTTGCAAAAGACCTTAGCTCGAAGTGTGGCGGCAAGACTGTTAGCGGTACGTCAAGTTACTACCCTTAATAAGGGTAAGCGAACCTCTGGCTTTGACAGACGAGTAGCTGATACCCCTCAAGAAAAATTGCGTTTAGTTAAGAATCTTCGTCTCGACGGTAAGGCTTCTCCCATTAGAAGGGTTTGGATTCCGAAACCTGGGAAGAAAGAAATGCGCCCCTTAGGGATCCCTGTGATGGAAGACCGCGCCAAACAAGCTTTAGCGAAACTGGTTCTGGAACCGGAATGGGAAGCGGTTTTTGAACCGAATTCTTATGGTTTCCGACCAGGACGCAGCTGTGCCGATGCGGTGGAAGCTATATTCCTCAACTTGAGAGTAGGAAAACCTAAGTACGTATTCGATGCGGATATCGCGAAGTGTTTCGATCGAATCGATCACGATTCGCTAATCCGCAAATTGGAGACGTATACTGAGATGGAAGAACAAGTCCGTGCTTGGCTTAAAAGTGGAATAGTTGAGGGTTTTGCAAAAGGACGGTTAAAAGCCAAGGAGGCTGTGCCTACTACGGCTGGAACACCACAAGGTGGTATCGTTTCCCCGCTACTTGCTAACATTGCGTTACATGGCCTGGAAAATCACCTTCGAGAAATCGTGGGCAGACGACCAGGCCCTAGCGGGAGAGCCAACCGTGGTTATAATGCGAAATCCAAAGCTCTCGGATTCGTTCGTTATGCCGATGATTTTGTCTTGTTCCATGATGACCTATTCATTTTACAGCTCTGCATAGACGAAACACGTAAATGGCTAGCCGGAATTGGTCTAGCCATCTCAGAAGAGAAGTCTTCAATAAGGGATGCGCGCGAGGGATTCAATTTCCTTGGATTTCAGTTTATCATGTTGAAAAGAAAGAGTACCGATACTTACAAAATCAAGATTCGTCCATCTACTCCAAGTATCTACAAGCTTAGGGATAAGGTTAAAACTATTATTTCGCGAAACAAAGCAAGTAGTAGCTATGACCTTATCTGTAAACTTAGACCGGTGATCATTGGTTGGGCGAATTATTTTAGGGTTTCAGAATGTAGTCGTGACTTTCACAAAATACAACACATGATATTCTTGAAATTGAGAGCTTGGGTCTTTCGTAGAAGTGTTCGTGTAGGTCGAAAGGCGACGCGGTTGAAGTATTTTCCTCCTAGGAAGGAATACTATTTTAATGGTAAGCTGCGCCGTGGGGATTGGGTTCTTGTTGGGCGTAAGAAGGTCGAGAATGGGGAAGTTAAAACTAACTTCCTTCCATATCTTGACTGGGTTTCTAGCAAAAAGCACGTCAAAGTTAAGGGGGACGTATCGCCTTATGACCCAAACGCTCTTATCTATTGGACGGAACGTATGCAAAAGTATTCATCTCTTCCATCCGGGGTTTCATACCTTATAAAACGTCAAAGAGGTAAATGCCCACTTTGCGGGGAAAAGTTTACGGTATTTGACGCGAAGGATTGGGAGGTGGATCACATAGTTCCCAAAACTAGAGGCGGGGCCGACGGGTACGATAATTTACAATTAGTACATAAGTCTTGCCATATTAAAAAGACTCGTGCCGAAAGGTCAAAACGCAAATAATGTTGTCTGGTTTACATACCTGCCGGGAGCCGGATGAGATGAAAGTCTCACGTCCGGATCTGAAGACGGGGGATTGGGTAAATCCGTCCCCTAGTTTACCTACAACTCATTATCAATTGTTATTTTCCACTTCAGTTGGAAAATGCAATCTGATGTTTGGGGTACTGTTACAGATTCTGGTGTATCTCACATTACAGGTGGGAACTGGGCTCAAAGTGCTAACACAATTAACGGTTGGTTACGTGACTTCCTTTGGGCGCAATCATCACAAGTTATCCAATCATACGGTTCTGCACTATCCGCGTATGGTTTAATGTTCTTAGGTGCTCACTTCATTTGGGCTTTCTCTTTAATGTTCTTATTCTCTGGTCGTGGTTACTGGCAAGAGTTAATCGAGTCAATTGTTTGGGCTCACAACAAATTACGTGTAGCTCCTTCTATTCAACCACGTGCTCTTAGTATTACACAAGGGCGTGCTGTTGGTGTAGCTCACTACCTTCTTGGTGGTATTGCGACAACATGGTCGTTCTTCTTAGCACGTATTATTGCTGTTGGTTAACAAAGAATTTGTTAATCCGTGACAATAATCAATATATTTAATTAAGTAATAAAAAGTATAATACTCCGTGTTTCTAAAAAACACGGAGTATTATACTTTTTATTACTTTTCCTATGAAATTTTTTATGGGATATACCTATATCTTTATCGAGAAATCGCGAGAAAATAAAAATTTATTTCCTCTGTAATAGATTTTTTCTACGAAAAATACTTTTAAACAAATAAAATTTTACCTTGATAAACTTTCAAAAAATTCTCTATCTACCTTAATTCCGAAACTCATTAAAATTTTAATAATTTAAAAGACATTTAATGGGTAATAGAATGTAATAATGAAATAATGGAATGGCATTTTTTATGTCCTCGACTTATCACCTGTAGTCGATCGTTTAACTCCCCTCATATTAGAGGGAAGTGCACACACGTTACTAGTTATAATCTAGTAAGTTAAGAACAAGTATCTTAAAAATCTTGAAAAGATTTTTAAGAATTTCCCCGTGATAAAAAATCCGAGGTTTTTTCTTAGAAAAAATATTACCGAATAGTTTTCTAAAGTCCTTATTAACTAAAGGCGCCTAATAATTCGGAAACAAATTGTTTATTAGAAACTCGAACACATGCTTGGACATCTATGCCTTTAAAAGATTTCGGGGAACCCCTTATTCTCGAAAGAAAGTCCTTAAAAAAAAAAATAAAAAAGACGTATTCTCTCAAGCAAAGCAAGTATCTCTTAAAAATATCGTAAATACTCTTTACGGGGTAATTACTTCTCGTCATTTTAACGTTAACAACGTTGTACTTGCTGAAATGATTACTGGAGGTGTAAGAGCTAATGTTTGGGTTTGGCTTTTAGCCAAACCTATGAATACGTTTCTTTCTATTAAGGATGGAGGACCTTTTAGTCGTATGAAAGTTTTTTCTTTAAAAAAATCTCTTAAAACACTTAAACTTCCTCGTCTTGAATCTTTATCGTACTATAAATATCTTCAAAAACATCGTTTTATCAAAGTACAACCTTTAAAAGATTTACCTTGGGATAGTTACTTTGAAAATAACCTTTCTCCTAACCTGTTTCCCGATGTTGCCGCTTTGGCTACCGAACATATACGTGGATTTTAGAAAATTTTCCCTGAAAATTTTCTTTGGAGTTGCTCCAATTTGAAGGTTAATTTTTCTTTAGAAATAAAAATGTTCTTTAAAAGAGCTGCTTATATTAATATTAATAAGGCTCACTATTATTTTTTAACTTATAATGAAGAAAATAACTCTTGGGATCGAGCTTTTTGGAAAATTCGAGGTTTTCAGTATTCGGAACAGCAACTTTTCCATCCTGTATTCTTATTTTTAAAGCACTGCTGTCTTCTCGTAGAATCTGATCCTCTTTTTGAAAAATTTACCGTTCCTAATGAAGGTTATTATACTGAAAAAAGATTTTACACCTTAATGACTGGCGTCGTTCCTTAGAAAAATCTTCTTCTCAAAATAAACTAATGGTATCTAAATACGGAGCTCATCTTTTACCGGATGATTCTCATACTTTATGGTTTGTATACAAGCTTAATAATACACACTTTCCTTGTGATACAGAAAAAGATTTTTTAAGGGAAGGGAAGGGAAGAAAATTCCCTTAGGGAATTTTCTAAATTCCCTTAGGGAATTTTCTAAATCTCGCCGATCACTTTATAAAAATAAAACTTATCCATCCATGCAATTAAGAGGAACCCTTTTAGAAGCTTATTTTGCTGTAGGTGTTTCTTTTACTTTAAAAGTAATGCAAGAACATAATTTGAGACTAAAATCAAGTCTTCAACTATCAAAAGATCAAGTCGTAGACCCTGATCAGATAAATTTTTTAGAGTTAAATGATCAAGAATACTTCGAAGAGTAATACGCGTAATAAATTTTTCTCTAATACTTTATTATCGGTGAATTTTAAGTTTCACCTATAACGTTCTTGTAACGTTTTTTACTTTGTATACATTATGTATACCCTTTATGGTGAAAGCTGTTTTTACCGAATAGTTTGTACTTAAAATCGACTTTTACAAAGTATAGAAACATAATTTCTCCGCGTTTTAATGAAACGCGGAGTTTTCCAAATATTTTTCTGTTTTGTTATAATAGGTTAGAAGGACCGCCTAAAGGCGGGATATATTATAATTCATCCCTCCCAGCGAATATCTAATTTCGCTGGGGTGATGAAGGTTTTTAAAGATACTTGGGGTGAAATTATAATTTCACCGAATTTATATCTCTTAAAGTTCTGTATTGTTTTTCCCATCTAAAATGTGACAATCCTTTCACGTTTTTTACGTTATTTTTTTTAAGGTAATAAAAATATTTGATGGGTACTACCAATAAAAATTTTTATAGTTCAAAACCCCTTGCTACTTAAAAATTTGTATTGTCCTTCCCCCGATATTTTTAAGGGGGGAGAGCAATGAAAAAGCGATTTCAGTTTCTTTTTCCCTAAAAAGACTTGTCCCGTTCGTCGTGAAAGTATAGTTTCACAAGGGGACGGGACAAAATGATTTCGTTCTTTCTTCGAAAAGAACGAACTCAAAACATTTTTATTTACAAAGTAAGAAATATACGGGGAAAACACGTTTTCCCCGTATATTTCTTACCCCAATACTTTACCTCCGAAGAGCAGTAGCCTAGACTCTCCTTCGATGGGACTCACGAGTCGTGAGTCCCTCCTACTAAACCATGACGTACTTAGTAGGCTACTCTCCTTATCTCCGGTTTGGTCGTATAATATTTATAAATATTATAAATAAACTCGACTCCGTGTTTTTCTTTTAAAACGAAAAACACGGAGGGTAAGGTAAATAGAAATAACTTTTATTTAAATTTCTAACAAGATTTTTCTCAGAAATTTTTTTTATGATAATATTAAAAAAGAATAAAATAAAAATAGAATCATATAAAACTTAAAACAATGCACTTTCCGAGGTGAGCGCCTCGTAGACCAAAAATTACGCTTTCGGAAAACGAGAACAATGTCGTTAGGGACTTTATATATCACTTGTACAAGTGATACTTTTTTGTAGGATATTTGCATCGTTAATAAATCGTTAATAAATCGTTAATAAATCGTTAATAAATCGTTAATTTATTAACTTCCCGAAGGAGATCGAATTTTTATGAAATTTAGAAAAGCTCCTAAGGAGCTTTTCTTCCCTTCGAAAATTTTATTCCCTTTCTTCTAAAGAAAAAATTCGTAAAAAACAAAGATTTTTAAGATAAAATTATAAAATTTTTTTTATAAAAATTTATGGAAATAAAATAAAAATTTTTTGATAATACCTAAGATTTCCTATGAAAATCTACGAGATTCCGGTAATAAATATATATATTTAAATAAAATATATACAAAAATATATAGAAGTGGATCGGCATTGAAATTAAGTTTTTACTATTTTTATAACACGTTAGTTTTTACTATTTTTAACAATGTTTTTTCGTGAGAAAAAACCTCAGATTTTTCCTTTCTAAGAAAGGGAATAAAATTTTCTAAGGGAAGGGAAGAAAATTCCCTTAGGTAATTTTCTAAATTCCCTTAGGGAATTTTCTAAATTTTATAAAAATTCTTTAAAAGTTAAATTTATATTAGTATTAGATTTGCATCGTTAATAAATCTTTGATTTATTAATTTCCGAAGGTCCCCCTTTAAATAAAGGGTACCTACTTCTTAAAGGGGGTAGGTAGACAAAGTGAAAAGAAAAAACTAGGTATATAAAAACCAAAAATTTTCACGATACTAGTTAATTAACAAAAGAAATATAATTATAATTTCTCATCGTAATAAAAAAAAAAAAAAATAAATTTAAGATGTTTCAGCAACCTTAACTGAAAGTCGAGGCCGCGATTCTAGGTAACTTGTAGAATACGGCCAAACTGAAGGGGAGGATAGCAGCCACGACTCCTTGGCGTGAGTCTAGTACGAATAACTAACGAGTCGTTAGTTGAATCGAAGAGGAGGGGGATCTTTAATCCCGAACCTTAAGAACGTCGAGCAGATTACTCGTTACTAGCTCGTTCGTTAAGAACGAGCTACAAAATCCGTCAAGACTTAACTCCCAATAATAGAATTAAAAAACAAGTTTTTGTTTAGAACGTATAATCAGTAAAAAATAAACTTTCCGCGTTTCTTTAAAGAAACGCGGAGGATCGGAAAAACTTTTAAAAAAATTTTTCTTTTATTTTTAGTTGAGAAAAAATAATAGATATATATTTATATAATGGCAGCGGCGAAAAAAACGACAAAAAATGTACGCGGTAAATTTAACACATCAAATTCTAATCCGTCTCGTGTATTATCTCTTTCACAATTATTAGGAAGTGTTCAAAAACAACGTACGCAACGCGCAAAACGTTCAACAGGTAGAGCACCTATAAAACCATTAATTCCACCTAAATCTTTAATTATTATTTTAAAAGAAAAACCTGAAAAAGCTGTGTATAATAGACGTATAATTGATTATAAACATTGTGGATTATTACAACGTTATATTGGTTTAGGTGGTAAAATTTTACCTAGAAGACAAACACGTTTAACAGCTAAACAACAAAGATATATTGCCAAAACGATTAAAAGTGCACGTATAATGGGATTATTACCTTTCGTAAGTAAAGAAAAAGGGTTTTTTAGATAATTTAATTAACACTTAAGTATTAGAAGTATTAGTATTTTTTTTAGGTTTTATTAAGTTTGTGGGACCCGTTTGCCTATAACGCGATGGAGCCTGCTTCATGGCGTTAATGGTCTGTCCTCCTCTACAAGGGGACCCTTCGGGTGTATGGGATCACCTTGTTTGGTTATCCTAACTTCCAACATGATGGGTGAAATTCCCCAGGAAGACCAAGCTTCCCTAGCTCGTGCCTTGTTAGCAAGCTTTTGGTAAGCTAGTGAAGTTCACTAGCAAAGGTGGCGTGTTGAGCTTAGGGTGTGCGTTAAAATTTTTGTAGTTTCCGTGTTTTTCGTTTAAAAACATGGAGTAAACGATACGTAAAAATATTTCTAATAATTTTTACTTTATCTAATTTTTATATTTCTTTCATTTTTATATTAATTTAATTAAATTAAAAAGTTAAAGTACGAGGTATGTTTTTTTAAGTACTTAAAATGCTTCAAAAGCATACTATAACTGGGAGTTTAGACTTTCATAAATAAGTTTAGTTAATAAAAATACATAGAAAAAATCTTTAAAATTAGTAAAATTTTACCCGGTAAATTTTTCTTTTACATATTATTTTAATTTTTCTAATTTTATACTTACCTCCCTCCACGTTTAAAATAAACGTGGATATAAAAATCCGTACAAATAAAATCGCAAAGCTGTCAGGTTCTCGAAGACTTTAAAGAACCTTAAAGGTTCTTTAAAACCAAGCGAAGAGTATTAGGACCTTTGGTACGAGTGACAAACGACTCCTTAGTCCCACCGAAGGGTAGTAGCTTACATGAAAAAATTTTATATCGTAGTAGAAAAAAATCAAAAAAAAAAAAACAAAAAAAATATAAATATGGCAACAAAACAACTAACAAAAGTAAATACAAGAAACAACGAAATGAGAAAAAATAAACTTAATGTAGGTGATATATGTGATTTAAAAATTACCGCGTTAGCACCTAACAATATTGGGATCGATGAATTTTCATATCCTTTTGCAATTTTTGTACCAAACGCCAAACAAGGTAATATTAAAGCTAAAATTGTAAAAAAATCCGTAACAGCTTATAAAGATTCATCCTACGCTGTAGCACAAATGTTACCTGTATCACAAAGTGATACAACAAAATCAGATTCCCAAGGAATTACGGCACCAGTTAAACCGGGTGATTTATTAACTGTTAATATTACAAAAAAAACTCAAAAAGGAGCTGGTATGGTAGAATATACACCTGATTATAAAATCATTGTACCTGTAGGTCAAGCAATTGGAGAAGCATTACCTCAGAACGTAAAAGTAACGATAACGCGTGTAAAATCAAAATATGCTTTTTCGGTATTAGCGGGTCGTGGTAATGATGGGGTGCAAAGCCCAGAAATTTATAGCGGGATAAACCTGTCATCGAAGGATATTTTACACAAAAAGGTTAAAAAGAACGAAGGAGAATCGTCAAGCAAAAATCTAAACAAATTAAAATCTGGTTCTAAATTCACGACAATTTTACCAGAAAATGTAAAAAAATATAATAATTATGCCATTTTAAAAGTTAGAGATCAAATTTTATTTGTTCGATTAGAAAAAGGTGTAGTATTAGGTCGTGATAAAGTACGTATTAAAGTACGTCGTGACATAGGCAACACTTCTTTTAATTGCGCAATAGGTAAAATTATAAAAATTAATCCAGTATCAAAAGCAAAAAAAGCAACACTTGTTATAAACAGTATTCGTGAAATGTTAGCGCATGGTATGCATTTTGGAGAAAAAACGGTTAAATGTCATGCACGTATGAAACAATATATCTGGTTACATAAACAAGGACAAAACAAAAACAGACCTTTTGTAAAGAAAGGTCAACATGTGATTAATCTTTTAAAAACACGTCGTTGTTTAAATAAAGCTTTAAACACATTAACAAAATATGCTTTAAGAGGTCGAACATTCTTATTTATTGGTACAAAAAAACCAGCTGCAGGTTTAGTTGCTAGAGCTTCTTTCTTTACTAAAAACTCATTTTATGTAAATACAAGATGGTTAGGAGGTATGTTAACTAACTGGAAAACGATTTGTAAATCTATTTCTAAAATTCGTCCAATTTTAAAAGAAAAACAAAAAGTAGTACGTGATATATTAGAAAGAAGACAAACAATTAAATCTCGTTTTATTAAAAGAGCTTTATTGTTAAAAAATAAAAGTAAACTTATTTTAACAAAAGGACGTCAAATTTTTAAAGTGTTTAAAAATAACACTAATGAAATTCTTTTACGCGCACAAAAATTTGCGGAAAAACGTAATATTTTAATGACTAAAGGAATGATTTACATTCAAAAACGTCAGAAACTTCTTCAAAAACGTCGTGAATTAATTGATCAAACTCTTTTTGTTAAAGAAAAAGGATTACTAATTTCTTCACGATATCAAATGCTTTTTAATCAATTAGCTGCTTACACTCAAAAATTACGTGAATATAAGTATTTATTAATGTTATCATCAGAAATGAAAGGATTACAAAAAACTAATGTTTCGTTATACACCGTACCTTATAATACTTTAAAAAACGTTTCAGAAAACAATATTAAACCTTGGATTGTCCCAAACCCACCTAAAGAAATTTTAAATCGAGTAGCTTTAGCTACGGTACAAAGTCGAGAAACAGATTCTCGTTTAACGTTTAAAAACGAAGGTGTAAGCGGCCCTGAGGTGTCTTCTACGTCAGCTTCGGCAGATTCTTCACGCTTACGTACTCCTAAAGCAACAACTGGTAATATTGTTGTATGTAGTTCACTTCTTTTACGTTTTGCACGCCAGTTAAATTCTTACATTAAATCTGTTATTCAAACATTAATTTCTTCCATTCAATCGATTCAAACACAATGTAATGATGCTTTATCTCAATTACAAACTATTGAAACAATATTACAAAATTATGATTCTTTAAAAAATCAATACGTTAGTGAATTACAACAACTTAAAAATAAAGCTATTGGCGAACGTCAGGTTATTCAAATTGTTAAACGTCAATTTAAAGCTTTAGATGCACAAAAGAAATTAATTAAATTCTTACCACGTCTTAGATATTTACCCACTCCACAAACGAAAATTTCTGCTATTGTTCAAATTTTATTATCTAAAATTGTGGATCCTAAACTTAAATTCCCTATTGATAGCATTTATGATAAAAATTTAAGCTCTAGTACTAAAAAGCTAGCTGCTGCGCGTAAGAAAAAATGGCAACGTTTAGAAAAATATTTTGGTGGTATTGCTAATATGACTAAACTATCTCAATCGAAAATTTCTAAAAATGTTGCTATTATTATTGGACAAAAAGAAGAAATGAATGCTGTACGTGAATGTAACAAACTTGGTTTAAAAACTTTTACTATTGTTGATACTAATTGTGATCCTACTTTATCTAACCATATCATTCCAGCTAACGACGATTCACGTAATTCTATCAAATATATTTTAACTAAATTTATTACTCGTATTCGTCTTGCTCAAAAAATTCGTTCACGTTTTCAAAAATATAAAAAAGCC
>LKMJ01005728.1_pt1 | contig 11720 bp, 16 predicted proteins | sample 643391 | NCBI WGS metagenome assembly LKMJ01 (sample SAMN04112250, study PRJNA286221) | soda lake metagenome | biome: soda lake; feature: Kulunda Steppe; material: water; isolation source: sample PL-Br10 brine of Picturesque Lake | place: Russia: Kulunda steppe | collected 2010-07
GGATTGGCAGAAAGGGAAGAAAAGGAAAGAGTACTTTCTTCTGAGAGAGCACACAAACAAGTCTTGACAGTGGAAAAGAACATGCACCTCATTTTGAACAGCAGCACAGGAACACTTGTCACAGTGGATATCCACCGCGCCAGATGGAGGATTCCACCGCAAGAGTATGAGCTCGCAAGCGAAACCTGCTCACATTCCTCATAAACTCAGAAAGAAAAAGACATGATTTGTATGTCTGCTTCAAGAGAAACAATTTCACATCCTTAGCTCCGATGTTTTGAAAGTAGAATGCGCCTGTGTCTCCATTGTAAGTCCTACCAGTACAATCAGCGAATTGTTCTGCAAATCTCCTTCTCAATTAGCACATTTCTAAGCAAGGGCATAAAAAAGGGCATGCTTTTTGGAAAAATGACGAGTCGTCCTGGACATCACACAAGTCACATTTGTCACAGAGCCTATTGTGGATTTGCCAACAGCCGGTTACAACTCTCAGGGTTTAAAAAAGAAAAGAAAAGAAAAACTACGCAAGCAGCAAAAAGCTCCTCACATTAATTTAGGAAAAGGGGCCACTTGGGAAGAAAAGCCCCTTCACCACTGGTGGCAGAGAAGAAAAGAGGCGTCAGTGGGGATCAGGAGGGTTGCAGGCAGACAAGCCTGCAGACCTCAGGCTGAGAGGCTCTCCTGATTGGCTTGAAGGTGGGAAGAATGCTCAAAATGACGTCTGGTCTGAACAAGCTTATGAGCATAGTGCACAGAATGAGCATGGAGCTTGAGAGCAAGTTTCTTGACTCTTTGTGAATCAAGGCCGAGACTCTTCAAGTTGAGACTCTTCAAGTCGAGACTCTGAAGTTCAGAGGAACCAAAGTGTGAGGAATGCAAAAAAACACCCCCTACACCTAAGAGAACGTGAAGAACATAGTCTCCTGCAATGCTGCGTCTAAGGTGACCGTGCTGAGCATGGTATGGGCATACCTATGATCGGTAATTGGTTGGGAAGTTTGTTGGGTCATTATGCCTGGATACGCCCCTGATATCGATGCCCGACCGGCCGCGACCCAGGAGTGAAAAAAGGGTGCGCAATAGCATGATGGTGTCACAACGAGAGACTGCTGCATCCAAACTAGACTCGCAGCATGGCCATAACATCCTCCAACTGACTCAACCAACCTCCGGGTCACTATGTAGCATAAATCCGGCACTGCATAAATCTGGCGTGACAATAGTTGCCAGCAGAGATGGATTTTGGTGCAGTGCGAACAACCCGCAGACATGCAAAACGCCGCTGCTACCTCTGCACGAGTAATTAATTCTAGAATGGGCCACAAGCTTCTTCAGGACTTGTTTCTGCCTTCTTCTAGTATTCTTGTTGCATGTTGAATTGAAATGCGTTCAGAGTAAGTTTGAATCCACAAGAAGGCATACAAGTTTACAAGTTAACAAGTTTGAGTTTGATCCTCAGCCAGGTAGTTTGACTGTTCAGGTTGCTGGTGAACACCAGCCATACAGAAAACATCCATAAGCTCTGAGATAGAACGATAGGAATCATTAGTTTGTTTCTGGAAAAAATTGAAGACATCCTCAGAACAAGCTTGGGAGAAATGAAAAGCTCCAGTCTGATTGACAGTAATTTTGTGTGCCAGTGGTTAATCATGAAATAAGTCTGCAAATTGAAGCCTCAACGAACACATTTGCATTCAAGGACACAGGAAAAGAGCGTGTTCTTTGTCTTGAATTGCCTGCAAGCCACACTTATCTCAGGTACCATCATGATTTTCCCAGCTTCTCGTCTCAACACTTAACGCATGGGAATGTAACCTGAAAGGTGCCACGTTGCGCTGTGTTTGCTTGCCCAAATCCAGATGCAGATACCTTGGTACAGCAAAAGGCGGTCCATCAACAGTCACCGACCTAAGAGACAAAGCAACCCAATTATAACAATTATAATATTCATTTTATATCCACAAGAGGACATACAATCCACTGAGGGCTAAGATTTCTGAAACCGTAATGTAGACCTTGTTACTAACAAGGTCTTTCTACTTAGTAAGTACAAGCCAAAACCTACCACTGAGCACCACTTCCTCAACTCAAATCCTCCACCTCTAATTTTTCCAGAAAGCTACTCATCAAGAGAAGCTTGTGTCTACAGCTCAGATGGAAAATGCCAGGGCATGCTGGCACCAGCGCGCCTCAACATCCTTCATACAGCTTTTCATGAAGCCAAGCTTAAAGGTCTCCATAACAACGTAACACCTGCACCTAAGAGTTTTTCTTCTGAGCTTCTAGGATTGCTTGCTGCTGCTTAATAGGAAAACAAAGCTAGGAAGGAAATTCCACGGCAAGAAGATCGAAGATTCTGACTTGATAGCTACGAGCCCAAGCATGAATTGGCAGACTGCCAATTCATGTACAAACTGCCCTCCAAAAATGGACTCTTGTAACTCAAGAAAAAATTGCCTCTCTGCTTCAACCCTACTTAGCTAGAGGCTACCCCCATTGTTGGAATGCAGACACTGAGATGCACTGTTTAATGCCCACCTCGACTCCCTCTCGCCCCAATTCAATGGTTTCTCAGTGTGCCATCTCATCTTTAACGACCATACCATGAATCTTAGCCTTAGGCATGCCATCTAATCAGTACTGAGGTAATTGCCACTTCCATGTTCCTACCGTCTTGGGAAGGATCCATGATCACCAACCCTCACTCAAGTCTCTTGACAGCCTAACCCCTCGTGTGTTATAAACTTGGAACAATCCCAGCTAATGAGATCGCCTATGCTTCCCCTCAATCCTGGATTAGTCAAGAGACTCCCCTACCCCAGGCCTCTTGGAATCTTCATATTATAGCAGTCTGGAACACTACTGTGCGGCTCCACCCGACCAGTCACAATCCTACATGGCTGCAAAATCTTGCTTGTGACATTCCTGAAGCTAATTGGCACCTCAATAATATTGCTAACATCCCCATATGTAATGCTAGGCATGCTGAGACAGCGCTTGGTCTCAAGAAATTTGAGGCACTTCACTCAGACAACATGCAATCTAGCAAGTGCTCCCACAGACTTGCTTTGGGTGAAGTGGCCACCCTTTCTCATCATTCCAAACCCAGACTCACACTTCAAGTTACTGACTGGAAATCCTGGACCAACATGGATGGTAGCTGTCATATCCAAGGAGGCAAAACAATTATTGGGGCAGGTGTCTACCAACCCAGCTCGGGTTACTTTAACTTGGTTGAACCAAATGGTGCTGGTATAACCAACACCATAGAGAGAGCAGAACTAGCAGCTATAGCTGCTGCTATTACACACGATCATATTCATCTTGCCACAGACAACCTCACCTCACTCCATCAAATTGTCGTACCTATAGAAGCAAAATCACCATGTCCAAGGAGAAATCCTCAGAACTCATAAATACTTATTTCTCAATTCCACATCTAAAATATAAAGTATAACCTCATGTTAAAATTGCCGGAAATGAATGTGCAGACGCCTTTGCAAAATACCATGGCAAAATACTCAGCCTGCCACAGAAATAATCTCCCAGCTGGAACAACTATCCGCACCGCATGCCCTGGTGGCAATCACTTCTCTTGTATTAGCTGGCTGGCTGTTAAAGACGTTAATCAGCAGGGATCTGGCACTGATTCTCCCCAACATGGCCCTGGATTGACTCATCTTCCAAATATCCAAACCGCTTTAAAATCCCACATGCACTCAAACCATAAACTGGGTTATGCCAACTCAAAAACAGGATACTACTCTTATCACCAGTGTCTGCTCTCACACGTCTACAAAAGCATAAGCAACGCCGTTCCAAAAGCGGCGCTTTTTGGAGCATGTCCAAACTTACTCTCCAAATGAAGCGCACTGTCTTCCACTTCCGCACAGGCACCCTTTTTAATGAACATGCACTGCTTTAAAGTCCACCAGCCTTCAGCGTCCACTCTATTAGCAAGCAGATAGTGCTCAACATATTCTCTCAGTGTCAACTTACAATCATTTTGGGTATGATCACTGAATGCCATAATGTTGCCTGCTGGCTCATCATGAAAGCCATTGGCAAAGGCTCTCTGGCAGGATGTTTGGTTCATTTGGATGCTGGCAGCACTTACTGTTTGGCTCAAGGAAAACCTTCAAATTCTTGAGCATACTTAATAATAGGACACCACCCAGCTGGCTTTTTGATGCTCATTTATCTGCCAGAGATAAACTCACCTCTAGTCACCCTGATGCCATTGTATTCAATCCCTCTTACCTATTATAAATTCCGATTGCTTATCACTCCTCATTTGCACAGCCGGTTGTCACGCCCAAGACAAACTAGTGGAGATGTACGCATAGCTCATGAGCTCAATGTCAGCAAGAGGGAAATACACCTTGTAGAGGTGAAGTACTGTGCAGACTCACGGTCTGGACCCATTGGAGGCCTCTAGAAAACAGTACGAGATTTTTTGCAAGCGCTTGAGGGCCAAGTAAGTTATTCTTACCACCATCCTTCTTGGTATGGGAGGCTCTCCTCATACCTCCCATACTTCAAATCATCTTAAAGAGCTCGACCTTGATACTCAGGAAGCCCATAATACTGCTCTTAAGTTACATGCTCACTCAGTGCTTAATGCCCATGATACTGCTTGTAAGTTACATGCTCACTCAGTGACTTTATGCACATAAACTGACAACATAGACGTGCTCTTGAAAAAATCAGTTGATCTCAAGATCTTGGTCTGAGGCAGGGGACGGCTTGTCACCCTCCAGATTCTCACAGTTCTTCTTTTTCCCCTGGTAGAGGCTTCGAGCCAATGTGTTTCCTTTCCCTTAATTGATCTAGGGAGTGCTTTCATTGTCTGCGTAGTTCTTCTTTTCTTCTTTGAATTTGCCAAGAGGGAAACCCCTGTTTGCGTGAATCAAGGAAGAGGTTTACATCTGGTGCAAGCAGCAGACAAAATTGGTTTAAACCAGGAAAACCCCTACCATCAAAATAGGGAGAGGATCGTTAGCGGGAGTCACGAGGGCTCTGAAGAGAAGCGTGGCTCTGTCTATATTATCTTTCAACCTTTTATTTAACTCGTGATTTTTGTCGCGTATCAAATTGAACGAGTGCTGAGGTCATAAGTAATCTTTTTTACCTTAGACCAATCTAGGCCAAGCTTTCTAGATTACAATGCTTGAGTTCAACGAGGTGTACATCCTGCTAAATAACCTGAATCTTGAAAATCTAGCAGGTCTAGAAGGTCATTTAAGGTTATTGGGAGAGACAACCCTAAATCCTAACCCTACTAGGGTTTGGTAAGTCCAGACCTAGAAATAGAAAAGAAAAGAAAAGGAAAACTACGCAGGTAGTGAAGGTCTACCATACATCAATTAAGGATGAGGGGCCACCTGGGGCCTAGGCACCGTATGACCCCTTCCCAGCAAAACAGAAACCAATGAAGTCAATGGGGATCAGGAGGATGACTGGCATTACCCCATTCCTGACCTTGGCAATGAGAGGTCGCATGAATTTTCTCGAGAGCATATCTGGTAGTAACAGTTGTCAATGTGCTCATTACAAACCGGTATTTTTTCACAACGGCTGTGTCTGCTTTTTTCACTTAATATTTATGATATTGACCTCATTGCAGAGGGTGTAGAAGGAGCAATCGCTGGCTCTAGCACTGTACGGGTGACCCATATGCTTTATGCAGATGACGTGCCTAACTGCAAAGAGGCCAAACCAACTGCAAACCATGCTCAATCGTTTGGACGGGTATGCCAGGAGGAAAGGGTTAACCATCAATACCGCTAAGTCTGAATTTGTCCATTTTAACTCTCATGGCTTCAACGTCCCCGCTTTCAGTGGGGGGGGGGGTGCTTCGCTAACCAGCAAGGATTCATTCAATTACCTAGGCATGGTTTTCTACAGGACACATAACATTGCCAAATCTGCTGAACATGTGCTTGGTGGAGGTATGCCTGGTGCTTGCACCAGATGTAAACTTCTTCCTTAATTCACGCAAAAAAGGGTTACCTTGCTGGCGTAGTTATTCTTTTTTCCTTTATCGGTCTTTTCATGGCTGGTTGTCACAGAATTAGGTCATTTGCGCGAGAGCATCATTTGAATGACAGGCCACTGCTCTCCTTTGGTTGGCTAAATGTTACTCTATCCCCGCCAGTATGTATGCTTGCCAGATCTGGGGAACACGGTTCATGAAGCAGGGCAGTGAGTTTGACAGCCCCCTTCAAACTGCGCATCTTTGCTTTCTGAAAGGTGTGCTTGGTGTGAAAAGGTCCACGCCCAACTGGGCTGTGTTGCGAGAGTGTGCAGCCTTTGCAGTTTTATTGGTTCCGCGCTGCTGCCAAGCTTTTCAGCTCTCTACTTAGTGGCTTGCTCACAAAGACTGTGCATGCAGATATTGCTCTAGGTGCTTCTTACAGAAAGTGTTAGACTGCGGAGTTCATAGAGGCATGTGTGGGTCTACGTGTGGCAGATACATATGCCAATTGCATTAAGGCTGCAACTCCCCTTCCGATACAAGACTGTGTGGTGGATTTGCCTGAGCGCTTGCGTGCGGTATGGAGGGAGTTGGAGGGTGCAGATCCTAGGACACACGCTCAAAAACTGGCTACTTATCATGCATGGATGGCCTTGCCTCTCAAACCAAGCAATGTACGGGGCCCTTCCCATTTGTTGCCTAGGTACCTGGAGCTGGAACTCAGTAGACATGTGCTTTGGAACATTGCTTGTTTTCGTTCGCGTGCCCATACCCTGAGAGAAACCGGTTGTTGGCAAATCCACAATAGGCTCTGTGACAAATGTGACTTGCATGATGTCCAGGATGAAAAGCATGTCCTTTTTATGCCCTTGCTTAGAAATGTGCTATTTGAGGAGTTCCGCAGAACAATTTGCTGATTTTACTGGTAGGACTTACATTGGAGACACAGGCGCTTTTTATTTTGACAACATTGGAGCTGAGGATGTGATATTGTTCCTCTTGGCAGACATACAAATCATTCCTTTTTCTTTCTGAGACTGTGGATATTTTTTTGTCGAGCTGGCAGCGTCCTGGGTTTAAACCCACTGTACCTCAACTATCTTTTGCCACAAGAACGGGTGTTCACCGCTCCGCTGTTATCATGGTGTGCTGCCTCCCTTGCCCTTTCCTCTCACCCCCAGGCAATGCTATTGTATAAGCGGGCAAAAGCCAAGGAGTTGAAGAAGGCTGCCCAAGATTCTGAGTTTTGCCATTGTTTCTCGAGAGCGCTTCAACGCTGGGATGAATGAGATCTCATTCATCCCACTCTAGAGCAAGGTTGTAGTAGCCTCTGGTGGACCAGAGCGTTTTTGATCACAAAGGCTCTAACAGCCTATGTCTGAGAGTACTTGCCCGCCTTGGTGCATATTCTGTGTGTGTCTGTTAGTCCACACACAGTGGGCTGGGATGGGCTTAGCCTGTAGTTGGCCGTAGTGTGCTGGTGGGACGACTCAGCAGGCCGTTAGCCATGGCTGTGCCTGTGGTGTTTCACTGGTGCCCAGCTACGTTTACCTTTCGCTGTAGGCAGTGCGCAGAGTGACTGTCAGGGCAGGGTTCACAAACATCTCCCAATGTGCACGCCTATGTTTACTGCTCCCTGTTGAACGTACTGATGTTACAACTTCTGAGCACTATCAATGATTTTCTTTAGACCTGAAATACACCTTACTGTTGGGCAGTCTTATGGTGTTGCTCAGCTGTTCTCGCATTTCTTGAGGCTGTCCTTGTTTTTTGGACTTGCTCACGAACCTCCTTAACTGTTTCTTAAAGCAGGCCAACAGTCGAACTACTTGACTGAGGCCTTATTCTTGTAACCTTCAAGACTTCAACACACAAAACAAGTTGTTTTGTGTGGTGATTGTACCAAAATGGGCCCATTTAAAGGTTCAGATCTCAGCCCAGTGTAATGTCTGTCCAACAATCTTACAATTCCACTACTCGAGCATCGACACCTTGGTCAAATGAATTCAATTAATGAAAACTCTTATGAACAGAATCAGACTGCCTGCAATAACGATCAAGTCTGGCTTATGAAGTCCACTCAGGCAATCCAGCCATGCAAATCTATTCAAACTGCTCCTTTCCACCAATTCACTTTGAACTGCGATGCTGTATTGTGCAGGGAAATGCAGTCTAAGTGTGCGTGCCTGACTCTAGCTGGCATGGTTCACCACCGTCCCTTATATGTCTGCATCACCACATGCACGGCGAGCACAGCTTTAACCTATGTGGGTTCGAGATAACATGGTCGTATCTGTAGAAGGAAAATGAAATGGTCACTGGAAGCTGCAGTCTAGTTGGGGAATGAGCTATCTGAGCAGGATGAATTGGATTCATAAACGTCTGGCAATGGCATGAAGCACCAGGTACATACTCCCCCTACATGCATGCCACCAGGGTAATCCCTGCTAGCGCAGTCTTCTTTTCCTTCCTGGCAATGCATAGGAGCACAAAGAAGACTTGCCTGAACAAGCTCATCCGATACAGCATGCAGCCATGCACGTGTCTCTGCACACCCGACTACGGCAGCCTAAGTACTCCAGCACACTGCTCATCACTGCTATATACACACCATGTACAAACAATCCGACTTAATTTGGTGATCGAGGTTGTGGGCTCCTACGGCTCACGGGGGGAACAAACGTGTGCTGCACGACTAGCTGGGCCAAGGAAAAGATCACCCTGGGTTCCCTGAGGCTCAGAGAACATCTGCACACGCGCACACACACACACACACGCACACACACACACATACACACACACATGCGCGGGCTGCACACGCCAGCCGAGTCGGGATCGCCAACAAAGGGCACCCCCATCCTCGCGCACCATCCGCGCGCACCAACAGGACCTCTGGTGGCTTCATATGCCTGCTCAGCGCCTGAACGGCTTTTGCTGAGGCCCTACAGGGCTGCAACGGAGGGGTCGCCCCGTCCCAGCGACACAAGGCTGTGCAGAGGCTGCGTTGGGGGGGGCGCACAGGCATGTACACCTTGGTGCATGCGTGCGCGCGTGCGCACCAGCAGCGCGGGCGGGCTGTGTGGTGCGCGTATCAGAACGCGATGATACCAGCGGCCATGATGAGCAGGCCCAGCACGATGCCCTTCGTCACCCACTTGTCTTCAGGGTCGTAGCTGCATATGCACGCACGCGACAGTGTTTGTGGCATCCTTTGTCACCCACTTGTCTTCAGGGTCGTAGCTGCATATGCACGCACGCGATAGTGTTTGTGGCATCAAGAGCTAGCGCCTCACGCATGGGTGTAAGACTCCAGCGCACTCGGCGAGCAGGCAGCCTCATGGCTAATCTCCCTCTGATCCACGCCTCTGGATGTGACCAAACAGATGGCGACAAAACGGGCATGCGCCTGATTGCCTGCCTTGCTCCGCCTGACCTGGGCAGCTCTGTGATTGCCCCTCCAGCATACGCTTGCATGCTCATGGCACTGCGCAGCCCAGGGGCACTTGCTGATGTGCCTCTCACTAACAGACCCCACAAGACTCTGCTCGCATCCCACGCACGTATGTCCCACAGCGCCCAGAGGCACACACGGCAGTGTCCTGTGCGCGCGCCTGGTCTTGACCAAGCCCAGCCCCAAACATACGCAAGCCCTGATGCACGCAGGCCTCATGCACAGCTGCATGCAAGCACTGCGTGCATGCGAGTGCACATGCATGTTGCCACGCGCGTTGCACAACCCCGGGGGGGGGGGAGGCACGGCCTTGCACTCACTTGAAAGCAGTGGGCAGAATTTCCATGAGGCACACCGCCACCATCATGCCTGCCACCAGGCCAAAGATGATGCCAAACACAAGCGGGTCTTCTGTGCGGTCCCCGAGGGCGCCCCACGCCTGCGCACACGGGCACACGCGCAGACACATGGGCAGGCACACATTCAGACACATGGGCACACATGCAGACACATGGGCAGGCACACATGCAGACACATGCGCAGGCACACATGCAGACACATGGGCACACATGCAGACACAGGTGCGCACATAGGTACACATGCAGACACACGGGCAGGTGCATGTGGTTTTTGGTTGCAAAAATGCACAAAAAAGGGCGCGCCTGCTGCGGAGTCCAGGCATGACCAACCAGGCCACTTGAACCCTTGAGCGCAGCTGCCCGTGGGGTCTGCGCTCCAGGCAACGGCTAGCCAGCTCCAAACACTCGGTTGTCATTCCCCCCCGCCCTGAGTGCCCTCAGACCCTCTCCTTCCCCGCCCCGGATGCCCTCAGGCCCTTTCCCCCCATCTAGCGCCCTCAGGCCCCTCCCGCCATCTAGCGCCCTCGGGCCCCTCCCACCCTCGAGCGCCCTCAGGCCTCCCCCCTGGAGCACCGGCCAACCGCGCACAGGCGACCACCACGACCGCACCCCCTGTGAGCCCTGGACGCGCCCTCGCCTGCGCACACCCACCACCAGGGCGACTGCGCACACCCACCACAAGGGCGCCCACGGGCTCCATCATGCCGGCCAGCGCGCCGTAGGTCCAGCCCTTCCACTTGCTGCCCGTGGAGATGGACATTGGGAACGCAATGACCATGCCCTGCGCGTGCATGCGCGGTGTGGAAGCTGTGGTGTGTCACGGACGCGGCTGGCGCGCAAGGCTGGGCCTCTGCGTAAATGATAAAAAAAGGAACATACATATGCACATACACACAAACCTCTGGTGCGCTGTGAAAGTCGATAGCCCCCGCCGGGGTGATGATGCCGCTTCAGGCATACGCACACAGGTGGGCACACGTGGTGCACACACACACATACACACACACAGACATTTGCGAACGCAAACGTACACACGCCTATTTCTGGCACGTGTGGATGGCGATGGCCCGCCAGGGAGATGATGCCGCTTCAGGCGTACGCACAGGTGGGCGCACGTGGTGCACACACACACATGCACACACACACACACACAGACGTATGCACACACACACACATTTGCGAACGCACACGTACACACGCCTATTTCTGGCACGTGTGGATGGCGATGGCCCGCCAGGGAGATGCTGCTGCTTCAGGCGTACGCACACAGGCACACACACGCGCGCCTACCTCTGGCATGTTGTGGATGGTGATGGCCACCGCCAGGGAGATGGTGCTGCCTCAGGCGTACGCGCACATGCATATGCACACATTTGCGCGCAGGCCTACCTCGGGCACGTTGTGGATGGCGATGGCCACCGCCAGGGAGATGCCCGCGCGCGGCTCGGCCAGGACGGCCAGGAAGGCGGCCATGCCCTCCGGGAAATTATGGATCGCGATTGCCAGGCCCGTGAGCACACCTGTGCACACAGCAGAGGCAGCAGCAGCAGCAGCAGCAGCAGCAGAAGCGTGACCTCATCGCATGTGCTTCCCACTCTTTTAGTGTTCCGCGCCACAAGTGCATGCAGCGCACACATGAGCATGTAGATGTGATGATGTGCGCGTATTTTGTGCATGCTCAGTTGATGCACGATGGGAACCTTCACAGCCCCTTCCACCCTCACAGCCCCCTTCCACCAGCAGAAATAATGCGACAACCCCCACTGCCCACCTCTTGAACCAGCAACCCACCTACGCGCCCAATACGTCTCTTTTCGGCACGGGCAGCCTCTGCGTCCAGCGCTCCTCCTGCGCCCTCCCCATCCTGCAGCCCTGCCTCCCCCCCGGCCCCCCTTGCGCCCACACCCTGCTGCAACTCCACTCCCTCCTCCAC
>LKMJ01005729.1_pt1 | contig 11719 bp, 14 predicted proteins | sample 643391 | NCBI WGS metagenome assembly LKMJ01 (sample SAMN04112250, study PRJNA286221) | soda lake metagenome | biome: soda lake; feature: Kulunda Steppe; material: water; isolation source: sample PL-Br10 brine of Picturesque Lake | place: Russia: Kulunda steppe | collected 2010-07
AACGAAGTGGGAGAGTGACACTCTCGAATACCGAATCGACACGTCTTGCTTCGGTTGCACCCTGGTAGGTCAGTGTTCTCCGCAACCGTTTTGTCCAGTAGCGGATAAGTCGGGCGTGTGGCAGGAGCTGGAGTTCCACAGATCATCCTGTTCATCGGCGCACTCATCGTCGCCACCTCCGTCGCGGTCGTTCTGGTGGGGGTGACCGAGGATGCCGCGTTGTCGATGGACTCCGCCGGCGACGGGTTAGCCGAGGAATTGCAGAGCGATATAGTGGTCGTGAGCGATCCCGGCAGCGGTGCTGTCTACGACGACGGGAGCGACGAGGTGACGTTACTCGTGAAGAACACCGGTGACGAGGAACTGACGGGCTCTAGCACGTTCGTGCTGATCAACGGCGAGTACCACGAACCCGATTCGGTCGAGGTTCAGGGCGACACCGATGCCTGGCGGTCGGGCGACGTCGCCGAACTGACCGTCGAGGATGTTGACCTGGACACGAACCAGGAACACCGATTCGTCGTCCACGCCGGCAGTGCCGACGACGAGTTCGAAGCGTTCATCGAAGGGTGACTGCTCCGCTCTGCCGTAGTGGGGCGCGACGAGGTGGGTTTTTCTTGATGGCGGTGCTTGTCTCTGATGAATCTAGTAATGTACAGCCTCGGGTTGGAGTCCAACGATCGGATTGCGACGACGTTTGGCGGCGGGTTCCCCGAAGGGAGCCTGGTGTTGATGACGGGCGAAGACGGGGCTGGGAAGAGCGTCTGGTCACAGCGGTTTCTCACAGGGTTTTGCGACGAGGGTTACGACGTGACGTACGTGACGCCGGAGTTGGACATCGCGGCGTTCTTACGGCAAATGGGGTCGCTTGACTACGACGTGCGCGACAACCTGGTGGTGGATCGGAACCTTCTGTTCTTGAACGCGGACGTAGATGTCCAGGAGCGGTTACGTAGCGACGATGACGAAGCACGCGACTTGATGATCGAGTTACTGTCTGACGGCGCGGATCCCGTCTGGGAGCGTGATATCGTCCTGATCGACTCGTTCGACCTGCTGTTGAACAACGACCCACGGTTCGCGGAGTTACTCGAGCGCGGAGAGGCGGACGTAGCGATGCAGAACTTCGTTGACTTCCTCACGGAGAAGATGCGCGACGGGACGACCGTCGTGTTGACCGTGAACGACGAGGTGGTGCCAGACGAAGTGTTGGATCCGCTTCGGAACCAGTGCGACGCGTATTTCGATATGCAGTTGAACCAGTCAGCAGGCGGGTTGAACCGCCAGATTGTCGTCAGGCGGTTCACGCAACGCGAAGACCGCGTCGATGACGTAATCGCGTACCGTGTCCAACCCGGCACCGGCATCGTAATTGAGACGCGGACAGTGACCTGATCGGAGACGGCGGGGCCTCACTCATCAGGGAACTGGCGGTCGATGATCCGGCTCACGTCGCGGTCGGAACGGAGATTGCCTTTGTCAAGCAGTCTGCGTTGCATAACGTGACGGAACTTCTCCTGGATGTCGCGCAGGACGTGTCCGAGCGTAGCGTTGTGCGAACGTGCGGGAACAGTCACATCGCCCACGAAGTACTGGCAGTTGGTGAGCCGTTCGCCGAACTCGGGTTGGCCTGTCCGGCGTGACATCTGCACGCCTTTGCTTTTCGTCGGTTTCACCAGAAGGACGCGGAACGTCATTCCGTCCTCGTCGATGTTGGTTCGTTCGGCGTACCACACTTTGCTCGTGCCCTGACTGCCGATGAGGGCGGTCGGGCCGTTCTCGTCGAAGGTGATGTTCCTGGGCGGGGTGCCGTCCTTGATGTCGCTGTACAACCGGGAGAGAGTGCGCCGAAGGTCGGATTGCCCAGTCATCGTTCGTCTAACAATCCCCCACGTACTATCATAATAGTTTTGGTTAGTTGGGTGGTGGTGATTCCGTCACAACTTGACCTCCCTCCCCGCGCTGAAGCGCGAGGATTTCGCCTCGAATATTCCGTAACACGCCCGGCACTACCGCACACCAATTCAAGAAGTCGCACCGAAACAGAACAGAAAGCTCAATCCGCAGTTGAGTCCGGTTCCGAGGCGGCGTTCTCGCCGGCATCACTCCCACCGTCGAGATGACCCGGAACAACGTCCGCACCAACGAATTCGAACCTGGCACCGCCATCCGTCCCCTCGGCAACTTCAACTTCCCAATCGTGTGCGCTGGCAATCCGCTCGACGATCGCGAGGCCGAACCCGGTACCCTCATCAGAGGTCGTGTACCCCTTTTCGAACACTCGTTCACGTTCGCTTTCGGGGATGCCGGGGCCGTCGTCCTCAACGTAGAAGCCGTCCAGGTCGTCAAGGAGGCCGACACGAATAGTCACCTCCGACCCACCGTGACGGGAAGCGTTCCGGTAAAGGTTCTCAAGGAGAGTGCTGAGTCGTTCCTTATCCGCCTCGATGTTCGTCCCTTCCGAGAACGCCACATCGAGGTCGGCGCGTTGCGTGTCGGTGACGACCCACGAAAGGCGAATCTGCTCCTCGAAGTCAACCTGTTCGGTCTCTTCAATCACCTTGCCCTGACGCGCGAGGACGACCGCGTTGTCGATGAGCTGTTCGACGCGATCGAGAGCCCGGCGAGCCTTTTCCGCGTCGTCTTCCTGAGACGCGAGGCGTGCAACGTAGGTTTGTGCAACCTGGAGCGGGTTGCGCACGTCGTGGTTGACGGTGCTGGCAATCTCCTCGAGGTGTTCAGTCTGCCTACGAAGGTCGCGCTGGTAGCCTTCCATAACGGCGTCAGAGAAGTCATCGAGACGGTCGAACTCCACTTCGAGTTCCTCGATGCGGTCGTGTAGAGCGGTTACATCCGTCAGGTGCAGCAGAGTCGCGTCATCGTAGTCGGTGGTGGTTACGCGGTACGTCCGCTCCTCGCCGTCGACGGTAAACTGTGCCCGACCGGTTACGGTTTCGTCGTCGGTAGTGTCGTGCGCGTTGGTGATGTTGGCGGCAATATCGTCCAGGCGGTTCGCGGCAAACTCTTCTTCGGCGGCTGGATTGTGGTCTACAAGCTCGCCGTCGTCACCCACCACCAGGATGGGATCCGTGACCGCGTCCGCGGCGATAGAATCGCCGGAGTCGTCGGAAGTCGACGTGTTGAACGCATCAGCGGCGACCGCGACGTAGACGGCACTCGCAATGAGTGGAATCGACACGACCGTGAGCGGAACAGTGGCCCCGAGGTTGGCCGCCGTAACGCCGAACGCGGCGACGAGAAGCGACCCGGCGAGTGCCGCGGTCGCACGGTCAAGCTCAACATCTGCTCGGAGTGACCTCCCAAGCGTAACCGCTGCTGCGGTGACGACTATGAACAGTCCAGCGGTGAGCAGGAACGGCGAGAGGAGGCCGTGTTCAGCAGCATAGACGGTTCCCCCCGGCCACTCGCTCGGTTCGACAGCGGTGTACGTGAGGCCGTGAAGGGGATTGGTCGCCGTGAGAACCGCTGCGCCACCGGCGACCGCGGCGACGCCACTCGTTCGTCGGCGTGACATACCGAGGTCAATTCGCGATCGGTCAAGCAGGAAAGCCGCCCAGGTGAGTGCCGCCAACCCGACGAGTGCGTTCCTCGTTGAGGCGACGAATTCGGTCAACAGTGGCGATGCGTTGAGGATTGGAATGGCCAGATACACCCCGCCGACAGTTGCGGCGACGGCGGTGGTCGCAGCGGCCAGCGTGAACGTTCGACACGCCCCGGGAAGTCCAGAACGAGCGACGTACGCGGCACATCCGACAAGAAGGACGGTAGCGATTGCGTGTAACGCCAGCGCCCCGTACAGGGTCATCGACATACGGTGAGGGTATGCCTCAGAAACCAATAAATTGAAGGCTCTTATTCCGCTTCTGCGCGGACGTCCGACGGAACGGTGATGTCTACGGGGTCGTTGACGCCGTGGAAGTCGATCGTAATGTCACCGCCACCTTCGACGTATGACCCCGTTGTCTCCTCTTCACCATCGAAACTGATGTCGGCGGTGATACTGTCGAGGTGTTTCGTCTCCTTGTCAACGGTGACCTCAACAACGAGTTCGTCGATGGTCTCTTCACCGAACATTTCGATGTCGAGTTCGTCACCGGCTGCCTGCGCGAACAGCTCCAGGTCATCACCTTCGCTGACATCGGTAGTGTAGACGTAGGCGCCGTCGGCCTCGTGGCGGTCATCTTCGTCGAACACTTCCATAAGCGGGGCGAACGGCGGCGTGCGATCTTCATACTCGGAGCCGAACACAGTAGTTGCGGAGTCACTGGTCGAAGAGGTACTGTCATAGTACATCGTGTCGTCAACGTACCACCAGCGTTCTTCAGAGGAATCAGCGAAGAGGGGAGAGTCGATGTCGAACTCGAAGTGGTACTCCAACCGCTCGTGTTCGTTGTCGAACTGTCCATCACCCGCGATGGTTGCGGTCGCCTGTGACGTACTTCCGCTACCGGATTCGGTGATCACCACGTCCACTTCACCGTCTTGCTCCATTTGGTAGGTAGACACATCTTCCTGCATCGTCTGTACAGACTCGTATAGCGGGCTCTCCTCGACGGTCACCTCGAACGTTTCAACGGTTTGGTCGTAGGAGACGAATTCGACTTCGTACTCACCGGGTTCTTCAAACGTGTGAGTGAACGTCCGTTCATCAGTTCGGTCGTCCTGCGTGTAAAGGACGAGCAGTTCCCTATCTTGTTTTTCGCCGTCGACGTAGAACTCAACTTCTTTTTCGTTGTTCTCCTCGATGTCGGTTACCTCCACGTGGTACTCAACCTGGTGTCCGGTCGCTACTTCGTCCGGCCCCTCAATCGTCGTGTCGAATTCGGGAGGTGTTGCACCGATACACCCCGCGAGGATGGCGAGAAGGACGGCACTGACCGCAATCGCGGTGCGGTTGTTCATAGGGGAGTATTGTTGAGTTGCGAATAAAATGATTCTGGGGAATTCAGATTGAAGCGTCCTGTCGCGCTGGTGACGCCGCCTCTGAACTATCGTTGAGTGCCAGTTCCAACACGTCGTCGAAGAAGTCGAGCGTGTCCTGCGGGCCGGGATTGGCCTCTGGGTGATACTGGCGGGTAAGGACGCGCAACTCTTCGCTTTCGAGGCCTTCCGCGGTCTCGTCGTTGACGTTGACCTGCGTAACTTCGAGTGGGCCGGGATCCACGACCGTGTAGCCGTGGTTCTGCGTCGTCATCACGACGCGATTGGTGCCGAGGTCGCGGACGGGTTGATTGACGCCGCGGTGACCGAACGCCATTTTCTCGGTGGTTCCGCCGAGTGCCCTGGCAACGATCTGCTGTCCGAGGCAGATACCCGCGACTGGCAGTTCACCGGCGTATCGATCGACCAGTGAGATAGCTTTCTCGTAGTTCGTGGGATCACCAGGCCCGTTCGAGATGAACAGGATGTCGGCATTGCACGCTTCGACTTCTTCCTCTCCCGCGTCGTACGGGAGGACGAACACGGTCGCGCCGCGTTCGACGAGCGAGTCGATGATAGAGGCCTTTGCCCCGCAGTCCACGAGCGCGACCGTCGGGCCGTTTCCGCCGGCACCGTAGACCGTGGGACTGGAGACGCTTACTTGAGCACCGATATTCGTATGGTCGCTCATTGGTTTGCACGCCTCCAATGCATCGATAGCGTCTGCTTTGGTGACATCGTCTCCGACGGCGATGCCGCATTTCATCGCGCCTTGGTCGCGTACGTCGGTGACGATGTCCCGGGTGTCGATGCAGTCGATTGCGGGGACGCCTTCGTACCGAAGCCACTGCACGACATCATCCGTGAGTTCGCGCGCGACGGCGGCGCGCGGGTGAACACGTTCAGATTCGAACCGTTCGTCGCGGACGCCGTAGTTCCCAATGAGCGGATAGGAGAACGTGAGAATCTGCTCTGCGTACGAGGGATCCGTCAGGCTCTCTTCGTACCCCGTGTAGGCTGTTGTGAATACCAATTCGCCGCTGGCTGTGCCCGGAGAACGACCGCGCCCCTCGATAACGCGGCCGTTTTCGAGCGCAAGGTAAGACCGTGCCACTCTACGAAATCCGTAATAGCTCCACCTATGTAAAGTTGTATTCGTAGTATTGCTACGAAAATCGTAACCACCCGAAGACGGTAGAATGAGGGAACGCGCTAATCCTCACGACCCATATGAAACGGGAATCACCCTGTTCCGCGGAAAGAACCCTCAACGAGAACATTCGCGACATCCGCGCCTGCTTGATGTCGATTGTCTTCTCATTCAGGGCAAAGCCCTAATGGAACACACCGCATTTACGGAGTGATGACAACACGCGACGACGACGCGCGACGTGAAGTTCACCGCCGCAAGTTTAACCCGGATGACTGCAGCCCGCACGTCGAGATTGCCAGGGCCATCGGCGAAATTGACGGTCGAGATCCGAACGACATCGACCCTCTCTACCACTCCATTGATGGCGTTATCAACGAGATTTTTTTCTGACCCACCTCGCCCTGACGCGGACACGAGGGTGAGTTTCGTCCACGAAGACTTCGAAGTAACCGTCCATCAAAACGGTGACGCGAAGTTCGTCAGGTAGAGTAATCGATTCAACCCACTGCACCGACGCCTCGAGACGCATTACCACGCCCCATTGTCATTCGCCGATGGCGTCTTCGGGCTCGAAATCGTCTATCAACATCTGCCGAACCTCCCCACCGTAAATCCGTACACCGCCGTCACCGTCGTCGCGATAATCTTCGTGACTCATCCCCTTTTCTTCGTGGCACGAGCGACACAACCGCTGGAGGTTCTCAGGGTCAAACGGATGCCCGTCGTGATCAACCGGAACGATGTGGTCGATATGGTACTCACCGCTGCGCTTGCCGCACTTGACGCACTCGCCGTCGCGTCGAGCGACGAAGCGACGGATGCACCGCCACTCGAATAACTTCGAAACGTTGGCCGCAACCTGACTACAGTAGTCCGAGCAGTACGTTCGTCGCCGCTTCGGCACCGGGTGCTTACACACCCTGCACTTACCGTCCTCTATCTGGGGGAAAAGAGTGGTCGTCTTGACGAATTCCTTGCGTTTACCCACGATTGCCGGTATGGAGGGATCGTCAAAAACCGTGTCGCAGACCACGACCCCCACCAGTCTGCAACTGTTCTCACTCACGAGAGAGGGGGAGGGGTCTGCGTCCAGTTGAAACAGAGGTGGTTCTGGTGAAGGAGGACAGTGGATGGAGGAGACGATGAGATAGTAGAGGCGATGAACCACCTGAGATGCGGCGTTAAGAGGAGATAGCGGTAATGGAAGAGGAGATGTGTTGAAAGGACTGGACTGCATTTGGAGGTGAGGTTCGACTGCGACTTTTGGCTACTTACTTAACTTTTACTATACAAGCAAACAACAACAACACAACAGCCACAAGCAGTAGCCGCCCTAGATATTGATTTCACTGGGATCGGATTTGGTTCCAACTGGAGTTTATATACGCGTTCTCAGTCCCACTGGTCGAACATACGGTCACGGTTCTCGTACAAGAGTTCCACACAAGGTTCGATTCTTGAAAACCGTCTCCCGTGTGACACGGCAACTTTGTCTCCGGCATCAACCCGTTCGATGTATCCAAGATCCTCCATCATCGGGAGATGAACGTGGACACATTCGGTCAACAGTTCCTGAAGTTCCTTCTCCCCAGTATGGATCTCTCCAGGAACGTACACCACTTCGTTCGCCGTTTGCGCTTCGATCAGCCGGCACAGCAACCGTCGCCGGTATTTGTTTGCCATCACATCGAAGAGCGCATTTGGATTCGCCGATCCCATATGTCACAAGTGTGCAGCATACTACTAAAATGTCTGCAATACAAATAGAGCAGCCTTACTCTCTCGCGAGCGTGAACACTTGCACGCCGGTGGGTGTGTGCTCAAGACAACCCTCCGCCCTTCTCTCCCAACTGTTAACATTTGCAGACCAGTGGGTGGTTGACTTCTCGTTCGACCCCATCTCCTCTCGCGGGGCACAGAACACTCGCAGACTGGTGGGTGTGTGTTTTATAAAGGAATGGAACACTTGAAACACTTGCACGGTGGTGTCCGAGAGGGGCTGTGAAACCTTGTGAAGAAACAGATGCACGGTGGTGGGGTGTCCCAGTGTATGCGTGGCATACCTCGCATACAGCGCATGCATTTATTATCCCCTTCGTTGTTGTTGCCCCTATGTCAGGTCGTTGCGTCAATCCGACCCGAATCGAATCGCGCTACGAGCAGCTGGCCGGCGGCGACCCAGAAACAGAGGAGCCCGCAAAGTATCGCGGCATCCACAGTTTCCTCTGCTACCGAGTCGAAGTTCACTTTGAAACGGATCCCGAACGGAACGTTCTCGTAACTGAGCGTCGGGGATTCAACGACGATGTCGAGGTGCGGACGGTCGAACGAGAGTGGCCGCTGGACGACTCTTCAGTACGCGTCGAAGCGACGGGCGAATTCATCGCGGACTTCGCCCGTAACCGTTTCCACGAATCTCCAGGCCAACAACTGGTTGACTTCGCAATCGGCCCCGCACCCGACACGTCCATTCGCGTGGAACCTGGGCAAGCCGAGCGGTTGAATGCCCTCAAATCCACCCGAAGCGACTCCTACAAGGATGTCCTTGACCGTCTTCTCTGGATGGTAGAATCGCTCGATGAGGAGCCTGCGATGATGATGGACGATGCACTCACCCATCTCCCCACCGACGGACTGAGTGAGGAAACCGAATCAATCTTCACTGACTCCGAACGCCGGAACGATGGTGCGGAAGTGACACGATGACTGACGAACAACCGTCGACGGCAGAGATCTCCAGAGCGATTCATCTGGTGTGCGAAGCGTTCGAAGAAGAGTACGGTGTGAGTAATCCCACTAAAATCAACGCCGGGAAATGCGAGGAGTTCGCCGAACGGGTGAACGAACGCCTTGACGGTGAATTGGACATCCTCACAACAGCAGATGTAATCGGTGGAGAGCGGGAAGCGAAACCGGAGCCGTGGCACGTGTGGCTCACCGACGGTGAGTATCACTACGACGCAGAGGTGCCCGTGGGGACGGAAACGTGGAGTTCCATTCCGTTCTTCGGTCGCGTCGTCGGGAAAGAACCGATGCTCTAGTTCGCTTCGGCGACGAGTTCGACCAGTTCGCCAGTGGTGGCGTCGGCGGCGCGTTCGCGGGCTGCGGCGGGTTCGTCGGATGTCCTGGTGACGTACATCCGGGACAGTTCATCGTGGAGAAGAGATGCGTCGTCAGGTTCTACGGTGATGCGTTCCCGATTGTGGGTTTTCGCGTCCACGACGGCGCGGAGCAGGTTCGCGATTGCGTTCGTTCGGCGTTCGAGGCGTTCGCGGTCGGCAACTGGTGCGCCACCTGAACGCATTGCGCGGGTGTTGGCCTGATGACGTTCGATCTGAATGTTGAGGGCGGCTTCCAGGGCGTTGAGGTCATCCTCTTCGAGTTGGGCGGTGACTGTGGTTGCTGTCGTCATTTCCTCGGTTCAGGCGGGCGTTGAGCAGCGTCAGTGAAATGCGCTTGCCCTCGACGGCGGCAGCGTCCACGTTGAATTAACCGGTAGTATTAAGATGGAGGATGTTGCAGTTTAACCAACGATGTCCGCCGACGAATACCTTCACAGACCCGACAGCGTCCACGCCGAAGGCGGCACGGCGTCCAGTCGACACGCACACCGCGACGCCGACCCGGCAGAACTCGTCGCGCTCGTCGAACTGCTACGCGAGGGCGATCGTGTCCTGGTGAACGAGCGCGTCACCCGCATCGAAGTCGAACGCGTTTCTGATACCGCCGACAGGCGGGATGTCCTCCTGATCGGCAACGGGACGCACTACGACATCGAACTGGATCGACGAGATCCCGATGTCGTTCTGCGAGTCGGAACGACTCACGAAGAGCCGCTTGAACGGCTTCGGGTAACCAACCGGAACCCGCTTCACGTCCGCGAATACGAGCGGTTGCTTCCCGAAGAGATCGAGACGACCGCTCCCAAACACTACTTCGACTCGATCAAGCACCGACCCAGGGACAGTCTTCAGATCGAACGCACCTACGACGCCGTCGAGACGGAAATTGTGCGGTGGGCGACCAGCCGCTACCTCGATGCGACGGCACGGGCGCACTTTTCCAGCGGAACGGACTACACACGCAACCTGTGGGACGACGCACGCACGCTGTGGCACCGAATGCACAACTTAGAGGAGTTCACCGCCTACGGTGACGAGATGGGGAAGATCGGTGCGTTCCTGGATTACGCTGTGGAAGATTCTGCTATCTCCCTACCTGATGCGGTAGCAGAACAGGTCGATCTGTTGCGTGTCGGAGAGGATCCGACTGCCGCCGTAAGCGATGCTCCGCACCCCACCACCGTCCCGCAGTTGCACGAGTAACTCCCAACGGACAGTGGCCTGCAAGTGTTTCTTCACAGCCTTCACAATTCTGCTGGACACCGCCGTGCATCTGTTTCTTCACAGGGTTTCACAGCCTCTCTCGGACACCACCGTGCAAGTGTAAACCGGTGATAGGAGTCCCATTGGTGCGAATCAACCCGGTTTCAATTCGGGGAATGCTCTCAGGACGGGGTCGTGACTTCGGTTACCAAGGTCGGGTGAAGGATTTATTTATTGTTTGATAAGAATGGGACGCTTACAGATGCAGATTGACAGACGCACTCTACTCAAAGGAATCGGAGCTGCCGGCGCGACGCTGACCTTCACCGGGTTCGCGTCCGCCACCGATGGACAGGCCCGCTACCTCGTAGCGGCCAACGGAAACGGAGTCAAACAACGCCTTGAACGCGAAGGGTTCCACGTGATGGCCGTCATCGCGGGAGGTCGAATTATGATCGTCAAGGGCGACGAAGACGCCGAAGAGGAACTCGGCCTGATGAACGGTGTCACTCTCGCCAAACGGGACATCGCGTTCCGTATGGACGGCCCACACCTGGCGGGAGACGACGACTTCGCCATCGCCGGTGACGACGCCGACCCGGTGGACATCGTCTACGAACAGTACCTCTGGGATAAGCAAGTACAGCAGGTACGCGAAGCGCACGAATACGCCACAGGCGAAGGAACCACAGTTGCCGTCCTCGACACGGGCATCGATCACACCCACCCTGACCTCGATGTCAACGTCGAGAAGAGCGCGAAGATCGAAGACGTGCAAGTGAAAGACCACGCGGGCGATCACCACGGCCACGGCACCCACGTCGCGGGCACCGTTGCGGGCACCGGAGATGTCGGGATGCTCGGCACCGCTCCCGACGCGGAACTCGTCAACGTGCAAGTACTCGGTGCTGACGGCGGTGGTACGTGGGGCGACATTCTCCTCGGCATCGACTACGCTGTCCGTGTCGGAGCTGACGCCGCCAATATGAGCCTCGGATCCGCACCGCTTCGCGGCGCCGACAACGCCGAAGGTTACCGGCAGATGATGGAACCCGTCGTTCAACACGCCGCTCGCGAAGGAACGCTCGTGGTCGGCTCCGCGGGCAACGACGCCGCTAATCTCCAGCAGGGCGGCACGTTCTCCGTGCCCAACAGCCTCGCTGGTGTTATGAGCGTGAGCGCAACCGGGCCACACGATGGCCGCGCGTTCTACTCCAATTACGGCACTAACGAGGTCGATGTCGGCGCACCCGGCGGCGGATACGGAACGCAAGAAGAGAGCATCGACCCCGAGGCGGAC
>LKMJ01005730.1_pt1 | contig 11719 bp, 12 predicted proteins | sample 643391 | NCBI WGS metagenome assembly LKMJ01 (sample SAMN04112250, study PRJNA286221) | soda lake metagenome | biome: soda lake; feature: Kulunda Steppe; material: water; isolation source: sample PL-Br10 brine of Picturesque Lake | place: Russia: Kulunda steppe | collected 2010-07
CATACGGTAAAAGCGCCGGTCTCAATTCCAAACCTCATTGAACCACGCAGTAGTGCCATGTGGAATGCGACGGCCACCAACACTAATGATGTGGTCGACCGAAGGATGAGATATGTCCGACGAGGCAATGACACGGTTTCCAGTCCCGGAAGTCCCGGAGCTCCCCGAAGATATCCAGGACCGCATCGAATCCGAAACGGAACAGGCAGGTTTCACCCCGAACGTCTTTCTGGCGTTTGCCTACAAACCTGCGCAGTTTCGGGCATTTTTCGACTACTACGATGGTATTATTGAGAACTCGGCGCTGAGCAGGGAAGAAATTGAACTGACAATTGTCGCTACAAGTGGTGCGAATGACTGCCTGTACTGTGTCGTTGCTCACGGTGCACTCTTGAGAATCTACGGCGATGACCCCCACCTTGCAGAGCAGGTGGCCACAAATCCACGAACTGCAGCAATTCCAGACATGCACAGGGACCTGTGTCTATTTGCGGAAAAGCTAACAACTGACCCCGCAACGGTCGATGATTCCGACCTCGAAACCCTTCGCGAGCACGGTTACACCGATGAGGAAATATGGGATGTTGCGGCCATTACCTCGCTTTTTAACCTCTCTAATCGGATGGCACATATTGCGGATATGCGACCTAATAAAGAATTTTACACGCTCGGTCGTTAATCTCTTGAAGAGCGGTCGCTCCGCCGAGCACAGTCGGCAATGCTATAGTAACATATGGTATATGGTGAGGGCAGCCCTGTGATATCGAAAAGAGTGCTTCTGAACTTGCTATCGAGCGCACGTGAACTCTAGGAAAACGGCTTTGAACCTGCTCCCGGATCCCAACTGTCTTTCCCAGGGGTTTGTTTTGTACATCTGATTGGCCATTTTGGATATCTTTGGTGATTGCGGAGTCAAATACCGCTGTAATTGGTTGGGTCGGTGGGAGTTTGATTCGGTCAGTGGTAAGACATCAAAAGAAAACTTAGCAGCTCACCTTTCTGGGTGGTTTATCTACTCCAAACCCATCGTTGGCGGTGACGGAGGACAACGTAAATGGGTTCTGGTTGGCATATCGTACCACCTGAGACTCTGTCTTTCGTAGCAAGTTATCTACTGAAAGTCGAACCGTACCAATTTCGAGTTGGAGGCTGTGGGAGTGTCCGATATAGTTGCAACCCAGGTACTTTTCGTGGTTTCTGGAACGCTGAATCTTCGATAATTTCTCTTCTTTCTGACCGACGACTAACTTCTCAAAGCTCAGGTACCTGGTGCAATTTTCCATTCTGGGGGACCTCCTTTGACAGGAAACGAAGAGACGCAGCCATAACCGTCGATATCGATGCTGGATGTTTGGTTGCCGTACAGAGTCCTGAATGGTTCGGAAAACTGTAGAACAATCAGATTCGGATACCGATTAAAAAATCTCCTTTCCGGTATGCATGGCTATGAATTGGGCAAATTTTAACATGACTGTGATATCCAAACTCTAATCTAATAGAATAATATTAGAATCTAATGTTAGGTATTTATATGATACATTTTATATCTATAAGCGTAATTCAACCAGTAAGAGCCGTTAACCTCGAGGACCAGTGCTCGTCTGTATTACATCTCTATATAAACCCCAAATATAATATTCTAATATAATGTTAGAATATAACATAATATCAGCAGGTCCCCCCACTTTTTCATCCCAAACAACCAACAGATGAAACTCTATTTTTGTGGTACTATACTGCTCTCTAATTCGGTCCAAAAAAAGAGCGAGCCAAAGATTTATTCAGGGGATTAAACAAGTATATACGATGCGAGCGCTGTGGGCCCTCCTAATCGTTCTGGTCATGGGGGGTGTTTTGCTAACGGGTGGGTTGTTGTTTTCTGATGAGTCATTAGAGGAAGAAATACTCGACAAACTGGATGACTCACCGGAGCCAGCGTACGTCCATGCATCCATGTCATCGACAGCTGATGTGGAGTTGATGACCCCAGTTGATGAGTTCTGGGCCACAGAAGACGGGATGTTTCGACAAGAATTTGGAGAGGATTCGGACCGCATTATCATTGATGACGGTGAACATAGCTGGGAATATTCACCTCGTGAAGAGTGGGTAACCCAACGCGACTCGGGAGCATTTGGGAATGCAATCGACAATAGATATGAAACGACGCGAACGTTGTTCGATGAACTGGCAGTGGCAGACATAGACACAGATGATATTGATGGAACTCCTGTTTATCACGTTGAGTTTGAGCCACCAGGTGAGCTAGAACAATCTCTGCTTGATATCCTTCGAACCCCTATCTCACCAGACGCTGATGAAGGGCAAAGGGATATCGCAACGGGGCAGTATACAGATGTTGACCGCGTCGAGATCTGGCTCGAAACAGAACATCTGTTCCCGGTAAAAACGGTTACAGAAGATGAAGCGGGTGTTTACGAGATAGCGTACGAAGACATCTCATTTAATCCGATACCTGATGAGAAATTCGAATTTTCACCACCGGATAAAGAGACACTTGAATTCAGGGAGGAACACATCTACGACTCACTTTCTACTGCTCGTGAGAACGCATCGATGCCGTTTTTTCAACCGGAGTCAGTTCCGTCTGGTTTTGAGTTGACCCATGTTAGTGAAACCCACTCCAATGAATCTCCAAATACCTCTATCAGTATGCACTATGTGAACTCAGCAGAACACCACCTTACTTTCATGCAATTGAATTACAACCGATTTGCACCATTTGATGATGTGGGTGAGCCGGTCGATATCGGTAACGTAACAGGTTATTACAGTGAAGAGGAGGGAACGGAATTCAGGACAATGGTGTGGGTCTGTGGCGATGTCGAATATTTCCTCATTGGACATGAATCCATTGCCGTGGACGAATTACTGGCAATGGCTGAGTCGATTGATTGCTCGTAGCCTTCTCCACCGTATACTATCACCTTCCGATAGTTCAATCACGAATAATTCATGGCCAGAACGCTTTCAAAATCCAGATTTGTAATCGGTTAGACGACAAATAGGAATCGTACTCGTTGGTACTTCCTCTGATGAAATGCCAGTATCATAAACTGTATAGTGATATACTTATTTCGTTCTCTGAGAATGGTTGCAAGTCAGCACCCATTAAGGATATTGCATCAGACGAATCAGATATTGTATTTGAACCACGGAAACAGCCATTAATTCCAATATTCACCCAAGGTATCCATCGTTGAACGCAATTGCGCTGTATATACAGTTTCCACGAGTGCAATGGGTAGCTAACGAGTGCAATTCTCTGTCGACGACCCCAGTGGTGAGGAGACCGATGAGTTCGCAATTGAGCCAGCCGCGGACTCTTCTATCGACCATCCCGAATTCGCAGGTACTGACGGGACTGATGCTCTGGAGACTCAAGATGACGACCAACCTCCCGCAATAGAGGCTGGTGACACGGACGAAACAGAAGAGAATGAGGTGGATGAACAGACCTCGGATGAGGAGACGCGCCTGAGGGACCGGTAGAGGCTGACGGCCCCCTGTTTTCGATTGACCAGTAGCTTCGAGGTGAGTCACTTTTGTTACTGGCCCTCGCAGGAGGAGATATGCCACTCGCGGAAGGGGCCGAAGCACCAAAAGTGTCGGCACACAATCAAGACGGAGAACTCGTCAAACTAGAGTTCCAGAACCCCACCGTTCTGTATTTTTATCCCAGAGACGACACGCCGGGGTGTACGATGGAAGCCAAGCAGTTCAACCGGGAACTTGATACCTATCAGGAGGCTGGTGTGACAGTCTACGGAGTATCAATGGACGACGTCGACACACACCGCGAGTTCGCCGAAAAATACAACCTGGAGTTCGATTTACTGGCTGACCCGGACAGTGAGGTTGCGGAAGCCTACAAGGTTGAAAAGGGGCCGGGAGACACGACCAAACGAACGACATTCGTTATCGTGGATGGGATAATTCACCGTGTGTACGATGGCGTGAACCCGGATGGACACGCACGTGACGTTCTCATGGAACTAATGGACGAGGGCGTCGTGGACCTCGACTGGTAAGCCACTTACCAATTCTGCGGATTCTCAAACTCCGTTGCGTCAAAACATTCGTTCGGATACCGTCATTTGTTACCAAAAGTACCGGCGACCCGAAACACGTTGTTACGATGCGGTGAACACCACTGCTTAGCATTGTTCTGAGCCTTCTCCAGGAGTCGCGGATTTGGCACTGCCATTTTTCACCCTTACTAGGTTGGGTTCTTTGTTAACCTAGTCCAATACCCAGTAAGAGTAATGACTGCTGTGGCAATTATCGGCGGTGGCATCGGCGGACTCACTGCTGCACATGAGCTCGCTGAGTCGGGATACAGCGTTTGCGTATTTGAAGCAAACGACCGATTTGGGGGAAAGGCACGCTCGATGCCTGCAGACAGCATTGGAACGTTACAGGGGGAACACGGCTTCCGGTTTTTTCCTGCGTTTTATAGGCATACTATCGAGACAATGGAGCGGACACCCACTGAGCATGGAACGGTTGCAGACGCGCTTACGGAAACAGAAGAGACGCTGATTGCAGCGATGGATGGTGAAAACAGCGTTGCCCACACTGGTCAACCGAAAACGTTGAATGAGTGGCTTCAGCAGGTACAACCTGCATTTGCGGAGGAGTTACCACGAAGGGACGTACGATTCCTTCTTGAACGGTTGCTCTATATTCTGACGTCCTGTGATAAGCGTCGGGAAGAGCAGTTAGATGAGCAATCATGGTGGGAATTCATCGACGCCGAGAACCGCTCTCAGGAATTTCGTGACCGGTTAGCCTACGCGACCCAGGCACTGGTGGCCCTCCGACCACAGGTCGGAAGCGCTCGGACTGTTGGGACGATTTACTTGCAGTTATTATTCGGCCAGCTGGACCCAACCCGCCCAAGCGAACGGATTCTTGCTGGTCCAACGAGCGACGAATGGATTGAACCCTGGATTTCATATCTCCGCTCACTTGGCGTGCAACTCCATACAGACACCCCCATATCCACACTCGAAACGGATGGTTACCGAATCACCGGGGCAGTAACGAAAGAGGGTGACAGAATTGATGTAGACGAATTCGTTCTCGCTGTTCCGGTTGAGAAAGCCCCCGAACTCATCCCAGATGAACTCGAGATGGGGACGCCGGAGCTTTCGGGAATTCGGAACCTCGATACAGCGTGGATGAACGGGGTTCAATTTTTCCTGAGCGAGGATATTCAGCTCTCCGCTGGCCACCAGGTGTATGCGGATGCACCATGGGCTTTGACCTCTATCTCCCAACGCCAGTTCTGGACCGGCTATGATTTCGAAACCAACGCACCGGACGAAATAGAGGGTGTGATTTCGGTGATTGCCTCCGATTGGGATACACCTGGAATCGTTCACACGAAACCAGCACGCCGGTGTACGCGTAAAGAAATTGTCGAGGAAATATGGGAACAGTTGAAAGCCCACCTCAACGACGACAACACGGTCCTGCGTGATTACCATCTCGTTGATTGGTTTCTGGACCCGGCAATCATCGAAACGGAAACTGGCGTCACCAATACTTCGCCGCTGCTCATCAATACTGTCGGCTCGTTAAAACACCGCCCCTCTGCGGACCCCGCCGTACCAAATCTCACGATTGCTGCGGATTATGTGCGAACGAACAGCGACCTGGCGTCGATGGAATCTGCGAACGAGGCTGGGAGACGGGCAGCGAACGCAATTATGAACCGACATGGCGGGTCTTCGGCGACTATTTATCCCCTGAAAGAGCCTGCTCTTTTCCGCCCGCTTAAACAACAAGACAGACTGAGATATCGACTCGGTTTCCCACATCCGCTAGAGGTTACGCAATCGCTTCGTAGTGCACGAACCAAATTGGGCCTCTCCTGAAAATTTGTCAGGAAACCCAAGCTATTGTAGGTGTCCGCCACTGAACAATAGTAGGAGAAATGTCCAACTCAAACCGAGCGTACGACCTTGTTATCTGGGGAGCAACAGGCGTTGCTGGTCGTCTCGTCGCCGAGCATCTGACGGAACGCTACGAGCCAGCTGACCTCTCACTTGCCCTCGGCGGGCGCAATGAGGAGAAACTTGAAAAAACCCGGTCGAACCTTCTGTCAGAAAATTCAGAATGGGATTCTCTTCCACTTGTTATCGGTGATGCGACCAAACCCGAGACCCTTCTTGATATCGCTCAGGATACCCGTGTCATCTGTACGACTGTCGGCCCGTATACAAAATACGGGACACCGCTGGTTGAGGCGTGTATCGAGGCGGGGACTGATTACTGTGATTTGACTGGTGAAATCACGTGGGTACGGGAGATGATTGACCGGTTCCACGAGAGGGCAGTCGAATCCAACACCCGTATTGTTCATAGCTGTGGGTTTGATTCCATTCCAGCCGACCTCGGAACCCAACTGGTACAGACGCATGCACTTGAGACGGTTGGCTCTCCGTGTGAAATGGTCAATATCTATCTTGAAGGGGGGCGCGGGGGCGTAAGCGGCGGGACGATGGCCAGCATGGTCGAACTGTTCCGAGAAGTATCTACGGACCCGCTCGCAAAGGAGACGCTCTCGAATCCGTACTCGCTGGCACCGAAAGGGGAGCGTGATGGGATTGATTCGGACGTACAGATGGTGCCACGGTACGATCGGCTCAGAGGGGGCTGGACCGCACCGTCGCCTATGGCAATAATCAACGAGCGGGTCATTCGACGGACGAATGCAGTTCTTGGTTACCCGTACGGTCGGGAGTTCACCTGTTCTGAAGTTGCAGCCACCGGAAACGGCATCCTTGGATTGGTGGGTGCCGGTGGGGTCTCTGTCGGATTGGCTGCAGCCACCGCCGGGATGCAGTTCGGTCCAACCAGGGAGACGTTGTCACGGTTTGTTTTCCCTGACCCCGGGGAGGGCCCAACTCGGAACCAGATAGAAAATGGGTACTTTACGATAGGGCTTCTCGGTCATGGTGTCGCCGAAGATGGACCATTCGTCATCGAGGGCAAGGTGGGTGCTGACCGAGACCCCGGTTATGGTGCCACAGCAATCATGCTAGGCGAAGCTGCAATGTGTCTCGTCCGTGATGAATGTGACTCACCGCTATCGGGTGGTATTTTGACCCCGGCATCCGGAATCGGGCAACCGCTAGTGGAGCGGCTTCGTAACGCTGGTATGACCTTCGACGTGCACTTACGGGACAGTCAGTAGCTTCAGTTCATCAAAACTCAAGGCGGATAGCCCGAGGCAGTTGACGATTGCCTTGCGTTGGCAGTTTCGGTGTTTTCGAGTTGAGATACGCATGTAAGCCAATAGTGCCTTGTGTCAGTCACTGGTGCTGTTCAGAACAGAATGACGGCGCGTAGATTTCCGACGAAAATTCCCCAAGAAGGTGGGTCTTATAACCGATGTGCCTTTGAGAGACAGCCGCAACGAGCTTAGAGCTTCTTCAAAACGGAGAGTGCGTGTCATCAACTGTTACTGGCTCTCCTGGAAATGCTTTTTCACCGGCCTCAATTCGCACCTCCAGCCAGTTTTCCGTTGGAATGAGTGGACAGTCGTAGGCTTCGTTGTAGGCACAGGTCGGGTTGTACGCCAGGTTGAAATCGACTATCCACCCCTCTTCAGTCCGGTGTTGTGACTCCGAAGGGTCAATGTAACGGCCTGCGCCGTACGTTTCCTCTCCGTTTGTTTCGTCCCGAAATGGAACCCAGAGTCGCTCGCTGCCTGGGCTCTCCCGATATGCCTGGAGTGTGAACGAATCGAATAGGTGTGATATTTGTGGCTCATTCTGAGAAACGGTGACTGCAATACGCTCTTAATTGCACCAATGGTGCGGCTATTCACAATTGTTTCGTCTCTTCCATGAGATACCATTGCTAGATATCTCTTATATACAACGAGGCTAGAATTACTCCAAGGCCAATGGCAACAAGCGTGCTGTGTATCAATACTCCCATATCAAACGGCACATCAAAAATTTGGTGAGCAAAGCCGCCAGAAAACGCACCAAATGTAATTAGTCCGAAACCGATACTGAGTATCCTGAATGATGGTCCGTTGGTTCGCCTGTATGCTTTGTAGGCAAAGAACGTAATGCCACCTCCAAAGAGCAATATCATCGTTTTCACGACGATGATTGCTGGCTCAATCACTTCCATTGCTCTTAGATAGTCGTTTTGAGGGATTCTGCTGTCTTGACTAATTCCTCATACAGCGCATTGGCCTGTTCACTCTCGTAATCGGCGTGGTATTCCTTTGGGACCCCCTGTTGGGCCAAATTGACATGACGTTCTGGAGTCACATCATACTTTTCGAGGCTTTTGCGTGCACATTCGAGGGGGCAACCATCGATTGCGAGAATCGGCCGCCCAGAGGTAGCAGTCTCGACAAGCGGCTGGACATCCCCTCCGACGCCTGCGATACAGGACATCTCTGCCACCTGTTCCCGGTCGAGTTTGACGGCAAGGTCATTTGCCATCTGTGCCGCGCTTGAACAGCCTGAACAGGAGTACACAAGCGGCAGCTCGTTGTAGCTGGTAGTCATCAGTGGAAAATTTCGTGATGGAATGATAGATGTTGTCCCGAACACCTTCTCCCGCCTATTTTCAAATGAGTACTCTCACAGCAGTAACAACAATACAGATTCCCAGTATGGTCATAGACTGAAGAAGCCAATTACCTTCCACAGCTTTGGAAATTATGTTCTTTATGCGGGTCAATTTTGGTTCTGAATTACAGCAGTTCCCTGGCTAATCCCCATATAAAATAGCTAAAACCAGCAGGTCAGGTCCGTAGCTACGAGTGGGGAACCAACATCTACGACAGTACATTTAAAATTGTTTTTTACTGGTCGAAACGCAAGGACAGAATCCACAAATTCAGCCCGAAAGTCCTCACTCATTGCGTGTAGGTATGAATTTTGAATTAATTCTATCAAGGGGCATGAACAATCAGCTTGCTAGTGAACGAATTATCCGAACTTTCAGACTAACTGCCTCCAGATTGAAACAGGTTGACGTTCACCGATTAGTCGAATAACCAGCTCGTCAGCGGAAATCCCACAGTTCCATTGAGACCACGAATTAGTCGGTTGCTTGAAGAAGGGTAATAGAGATTCTATTGCCGCCTTCGTCTCGTTTCGTATGTTCGATGACGCCCCCTGACATTGTCACGACCCAGTTCACCAGCCACATGCCAAGCCCACTTCCGTGATGAACTGGCGATTCTTCTTCTCCCAGTAGCGGCCTCAGGTCGATATCTGGAATTACTGAGTTCGTATCCTCGATAGTGATTGTCACAGCATCTACATCTGGTTCTTCTTGCTGGAATGATAGTGTGGTGGTTTCTGTTCCGATGGTGATTGATGGCAGTGTTTCAGTCGAATGAGTAATTGCGTTTTCAACGAGTTCGTTGATTGCGACTGTTATTGATTCCGAAGCAACTACAGAGAGGTGAGAGTCGATATTCGTGCTTATATCAACATCTTCGTCGAGCGATCTTCCATGTGAGATAGCACTGTTAATCACGTATTCTACATCCAAGGATTCGGGTTGGAAAGAAATGTGCTGTAATCGGGATTGGATTTGACTGGCTTTTTGACTAGTCTCCAGGAGTTCCATAACGGATGATTCGATTATCTCTATGGTCTCATCAGAAACGCTGGGATTGTCCTGAAGGAGCGTGAGGTGTCCGAGTACGGTATTGAGATTATTCCGGAGATTGTGTCGCAGGACACGATGCAGGACTTTTACCCGGCGTTCAGATTCCACGCGTGATGTGATGTCATTCTGGAAGCCAACGAAATGGGTGAGTGTCCCGTCAGTATCTGTGATTGGTGAAACCTGGACGTGATTCCAGAACGGTGTTTTGTTCTTTCTGTAGTTCAGCAAGTCAACATCAACTGGCTCTCTCTCATCAATCGCTACACGCATCTCTTCCAGTGGCGCTTCGTCAGTCAGTGGACCCTGTAAAATCCGACAATTCCGTCCGAGGATATCGTCTTCTGTATAACCCGTTATCTCAGTGAAGCCGTTATTTGCATAGATTAGTGGATTATCTTCCCTGGACGGGTCTGAAATAACGATACCCATGGGGGCTTCATCCATTGCTTTGCTCTTCCATTCAAGTTCCAGTTCGTGCTCTTTCTGGTCAGTAACATTTGTGATGAGCCCATCAACTGCTGTCACAGTTCCATCGGCTCTTTCTACTCCTGTTCCACGGTCAGTGACCCATTTTGTTTGACCATCTGTATCGATAACCCGATACGTGAGTTCGAACCGTTCGGACGCCTTAACCGCCTCCTGTACAGCATCCCAGACCTCATTTCGGTCGTCTGGATGAATGATTTCGTTCCACGTGATGTTCTGTGACTCCAGTTCAGAGACTGTGTAACCAAGAAATTCTTCGACGTTCCCGTGTGCAAACTCAATTGGCCACTGAGGGGAGTTTTCGGCTCGGTATACCATCCCCTGTAGGTTCTCTGCGATTGTCTCGAACTGTTTTTCATTCTGTTTCCGGTCCGTAACATCCCTGATTACGCAGATGTGCCCCTCCCCTTCCAGCTGTGTGAGTGACACTTTCTCCGTAAATCGTTCACCAGATGCGCGTACTCCCTGGCTGTATCCACTCCACGTGCCTTTTTCCTTGAGTCCTGGAAGGATTTCTTCGCGGAAACGGTTCGTTTCATCGTCAGGATATAACCGTTCCCAGTGTGACCCTATCAGTTCGTTTCGGTCGTATTCATACATCTCTGCGTACGACTCGTTCAGATAGATATACTTTCCATCGTTATCAATCAGACCGATGCCTTCTGTTGCTGCTTCCAGCCCTTCATAGATGCGGGCCGGCGTCTGCTCGGCGTGGTATTGTTCAACGTATGCCTGAATACGGGTGGCCAGTAGTGTATCCGCAACTTCTTGGTTTTCTTTCTGAAGATAATCCGTTGCACCAGCAGCGAGGACGTCAGCAGCGATCTCCTCCTGTTCATGGTTTCTAAACACGATTATGGGTATTACTGGGTCGTGACCCCGAACTGCTTTCAAAAACTCCAACCCATCCTGGTCCGGAAATTGACAGTTGCTAACGACACAATCGATTCTCTGATTGGAACTAGATATGAGCTCAAGTGCTTCATTTACTCGCTGTATAGAAATGATATTGAAAAATTCACTTTCGTTGGGAATGTCTGTGGAAAACTCGTCCAAAAATTCGGAATCAGCAGAGACAGAGAGAACGTTGATAGATTCCATCCTGCCTATTTTTTACTCCTTGCTTGTTAAATGTTATCACAGTATTACACATAGTGTTCAGATGTGAATGCAAAGAAATTGACGTCTTCGTTGTATGTCTCTCCCGGAAACCGTCTGTCACGTACGAAATGCCACCCAGTCCGAATTAGATTTCCCAGAGGGGTAACCAATACTACGAATTCTGCTGAAACACCGTATTCAACTTCGTCGTTGCGATTATCAAAATATGGTATATTACCTATAAACATAAGAAGAATATATAGTAATCTGATTTTATAGTTGGCCTTAGATATAGCTGTCTGATTGGCAGCCAGCAATTGGCACAGACTGTAGCTACGTTGCTTTTGATGAACTTTCTTTCCAGCCTCTTAATGAACCCTTGTGGACATATGCAACTGTTGAATTGAAATAAACTATATTACTTATAGAACGCTTGCAACGGTGATAAAAAGCA